>Ga0065721_10000008_pt1 | contig 31361 bp, 26 predicted proteins | sample Mesricmetagenome_FD_59108 | JGI IMG/M metagenome (GOLD analysis project Ga0065721, IMG submission 59108) | Mesophilic microbial community from rice straw/compost enrichment Sample: eDNA_1 v2 (version 2) | ecosystem: Engineered > Solid waste > Grass > Composting > Bioreactor | place: USA: Davis...
GGGAGAATAATTTCAGAGATATATCAGGAAGCTAATTGTAGTTTTAAATTTACGCTCTTAGCTGTACTTCTTAATCTTGTGATTTCTGATAAATTGCAATTAGAAATTCAGCAAATGATTTTTCTAAACCTATAATATCACCGGATTTTAGATTTAAACCACCTGTTCCTGATTCGTCGGATTTCACTTTTAATGATGAAACCAGGAAATATTGGTTGGCTTGTCCAGCCTTTGGCTGAAGTTTTATAGTAGATCCCAATAACTTCTTTGTTGAAATGGTATAAATTTCACCAGGCATCGTATCTATAATAAGGTAAGATCGTGGAGATAGAACATAATCTTTTTTATTAACACTTATTTTTTGATCTTTATCTGAGGATGCAAATAAGTACAGATTTCCGGATTGAGAGACCAGCTTTTCTTTTGGCAAGTAATATAAGCTTAGTTTATAATTTGAAGGATTAAAACTTTGGAAGGTTCCATCCACATTTTCAAAAGGTTTCAATGCAAATGTATTGGCTCCTATTTCTTTTGCCTTTTTATATATCAATGAAAAAATCAAAGCATCATCTTTTGAGAATCCCTGCACTTCTATTTCTCCTAAATATTGAGCTTCTTTTATTTCTTCATCAATTTTATAAAAAAATTTATCTGTATTATCATTCGTCTTTTCAACTTTTGTAAGATAGACATTCTGTGCACTGATAAAGTGCATAAAAAAGACTAAGATAACAATTGCTAGATTCTTCATTATATTATGAAAGGAGGTTAATACATTCTTCAAGGCTGTTTTCCCAATGCTTGGGTTCTATTTTATAGGTCTCTTCTATTTTGTCCAGACACATCGTACTTCTTTTTGGTCTTTTTGCCGGAGTTGGATATTGCTCGGTTGTAAGAGCATTCAGCTTTACGGAAGATTTTGAGAACTCAGCGATCTTTTTAGCAAACTCAAACCAGGTCGTTTCGGGATAATTGGAAAAATGGAATATTCCAAATGTCTTTTGAGGAGATTCAATGATTTGCATGATTGCTTCCGCTAAATCATTTGCATTGGTTGGCTGACCAAACTGATCGGCAACAATTCCCAATTCTTCTTTTTGGGAAAAGAGATTAAGCATGGTTTTAACAAAATTCTTATTGAATTCTGAATACAACCAAGAGGTGCGAAGGATAATTGTTTTAGGGTTTATTTCTAAAGCCAATTCTTCTCCTTGTCTTTTTGATTCTCCGTAAACTCCTATTGGGTTTGTAAAATCGTCTTCGGAATAACAAAGGTTAGTTTCTCCATCAAAAACATAATCTGTAGAGATATGAATGAAGATGGTTTTGTGATCCGCACAAGCTTGTGCAAGATAACCTACTCCTTCTGCATTTACAGCAAATGCTTTTTCGGTTTCTTTTTCGGCAAGATCAACTGCGGTATATGCAGATGCATTAATACAGAAGTCCGGTTTGTTATCGTAAAAGAAGTCGTTCACCTGATTATCGTCAGTAATATCTAATGTTTGAGAGTCTGTAAAGATAAACTCATAATTGTTTTCAAAATCAGGAGCTATTTTTCTGATACAGTTCCCCAATTGTCCGTTACTTCCTATTACTAGTATTTTTTTCATGTATGTTTATACAGTTTATGCTTTGAAATTCCAGGATTCTGTCCTGTCTTATATTAATCGATTTTTTGACCGCTTTTGTAATTAAGAGTTTTTTGCATTTTGAACTCTCAAGAATTTTACTCTCGGTTGGAATTCTTTCTGATCGAGGTCAACATAGAATTTATGAAATACCTCCTTAATATCTTCCGGATGGACTTCTGATTTTCTTGTTTTAACATTGAAATAGATTACCGTAACCCATAATACTGCATGTATGGTTTTTTCATCTAAACTTTTCATTAAGATTTCAACTTTGGCAGTTCTATCTTGTATATCGATCGTTTTGCTGCTTATGACAACCTGAGTGTTGTATCTTACCTCTTTCAGATATGCAATTTCGTTTTGTATTGCGATCCAGGTGCAGCCTGTTTTCTTTGTATATTCTTCATAGGTGAAACCATAAAACGTTTCCACGTGATCTTCTCTGGCATTGAACATATAATCCAGATATTTTACATTATTCAGATGTCCAATGGGATCACAATCACTAAATCTGACTCTTACGGTAGTCGACACTTCTTTTTCCATACGGCAAAAATAAAAAAACCGCCTCTAAAAGAGACGGTGAGATTTATAAATCTTTGTTAATTTGTCAAAATTATTGAATTAGTTTATATCTGCACTTATTGTAGCATTACCCACTCTGGTTAAAACTGCTCCTTCTTGTCCACAAAAGATATCACCTCCCAAATAAAGTGTCACTGTACTACTACATTGATCACCAATACAACAAGCATAAACACCAGAAGGAACTCTTTCTCCTCCTTTAATAGTTTTTAATTCCTCTCTTGAAATCTTTTTTAATTTTTTCATTATGTCTTTTTTTAATTGTTAAATGATTTCACCAATATATGAAATATTCAAACATNAAAAATCAAAATTTTTTAAAATTTTNATAAATATATTATTCCATTTAAGCCAAATAACACTAAGACAGATAAAAATAAAAAACCGTCTCTAAAAGAGACGGTAGAATTTATAATCTTTTGTTGATTGTCAAATTATTGAATGTTCAATTCTTTTTTCACAGCTGGGGTAGCATCCGGACCTGCTTTATAAACAAATGCAGAAGAATTAGAATCCATAATGTAATCATACCCGTTAGCTTTCGCAACTTTAGTTACTGCATCGTTTAGTTTTCTTTCGATAGGCTCATAAGCTGTATCTTGTTTAGCAATGAAATCTTTCTGAGCTTTATCCTGCATCTGCTGGATTTCATCACCCAATTTTTTCATTTCAGCTTCTCTTGCAGTATTTTCTTCAGCTGTTTTTTTAGGAGCTTCAGCTTGGTATTGCTGATATTTAGCTTGAGCAGCATCCGCTTTCTTTTTAATTTCAGCTTGTTTAGTATCTAGGAAAGATTTTAATTCAGCATCTGCTTTTTTCTTTTCAGGCATTGCATTAAGAATACCTACAACGTCTAAAGTAGCAATTTTTTGAGCCTTCGCCATACCTACAGATACAACCATCATTACTGCTGCAAATAATACACTTAATTTTTTCATAATTGATAAATAAATAATTTAATTTGTTTTTAGATCTTAAATTTCAGTAAAAGTTAATTTAAATTTTTATTTTTTACTGTTAGATTTTCCTTTTTTATCTGATGTAGATCCTTTTAATAAGATATCTAATACTTTATCGGTATAATCATATCTTTTTTGAAGGAAGATTACATTAATGTTATTGCTTTTATCAAGAACTATGCCCAATCCGTTTTTCTCAGACATTGTTTTGATCGCGTTCCANATCTGATCCTGAAAAGGCTGTACAAGGTTTGATCTTAATTTTGTAATCTCNCCATTGGCTCCGAAACGNAAACTGGTAGTGGTTTTGATATTTTTCTCTAAATCCATTACTTCTTTTTCTCTCAGCTTCAATTGTTCTCCTACCAATAAAACTTTTTCATTTTCAAAAGCTGATCTTTTTTTTTCATATTCAGACTGAAGTGTTTGAAGCTCTGTTTGCCAGGTATCAATCTGTGCATTTAATCTTGCTTCTGCTTCTTTATACTGAGGTAATTTATCCAGTATATAATCGGTATCCACCACACCTATTTTCTGGGCGTTGCTGAGACCGAAAAGCAAAAATAATACAAATGTGAAAATTATTTTAAAGTTCTTCATATTATAAAGATTGGTTCATTAAGAAGTGTGTCTTCCATCCTGAAGGCTCTGTTCCAAGAACTGTTTTGTCGAATCCGTACGCGAAGTCAAACCCGATAAGACCAAATGCNCCCATATATACTCTTACCCCTACACCAACTGATCTTTTTANCTGGAATGGATTGTACTTATTCCATGAATTCCATACGTTCCCTCCNTCAGCAAACGTTAAAGCNTAGATCTTTGCAGTCTGNTTNAAAGAAATAGGGTATCTTAATTCCAGTGTGAATCTGTTATAGATTGTTCCTCCTCCTTTTTGGGTAATATCATCAATAGTTCCACCATAAGTAGAAGCATTTTCATAACCTCTCAAAGGAATCAATTCTCTACCGTCATATCTACCTCCGAAAAGTCCGGTTCCTCCTACATAGAATCTTTCGAAAGGCGGCGCTCCCAATTCTCTGTTATATCCATCCATGAAGCCCATTTCAGCAGANGATCTTAAAACCAGCTTCCCAACGATTTCATTATAGACATCGGCTTTAAACTTGATCTTATAGAACTCCATCCATTTATATTTTTCAGTTGGAGACATTGTTGAATAGTCTTTATTACTGAATAGTGAATAAGGTGGAGTCAATTTTGCCGATAGTTCAATATTTGAACCTACAGTCGGGAAAATAGGGTCGATCCCTGCAGAGTTTCTGCTTAATCCAATATTAATACTGAAGTTATTGGCATCTCCATAATATTCCGTGGTATCACCGAATTCAAACGGATAGTTCTTAAAGTTATATTTCTGGAACTGGATTCCGGTATATAGAGAGAAATAATCATCTGGCCATTTCAATAGTCTGTTAAGCCCCACTGAAGCGGAGAAGATATTTAATTTCTGGTCATCTCCATTAATATCTGAATATTTAACTCTAGAGTTATTCAAACTAACTGAAAGAGCGGTCGGTCTTGTTCCGAATAACCATGGTTCTACAAATGAGATCCCATAGTTCTGAAAATACTGACCTGCTTGTGCCTGGATAGATAGTGTTTGTCCATCACCTTGTGGTACAGGTCTGAAATCCTTAAATCTAAGGAAATTCTTTAATGAGAAGTTGTTAAAAGTTAAACCCAATGTTCCGATAAAGCTGTTACCACCGTAACCGGCCTGTAATTGAACCTGAGAGGATCCTTTTTCAACAAGTTTCCAATTGATATCAACGGTATTATCCTGTTGATTGGGTTGAATATCCTGTCCTATTTGTTGTGGATCAAAGAATGACATCCCTGCTAAATCAAAATANGTTCTTTTAATGTCGCTTTTCGCGAACAGACTTCCCGGCTTTGTTCTTAATGCTCGAAGAACCACATGGTCATGGGTTGTTGTATTTCCTTCCCATGTTACTCTGTTCCAAGTTGCTTTTTCTCCTTCATTGATACGGATTTCNAGATTGATGGTTTCTCCTGAAACTGATTTTTCAACCGGAGTTACATTAGAGAAAAGGTATCCGTTATTCATGTATACTGATTTGATATCTGAATCGTCCTCTTTTCCTCCGTCTTCCCCTACTTTTTTGTTAAATCCTACAGCATCGTAGATATCTCCTTTCTTATATCCAAGAAGTCTTTGAAGGTATTCTGTAGAAAAAACGGTGTTTCCTGTGAATGTAATATCACCGATATAGTATTTTTTACCTTCGTTCAGTTTTACGTTGATCTCATAATTATTTCTTTTATTTCTCCATACAGAGTCAGAAACAATTGCAGCATCTCTATATCCCAAAGAGTTATAGTAGCTGATAAGGTTTTGTTTATCTTCCTGATATTTTTCTTCGATGAATTTTGAAGATTTCAGAATACCACCGATACCAAATCTCTTTTGTTTGGTTTCTTTAAATGCTTTNTTTCTAAGTTTAGCATCNGTGATATTGGTATTGCCTTCAAACTCNATATGATCGATCTTGATTCTTTTTCCTTTGTCTACATTGATCGTCCAGTCTACTAATGACGGATCATTGNCATTCACTTTATCTGCTATGGTAATTTTAGCATCAGCAAATCCTTTTTTTACGTAGTCTTTAGGAATATTGGTTTTAAGGCTTGAAACTAAATTCTGAGTGATCTTTGTTCCCGGTTTCAGATTGTTATCTTTAGCCAGTTTTTCATTTTTGGATTTACCAATTCCTTTTCCCTCAAACTTTACTTCGCCTAATTCTTTAAGATCCTGTAGGAAGAATCTTAAAACTACGGTTTCTCCTTCAATACTTTGAACGTATACTTCAACTTCCGAAAAAGATTCAGTATCCCAAAGTTTTTTAATTGCATTACTGATTTTCTGCCCCGGAATATCTACGCTTTCTCCTTTGGATAATCCCGTAAATCTTAATATCTGGGCCGGTGTGTATTTTTTAACCCCATCCACTACAATGTCTTTAAGCATGTATGTGCCTGTTTGGTTTTCTGCATATACAGGATTGTTCACTTGTGTGCTGTCCTGTGGAGTTACCTGTCCATAAAAATGTGCAGAAGCAACAAACATAATGATGGGTAATAGTCTAAACTTCATTTTATCGTAGTCTTTCTTTTCTTAATTNTTTACTGGATTTTTATCTGTTCTCCGGTCATACCGAATCTTCTTTCTTTGTTTTGATAATCTACAATACATTGAAAGAAAATATCTTTTGTGAAATCGGGCCATAGAACATTTAAAAACTGCAGTTCTGCATAAGCGATCTGCCAGAGAAGGAAATTACTTATTCTTATTTCACCGCTGGTTCTGATAAGCAAGTCTACAGGTGGAAAATCTTTTGTATAAAGATAGTTTTCGAATAATTTTTCATCAATATCTTCTACATTTACCTTACCATCCTTCACATCTGTACTTATATTTTTCACGGCATTCAGAATCTCTTTTTGAGATCCGTAGCTGATTGCCAGTACCAGGTTTCCTTTTGTGTTTTCTTTTGTGAGTTCCACCACGCGGAGCAACTGCTCTCTCACTAATGATGGCAACTTTTCCAGATTACCAATAACATGCATCCTCAATCCTTTGCTGAAGATCTCTCCCGCCTCAAGCAACAGAGTTTCTGAAAGTAAATTCATCAGAGTATTTACTTCTTCTTTAGGACGGTTCCAGTTTTCTGAAGAGAATGTATAGAGTGTAAGATAAGGGATATTAATCTCATTACATGCATTAATAGCATTTCTTACAGCATCAATAGCATTTTTGTGACCAAAAGTTCTTTCTTCGCCACGAGACTTTGCCCATCTTCCATTACCATCCATAATGATGGCTACGTGTTTTGGTAAATTCTCAGAATTTATTTTATCTTTAATCAACGACATATTCATTAATCACAATAACATGGAGGTCTTCCGAAAGAGTANGTTAATCCTAAACTGAAGGTATTTAACCAGTCTTTAGATTTTGTATCTCCAATAGCTCTCCCATTGATGATTGCATTTTCTCTTTCTTTGGAAACCACATAGTANTTCCCNGANTGAAGCAACGAACCTCCGGTAGATGGATCCAAGATATCAGCACTGTATGTAGATTTGATATCTTTGGAAAGTATTTTACTATGATCCAACTGATCAGTAAGCGTAAATCTGAATGTTCCTTCCGCAAATATTGCCCAATTGTGGTTAAACTTATATTTCAAACCAACCCCAAAAGGAACATGCATTGTTGTTTTGGTTCCTGTGGAATATATTGGTCTGGTAACAAAGTCCATTTCATCAAGCGGAGCCTGAGCCACACCATCTGCATCTCTTTTGAAATCATGTTCTAATGTAACTTTCGGTGCATCGAACATTAAAGCTCCTACCCCGGCAAAGATATATGGACTCAACATACTTTCCTGCTCATTATTTACCGGTAAAAAGTTGTATTCGAACATTAAGCTCGCCTCATAAATGTTGTTTTTACCGTATGAGTTTCTGTTTCTTCTATATTCTTCTTTGGCAACCTTATCATTAAACTGAACCTGGTTATATCCAAGATCCAATCTTACTGTCTGATAAGGGTTAAAATTAAACCTATATAGTATTCCTCCATAAAAAGGCACACCCCATTCTGATGCTCTGTCTAAATCCAATGGCTTTTGTAAAATATAATTGGTTCGCCCTATATCACCCACTAGGTTACTCATACCTAGACGAATTCCCAATTCGTTTCTTTGTGCTTTAACACCTGCCATTGTTCCTAGTAGGGCAAGGAAGCTAAACAATAATTTTTTATTCATAAAAGAATATGGATTTATGGTTATTTTAAAATTTAATTTTTGCAAATATAAAACATTTTTATATTAATGATATTCTTAATGTTTAGTTAAAAATAAACAAAAAATAATAATTTGTTATAAAGTAAACGACAAAGTGACAAAAATATTCTTTTTCTAATAACTTACAAAATATTCGATATACAAAAACCCCCATTCTATGAGGGTTTAAAAATATTTATTTTTTATTAAATACAGCTTGCACCTTGTTTCTTATTCTGATCAATAATGGTTCTTTATAGTTTTTATCTTCATCAAAGTATCCGTAACCATAGCCATAACCGTATCCATAACCATAACCGTACCCATATCCCTGCTTCGTATTATAATCATTATAGACCAAACCTAAGTGTTCGATTTCGCCATTCTGGTACTTTTCCGTGATCATTTTAAGCATATACTTTTCTGTATACTCATGACGAACTACATAGATATTAGCATCTGAGTATTTCATAAGTTCATAAGAGTCTGCCACCAATCCTACAGGAGGTGAATCTATGATGATAAAATCGTATCTTTCTTTCAGCTCCTGGATGAACTTNATATTTCTTTCNCCCATCAAAAGTTCAGACGGGTTTGGNGGAATAGGTCCGGAAGTAGCCACATCAAGATTNGGGATCTTTGTTTTATTGATAATCTGATCCACTGAAACTTCACCAGTCAGGTAGTTAGAAATCCCATATTTATTATCAATTTTAAAGTCTCCAAAAATTTTAGGTTTTCTTAAATCCATCCCCAGCAAAATGGTTTTTTTATCGCTTAATCCCAGAACAGATGCCAAATTTATCGAAGTATAGGTTTTACCTTCTCCTCCAATGGATGATGTAACCAGTATTATTTTACTTTTCCCATTTTCATCGGATAAAAATCTCAGGTTGGCTCGTATTCCCCTAAACGCTTCTGAAACGGATGATTTTGGATGTTCCAGCACGGTAAGCATATTCTCGCTGTTATTGTTACCAATAACACCCAGTAATGGAATTCTTGTTGCGGTAATTAATTCTTTTATATTTCTGATCTTATTATCCAGGACTTCTGCAATCAGAATAAATAAAAGTGGTAATAATAATAGCCCTCCGATAATACTTGCCTTGGTGCCTTTCACATTCGGACCGATAGGGTTTTGACCTAAGTTTTTTGCAGGGTCTATCACAGTGATATCCGACTGATTGGTCGCCAATTTCATCTGAGCTTCATTTTGTCTTCCAAGAAGACTGTTATATGTAGCCTCGATCATGTTATACCCTCTTTCTGCATCCAGATATCTTCTTTCTTTCTCGGGATATGATTCCAGGTCAGAATTGGCAGATGCGATCTGCTGGTTCAGCTTATTGATCTCATCATAATATCCGGAATAATAATTCCTTAAGGAACCCGAAGAAGCTAGTCTGGCATCATTGATCAGTCTATTGATCTCTTTCATAGGCTCAGAATTCGGAGTGTAGATGGTTGCCATTTCTCTTCTTTTAAGATACAAAGCCTTTAATTCCGTAACGGTGGCAGAGAAAAGTCCGTCTTCAAATCCTGCAGCATTGGTGCTGATCATTTTATCAAAATTCTGAGATTCCAGCGTATGTTTAATTTTATTCAGGGAATTAACTTTACTCATCAGGTCAGCTTTTCTTGCTTCAAGCTCTTTTATCCTTTGTAAAGATTTTTCGTCTCTGTCCTGTATATCGTATAGTTTTTCCGAAGTTTTCAGGTAATTGAGGACTGAAGCACTGGAATCTAATTTTTTTCTGATGTCTGCAAGGCTCCCCTGCAGATAATGTTCGGTGTTTTTATTGACAATATTTTTATCTTCTAATCTTTTCTTCTGTAGTTCTGCCACGGATTTGTTCAGGAAGTTTACGGTACCATTAAGGTTATACCCTCTTTTGGTGATGATCATAATGGTATTGATCTCCTTATCAAATTCAACTCCTATTGTGGAAACAATATCATTAACTGCCTGATTAACAGAGTTAAGATTTACAATAATCTTATCTAGCTTTATTTTAGTTGGCTGTGGGTTTTTAACCAATTTAAACCTCAGATTGGGTGTTGTATACCACTCATTAAGTTTAATAATCTTGTTTTCAGGTCTTCCGTAAGGATTAACGAAATGAAATCCTTCAGATTCGAAGCTATATAATCTTGTGCTTTCACCTTCATTTGGTAGTATGACTTCATAAGCATCTCCTCCTTTGGGAATTAAGGTGATGGGATAATTTATTTGCTGTAAGTGTTTTCTATCTATCTGTAGAAATACCGGTGAATCATCTTTATCCAAATAGGTAGATTTTATAGCTCCTTTGGTAGAGTAATTCACAAAAAGATCCAATTCTTTCACCAGATATTCGTTGTGCGATCTGGACAAAAGCATTTTCTTTAAATATATTCCATCCTGATTTCCTCCCTGTCCCCAGATAAAGTTAATAGACTGATTAGGAGTGAAATAACTCGCCGTATTATTAGAAACACTTAATGACAGGTCAGAAGCGTAAATATTCTGTGCNTAGTATTTACCATATACCCATGAAATGGCATAGCCTACCAATAGCATGAAAACAAACCAATACCAGTTTCTGATTATTCTTCGTAAAAAATGCTCTACATCAAATAACGAGAAAGATCCGGACTTATCTTTTTGAGACTCTTTCTTCTCAGCAGTTTCTTTTTCTGGAATCATACTATAGGTTTTTTAGAAGTAAATAAATAGACAATGCCGTAGTCACTACTGAAACTCCTGTTGTAAGGGTCTGAATTGGATCTTTTCCGAATCCGTTCAAACTTTTTGCTCTTGTATTAAGATAGATCTCATCTCCGTTCTGAACGTAATAGTATGGTGAGTTCATGATATCTTCACGGGTAAGATCTATTTTGGCAGTCTTGATTCCTTCGGGTAATTTTCTTCGAATGACAATNTTTTTCCTGTCAACTGTTCTGTTCAAACCTCCATTGATCGCCAATGCTTCTGTTATCGTAAGGGTATTTTTATGGGCTACTTTTTCACCTGTCATTCCGGTAGTTTCCACATCCCCCAAAATGTAATAGGTAATACCATCGGTATTCAGTCTTACTTCGGATTTNCCTTCCTGGAAGTTTTCGTTCACTTTCTCCTGAATTTCTTTGGAAACGTCTTCAATAGTTCGCCCTTCTGCCTTGATATAGCCAATTCCGAAAACATTGATCTCTCCGCGCGAGTCAACTTTCAATCCGTTAAAATAAAAATTCATATTTCCACCCATACCCTGTCCGTTGTTGTTGTTATTGGACATAGATACCATGGGATTATTGGTTCCCGGTGCTGTGGTTACTTCCTGAAGTATTCAGGGAAGAATAAAATTGAGCGGCATCCCCTTTGGGAGTCGTTACAATATTTAAATTGAGAATATCATTTTTGGTAATTCTATAAACAGGAATATTATAGGGAACCAATCCTTCTTCATTAATGACCAGACTTTCGTTTGGCTGCATGTATCTTACATCTTTAGTGGTAATACATGATGTAATGAAAAAAGGGAATAAAATCAATAAGAGATGCTTGTAGTTCTTCATCATATTTCATTGTTGTTGTGCAAAAATAAAGATTTAATTGTTACTTCCTAATATTTCTTAAACGATATATAAAATCCGGAAGATATGCCCCAAAAAAACCTAAGATTAATATAATTATTAATAAAAGATTGACATCTATATGTCTAAGGTAATAAGCGACAGTCACAATAAACAGGTAGTAAACGATAATATAAAATCCGGACCTCCTGTGCGTAAGATTAAGCCTCAAGAGTTTATGATGGATATGGTTTTTATCAGCATCAAAAGGTGATTTTTTATTAATAAGTCTGACGATAATCACATTCAGTGTGTCCACAATAGGCAAGATCAGGATCGCTACTGCCACTGCCGGAGCAGATGTTAAGTGATATCTGGGTATATGAGGAAGTGCTTTATCTATGAAAATATCTATGAAGCAAATAGAAGTAAATGCCAATAGAAATCCTAAAAGCATGGAACCTGTATCTCCCATAAATATCTTATTGGTTCGGTAATTAGACAAATTATAGTAGAGGAACGCCAATACGGCTCCAATAATTATAACAGACAATACTACCAACGGATAATTATATTCTCCTAATCTGTAATAACTGATCCCAAAAAGAGCACTACAGATCACTGAATATCCTCCTGCAAGACCATCGATTCCATCGATCAGATTAAATGCATTAATAAGAACAATAAAAGTAATGATACTGAATACAACACTTACAAAGTAGCTAAGTTCATATATTCCTCCTATTCCAAATAGGCTTCTTATTCTTATATCCGAACCAATAACGATAAGCGATGAAACAATAATCTGTGCCACCAGTTTTTTGTAGGCTCTCATGACAACGATATCATCCATTACGCCTACATAAAGTAAAATCACCAATGAAGCGAATAAGAATTTATAAAGATCGAACAGCTCATAGGCAAAGATAGAAGCACATACTCCTATGGAAAAGAAAATGGCAATCCCTCCTAAATTAGGGATCTTTCTGAGATGTGAACTCCTTATACCGGGTTCGTCCATCAGATTTTTTCTTTTGGAGATCTTGATGATGGTGGGAACAGAAAAATAAGTAATCAGAAAAGAAAATAGAAAGCCTAATCCTATTTTCACATAAAAAAAAGGAATCCCTGTCTGAGTTAAGAACAATTCAAAATTTTTCATTTTTTTCTATTTAAGTACATTGCATTTTTGTCTGGTAAAGGATTCATTTCTGAAGCCTTCACAGCTCATTCAATACAAGAGTACTTACATTTGTGTTTAGATTAATTTCCTTATCAGCTTCTTTTGCCCTGCAAAAAATAACAGATAGAAAATCTTTTTTTTCAGTGGCAAAGATAAAAGATAATTTTTATCAAACCGAGTATAGCTTAATATATCTTTGATTTTTATGTTTCTTCTCTTCACGAAATCATCGAGTTTATCGGCCATTTCATAAAAAACATCTTCTTTTTCCACAAAGGCGAGATATGCTAGAAATGAGTAAACTCCTTCGAAAATCTGAAAATTTTTAAGCTCTTTTTTCTTCGAACTGTATTTGGATTTTTCAAACACGGCTTCTACATCTTCCACTGCCTTTAAAATATCCAATCCTTTTTCCGTGTGGGTTTTGGTAATGGAATCTGTACGTTCCAGATATTGGTAATGATAATTTTGGGTTTGGGCAATGATCTCACATTCCAATAAGAGTTGGGGAATAAGCTGAATATCCTCGAAGTGAACCCCCTTTTTGAATCTTTTATTGCCGAAAAGTTCTTTTTTGAATAGTTTATTACATGCAAAATAACTGATATCCGAAAACACTGAGAAATGTTTTTCAAGATCAATTTTTTCCGGCATATGGGGAATTTGAGACAGCTTTTGGGTCACATTTCCGTTCTGATCTACTTTCTGTATATTGCAGATCACCATTTTAGCCTGATGTTTTTCTGCCAAAGCCAGCATATCTTCAAACATAGTTTCGGTGGCATAATCATCACTGTCTACAAAACCAATGTAATCTCCAGTTGCTCTGCCCAGTCCAAAATTACGAGCATCACTTAGCCCACCGTTTTCTTTGGTGAAACTTCTTATCTTTTCAGGATATTTTTGTGCATACTCCTTAATTATCTGTGCAGAACCGTCTTTACTTCCATCATCTATTACCAGAATCTCAATATTCTGAAGGGTCTGATTCACTAAAGAATCNAGACATTTAGGGAGATAGTTCTCTACGTTATAAACCGGAACAATGACGGAAACTTTTGAGGGAACAATGTTTTCCATATCGTTTTTATATTTTCATCAGTCTTGCGCTTAACCACCCTTTCTTCGCATCATCAAAATCTTTTCTGGAACAAGGGATGCAGTTTTCTATATTTTCATCTTCACCGAAATACCATAAATTACTGAATGTATCTCTCTTGAAAGCGTATTGCCTGTCATCGATCAACACATAGAAAATTTCATAATGTCTTTCTTTTGGATGTGATCTCTGAATATTGATCCCTTCGATTAGATACCAGATCATTTGCGCTAAAAGCTGGTGGTTCAACTGATTCTCTGAGTAAATGTTATAATTAAAAATTCCTACAGATTTCAGGTTTTCACTCAGTCCTATTTCTTTCATATAGGCACAGATTTCTCTTCTGTTCAGTCCATTTACCTGTGGATTCATTGAAAATGGTTCGCCAACACTTTCTACCGCATCACAGTTGACGGTCACCAAATCTGCTTTCCTGAAAAAAGGCTCTGTTTTCTCTGTAGAGTTCATCATTTCTGCCAGACGAACGATGTCAAATTCCACTTCCTTGATCAGTTTTACAGAATCTACTTCATTCAGGTGTTTCTGATACCCCAAATGATGATAGTTTTTTATGGAGAAGTTCTTTGCTCCGAAAATTTTACTTAAAAAAGTATGTTCATTGATCTCTTCCCCCTGTTTCAGAGAAATAATATTGCTGATCTGTGTATAGNTGATNNTTTTCTGATGGAAATTCAAAGCCGAAAACAATGAGAAAGCAAAATCATTAGATCCTCCGATAATCACCGGGATCGCTCTGTTATAATGGCAAGCAGATAATACTTCCTGCAGAATATAATGTGAATCCTGAACGGATTTCCCAGACACCAAATCACCAAGATCAACTATAGGAATCTCAAAATCTAATTGGGAAAGTTTGTAGAACTCTTTTCTTACAGCCGTAAAATCCTGTACTTCCGCATCTCCTTTCGCTCCTCTGTAATCCGAAACAAAAAGAAGAACAATACTATCTTCTTTTATTTCCTTTGTAATTCTGTTTCCTATCTGCCAGTTTTCTGTCTTAAAATTTCTGGGAGAAATGATAAAATCTTCAAAATCCATATTTTATAATTTGAAAATTTGAGAATGTAATAATTTGTTGATTATTTTATTTCAATACACTTAGTTTCTCGGGCTAGCTCAACTCTATTTTTTTAAACCCTTCTTTAGGTTCCGGATATTGTGGATTTTGGGCTGAGCAAAGTCCAAATATCATTATTAAAATAAAAGTAAAGTATGTTTTCATTAAATATTTCCACAAACATACAAAAAACCTCCTCAAATTAATATTTAAAGCTTTTAATTCATAAAAAAGCCATCAACAAAATTTTGCTGATGGCTCTTTTATTCCTGTGGTTTTCCACTATTTTTTGATGAACCTATGCTTACTTGTATTATTTTTTGATTCTAAAACAATAAGATAATTTCCTGTCGGTAAGTTTCTTACATCGAGTTTGTAGGATTTTGCATTTACAATTTCAGATGTTATTAATCTTCCGTCCATAGCAAGGACTTTTACGTTCTCTATATTTTCAGTACTATCAAGATGAATAAAATCAACCGTTGGATTTGGATAAATTTTCGATACCGATTTAGTTACATCTTTAACAGCTAAAGGTGATAATAAAGCTTTTGTCATATATTGAAACGCACCTGAAAGCAGTTGTGTTTTCACCCCCGTTGTAGTATCAATTTTATGAACACCACTTCCGTTGGTAAACAATACATTACCATCTTCTAATTCTATAACACCTCTCATATCAGTTGCCGGCCAGTTGTTTAAGATACTTCCATTTGCTGTAGAAATTACATAAACTCCTGCCGCATTACCCGATCCACTATGGTTTTGAAAAACCGCAGCCAAAAGATTTCCAGAGCTCATAAGGTTGATCTGCTGCAAATTTTGAAAAATATTTGGTGCAACCAGNTTTCCAAGAGAAGCTCCCGTATAATTAAGTTTTTGAATTCCCTGATTAGTCAGCCCTGAAACATAAACAGTTCCATTTTTGTCATCAACAATATCAAAAATAGATGTATTAGGAGCTACATAAAACCCTAAAAAGGTTCCTGTTGTGCTGAATCTCATAATACTGTCTGCAGTAGCACCGTTAGAACTTCCGTCGTTGGCTACCCAAACTTCATTATTTACGACATTTATCCCTCTAATATTGTCAAGTCCGGATGTGATTGCAGATACATAATTTCCTGTAAGATCATAAATATAAATTTTATCGGCAGTCTGATCGGTGATCCAGATTTTATCTCCAACCTGAGCAATTCCTTTAATAGTTCCTGCTGATTGTGAAGAAAGGTCTATAAAGCTAGAATTAATAACTGAGCCATCAGTTGCATTTAGCTGAAGAACGGTCTTGTTGCCAGTTGCTGAAGAAACAACTAAAATACTATTCTGGGAAAAAAAGTAAGTAGTACTTCCAATAAAAAGCAACAGTAATAAAGTAAAAAAAGTAGATTTTGTTTTCATAGGCTGTATTTAAAATTCTTACCAAAATTTACACAAAACAATTAATAATATAAAACATTACACAAAATAAATGCAAAATAAATCACTTTTCAAAACCTATATTAATATTTTATTTAAATTCTTTCAATAAATAAAAAACAAAAAAGCACAGATCTCTCTGTGCTTAATGTATTATTAAAANTGTAATTACTTTTTAGCTGCCGGTTTTTTAGCAACTGTTTTCTTTNCTGCGGTTGTCTTCTTAGCAGTCGTTTTCTTGGCTGCCGNTTTTTTCTTTTCGGCAAAGGCATTTTTATCCTGATCGGTGATCCATTTCTTCACCTCATCTAAAGAAACATTCTTCAATTCCTCTGCATCATACTTTGTATCGTCGNTTTTCTTTGGAATTTTGAACATGGCTTTTCCAAACTTGATGAAAGGTCCCCATCTTCCGTTTTCAATGGAGATCTTTTCTTTTTCCCATTGCTGGATATATCGGTTGGCTTCCTTCTCCAGTTTAGCATCAATTAATTCATTGATATCGCTTTGGGAAAGGTTTTCAAAATCATATCTTTTAGGAACGTTTACAAAGATATCTTTGTATTTGATGAAAGGTCCAAATCTTCCGGCTCCCTTTGGTTACAGGCTCTCCTTTATAGGTTGCAATCGGAGCATCTGCTTTTTTCTTTTCATTAATGATTTCTTCCGCACGAGCCTGGTCTACAGATAACGGATCTTCTCCTTTAGGTATGCTGATGAAAGTTTCTCCCCATTTCACATAAGGTCCGAANCTTCCNACTCCTACGGAAACAGGCTGTCCNTCAAACTCTTTCAAATCGAAAGGAAGTCTGAATAATTCTAAAGCTTCCTCCAATGTAATGGTAGCAATATTTTGTCCTGCCATTAAAGAAGCAAAGATCGGTTTTTCCTCATCGTCTGTTTCCCCTATCTGCACCATTGCTCCGAATCTCCCGATTCTTGCGTGTACATTTTTACCGGTTTTAGGATCTACTCCCAATAATCGGTCTCCTGTAGCGCGATCTGCATTTTCTTCTACATCTTCAATCCTAGGATGGAATTTTGAATAGAAATCCGTCATCATTTCTTTCCACTTCTGTCCGCCGTTTGCAATTTCGTCGAATCCTTCTTCTACTCTTGCTGTAAAACCGTAATCCAGATCTCTTTGAAGTTATCTGTAAGGAAGTCATTCACAACTTCTCCTATGTCTGTAGGAACAAATTTATTTTTATCTCCGCCAAATTTTTCTTCAAGAATTTCTTTTTTAATGTTTCCTTTTGTAAGAGACATTTTAAGAACTTCACGGGTTTGCGGTTCTATTTCGCGTTTATCTACATATTCGCGGTTCTGGATCGTCTGAATGGTTGGCGCATATGTTGAAGGTCGGCCAATTCCCAACTCTTCAAGTTTTCTTACCAGTCCTGCTTCAGTATATCTTGCGCTGGGTCTTGTGAATTTTTCCGCAGCGGTAATTGTTTTGTAGTTTAAAACTTCTCCTATCGTTACTTTCGGCAATAATTTCTCATTGCTCTCTTCATCATCATCTTCTGTCTTCACAATTCCGTATGCTTTCAGGAAACCATCAAAAATGATAACCTCTCCTTGTGCTTCGAAGTGTTGAGGTAACGTTACATTACCGATCTCGATAACCGTTTTTTCGATTTTGGCATTAGCCATCTGGGAAGCCAGTGTTCTTCTGTAAATCAACTGGTACAGCTTATTTAACTGGCTATCTCCAATACTTTTTACCCTGAAATCAGTTGGACGGATCGCTTCGTGAGCTTCCTGTGCAGAGGCTGATTTAGTTGTATAATTTCTCGGTGCTGAATAATCTGCTCCGTATTCTGATATAATTTGTTTTTTTGCTCCTTCAATCGCTTCCTGGGAAAGATTTACGGAGTCTGTTCTCATATAGGTAATATACCCTTCTTCGTATAATGTCTGTGCAAGACGCATGGTTGTGGTCACATTATACCCTAATCTTGAAGAGGCTTCCTGCTGTAGTGTAGAGGTTGTAAAAGGCGCTGAAGCAGAGCGTGTTCCCGGTCTTGTTTCAACATTCAGGACTTTGAATTCCGTGGTTTTAGCCAGTTCAAGGAACTTTTCGGCTTCGGTTTCTTTTTCGAAGTCTTTTTTCAGTTTGGCAGCAATTTCCTGTTCGTTTTTGTTCAGGAAAATCCCGTCCAGTTTAAAGCTTGCCTTCGGAACGAATTCACGGATCTCTTTTTCTCTTTCAACAATCAGTCTTACAGCAACAGACTGAACTCTTCCTGCCGATAATCCCGGCTTTACTTTTTTCCAAAGTACAGGAGACATTTCAAAACCTACGATTCTATCCAGTACTCTTCTTGCCTGCTGGGCGTTTACCAGATTCTGATCTATGTCTCTTGGATTTTCTATAGCTTTTAGAATGGCATTTTTGGTGATCTCGTGGAAAACAATTCTTTTTCTGTTTTCAGGTTTCAGTTTCAGCTCATCCGCCAAGTGCCAAGCGATCGCTTCTCCTTCACGGTCTTCATCGGAAGCCAGCCAAACCATATCGGCTTTTTTCACTGCAGCTTTCAGTTCTGTTACCAATTTCTTTTTGTCCGCAGAAACTTCGTAATCTGGACTAAAGGTAGCAAGATCAATTCCCATCCCTTTTTTAGGGAGATCACGGATGTGCCCAAAGCTGGATTTCACCTCGAAATCTTTTCCTAAATATTTCTGAATAGTTTTTGCTTTTGCCGGAGACTCAACGATCACTAGATTTTTCGACATTCTAAAAATTTTTGCAAAAGTAAAGTTTTTTTATTAGATACTTTTTCGTAATCACATTTTATTTAATAATTCTAAAGGAGCAATAAAGATTCTGTAGATCAATCCCTGCCATGTAAATCCTATTCCCGACATCTCAACGCGGTAGATGAGCGAGATGATGATGATGAATAAAGTAATGTAAAATTTGCTATTAATAAGGATAGGTTCATAAGTATAAATACTGTCGCCTTTCTTTAAGAGCAAAGCAAAAAGGACGATAACCAGCATCATGTGAATATACATCCATCTTCCCCAATCTATCGCCAGATAAAACAGCGGCAATGAGAATAAAAATGCTCCTGCCAGTAATATAGATAAAAGCTTTTGACCTGTTAGATATTTTAAATAATAGGAAAGATGAACGATACTTATTGCAATACTTACAAAATACAGTCTGTATTCAGCAATATGTTCCTTTATATATTGTCTTTCATTAATATCCCAGTAAAATATTCCATAGGTTGGATNNACACCTCTCTGACTCAAGATTTCAAGAGACATTCCTTCATTGACATTTTTCCCAAACAGGATGATAAGTGCTGCGGGAACACCTACTGAAATAAAGTATTTTATATATCTTTTAATTTCTAATTTTCCTGTTTTAAGATATAACGCAATGGCAAAGTAAGGCACAAAAAACAGGGTAACTTCATGGAGCAGCGTACTGATGCAAAGCAGAACACAGAAAACATATTCTTTCAGTTTGAGAAGTTTATCCTGATCCAAAAGATATACAAACCAGGTAAACAACAGGAATACAATAAATTCTTTTTTACCCACATAGGTCACTGTATTCAAAAGTCCTACGAAACCAATTGCAGAAAGCAAAAGAGAAAGGTATAAAAGTGTGGTAATTTTATATCTAATCAATTTTACATAAAGCCAAAAGAATAGTGATATGATTATGAATTGACAGGAATACACCAGATAATTAAGGCTTATTCCTGTAAGATCCTGTAAAAGAAAAAAGAAACTTCCGGACAAGCCTCTTCTTTTAAAACCTCCGTCTTCGTAATTGATTAACCAATCTGCAAGGATATAGCCGTCATCTTTAAAGTTATAAATATAGGTAAATATAAGGGTATAAACAGCTGTAACTGCAGTAAGCAAATAAATTAAGATCTTAATATTAATGTACTGTACCGCTTTTTGGAATTTCATATTGTGTTTTAACTATTAANTAAAAAAAGAAGCATAAAACAGTCTTCAATTTCAGTGTGTAATCATCATTTTATCTCCAAAAATATGAATTTACAANTATCTGAACACNATTTTATGCTCCTTTAAATAATTATTATGAGTTTCCNCTGCTATTCTTTGATCAGTTTTACTACTGTTTCATTATTATTAATTCTAATCAGGTATATTCCTTTGATCAGCGAGGAAAGGTCTGTTTGCTTGTTTTCAAACTGCCCTGATTTTACAAGTTGTCCGGACATATTATAAATCTGGTAGAAATAGCCTTTTTCAGCCGGGGCATTGATATAAAGGATACTTTTTACAGGATTCGGGTAAAGAATGATCTTATTTTCTTTAATTATATCTGTGACTTCGTTTTTACTTAAAACCTCAGCTGCTTTTACAGCCGGCAGAGAAGTGATCTGCAACCTTGGAATCACCCCTTCTTCATTACCATTGGAATCATATTTTATTTTTACACAACGGCAACTCATCGCAAAGTAAGGATCATTATTATCATGGAAGGCGATCATACGATTGGCACTGGACGCAGCATCAAAAAGAATATTCAACGGTCTACCCATATAATTTGAATTTAATGCAGCTGTCCATACTCCCGGATACTGGAAATTAATAAAGTTAAATGTACCCTGTGCATTTTGGTTCGCTGTTACACTTCTGAATCCTCTGGAACCTGAATTGGGATAGTTTCCTGTTTTGTACGTTGGATCATTAAACGTGTATCCTATGGTAGACGTTGTGCTCGGATTTCTTACTCTCATTCCTAAATAATCTGTAAGAATACTGTATGATGTTGCTACATTCTTATCTTTTTTATACCAAGGTGTAAAGCCGAAATCTTTATTGGCGGCAATCGCAACTCCGGTGAGATCAGGTATTCTCCATCCTTCAGGGCAAGGATCGAAAGGGGATTTCTTACCCCCTCTTCCCCATCTCTCAGGGTATAAATTAGGCTCTGTTCCCAGCCAGTCCGTACCATTGGTATANGCCGGATTCGTTGCATTATAAGACGCGAAAGTACTTGGAATCATATATACTAATGGGTTCTCCACCGAATAAGAAAGTACTTTAGCTATTTTTTCAGAGATCTTATCTGAAGGTTGTACGTTTACAGAACCTGCATAGGTATTGTAAGGAACTATATAGCTTCCCGACATATCATTATATGTTCCCGGAGCTAATGTTGTATAGGACACGGATCCGTTAGCTGCCACACTTCCTAAATATATGCTATAAGACGCTCTGTTGTCAGCATACTGGAAAGAAGGAATCGGATCTTTTCTTCCCCACTGATAATGAAAGCCAGTTGAAGCTCTTATTTTCGCCAATTCCGCAGTGGTAGGAGTCAGAGGATTTACCACTGTAGGAAAAGCATCCGTAGCTCCCAGATTCCTATCCATAAATTCTGTCTGGAAAACATTATCCGCCTTGNTTACGTAATTNACATAGTTTGTCACAGATGTAACGGGAAGTTCGGTAGTATAGGCATTAGAACCAACAGGAGTATCAGTTACCCAAACGTGCCAGCTCCAGTAAACAGAATTGGCAATACTTCCGTTGTGCAGGGTAATCACTGCATTTCCACTTTGGTTAGGTTTGATCTCCACCAAGATTTTGGAAGCGGAAATATCTGATAACGATGATGGAGCAGGATTCGTTATGGTAACTTTATTGATGAGGTTTGTATTAGTCGTCCAAAGGACATTGGCTTTTAAGTTTTTATAGCTTGCCGGATCTAATATTTTTTTATTATTTAACAATTCACTTTGAACTGAAAACGCTTTACTGACAGGAATTTCAACAGTCATCATTGCTGTATTTTTAACTACCTGATAAGTATTCGGATTATCAAGACCTTCTTTATATTCCGAAGCGGGCATTAAATATTCTGTAGGAAAGTTATAATCATCCACAATATACAATGGATCTTTTACGCATCTGCATCCTGCTGCATTAGACGTCTGTCCTGATGATAAGGGAGAATACCAAAAACGTCCTTTAACTCCCGGAAAACTCGGATCAGGAATATCCGGCTGCACTTTATCGGGGATCAATGATAATGCTCTGGCTCCCACTGCAGGAGTTGCATCAAAATGCCTTACCATAGTAGCCGTCCAAATCGCGGTCTGGTGCTGATCTGTATACTGCCCATTATGAAAATTCGGAACCAACAACCCTGTTCCCGGATAAACTCCCATATTATTTCCNCCAACGGAAGATAAATCAAAGCCGAAATTCGGATAAATCTTAAAGCCTTTCATAAAGGTAGGCGTAGCTGCATCTGTAGGTTTTATAATATGATAATTATTAGCTTCAAATGCACTTTTGCCCATATTGGTCTTAACCCCGAAAGGCGAAAAATCAATTCTAACATCATCAACATAAGACGGCGATGCCAGATTAGCCACCAAAGCGGAAGGAATTCTCCATCCGTTCGGACAAGGGTCATACGCTGATTTACCTCTGTATGGCTGTGCGCTGTCATCACTGTTATAATTTGAAGAGATAATCCCCTGAGAATTATCTGACCATAAATTCAGTTCTGTTAATCGGTTCGGAGTAAGATTAGCAAATGTCCCGAACCAATTTACCGGTAAATNTGCATTGTTATTGTAGTAAGCAGGTCCGGAGTTATCATCTTTATTGACATAGATAAGACTCAACGGATTCTTTATCGATAATCTTACATTATTGGTAACTTTAGCATTGGAAAGTAATACAAATTTTCGGAGATCATCAATTCTGACGGCATTCGCCATGTTTACAGCACCTCTATGCCTTACTCTTCCGATAGATCCAGATACTTCATAAAAATCATTTCCTTTCCAAACCAGTGGTGGAATCGGGTCTTTTCTCCCCCATTGATAGAGCAAACCTCCATTACGATTCCATTCATTGGCTGTGATTGAACTATTGACTGCTCCCAGATTTCTGTCCATCCAGCCCCAATCGGCATCAGGAATAGGTTCAATTACACCATCTTTTCTTGCTCTTTTAAGATTGCTGAAACTCTTATAGTTCGTACCATTGGTAGGATCATCCGTAACCCAGATATGCCAGCTCCAATAGATCTCTCCGTCCACCCTGAAAGCAACTACCGCATTTCCTTTTCTTGCTTTATTGATCGGAACCTTTATCCTTGCTTCCCATCCCGAACCTGTCATTTCCAAAGAATATCCCTGTCCGGTTCTTATCAACCCCGGAACATCTTCCCATAATACATCAGCTGTAATTTTTCCGGCAGGAATTCCCATTCCTTTAACATAAATATCCTGACTCCACATTGCATAAGCTTTCCTGACAGGAATATATATCCCTTCACTGGTTTGTGACGGATCGAAAATATAACTGTTAGGTGCTTTAGTCCAATCGCGACCGACTGATTTAGTGGTCTTCCCCGTAATCAGAGTGTCCGGTTTCTTTAAATAAGAGTAATTTGAATATTCCGGAAATAGAGAACCCGCATTTTTTAGCTCGGAATTTCCTTTGGAATAGACAAAAGACGATACCAGGCAACAAATTGCTGCCATTTTGTTTACTGAATTTTTCATATCCTTAAGTTTGTGCTATAATTAAAATGCAATATTTGAACCTTTGATAGGAAAAATTTATTTATTTTATAAATAACACTTTAATAAATCAATTATTTTATAAATATGATAACAGTAATTATTTACAAATAAATTAACCGCATTAAAATTTACACGCGACAAAAATATACATTATTCTCAAATGATCACTATATCAATTAACATTTAGATAAAAATNAATNNCAAGTCATATCACATCAATAAAAAAAGNGATGCACAAAACACCACTTTTTCATATTCTTTTTTGTTCGCTTAAGGCAGAAGATGATTTTTATATAAATCTATTGTGAAACGTCCGGCTTTAATATTATTAAAGCTCGAGAACACCACAAAATTAAAGACGACCAAAGCAATGATGAAGGAATAAATAAGCTTTTTCCCGTTTTCGGAAACTACATACATAGCATTTGGAATCAGAACATAGGCAAACCCTATAAATGCACCCGCCAATCTGGATGAGAAGATCGGATTGTTCCTGAAGATAAAGTAAAAGCAAATGCCTATCACGGCATAGTTCCTATGATATTCATAATACGGAAAGATCTCTTTCATCTTGGTATCGAACGCGAAAAGGAAAAAGGTAAGGATCGCCATCATAGCTTCAGGAATACCAAAACCTCCATTGAGCCTTTCAACCGTTTCGTCTATATATCCATTGAATCCCATGGCAAGATCATTCTCAGAAGCAATATTATTTAAAAAGTCTCCAAAGGCACGGTAAACTTCAAAAGGAGATAAGAATACCGATGTTATGATCAGAAATAGCATTACCGGTTTGTTAAGAGGAATACGGGCCAGCCAATACATTGGAAGAAAAACATAGCACACATTGTGAATTCCCGCCGCAAGATAAATGCACAGCAGGTAATGCCATACTTTCCTTTCCTTAATGAATCTTATGGCAAAATAGGCTACAAAAGACCCTAAATTCTGTCTTATCTGACCACTTTCCCCGATAAAAAACCCCGGAATAAACAGAAAAGCCATGAATGTAAACGGGTAAAATGTATTATCCTCAATATATTCAATCTTAAAAAAAACAGCGAGGATCGCCACTACAAGCGTAAGTACATAGAAAGGCGCATTGAAAAAATTCAGAAGAACTTTATTGATCAACACAAACAGCCATTCCAGCTCCATCGGCTGAGGTCCGTCCAAAGTAAGAGCTTTTAAAAAGATCGTAATATAATCTTTAGTGTCTGAATAGATATATATTCCCTTATAACTTCCGAAATCGGGACCTACATTATCACGAAGCCCGGCAAGAAGCACCAGATAAACACCCAGGAAATACATCCAGCGTTTCTCCACTCTTCCTCTGTAGACTTCCTGAAAACTCATAACAAGCATGAATATCAGCGCAACTATATAATATGGGTGTAATAAACTCATTCCTGTATATGATCATTTTTAAATTTCTGAGAAGCAATCACAATCACCGTAAGGATCAAAGGCAGGAAAAGCCTTGCTTCCCAAAAAAGCCCCACTAAAGTAATCATTATCAGATAAGGCAGTGAAAAGAAGATATATTTTTTCGCAACATGCTTTCCCGTTTCATCACATAATTTATATCCGAGATATAACGCGATCAAACCGAATAACAGTCCGGCCAAATTAAATGGACTTGTAAAATTTTTAATAAAATAAACACCCTCAAAGAAAGATGCTTCCTGAGGAATAGCCAACCTTAATCCCGCATAAGGCAGCACAAAAGCAATTACAAGCAGAAGAATTTCCTTAACAAATTTAAAATCATTTCTTTTAAATGTTTTCGGATCAAAGAAAACCGCCGCAAAAAAAGCAATGTTCAGACAAGCTGTTTCTCTTACGAATGTTGAAATAATGATGATTATGCTTAACATGATAATATCCGTAGGCCTTTTATACTTCAGATATCGAAGCGTACAATAAACGCCGGATAAGTAAAAGAAAATAGCGATCAGATCACAATTGGTAGGTACATATTGCAAAATCACAATAAAGAATACCACAAGCAAATGAATGATCCTCCGGATATTGATATTCTGCAGCAAGTCACTGGAACCGGCTTTAAGAATAATGTTTAACATTATCGATGATAGTACAAAAAAGAAAGCATTGATCAGAAACGTGCTGTGATAAAAGATGGTTCCATTTTTTAAAAGAAAGCTTTTAGCCGATGGCACATAATTATCCACAACAGAATTCAGGATTTCAGTGACATGTACACTCAGAAAATTAGGAATTATTCTGTAAGCATACACCGAATCAAACATAAAATCGGGAGCCTTTTCCGCAGATTTCAGCCAAACCACATAGGCAGACTCAAATCCATAATAAGCTATAAAGAATAGCAGAAAAGGGAAAATTATAATAAATAAAAATCCGGTAGTTTTTTCATCAAATAGTCTTAACATATCAAAACAGCATCATTTGTAGGCAAAATTTGTTTAAAATACATATAAATTAAAGGGAACTTTTGCAAAAGTATAAGTTTTTTTGATTTTACCTAGAAATATTTATTGATTTTCAGTGAAAACTTGGCTGCAAACCTTTTGAACTAATGCTTAAAAAATTAAATTTGCAACCTTATTTAATGCAATGCATCGCTTTTTCATTTATTTATATTACCTGATCTCCAAAAACAGAATATTGTCTGTCTGCATTGCAATGGGCATAGCTGTATTATGTGTGTTTTTTGCTTCAAAGATCAATTTTGAAGAAGACATCAACCAGATCATTCCTAAAAGTGAAAAGTCCGATCTTACCGCAAAAGTTCTTAAGCAGCTTAATTTTTCAGATAAGATCATTGTTATTATCGAAAACAAATCCGGCGAAGATAATTTTCAGCTTTCCGAAACTGCAGACAGTTTTCTAGAGAAACTGGAGCCACTCCGAAACTATGTTGGTTCCGTTCAGGGAAAAGTGAATGATGATGAAATTTCCGAAACCTTTGATTTTGTCAACCAAAATCTCCCCTTATTCCTGAATGAGAATGATTACAGGGAAATCGAACGAAAACTTCAGAAAGACAGCATCGCCAAACAGGTAGAGAATAATTATATTTCTTTAGTCTCACCAACGAGTCTGGTCACCAAAGAATTTATTAAAAAAGATCCGCTGGGAATTACTTTTTTAGGGATTAAGAAACTGAATGCTTTAAATATCAGCAAAGATTTCAAGTTGGAGGACAATTATATTGTTACCAAAGACGGAAAAAACCTTCTGCTTTTCATTGATCCGAAAAATAAAAGCAACGACACCAAAAACAATGAGGCGTTTATCGATCAGCTTAACGAGATAAAAGACAAGATCAACCACCAGTTCAAAGGAAAGACTGAGCTCAGCTATTTCGGCTCTCCCGTTATTGCCGTAGCCAATGCCAAACAGATCAAAAAAGATATACAGAACACGGTTCTGATCTCCATGACGGTGCTTTTGATCTTATTAATCTATTATTTCAGGAATTTCTTCACCCCGATTATCGTTTTTCTCCCTACCGTATTTTCCGTGTTGATTTCTTTATTGATCTTATATTTCATTAAAGATAAAATTTCAGCCATTTCATTAAGTGTCGGAGCTATACTTATCGGGATCACGATAGATTACGCCCTGCATATTCTCACTCATTACAAGCACAATAATAATATTGAAGAACTTTACAAGGAGATCACACAACCTATTATATTAAGCAGTGTTACAACGGCGGTTTCATTTTTATGTTTAGTATTCGTCCGCTCCGAAGCATTNAAAGANTTAGGNTTATTTGCCGCAATAACAGTGATTTTTTCTTCCGTTTTTGCATTAATTATCGTCCCTCAGCTTTATCACCCGAAAGAAAAAACCCAAAAGAGCAACCCTACATTCATTGATAAGATCGGATCTTATCCTTATGAAAAAAACAAACCTTTGATCATAGGATGTTCCTTAATTATCATTGCCTGTTTATTTGGTTTCAGACATGTAGGCTTCAATGAAGACATCGGTGACCTGAATTACATTCCGGAAGAATTAAAGATCAGTGAAGCTAAGCTGGAAAAGCTTTCAGACATCACATCCAAATCCATTTACACTATTTCTTATGGTAATTCTGAAGAGGANGCCCTCTCCAGAAATTCAAAGCTCAACCAATTTTTAGAGCAGGAAAAAGAAGAAGGGAAGATTTTAAGCTATAATTCTTTAGGAAGTGTTGTTTTATCCGAAAAAGACCAACAAAAGAAAATAGAAACCTGGAATAAATTCTGGAATGAGAATAAAAAAGGACAAGCCATCTCCGAATTGGTGAATAATGGTAACAAATTCGGGTTCAACAGTTCAGCTTTTACTCAATTCAATGAAGTTTTGGAGAAAGAGTATTCTACGTTAAGCTTAAAGGATTATGAAAAGGTAAAAGCTTTGCAGGTATCAGAATTTTTAAGTAAAGAAAATGGATTTTATACAGTTTCCAATGTTGTAAAAGTAGACGAAACAAAAAGAGACGCCTTCATCAAAGACGTTGAAAAGAAACATAATGCTTTAGCTATTGACCGTCAGCAAATGAATGAAACCTTTTTAGGCTTATTAAAAAGAGATTTCAATACACTGATCAATTATTCTCTTTTGGCAATTATTCTCACGATTATTGTTTTCTTCAGAAATTTTGAGCTCACTGTTCTTACCATGTTCCCGATTGTTTTAACGGGAGTTGTTACAGCAGGGATTTTATATTTTCTGGGATTGGAACTTAATATTTTCAGTACAGTGGTTTGTACGTTGGTCTTCGGAGTCGGGGACGATTTCAGTATTTTCCTGACCAAAGCCATGCAGAAAGAGCATACTACCGGAAAAAACGAGCTTCCAACCTATAGAATTTCTATTATTCTGGCTGTTTTCACTACTATTCTTTCCATCGGATCGCTGATCTTTGCCAAACATCCTGCATTACATTCGTTAGCATTGGTCGCTTTGATCGGAATGTTCTCTGTGATTATCATTACATCGACTTTATACCCTTTCTGGTTCAGATTTCTGATCATCAACAGAGCAAAAAAAGGACTTTCGCCAATTACTTTCAGACTGTTCCTTCATTCTGTATTATCATTTTTATATTACGGATTGGGAGGTTTTCTTTTCTCGGTATTCGGAAGTTATTTCGTGCGAAATTCAAAAGGCAGAACATTGGAAGTAAGCAAACTCATCATTGCTAAATTCATGACCTCCGTATTGTATACGAACCCGTTAGTAAAGAAAAGAATCATCAAAAACACGAATGAGGATTTTAGCAAACCTGCTGTGATTATTGCCAATCACACGTCTTTCCTGGACACTTTAGCCATTGCCATGACCAATCATAAAATTGTATATCTGGTGAATGACTGGGTATATCAATCTCCTGTTTTCGGAAAAATGGTAAGAGCTTTAGGTTCTTATCCCGTTTCTCAGGGAATAGAAAACGGGATGGAAAAATTAAAAGAAAAAGTGGATCAGGGATATTCTCTCGTGGTTTTTCCGGAAGCAGAACGTTCTTACACCAATGATATCAAAAGNTTTCACAAAGGAGCTTTTTATCTTGCCGAACAGTTCGGACTGGATATTTTACCGGTTTATATTCACGGGAACTCCGAAGTATTGCCAAAAGGTGATTTTATCATCTATGACGGAAGCATAACGATGAAAATAGGTGAAAGAATCAAAAAAGACGACACCGGCTTCGGAAAAAATTATTCAGAAAGAACAAAGAAAATCAACGCTTACTTCAGGGAACAATTTGCGCAATTGAGAAATGAGATCGAGGTTGAGAATTATTTTAAAAAGAAATTATTCCTAAGCTATCTGTACAAAGAACATGAAGTGGTAAAAGAAGTGAAAGAAGATTTCCTTACCCACAAATCAGATTATTTTGAACTGAACAAGCACATCCCGAAAGATGCGACTATCCTGCATATTGCTGATGATTACGGACAGAAGGACATTTTACTTTTGCTTTATCAGGCAGGAAGAAGAATATTCAGCTGGATCAGGAATGACGAAAAACGTGAAGTTGCGGAAAATAATTATCTGGTAAGACAAAGAAAACTACACTATATAAAAGATTACTCCGGGATCAATAAAAATATAGATGTTCTTTTGGTTTCTGGTGTACAATTTGATATGGGTTCTATTGCCATTTTACCCGAAACCGTTATTTTCTTAAACACCCATATTATGTTTGAAAATACTGCATATCAAAAAGATTTCGACAATGGCGCAATAAAAGTTTATAAAAAACATTAAATAAGCCTGAAAATTATATTTTTGTAAAATCACTAAAATTTTTTAATGAAAAAAAACATACTTGTTATCTACTATTCACAAACAGGGCAGCTAGAACAGATCGTAAAGAATGTGTCCAAACCCTTTGAAGACAAGGAGGAATATGATGTTACTTATTATAATATCCAGCTAAAAGAAGATTTTCCCTTTCCATGGCCAAGTAATGTTTTTTTCGATACATTCCCGGAATCTTATTTGCAGATCCCTCGCGAAATTCATCCGCCGTCTCAGGAAATATTAGGAAAAAAATATGACCTGATCATTTTCGGGTATCAGGTTTGGTATCTTACCCCTTCCATTCCGATCATCTCCTTCCTGAAAAGCGGTTATGCAGAAAATATCTTACGGNACACACCTGTNGTTACNGTTTCCGGAACGAGAAATATGTGGATGCTTTCTCAGGAAAAGCTCAAAGTATATTTAAAAAATCTGAAAGCACAGCTTGTAGGAAATATTGCATTGGTGGATAGACACGATAATTACACCAGTGTTTTAACCATCTTACGTTGGCTGACTACCGGACAAAAAGAAAAATCCGGAATGTTGCCGGCTGCAGGAGTTTCCGATGAAGAAATTGCAGGTGCAGGAAAATATGGCGAAATTATTAAAAGACATTTTGAAAATAATGACCTCGCCAATCTTCAGCCTGATCTGGTGAAAAACGGTGCCGTGGAAATTCGTCCATTCCTGGTAAGAGTGGAAAAAGTAGGAAACAAAATTTTCACCGTATGGTCCAACCTCATCATCAGGAAAAAAGAAAAACGACCATTGCTGGTAAAATTCTTTAAGGTATATTTGATGGCAGCAATATGGATCATATCTCCAATTGTTTTAATATTTCATATATTGTTAAGCCCTTTATTCTGGGCTAAAAGGAAAAGAGAAAGAGAGTATTTACAAGGAATAAATTTAAAATAACAGATGAACGACGTATTTATAACAAAAGCTTCAACATACTTACCCAACGAACCGGTTTCTAATGACGATATGGAAACGTATCTTGGCCTGGTAAACGACACTCCATCTAAAGCAAGAGCTTTAATTTTAAGAAATAATAAAATCACAACCAGATATTACGCATTAGATAAAAACGGGAAGCCTACCCATACCAATGCTCAGATTACGGCAAAGCTGTTGAAGGTCTTTTGATGAAATTTCAAAAGAAGATATGCAGTT
>Ga0065721_10004319_pt1 | contig 31352 bp, 36 predicted proteins | sample Mesricmetagenome_FD_59108 | JGI IMG/M metagenome (GOLD analysis project Ga0065721, IMG submission 59108) | Mesophilic microbial community from rice straw/compost enrichment Sample: eDNA_1 v2 (version 2) | ecosystem: Engineered > Solid waste > Grass > Composting > Bioreactor | place: USA: Davis...
TGCACACCTCTTAAAGCTTGCGAGTTTCCGATGCCTGACACTGCCAATCCCGATTCAATCGACCTGGATGAACTGATCGACGAATTCGACACTGCCCCTGCCCGCCTGACGATCGATCTTGGCGCGCTTGCCGACAACTGGCGCGAGATGGCGCGCCGCTCAGGCAGCGCACGCACGGCAGCCGTAGTGAAGGCAGATGCCTATGGCCTGGGGCTAGAGGATTGCGGCACGGCGCTTTACGAGGCCGGCGCGCGCGACTTCTTCGTCGCCGTCGTCCAGGAAGGCGTGACGCTGCGCACCTATGCGCCGGACGCCCGCATCTATGTGCTTTCCGGCGCCTGGCCGGGCCAGGAGGCGCTCTTCTATGAACACGGCCTTGTGCCGGTGCTGGCATCGGAAGAACAACTTGCCTTCTGGATGTCGGTGACGGCAGAGCATGGCGATCATCCTTGCGCACTGCAGATTGATACTGGCTTCAACCGCCTGGGACTTGGCCTTGAGGAAGCGATCGCCTTCGCCGACGACGTTTCCCGCCCGGCAAGCTTCTCGCCGGTTCTGGTGCTCTCGCATCTGCAGAGCGGCGACACCCCCAGTTCGCCTGCCAACGAGCAGCAGTTGCAGGCCTTCCGGCGCGTCGCCGAAGCCTTCGAGGGCATCGAGTGCAGCCTGTCGGCATCGGCCGGCATCTTCCTCGGGGCCGACTACCATTTCGACCTGACCCGCCCGGGCATTGCCGTTTACGGCGGCGAAGCAGTCAACGGCGTACCGAATCCGATGAAATCGGTCGCGACGGCCGAAGCCCGCATCATCCAGATCCGTGACGCGAAACAAGGCGAGGCCGTCAGCTATGGCGGGACGCATCGCCTCACCCGCGACAGCCGGCTTGCCATCGTTTCCGCCGGTTATGCGGATGGCTACATGCGCGCGCTTTCCGGTTCGGGTGTGCCGCTGCGCCAGACGCAAGGCGAAGGCGCGTTCGGCTTCATCGCCGGGCACAAGGTGCCGGTCGTCGGCCGCATCACCATGGATCTGACGATCTTCGACGTCACCGACGTTCCGCAGAACGCCATCGCTGCTGGTGATTATATCGAGCTGTTCGGGCACAACATCCCGCTCGATCACGTCGCGCGCGCCGGAGGCACGATCGGCTATGAACTCCTGACCAGCCTCGGCCTGCGCTATGAGCGCCGCTACATTTACCCGGACGACTAGGCCGCCGTCTTGCCCTTCAGTCGGTTTCGGGATACAAGCGCGTTCTCCATTTGTTCGCGCGAGCGCGAACCTTCTGTACGGCGGCGGTAATTCTACATGGCGAAACCCAAGACCCAATTCGTGTGCCAGAACTGCGGCACGGTGCATAGCCGCTGGGCCGGCAAATGCGATGGCTGCGGCGAGTGGAACACGATCGTCGAAGAAGACCCGATGGGTGGCATTGGAGCCGGTCCGGGCAAGGTGCCGAAGAAGGGCCGCGCCGTGGCGCTGACCACTCTTTCCGGCGAAACGGAAGAAGCACCGCGCATCCATACCGGCATCTCCGAACTTGACCGGGCAACCGGCGGCGGTTTCGTGCGTGGATCCGCCGTTCTCGTCGGCGGTGACCCGGGCATCGGCAAATCGACGCTGCTGATGCAGGCGGCGGCCGCTCTTGCGCGTCGCGGCCACCGGATCATCTATGTCTCGGGTGAGGAGGCAGTGGCGCAGGTGCGGCTTCGTGCCCAGCGGCTGGGTGCTGCCGATTCCGACGTGCTGCTCGCCGCCGAAACCAATGTCGAGGACATCCTCGCCACCATTTCCGACGGCAAGCGGCCGGACCTTGTCATCATCGACTCGATCCAGACGCTGTGGAGCGACACCGCCGATTCGGCGCCCGGCACCGTGACGCAGGTGCGCACCGGCGTGCAGGCGATGATCCGCTTTGCCAAGCAGACGGGTGCCGCCATGGTGCTTGTTGGCCATGTCACGAAGGAAGGCCAGATTGCCGGCCCGCGCGTCGTCGAGCACATGGTCGATGCGGTGCTTTATTTCGAAGGCGACCGCGGCCACCACTATCGCATCCTGCGCACCGTCAAGAACCGTTTCGGACCGACCGACGAGATCGGCGTCTTCGAGATGTCCGACAAGGGCCTTCGCGAAGTTTCCAACCCGTCTGAACTCTTCCTTGGCGAGCGCAATGCCAAGTCCCCCGGTGCTGCCGTCTTTGCCGGCATGGAAGGCACGCGGCCCGTTCTCGTCGAGGTGCAGGCGCTCGTGGCGCCCACTTCGCTCGGCACGCCGCGACGCGCCGTGGTCGGATGGGATTCGTCGCGCCTCTCGATGATCCTCGCCGTGCTTGAAGCCCATTGCGGCGTGCGGCTCGGCCAGCACGACGTCTATCTCAATGTCGCCGGTGGTTATCGCATCTCCGAGCCGGCCGCGGATCTGGCTGTCGCCTCGGCGCTTGTCTCCTCGCTTGCGGGCCTCGCGCTCCCGGCCGACCGCGTCTATTTCGGCGAAATCAGCTTGTCCGGAGCCGTCCGCCCGGTGTCGCAGACGGCGCAACGACTGAAGGAAGCCGAGAAGCTGGGCTTTGCGGGCGCCATGCTGCCTGCCACGTCGAGCGAGATCCCCAAGGGCGGCAACGGACAGTGGATCGCCATCGAGGACCTGCCTGATCTCGTGTCGCGCATCGCCGGCTCGCGTAAGAATTTGGGACAAACCGACCGCGAAGATGATTGATCTTCCGTAAATTCGGCGGCTGATGTATGACGGCTGCCGTAGAGGCGGTCGCGTATCCTGCTTTGCTTTGATCCGACACCGGGTTCGAGCCAGCCGGCATGCGCAGATTCAGGAATCTCGAGTGCTCACCATGCGTCCGTCCGGACGCTCGGCGCTCTGGTGTGGAGTAGTTCGTTTATGCCCATTACTTTATTCGACGGCATCGTTATCGGCGTAACGTTGTTTTCCGCCGTGCTCGCCATGGTACGCGGTTTTTCTCGTGAAGTGCTGTCGATCGCAAGCTGGGTCGGCTCGGTTGCCGCGGCCTACTATCTCTACCCGCTGCTGCTTCCCTACGCCAAGAACTACACCTCCGATGATCGCATCGCGCTTGCCGCTTCCGCCGGCATCATCTTCCTGCTGGCGCTGATCATCATCTCCTTCATCACCTCGCGCATTGCGGACTTCATCATCGACAGCCGCATCGGCGCGCTGGACCGCACGCTGGGCTTCCTGTTTGGTGCGGCTCGCGGCCTGCTGCTTCTCGTCGTCGCGGTTGCCTTCTGGAACTGGCTGGTGGACGCCCGTTCGCAGCCGGAATGGGTCACGCAGGCAAAGTCCAAGCCCTTCCTCGATACGCTGGTCGCACGCCTTGAAGCCGTGCTGCCGGAAGACATCGAGCCGCAGATCCGCGCACGCATCCTCGGCCGCGATGCAGCACCTGCCGAAGGTGCCGCTGGCCAGGATCAACCACCGGCTGAAGACGCGCCGCAGACCAACCGGCCGAAAAATAATTGACTCTATCTTGCGCTTGATGCAGCGCAAAACGTCACCATCTGTGCTATCAATCGCACTCAGGTGAAAATTCAGGCTGGCTTCCGGGAAATCCCTCCCCGGCCGGCCTTTCCATTTTCCGAAGCGGACACGTTGTCCAGAAGGATCAGGGCCGAGATGATTGAACCGGTTTCAGCGGCATTGGAAGACAATGGCGTCTCAAACAGTCTGAATGAGTGGGATCTTGATACGCTGCGCGAAGAATGCGGCGTCTTCGGCATCCTAGGGCATCCGGACGCATCGACGCTCACGGCGCTTGGCCTTCACGCGCTCCAGCATCGCGGCCAGGAAGCCGCCGGCATCGTTTCCTTCGACGGGTTGCGCTTCCATTCGGAACGCCGCATGGGCCTCGTCGGGGACCACTACACGGATCCGGCAACACTTGCGAAGCTTCCGGGCTCCATCGCCATCGGCCATGTCCGTTATTCCACCACCGGCGAAGTTGCGCTGCGCAACGTTCAGCCGCTGTTTGCCGAGCTTGAAGTCGGCGGCATCGCGATTGCCCACAATGGCAACTTCACCAACGGCCTGACGCTGCGGCGCCAGTTGATTGCCGGCGGCGCCATCTGTCAGTCGACCTCCGACACGGAAGTCGTCCTGCACCTCATCGCCCGCTCCCGCTACACCTCCACCGCCGACCGCTTCATCGACGCGATCCGGCAGATGGAAGGCGGCTATTCCATGCTGGCCATGACCCGCACCAAGCTCATCGCAGCGCGCGATCCCACCGGCATCCGGCCGCTGGTGATGGGCGAACTCGACGGCAAGCCGATCTTTGCGTCCGAAACCTGCGCACTCGACATCATCGGCGCCAAGTTCATCCGCGACGTCGAAAACGGCGAGGTCATCATCTGCGAGATCCAGCCGGACGGTTCGGTGTCTATCGATGCCCGCAAGGCCGGCAATGGCCAGCCCGAACGTCTCTGCCTCTTCGAGTATGTCTATTTCGCCCGCCCCGACTCCATCGTCGGCGGTCGCAGCGTCTATGTTGCGCGCAAGAACATGGGCATCAACCTCGCCAAGGAAAGCCCGGTCGACGCCGATGTCGTGGTGCCGGTGCCCGATGGCGGCACCCCCGCAGCTCTCGGCTTTGCGCAGGAAAGCGGCATCCCGTTCGAATACGGCATCATCCGCAACCACTATGTGGGCCGCACCTTCATCGAGCCGACGCAGCAGATCCGCGCCTTCGGCGTCAAGCTGAAGCACTCTGCCAACCGTGCGATGATCGAAGGCAAGCGCGTTGTGCTGGTCGATGATTCGATCGTGCGCGGCACGACCTCGCTCAAGATCGTCCAGATGATCCGCGATGCAGGCGCCAAGGAAGTGCATTTCCGCGTCGCAAGCCCGATGATCTATTATCCGGACTTCTACGGCATCGACACGCCGGACCGCGACAAACTGATCGCCAACCAGTACGACAGCCTTGAAGCCATGTGCCGTTACATTGGTGCAGACTCGCTGGAGTTCCTGTCGATCAACGGCCTCTACCGCGCCGTCGGCGGCGAAGAGCGCAATGCGATCCGCCCGCAGTTCACCGACCACTACTTCACCGGTGAATACCCGACCCGCCTCCTCGACAAGGACGGCGAGACCATGGGCCGCAAGGTATCGGTGCTCGCCAGCAACGGCTGATCGCCTCCCCGTTTGCAATCTGGGGCAAACCCTTTAGAAGGCTGCGCAAACGCAGCCTTCTTTTTTGGGTGCGAGATGGGGTTTTGAGCTGATGGACATGAATCTGAACGGCAGGATCGCACTGGTGACGGGCGCCTCGCGCGGCATCGGTTATTTTACGGCACTGGCTCTGGCCAAGGCTGGCGCGCATGTGATCGCCACCGCCCGCACCGTGGGCGGACTGGAAGAGCTCGACGACGCCATCAAGGCTGCCGGCGGTTCTGCCACGCTCGTGCCATTCGACCTCACCGACCTGCCGGCGATCGACCGGCTCGGCGCCTCGATCTTCGAACGCTGGGGCAAGCTCGACATCCTCGTTGCCAATGCCGGCATCCTCGGCGTCATCTCGCCGCTCGCCCATATCGAAGCCAAGGTCTTCGACAAGGTGATGCTCACCAACGTCACGGCGATGTGGCGCCTCATCCGTTCCGTCGAGCCGCTGCTGACAAAGTCGGACGCGGGCCGCGCCCTGCTCTTGTCGTCGGGCGTCGCCAACAATCCGCGCGCCTTCTGGGGTGCCTATGCGATGTCGAAGGCGGCCGTGGAAACCATGGGCCGCATCTGGGCATCCGAGACCGAGCATACGCCGCTCAAGGTGAACCTCGTCAACCCAGGCGCCACCCGCACCGCCATGCGTGCCCAGGCCGTGCCGGGCGAAGATCCGGAGACGCTGCCGCACCCGTCCGAAGTCGCGGAAAAGATGCTGTTCCTCGCATCGCCGGAGATGACCGAAAGCGGCCGCCTGTTTTCCGTGCGCGAAAACCGTTTCATGGACTTCCGCACGCCCGAGTAAATCTTTCCCTCGCCGCCTTTGTGCGCCTTCGTTCCGGCCCTTGCCGCACTTGACCAAAGCTGCGGCGCGCGCCATAAACTTCGGCCATGAAGACGGCGATTTCCATCTGCGGGATCATTATTCGCTAGCGCATCCGCTGGCCCGGCCGTTTTCGTCTCTCGAAAAGCCTTGAAGACAAACGACCCGGCCAAGCCGGACGTATGGCATGCGAGACTTTGGGAGAATTTCGGATGAGCGTTCCGCTCAAGTTCTACAACACGCTGACGCGCCACAAGACGGTATTCGAGCCGATCGATCCCGATAACGTGCGCATGTATGTCTGCGGCCCGACGGTCTATGACTATGCCCATATCGGCAATGCGCGACCGGCAATCGTCTTCGACGTGCTCTACCGGCTGCTGCGCCATGTCTATGGCGCCGACCACGTCACCTATGCCCGCAACATCACCGACGTCGACGACAAGATCAACGCCCGGGCGCTGCGTGACCATCCCGGCCTGCCGCTCAACGAGGCGATCCGCCAGGTCACCGAGAAGACCGAGACGCAGTACCACCAGGATATTGCCGCGCTCGGCTGCCTGCCGCCGAATGTCGAGCCCCGCGCCACCGACAACATCCCGCAGATGATCGAGATCATCGAAAAGCTGATCGCCCGCAACCACGCTTATGTGGCGCAAGGCGAAGTCCTGTTCGATACGAAATCGATGCAGGACTACGGCCAGCTTTCCAAGCGGCCGCTCGACGAGCAGCAGGCGGGTGCGCGCATTGCCGTCGATGCCCACAAGAAGAACCCCGGCGACTTCGTGCTCTGGAAGCTTTCCTCCGAAAACGAGCCGGGCTGGGAGAGCCCCTGGGGCCGCGGGCGCCCCGGCTGGCATATCGAATGCTCGGCCATGAGCCAGCGTTACCTCGGTGAGGTCTTCGACATCCACGGCGGCGGGCTCGACCTGATCTTTCCGCACCACGAAAACGAGATTGCCCAGTCCCGCTGCGCCCACGGCACGCAGGTCATGGCAAATCTGTGGATGCACAACGGCTTCGTGCAGGTCGAAGGCCGCAAGATGTCGAAGTCCGACGGCAACTTCATCACCATCAACGAACTCCTGGCGACGAAGACCTTCGGCGGACGGAGCTGGCCGGGCGAAGTGCTGCGGCTTGCGATGCTGATGACGCACTACCGCGAGCCGATCGACTTTTCGGTCAAGCGACTGGAAGAGGCCGAGCGGCTGCTTGCCAAGTGGCCGGCGGCCGAACCCGGCAAGGCCGAACCCTGCCCGATCGTGATGGAAGCGCTCGCCGACGACCTCAACACGGTTGCCGCGGTGCAGCGGTTGCATGCGCTGGCGCAGGAAGCCAATGGCGACAGCTCGATGATGCCGATGTTTGCGGCCAGTGCCGCGCTTCTCGGTGTCCTGCCAAAGAAGGCGGAGATCGACGAGGCGGTTGCCTCGGCTGTCGATGCGCTCGTCGCCATGCGGCTTGAGATGCTGAAAGCCAAGAACTTCGCCGAGGCCGACAAGATCCGCGACGAGCTCGGCGAAAAGGGCATCCAGTTGAAGGATGGCAAGGACCCGGCCACGGGAGAGCGCGTGACAACCTGGGAGATGAAACGCTAACCTCCGGATCGCGCTCCGGGAATGGGGGAGGAAGAAGGATGATCGATCACTTAGGCATCACGGTTTCGGACTTCGATCGCGCCAAGGCTTTCTACGACGCGGCCTTTGCGCCGCTCGGCGCGTCGCTCCTCTACACGGTGCCGGCCGAATACACGAACGGCGCAAAGGTCGGCGGTTATGGCCACGACCGCCCCGTCTACTGGCTGCACGAGGGTACCGTTCCCGCCGGCTACCGCCAGCATGTCGCCTTCACGGCCGGCAATCGCGCCGAGGTCGATGCCTTCTACGCAGCCGCAATTGCGGCCGGCGGAACCGATAACGGTCCTCCCGGGCTTCGCCCGCATTACCATCCGAACTATTATGGCGCCTTCGTGTTTGACCCCGACGGAAACAATATCGAAGCCGTCTGCCATGCGCCGGAAGGACAGGAATGATGAGTGACGCGGTGTTTACCGGGGGCTGCCAATGCGGCGCGATCCGCTTCAAGGTGAGCGGCGAGGTCGGAATCGCCTCGATCTGCCATTGCCGCATGTGCCAGAAAGCCTTCGGCAACTACTTCGCCGCCCTCGTCGACACGCGCGAGGCCGAACTCGTCTGGACCCGCGGCGAGTTGAAGCACTTCCACTCTTCCAACCACGTTCGGCGCGGCTTTTGCGGCTCGTGCGGAACACCGATGACCTATGAAGCCGATGATGGCGTGGCGGTTGCCGCCGGGGCATTCGACGATCCGTCGCAACTGCGGCCCGTCGTTCAGTTCGGCATCGAGGGCAAGCTGCCCTTCGTCGACCGGCTCCATGAACTGCCGGGGCGCCATACGATGGACGACATCGCCGCCGCCCCCTTCCTCAGCGACATCATCTCCTACCAGCATCCAGACCATGACACGAAGGTCTGGCCACCCCAGCGGGGCGAGCCGGAACCGGACAACAAGGAGGGTAAAGCATGACGACTGCCTTGCGAACAGGTGGCTGCCAGTGCGGCGCCGTGCGTTTCCGCATTCATGGCGAGCTTGGGCGCGCCTCGATCTGCCATTGCCGCATGTGCCAGAAAGCCTTTGGCGGCTTTTTCGGCCCGCTGGTCGCTGCGCCGAACGATGGCGTCGAATGGACCCGCGGCGCACCGCGTTATTTCCAGTCCTCGGTCAATATCTCGCGCGGCTTCTGCGAGAAGTGTGGCACGCCCCTCACCTATCGTTATCCCGGCGGGCTGGAGCTCGCGATCGGCGCCTTCGACAATCGCGACGATCTCGCCCCGAAGATCCAGGTGAACTTTGCCTCGCATATCCCGTGGGTGACGGAGATATTCGACGCGCCGATCCGCGATGCGGAGGAAGATGTTTCCCAGCAGGAGCGGATCATCTCGTTCCAGCATCCCGACCACGATACCGAAAACTGGCCTGAAAAGGGGCTCCACCTGTGACCGAAGTTCTTCGTACGCCTTACCCCGAAATCGAGCCTTACGAGAGCGGGCATCTCGATGTCGGCGATGGGCACGTGATCTACTGGGAACGGGTCGGCACGAAGGGCGCAAAGCCCGCCGTCTTTCTGCATGGCGGTCCGGGCGGCGGCTGCAATCCGTCGCAGCGGCGGATGTTCGATCCGGCGCTCTACGACGTGCTGCTGTTTGACCAGCGGGGCTGCGGCCGCTCCACGCCGCATGCGAGCCTCGAGGCCAATACCACCTGGCATCTGGTGGCCGATATCGAGCGCCTGCGCGAGATGATCGGCGTCGAGAAATGGCAGGTCTTCGGCGGCTCCTGGGGCTCGACGCTGGCACTCGCTTATGCCGAAACCCACCCGGAGCGGGTAACCGAACTCCTGGTGCGCGGCGTCTACACGGTGACGCGGCCGGAGCTCGACTGGTACTACCAGTTCGGTGTGTCCGAGATGTTTCCCGACAAGTGGGAAGCCTTTGTCGCGCCGATCCCGGAAAACGAACGCCACGAGATGATGGCCGCCTACCACCGCCGTCTGACGGGGCCGGACAAGGCAGAGCAGATCCGCTGCGCCAAGGCCTGGAGCGTCTGGGAAGGCTCGACCATCACGCTCATGCCGAGCCCGGCGCTCGCCTCCAGCCACGATGACGACCATTTCGCGCTCGCCTTCTCGCGCATCGAGAACCATTACTTCATGAACGCCGGCTGGCTGGAAGACGGCCAGTTGCTGCGCGATGCGGTGAAGCTCAAGGGCATCCCGGGCGTTATCGTCCATGGCCGCTACGACATGCCCTGCCCGCTTCGCTACGCCTGGCAGCTTTCCAAGGTCTGGACCGATGCCGAGTTCCACATCATCGAGGGTGCAGGCCACGCGCTGTCGGAGCCGGGAATTACCGATGCGCTGATCCGCGCGACGGACCGGTTCGCGGGAAAAGGTTGAACCGAGCCTCGTGAGGCCCCTCTGCCGGCCTCCGCTCCGGTTTGAAAAAGCATAAACTCGCTCCAGGAGGAGCACGCATGACACGCGAACGCATCTATCTCTTCGACACGACCCTGCGAGACGGTCAGCAGACGCCGGGCGTCGACTTTTCGGTCGAGGACAAGATCGCCATCTCTAACCTCCTGGACGAATTCGGCTTCGATTATGTCGAGGGCGGTTATCCGGGCGCCAACCCGACAGACACCGCCTTCTTCTCCAAGAAGCGCACCGAGCGCGCCTCCTTTGTCGCCTTCGGCATGACCAAGCGTGCCGGCATTTCCGCCTCCAACGATCCAGGCCTTTCCACACTGCTGCAGGCGCAGAGCGATGCAGTCTGTTTTGTGGCCAAAAGCTGGGACTATCATGTCCGCGTCGCGCTCGGCTGTTCGAACGACGAGAACCTCGAGTCGATCCGCGACAGCGTCCAGGCCGCCCGCGGCGCTTCAAGGGAAGCGATGGTGGATTGCGAGCATTTCTTCGATGGCTACAAGGCCAATCCGGATTACGCGCTGGCCTGCGCCAGGACCGCCTATGACGCCGGCGCCCGCTGGATTGTGCTGTGTGACACCAATGGCGGCACCCAGCCGCATGAAGTGCGCGAGATCGTTGCGGCCGTCATCGCCGCAGGCATCCCCGGCGCTGCACTCGGCATCCACGCCCATGACGACACGGGACAAGCCGTTGCCAACTCGCTGGCGGCCATTGAAGCGGGCTGCCGGCAGATCCAGGGCACGCTCAACGGCATCGGCGAGCGCTGCGGCAATGCCAATCTGGTGACGCTGATCGGCACGCTTTGCCTCAAGGACGTTTATGCCTCGCGCTTCGAGACGGCGATTGATCCGGAGCGGCTGTCGCGGCTTTCCAGCCTCAGCCATGCCTTCGACGAGCTTCTGAACCGCTCGCCGAACCACCAGGCGCCTTATGTCGGCGCGTCGGCCTTCGCCACCAAGGCAGGCATCCACGCCTCGGCACTGCTGAAGGACCCGAAGACCTACGAGCATGTGGCGCCGGAAAGCGTCGGCAACTTCCGCAAGGTGATGGTGTCGGACCAGGGCGGCAAGTCGAACTTCATCAACGCGCTGAAGCGCCGCGGCATCGAAGTCGCCAAGGACGATCCGAAGCTCGATACGCTGATCTCGATCGTCAAGGAACGCGAGGCTTCCGGTTATGCCTATGAGGGCGCGGATGCGAGCTTCGAGCTCCTTGCCCGCCGCACGCTCGGTACCATCCCCGAATTCTTCTCGATCGAAGGTTTCCGCGTGATGATCGAGCGCCGCTTCGACAGCCTCGGCCGCATCAAGATCGTGTCCGAAGCGGTGGTGAAGATCATCGTTGATGGCGAGACGCATATGTCGGTGGCCGAAGGCGATGGTCCGGTAAACGCGCTCGACAAGGCGCTGCGCAAGGATTTCGGCAAGTACCAGCACGAGATCGACGACCTGATGCTCGCCGACTTCAAGGTGCGCATCCTCAATGGCGGTACCGAAGCCATCACCCGCGTCCTGATCGAATCGACCGATTCCAGCGGCGTGCGCTGGTGGACGGTGGGCGTTTCGGAAAACATCATCGATGCCTCCTTCCAGGCGCTGATGGACTCGGTCATCTACAAGCTGATGAAGAACCGCGAACTCGCCGGCAAGATCGCCGCCGAATAGGACTTCCGCTGCCCGGCCTGCTTCCAAGCATGCCCGCGCCAGCCTTCGGCGCGGGTTCAATCCGCCGTCGCAATGCCGGATCGGCGTGCTCGCGACAGTCATGGATCCTTCACCGAAATGAATTGGTTCACCCCGGATGCATCCGCTACGGGTTAGCGCACCGAGAACACAATCACGGAAACACCCGACATGTCTGCCCAGCNCGACACCCCCGTCGCAAAGAACGAGGACACGCCACGCGGNTTCGTGCTCGGCATGATGGCCTATGGCCTGTGGGGNTTCCTGCCGCTCTACCTCAAGTCGATCGCNCANATTCCGGCGCTCGAGGTGCTGGCGCACCGGGCAATCTGGTCGGTTCCGGTGGCGGGCGTCGTGCTTCTCATCCTGCGCCGCTTCGGTGACCTGAAGCGCGCCATCCAGACCCCCCGCATGCTCGGCATGGCCTGCCTTACGGCCTTCATCATCATGGTGAACTGGGGCATCTATGTCTGGGCGGTGGCGACCGATCGGGCGCTGGATGCCGCCCTCGGCTACTTCCTCAACCCGCTGTTCAGCATCTTCCTCGCCGCCGTGCTGCTCAAGGAAAAGCTGTCGCCGCGGCAGCTTGCGGCGATCGGACTTGTCGTGATTGCGGTTGCAATCCTGACGCTCGATGCAGGCGGCCTGCCGTGGATTTCAATTGGCCTTTGCGTCACCTGGGGTTTCTACGCCCTGCTGCGCAAGACGCTGCCGATTGGCCCCAACCAGGGCTTCTTCCTGGAAGTGCTGCTGATCAGCATTCCGGCGCTACCCTATGTGCTGTGGCTTGAATCGACCGGCGAAGGCCACATCCTGAACGGCACCGGGACGGAAACACTGCTGCTCATGATGGCCGGCGTCGTGACCGCCACGCCGCTGATGATCTACGCCAACGCGGCAAAGCTTCTGCGCCTGTCGACGATCGGCATCATGCAGTATATCGCGCCGACGATGATCTTCCTGATCGCAGTGCTGGTGTTCCACGAGCCGCTCAGCCAGATCAAGCTCACTGCCTTCGTGCTCATCTGGCTGGCTCTGGCGCTCTACACTTCGGCGATGCTCAGCCAGGCACGCGGCGCCAAGAGCGTCTGACGCTGCGAGCGACAAGCCCGCAGCGTCGGCTTCAAGAGAGACTAGAGACGCGAGATCACCGCATCCTCGCCGGCGGACGGGCGTTGTTCCTCGCTCCTTTCCAGGATCGCAGGCACGATGTCCTCGATCTCGGGGATCACCATAGGCTGCACCAGATGGGCCCGGTGGATGAAGCCCTGGTCGCGCATGTGGCGGACAAGATCCAGCATCGGATCCCAGAACCCGCCGACATTGGCAAACACCATCGGCTTTTGGTGGCGGCCAAGCTGGCCCCAGGTCATGATCTCGACGATTTCTTCCAGGGTACCGATGCCGCCCGGCAGCGTCACGAAAGCGTCAGAACGCTCGAACATCTTGTGCTTGCGCTCGTGCATGTCCTGCGTCACGATCAGTTCGTTGAGCTGTCCAAGCGAGTGCCGGGTCGCTTCCATGTCGACCAGAAATTCCGGGATGATGCCGGTCACCTGCCCGCCATTCGCCAGCACGCCGGCCGCGACCGCGCCCATGATGCCCTTGGTGCCGCCGCCATAAACCAGCCGAAGCCCATGGGCCGCAATGGATTTTCCGAGTGCACGGCCGGCTGAGATATAGGCGGGATCGCGTCCCGGCTGCGAGCCGCAGTAAACGCAGATGGATTGAATAGGCACCAGTTTTCTCCGTGTGCATTCCAGACGGGATGCAAGGCATGCATCCGAACCGCAGAAATGCCGGTAAATGCCCGCAAGAGCAAGGCGTTAAAGGCTGAAAAGCTTGTGAAACGGGGCGGAAACCGCTAATCCGGAGAGGTGGCGGTCGGAACCGCCGGGAGAGGCATTTTTGATGATGAGAAACCGTGCTGGTTGGCTTGCCCTGATTGTACTTGCCGTCGCGTCATTGCTGATGGTGTTTGTTGTCATGCCTCGGATCAATCAGGATGCCAAGCCTGCCGCCGACGCCATCAATGCGGCCGGTGATGCTGTGAAGAACGCGGTCACGGAGCAGAACTCATCTCCCGACGCCACCAAGCCTTCCGAGAAGGCCGCCGCGACACCCGCCGCCCCGGCTGCCCAGCCGGCATCGCCCGCAACCGAACAGCCCACCAGTGCCCCGGCCCAGAGCGACCAGACGACGGCCAAGGAAGGCCGCGTGGTTTCGCCGTCCTTCGATATCCTGCGTGTCGAGCCGGACGGCTCCACCGTGATCGCCGGCCGCGCCGAACCGAACTCCAAGCTTGAAGTCACCAATGGTGCGGCCATCGTCGCCAAGGTCGATGTCGGTCCTGCCGGTGATTTTGCCGCCGTGCTCGACAACCCGCTGCCGCCCGGCGACCACCAGCTGGTGCTGAAGGCGATTGGCAAGGATGGCAAGGCGCTTCTTTCGGAAGAAACCGCCACCGTTTCCGTGCCCGTCAAGGGCAGCGCCGACAAGCTGCTGGCGATGGTGACGACGCCCGGCAAGGCAAGCCGCATCATCGCCGCCCCGACGGCCGATACCGGCACGCCGGCTGCACAGGACACCGCCTCCGCTTCTCCGGCTCCGGCCAATGGCACAGCGTCGCAGGCTTCCGACGCATCGCAGGCGACCGCCGCGCCCGAAGCGGCTGGTACACCGGCACAGCCGGCCACAGCCGAAGCCCCGGCCGTGCCCGTGTCCTCCTCCGCAAACGACGTCGTCGCTGCGCTGCCGGCCCCGCCCGCAGGTTCGGAAGGCCTTGCCAATTCCGCCCCCTCCATCCCCGGTTCAGCGCCCGCAGCCCCGGCTGCTCCGGCAACGCCCGCGGCTGAAGGTGCGGCCGCCGCGCTTCGCGTCACCGCGGTTGAAATCGAAGGCTCGAAGATCTTCATCGCCGGCCAGGCCAAGCCTGGTGCTTCGCTGCGTGGCCTTGCCAACGGTCGCGCCATCGGCACGGCACAGGCCAGCTCGAACGGCAGCTTCGTGATCGAAGGAACCGGCGATCTCGCGGTTGGCGACCATACGGTCACGGTCGAAATGCTGGGTGCCGGTGGCGCCGTCGCCCTGCGCGTCGAAGTGCCCTTCAACCGTCCGGCCGGCGAACAGGTTGCCGCAGTCGCCTCCGCAGAACCGGGCACGGATCCGCTCGCGACGGTCGACGCCGGCGCCTATGAAAAGCTCCGCACCGATACCGTGCGCGCCTTCAACCTGCTGCAGGGCCTTTACGACGGTGGCCGCACGCCTGACGTCGAGGAAATGACGGCAGCACGCTCCAGCACCGTGATCGCGCTTCGCTCGCTCAGCGAATACCGCCTGCCCGCCGATGCCGCCGCCTCGACCCGCGTCCTGGCGCAGGCGACGGCCCAGAATGCCGCCGCAGCGCTCGAGGCGCTTGAAGCCCTGCCACGCGACGTCGGCGCCGTGGGCGCAAGCCTCAAGGAGATCAGCGAGCTTGTGGCACGTACGGTCGGCCCGGCACTGGCGCAGAACCTGCAGCGCTCCGAACCGGCGGCACCTGCCGTTGCCCAAAGCAACAGCAGCACGGCTCCGAACAACGGCGCCGCGTCCAACGCCGGAACCGCGTCGAGCACCACCGCTGATGCCGGCAATGCGACGGCGCCGACCACCATCCAGCAGGCACCGCTGACTCAGAGCCAGCGCGCCTCGGTCATCATCCGCCGTGGTGACACGCTGTGGCAGATTTCGCGCCGCGTTTATGGCCAGGGCGTTCGTTACACGACGATCTACCTCGCCAACGAGGAGCAGATCCGCAACCCGGACATCATCCAGCCGGGCCAGATCTTTGGCGTGCCGGAGGAATACCGTCCTGACGCGGAGGAGATCCACCGCCGCCGCATGCAGCAGCGCCGCGGTTAAACTCGCGAGGCAGCCGGTGGCGCGGCCCTCTGGCGCCACCAAAATCGTGGACAATAACACCGCGATTTATTTTTCATCCTCGCCTCTTCAACGACTTAGCCTCCTCACCCGTCCAGATTTTCCACGCCCCTCGGCCGGCGCGCATAATTGCTCTCGTCATCGGATGGGAAACCGGGTTCGCGAACCGGCAGACTGTTCGGGTCGAAAGGCTCGGTTCCGGTGATGGTTGTTTGAAGCGGTCGACGAGGGCTCGGAAATCCTCTGAAAAACCGCCAAAAGCAGCCGGGGCAGGCAAAACCTGATACCCCCGATACCCGAATACCCGCCTGCCCCAGTCCCAAGGCCAAACCTTCCGGTGCTCAGACACTCCGGAACGGAGGCCACAAACGCAGAACCGCGCCGGAGTGACGTCCGGCGCGGCCAAAACTGCTGCTTGCGGAGAGGCCATCTCCCGCACCTGACGCTCCCGGATGCCCGCCCGATGTTCCCGTCCTCATTGCAACCGAAGCGGCAAGGCCTTATGTGCCGGGTGGCGTTGGCACCGCATCCGCCCGGAGACAATCATGGCATCAAAAAAGAAGACCGTTTCGGCGGACGCGAGCAATCCGCTCGGAACGCTGGTCAACCTATGGCCCTATATGTGGCCGCATGGGCGTGGCGACCTCAAGGCGCGCGTGCTGTGGGCGACCTTCTTCCTGGTACTGGCCAAGTTCGTGCTGCTTGCGGTTCCCTATTTCTTCAAATGGGCGACCGATGCGCTGAATGGCAAGCTCGACATGGCGGGCCTCCTGCCGGCCTTCCTGCTCGGCGCCGTGGTGCTGGTCATCGCCTATAATTTCACGCGGGTGCTGCAGCTTGGCCTCAACCAGTTGCGTGATGCCCTCTTCGCGTCCGTCGGGCAATATGCGGTGCGCCAGCTCGCCCACCGCACCTTCGTGCACATGCACCAACTGTCCTTGCGCTTCCACCTGGAGCGCAAGACCGGCGGCCTGTCGCGCATCATCGAACGCGGCACCAAGGGCATCGAAACGATCGTGCGCTTCACGATCCTCAACAGCGTGCCGACGATCCTCGAGTTCCTGCTCACCGCCATCATCTTCTGGGTGGCCTACGGCTTCTGGTACGTGCTCATCACCGCCGTCACCGTCTGGCTCTATATCTGGTTCACCATCAAGGCCAGCGACTGGCGCATCTCCATTCGCCGTTCGATGAACGACAGCGATACCGACGCCAATACCAAGGCGATCGACTCGCTCCTCAACTTCGAGACGGTCAAGTATTTCGGCAACGAGGAGATGGAGGCGAAGCGCTTTGATGCCTCCATGGCGCGTTATGAGAAGGCCGCGACCAGCGTGTGGACCTCGCTCGGCTGGCTGAACTTCGGCCAGGGTGTCATCTTCGGGCTTGGCACCACGGTGATGATGGTGATGTCGGCGCTTGCCGTGCAGCGCGGCGAACAGACGATCGGCGACTTCGTGTTCATCAACGCGCTGTTGATGCAGTTGTCCGTGCCCCTCAACTTCATCGGCTTTGTGTATCGCGAAATCCGCCAGGGCCTCACCGACATCGAGCAGATGTTCGACCTCCTGGAGGTCGATCCGGAAGTGGTCGACAAGCCGGGCGCCAGGGAGCTGGCGATTGGCCAGGGCGCGATCGCCTTCAAGGATGTCCATTTCGCTTATGATCCGGCCCGGCCGATCCTGCGGGGCATCTCGTTTGAAGTGCCGGCCGGCAAGACGGTGGCAATCGTCGGCCCCTCGGGTGCCGGCAAGTCCACCATCTCGCGCCTTCTCTACCGCTTCTACGACATCCAGCAGGGCGCGATCACCATTGACGGGCAGGATGTGCGCGACGTGACGCAGAAGAGCCTGCGCGCGGTGATCGGCATGGTGCCGCAGGATACAGTGCTGTTCAACGACACGGTTGCCTACAACATCCGTTACGGGCGCCCATCCGCAACCGACGAGGAACTGTTTGCAGCAGCTGAAATCGCGCAGATCGGCCATTTCATCCAAACCCTGCCGGACGGATTCCAGACCAAGGTCGGCGAGCGCGGCCTGAAGCTCTCGGGCGGTGAAAAGCAGCGTGTTGCGATTGCTCGCACGGTGCTGAAGGCGCCGCCGATCCTCATTCTCGACGAGGCAACCTCCGCGCTCGACACGACGACGGAACACGAGATCCAGTCGGCGCTCGACCAGGTCTCGAAAAACCGCACGACGCTGGTCATTGCCCACCGGCTGTCGACCGTCATCAATGCCGATGAGATCATCGTGCTGCGCGACGGGCATATTGCAGAACGCGGCACGCATGCCTCGCTGCTTGACCAGAACGGGCTCTACGCCTCGATGTGGAACCGCCAGCGCGAGGCAACGCAGGCGGAAGAACAGTTGCGCAAGGTACGCGAAAGCGACGATCTCGGTATCGTCACCCGCGGCAAGCCGGCTGCCGAATGATGCAGCCCGAGAAGGAAAAGAAAATGCAAATGCGAAAGAACCGGCAGCTCCGGACACTCGTCCTGCTCGGCGTCGCCGCGGCCTACCTGCTGATCCTGCTCTTCTGGGGCTCGCCGCTGCTAGCCTTTACGACCTGGATGGGCTGGGTCGATCCGCAGGCGGCGCGCTGACGGCGACGCAGCGTTCACACTCCGGCAACTGTGAAACCAGTGCAGGGCGTGCCACTTAAGGTGCAACCTTAGACACAAGAAGTTCGAAAGTTAACAACATGAAAAAGATTGGCTTTCTTTCCTTCGGGCACTGGAACCCATCGCCGCAGTCAGGCGCGCGTTCGGCCTCCGACGTGCTGCTTCAATCGATCGACCTTGCGGTCGCGGCTGAAGAGCTCGGCGCGGATGGCGCCTATTTCCGCGTCCACCATTTTGCCCGCCAGCTCGCCTCGCCCTTCCCGCTGCTCGCCGCCGTCGGCGCGCGCACGAAAAAGATCGAGATCGGCACCGCCGTCATCGACATGCGCTACGAGAACCCGCTCTACATGGCCGAAGACGCCGGTGCGGCGGATCTCATCTCCGGCGGGCGGCTGCAGCTCGGCATCAGCCGCGGCTCGCCCGAACAGGTGATCGATGGCTTCCGTTATTTCGGCTACGCACCGGCGGAAGGCGAAACGGATGCGGACATGGGCCGGCGGCATGCGGAAGTTTTCTTCGACGTGCTGCGCGGCCAGGGTTTTGCCAAGCCCAACCCGCGGCCGATGTTTCCGAACCCGCCCGGCATGCTGCGCCTCGAGCCGCATTCGGAAGGCCTGCGCGACCGCATCTGGTGGGGTTCCGGCTCGAACGCCACCGCGGTCTGGGCCGCCAAGCTCGGCATGAACCTGCAAAGCTCGACGCTCAAGGACAATGAAACGGGCGAGCCGTTCCATGTGCAGCAGGCCAAGCAGATCCGCATCTTCCGCGAGGCGTGGAAGGAAGCCGGCCATCAGCGCACGCCGCGGGTGTCTGTGAGCCGCAGCATCTTTGCGCTGACCAACGACATGGACCGCGCCTATTTCGGCGGCAGCGGCGAAAGCCGCGATTCCATCGGTTTCATCGACGCGCAGACGGAGGCGATATTCGGACGCTCGTACGCGGCAGAACCGGACAAGCTGATCGAGCAGTTGAAGGCCGATGAAGGCATCGCCGAAGCCGATACCCTGCTTCTGACCGTGCCGAACCAGCTTGGCGTGGACTACAACGCACATGTCATCGAAAGCATCCTGAAGCACGTCGCGCCCGGCCTCGGCTGGCGCTAACACAGCTGGCGGGTGCCCTTGCCCGCCGGCTGTTCCTTTTGAGCAAAATATTTGCGCCTGCTCGTTTTCTTTGCGGTTTCCTTCCAATCGTCCGCGCCTATTTTCTGCGAAACAAGCGCCAGCACAGATTGCTGAAAGGACAAGACAATGCTCCGTCTGAAAACCATCGCCATCGCGGCCTTGATCCAGGTTGCGGCCACCCTTCCCTCCCTTGCCGGCGAAAACCTGACGGCCATCCAGCAGGCCGGCGTCTTCAAGATCGGCACCGAGGGTACCTATGCGCCCTTCACCTTCCATGACCAGAGCGGCAAGCTCGTCGGCTTCGACGTGGAGATCGGCGAAGCGGTTGCCGAAAAGCTCGGCGTCAAGGCCGAGTTCATCGAGGGCAAGTGGGACGGCCTGATCGCCGGCATCGATTCCAAGCGCTACGACGCCGTCATCAACCAGGTGGGCATCACCGAAGCCCGCAAGCAGAAGTATGACTTCTCCGACCCCTACATCGCTTCGAAGGCGGTGCTGATCGTTCGCGCCAACGACGAGGAGATCAAGAGCTTCGAGGACCTGAAGGGCAAGAAGGCCGCCCAGTCGCTCACCAGCAACTACGGCAAGCTTGCTGAACAGTCGGGCGCCGAACTTGTTGCCACCGACGGCTTCGACCAGTCGATCCAGTTGGTGCTGACGCGCCGCGCCGACGCCACGATCAACGACAGCCTGTCCTTCTACGACTTCAAGAAGCAGAAGCCGGATGCGCCGGTGAAGATCGCTGCCGAACAGGCCGATGCCGAACATTCCGGCATCATCGTGCGCAAAGGTGACCCGGAGCTCGTGGAAGCGATCAACAAGGCTCTTGCCGAGATCCGCGCCGACGGCACCTACGACAAGATCTCGCAGAAATACTTTGGGCAGGACGTCTCGAAGTAAGGTTGCATTTGACTGATCCGAGGGGCGGCATGACCTGCCGCCCCTCATAAGCCTGCCGGCACCTTCTCCACGCTCGCGGGGCGAAGGACGCAAGTTTCAAGCGCCCAGTCCCTTCTCCCCTTTCACGGAAAGAGAGTTAGGGTGAGGGGGCAAATCCGCAAACGAAAGACGAGAAAAGCGCCGTGCCGCATTGGCTTCAACTCATGTCGGACTCGCTGCCGACGCTTCTCTGGGCGGGGATCAAGTTCACCGTCCCGCTGACGCTGCTGTCGTTTTTCTTCGGGCTCATCCTCGGACTGATCACTGCCGTGACGCGGCTTTTCGCGCCCCTGCCCTTCGCGCTGATCGCCCGCTTTTATGTCTGGGTCATCCGCGGCACACCGCTCCTCGTGCAGCTCTTCGTAATCTTCTACGGCCTGCCCAGCATCGGCATCCTGCTNGATGCCTTCCCGGCGGCGCTGATCGGCTTCACGCTCAACATCGGCGCCTATTAGNTCCGAGATCATCCGTGCCGTCATTTCGTCCGTTCCCAAGGGGCAGTGGGAAGCAGCCTATTCGATCGGCATGAACTGGCGCCAGGCGATGAGCCGCACCATCCTGCCGCAGGCGGCGCGCGTCGCCGTGCCGCCGCTNTCCAACACCTTCATNTCGCTGGTGAAGGACACCTCGCTTGCGGCCGCCATCACCGTGCCGGAACTCTTCCAGGCCGCCCAGCGGATCGTCGCGACCACCTATGAACCGCTGATCCTGTACATCGAGGCGGCGTTGATCTACCTGGTGCTGAGCTCGGTGCTGTCGGCGCTGCAAAGCAAGCTTGAAAAGCGGTTTGCCCGGTACGGCGGCATGATGGAGGCCAACCGATGATCGAGCTTTCGCATATCGAAAAGCGCTTCGGCGATGCGGTGATCCTGAAGGATATCAGCCTGAGCTTCCCCGAAGGCAGCGTGACGGCGCTGGTCGGCCCGTCAGGCGGCGGCAAGAGCACACTGCTTCGCTGCATTAACCTCCTCGAGATCCCAAGCGCAGGAACGGTGCAGATCGGCGACGCGAAATTTGACTTCTCTGGCGGGAGAAAAGCGAGCTGGCAGGACATTCAGGCGATCCGCCGACAGACCGGCATGGTGTTCCAGAACTTCCAGCTTTTCCCGCATCGCAGCGCCATCGAGAACGTCATGGAAAGCCTGCTGACGGTGCTGAAGTGGCCGCGTGAGAAGGCGCGCGAGCGGGCGATGGAACTGCTCACCAAGGTCGGCATGGCCCACAAGGCGGATGCCTGGCCCGCGACACTGTCGGGCGGACAGCAGCAGCGCGTGGCAATTGCCCGGGCGCTGGCGCCCTCGCCCCGCGTGCTTCTTTGCGACGAGCCTACCTCGGCGCTTGACCCGGAACTGTCGGCGGAAGTGGTGGAGGTTCTCGGCAAGCTGGCGAGCGAAGGCACGACCATGGTCATGGCGACCCACGACCTTCGCCTGGCATCGCGGATCGCCAACCACGTGGTGTTCCTCGAGGCCGGCCAGATCGTCGAGACCGGTAGCGCGGAAGCGATCTTCACGCGCCCGGCGCATGAGCGGACCCGGCAGTTCGTGTCCTCCATCAATGCGGCGCAGGGGCTGGAGCTTCCGGCATCGTAGAGGCTGAGGGAAGCCACAGAGGTCGTTCAACCTGCGTCATTCAGCGCTACCCGCTTCGCTGGAACCTCATTGCCGCAAAAACACTTTCCTTGTAGTCAGGTCACCCTGACCTTACGGGAGAAAACGTTGAACAACCTCTTCGACACCATCCGCAATACGCTCGTGCCGATCCACAAGGAAGGTTATGTCTTTGTGGCCGCCTTCTTCATCGTCTCGTTGATCCTGGGCTATATCGCCGAGCCGCTGTTCTGGATCGGCATTGTGTTGACCCTGTGGTGCGCCTATTTTTTCCGCGACCCCGAGCGCGCCGTGCCGCAGGATGACGACCTGATCCTGAGCCCCGCCGACGGCCGCATCAGCCATGTCGCCATGGTGGTTCCGCCGGCCGAACTGATGCTCGGCACCGAGCCGATGCTGCGCATCTCGGTGTTCATGAACGTCTTCGACTGCCACATCAACCGATCGCCGGTGCGCGGACAGGTGACCCATATTGAGTATCGCGCCGGGCAGTTCGTGAATGCCGAACTCGACAAGGCCTCCGAAGACAATGAGCGCAATGGCCTCGTGATCGAAAGCATCCACGGCAAGGTGGGCGTCGTGCAGATCGCCGGCCTCGTCGCACGCCGCATCGTCTGCTGGGTGAAGCCGACCGAACCCTTGAGCGCCGGCGAACGTTTCGGCCTTATCCGCTTTGGCTCGCGCCTGGATGTCTTCGTGCCGGCAGGCGGGCAGCCGCGCGTGACGGTTGGCCAGAAGGCGATCGGCGGTGAAACCGTTCTTGCAGAATTCAACTCGGCCAAGGGGCCGGTGATCAGCCGACGCACCTAAGGAGAGACCGACACTCATGGAGACGCCAGCCTCGCCCTCGCCCGAGCCGCAGCCACATCACAGCGCGCAAAAGTCGAATGACATTGCCCGCGGGCCGCGCTTCCGCGAGATCCCGCTGCGCCTGATGGTGCCGAACCTGATCACCGTATTGGCCATTTGTGCCGGCCTGACAGGCATCCGGCTCGCCTTCGAAGGGCGCTTCGAGCTGGCGGTCTCCATGGTACTGCTCGCCGCATTCCTGGACGGCATCGATGGCCGGGTGGCGCGGCTCCTGAAAGCCACCTCGAACTTCGGCGTGCAGATGGATTCGCTTGCCGACATCATCAACTTCGGTGTTGCGCCGGCTCTCGTCTCTTACGCGTTCCTGCTCGATGGTGCCCACTCGCTTGGCTGGATCGCCTGTCTGCTTTACGCGATCGCAGCGGGCTTGCGGCTCGCCCGCTTCAACGTGATGGCGGAGCGCGACGTCAAGGCACCGTGGCAGTCGGAATTCTTCGTCGGCGTGCCGGCGCCCATGGGTGCGCTTCTCGTCATGCTGCCGGTTTATCTTGGCTTCCTCGGCGTCGAGCCGTCGGGCATCTTCGTTTATGGCAGCGTGCTCTACACGCTGCTGATCGGCTACCTGCTGATCTCGCGCCTGCCGGTCTGGTCCGGCAAGTCCGGCAGCCTGCGCCGCGACCTGATGCTGCCGGCCCTGCTTGTCGCCGTGCTTTATGTCGCCCTGTTGATGAGCTACACTTGGGAGGTGCTGTCGGTGACGGTGGTTGCCTATCTCTGCATCCTGCCTTTCAGCGCCCGCGCCTGGCATCGCCGCTATGGCACGATCACCATCGAGGACGAGCACACCAACGTCTGAAGGCGGAGGCTCCCGGCCCCATATCCTGCATCTTTCCCGCAACAGTCTGCGACAAGATGAAGCTCCTAGAACGGGCAGGTGCCAAACAGCGCCTGCCCGTCACGATTCCGCCGGTTTTGCTGCGGAAAGCGCGGAGCAGACCATGAATCGCGTGCGAGAGGAGAGATCGATGAGCAGCGAGAAGACCAGCAAGACGGCCGAGACGAAGACTGAACTCACCACGCCTTACCGTCCGCTCGGACTGAAGGCCGTCGTTGCGGCAGCGCTGATGCTGAAGCGCACGCCCAAGCTCAACCCCGCAGGCTGAGCTTTACCTCCAGGCGGCCAGTTCGCCACCAGCCGCTCATCAGCGGTTCAATCTGCCCCAGCCGCGGCCCGCGGCTTTCAGAACAGTGACATCTGGCGCGAATCCGCTTTCGCCTTTGCGGCAACGGGGTCCACCGGCTCTGCCACTGGTACCGGCTTCTGCAACTCCGGCCCCATGTTGGAGACCTTGTTGACGAGGTCCGACACCGGCACCGCCTCGAAAAAATCTTCCTCCACCGGCTGCATCAGATGCGCCACCTCGCGCGGCTCCTGCGTCTTGCACTCCAGCCAGCGCTCGAAATCCTCCGGCTGGATGACCACCGGCATACGCTCATGGATCTGCCGCATCGTCTTGTTGGCCTTGGTGGTCATGATGGCGGCTGTATCCACTTCCGAGCCATCGGCCGACGACCAGGTTTCCATCAGCCCGGCAAAGGCAATGATGCCGCCACGCTTCGGCCGGACCCAGTAGGCCTGCGGCTTGGCATCGCTTTCCTTTGGCGGGCGGCGCCATTCATAAAAGCCGCTCGCCGGCACCAGCACGCGGCGATGCCGCATGGCGGCCCGGAACGACGCCTTTCCGATGGCTGTTTCCGCCCGCGCATTGAACAGCAGCGGGAAATCCTTGGGATCCTTCACCCAGCCCGGCAGGAAACCCCAACGGGCAAGCACCGCCTGGCGCTCCGGCAGGTTGCTGCCCGGCTGTCGACGCTCGGACGACACGACGATCAGGATCGGCTGGGTCGGCGCGATGTTGTAGCGTGCCGGGAAAGCACCCTCGCCCAGCGCGTTCATGAACTCGTAGACTTCGTCGGAATCAGCCGTCAGCGCATAACGTCCACACATGGCCCAGAGATGGCATCGCGCCCGATGGGGGTCAAGCGAGGAGGGTCAGGCGCTCCGGGGCCCAAACAGGATAATCGCGCCGCCGACGAGGCACACTGCTGCGCCCAGGATATCCCAGCGATCCGGCACCCGCGCCTCGACCGCCCAGAGCCACAGGACCGAAGCAAAGATATAGATCGCGCCATAGGCGGCGAAGGTCCGCCCCGCAGCCTCGCTCGGCACCAACGCCAGCATCCAGGCGAAGACCACCAGCGACAGCACTCCCGGCGCCAGCCACCAGACGGAGCGACCAAGCCTGAACCACGCCCAGAAGGCGTAACAGCCGGCGATTTCGGCAAGTGCGGCAATGGCGTAAAGGGCGTAGGTTTTCATGTGGCGGTACTTGAGCAGAAACCGCTCAGCGGATGCAATGCGATTCATCTCCGCGATCGAGATTCCGCCGCTTCGCATCGAAAGCAGGTTGACGTAATGTAAGCTGAATGCTTACATCCAACATGATCAGATCCTTCCGAAGCAAGGCGCTTGCCGCCCTGTTTGAAACTGGCAAATCGGGCAAGATCGATGCCAAGATGCACAAGCGCATCCTGACGCGGCTCGACCGTCTCGATGTCGCTGAAAGGCCGGAGGATATGAATCTGCCGGGTTTCGATTTCCACGCACTGCACGGCTTCGACCCGCAACGCTACACCGTTCACGTGAATGGGCCGTGGTGCATCACGTTCGAGTTCGACGGAACGGATGCGACGCGCGTTGATTTCGAGCAATACCATTAGCAGGCTGAATGAAGGAGGTTTGCTTGGAAGAGTTTGAGGTGAGACGACCAATCCAACGATGCCCGTCGCATCCCGGCGCGCTGCTGGAAGAAATCATTGCCGCCACGGGCAAGACCAAGATGGAGATCGCGGAGCTTCTCGGCATTTCCCGCCAGCAACTCTACGACATCCTTCGCGAGCGCAAACCCGTTTCCCCGAATGTCGCGGCACGGCTCGGCAAGATGTTCGGCGACGGTGCGTCCGTCTGGTTGCGGATGCAGGCAGCATACGATGCGTGGCATGCGGAGCGCGAGGTCGATGTGAGCGGCATCCCCACGCTCAGCGCGGCTTGAGGTCAGTAATGGCCCCACCCATGCCCGCGCCACAAGCTGCGTCGTCCGCCATCCTGGAACGGGATGGGCGGTTCCTGCTGGTCCGGCGCATCAACCCGCCATCGGCGGATCTGTTTGCCTTTCCGGGAGGGCGCGCGGAGCCCGGCGAAACGGCGGCGGAAACGGCGTTGCGGGAGCTCTTCGAGGAAACCGGGATCCAGGCGCACAGCCCCACCCTGTTTGCGACCTATGACCTGAAGAGCGAGAAGGCTGGCGGGCAGCACTTCTTCCTGTCGGTGTTCCGGGTAGAGGCGGATATTAACATGGAGGCGATCGCCGCCGACGATGCCGCAGAGGCCGGCTGGTACACCGTGGACGAGATCCGCTCGCTTCCGGTTCCACCCAGTGTGCTTGAATGCGCCGAGAGACTGGCGGCAGACGCCAAACCCCGCTAAACACAAGAGAATCGCCACCTGGACATCTGCATGAAGAAGATTGCCCACATCACCTGCATTGCGCTGCTCACCCTGTCAGCGGCGACGTCAGCAGGTGCGCAGTCTTCCAAGCAAAAGGCCGCAACACCCCCGCCACCGCCGCCGGCTGCGCCGGCCGAGGAAAAGCCCGCGCCCTACGACGCGCAACTGATCCGGCTTTCCGAAGTGCTCGGCTCGATCACCTATCTGCGCCGGTTGTGTGGTGCACCCGCAGCCCCCGATTGGCGCCAGTCGATGCAGCAGCTTCTTGATTCTGATACCGCCAACGAACCGAAGCGGCGCGAGCGGCTGACCGCCGCCTTCAACCGCGGTTACCGCACCTTTGCATCCGTCCATACCTCATGCACGGACGCGGCGCGCACGGCCGAAGAGCGCTACCGTAACGAAGGCGCAACACTTGCCACAGAAATTGCCGGGCGCTTTGGAAATTAGAGGATTATTTACCTCTTTTGGCAGCAGCCCGTGTCGTTTTGATAAAAGGCTGCTAAAGTTTTTAACGGGCTAGTAATCAAACGACGCCGAGGACGATAGAATGCAAACAGGCCGCAACGACATCGACGACATGATTGTGCATGAGAAGATGCAGGTTGCATTGGAGTATCAGAGTGAAGCCTGGGCAGACGGTCGCGCCGATGGCATCGAGCCGGAGATCATTGCCGATGCCGCGCTCGTTCTCGCCATGCGCGAGACGATTCGCATCCACGGTGAAACTGGTGCCGAAGCCCTGTTGGATTCCCTGAGAGACCGGATGCTGGCCGGCGAATTCTCTCCGGAGCGGAAGCTGCAATAACAAGCGAGGTTTCCATGCACGGCGCAGCGGAAACGAAACAGTCCACGACATTGGCGAAGACGATAGCCGCAACGGCGATGGCCTGCATGCTTTCGCTTGCGGCAGGCAATGCCTTCGCGCTTTCGCAAATCGCGCCCGCTTTCGAAGATCAATCGGCAGAACACCAGGAGCCAGCCGAAGAATTCGTCCTCGAGGCTTTCGAGGGCACCACGCTGCCATCACCGGGACCGGCGATCGATCCCTCCGGCTGGCAAGCTGAATCGGGCACGGAAGCAGCCCCATCCCCTGAGACTGGTACTGGCACGGGTGACGCGCAGGCACCTGCCCAGCCGGCGCAACAACCGGCCGCCAAGGCCGATGACGCCCCCGTCGAGATCATCCATGACCTGTCGACGCTTCCCGCGCCCGTGAAGGCGATGCGCGAGCAGATCGTCGAAGCCGCCGCTTCCGGAGACATCGAGCGACTGCGGCCGCTGTTCGGCTCCGGCGACACCCAGACCAATGTCATGAACAACGAGTTCGAGGACCCGATCGACGCGCTCAAGAACTTCTCGGGAGACGCAGAAGGCCAGGAACTGCTGGCCATCATGCTCGACATCCTGTCGACGGGTACCGCACGTTTCGATGCCGGCACGCCGGACGAGGCATATGTCTGGCCGTATTTTGCCGGCAAGCCGCTGAAGACGCTGACGCCGCCGGAACGCGTCGACCTGCTTCGCATCGTCACCGCCGGTGACCTCGCCGGTATGGAAGAGAACGGCAACTACAATTTCTTCCGGCTCGGCATTGCGCCGGACGGCAAGTGGAAGTTCTTCTCCGGCGGCGACTGACCCGGTTGTCACCTTCCGCCGCCTCTCCCCGCCAAGCATCTTGTCCCGACCACCCGGACGTCTTAACTCTCGGCTATCGAGAAACCGGATTTCTTCCATGCCTTCCGCCTATCTTCCGTCCCGAAGCTTCGTGCGCGTCTCCGGACCGGAGGCGCAGGATTTCCTGCAGGGCCTGATCACCACCGACGTGGAATCAATGCCGCCAAACCAGGCGCGGCCGGGCGCATTGCTGACACCGCAAGGCAAGATCCTCTTCGACTTCCTGATCTGGCGCGACGGCGACGGCTTTCTGGTCGAGACGGATAACGAGCAGGTCGAAGCGCTGGTGCGGCGTCTGACGATGTACAAGCTGCGCGCCGCTGTCACGCTCACCACCGCGGACGAACAGGGTGTCAGCCTGTTCTGGGGCGACGAGGCAAGGGCTGCAGAGGTGAAGGACGCAGCCTTCGCAAAGGCGGGCACGGAGTTGTCACGCAAGCCCGGAAAACACACGGACGGGCCGAAAGACGCGTACCTCACGCTCAGGGTCGAGAGCGGCATTCCCTCCGCGGGGCCCGATTACGCGCTGCAGGACGCCTTCCCCCACGACGTGCTTCTCGACAAAACGGACGGCCTGTCCTTCCGCAAGGGATGTTATGTCGGCCAGGAGGTCGTGTCGCGCATGCAGCACCGTGGCACCGCCCGCCGTCGCGTGGCGCTCGTCTCAGGCCAAAGCGCCCTTCCCGCCTCCGGAACGGAGATCATTGCCGGCGGCAAGCCTGTCGGCACGCTTGGCTCGGTAGCGGGCAACAAGGCACTTGCCATCGTGCGCATTGATCGGGTCGGTGACGCGATCACGGCAGGCACGCCGATCACCGCCGGGGATGTGCCTGTGACGCTCTCCCTGCCGGAATGGACGGAGCTTTCCTTCCCCACGGATGCGCAAGAGGCCGAACAGTGACCCCAGTGGCGGGCACAGCAAAAGTGGTCGCGGCGCGCGCATGGCAGCGGATGCTGTCTGGTCGGCGGCTCGACCTGCTCGACCCCTCGCCGCTCGACGTGGAGATTTCCGACATTGCCCATGGGCTGGCGCGCGTGGCGCGCTGGAACGGCCAGACGCGCGGCGACCATGCCTTTTCGGTCGCCCAGCACTGCCTGGTGGTGGAGGAGATTTTCAAGCGGACGAACCCGGCCTTCGGGCCTGACGCCTTGCAGATGACGCTGCTGCATGATGCACCGGAATATGTAATCGGCGACATGATCTCGCCGTTCAAGTCGGTGGTTGGTGGCGGGTACAAGGCGGTGGAGCAGCGGCTGGAGGCGGCGATCCACCTGCGGTTCGGCCTGCCGCCACACCCGTCGCGCGAGTTGAAGGCGCTGATCAAGAAGGCGGATACGGTCGCCGCCTATTTCGAGGCGACGGAACTCGCAGGTTTCTCGATCACCGAAGCGCGCAAATATTTCGGCCAGCCACGCGGTATCTCGGCGGACATGCTGCCGATCGAGCCCATGCCGGCGCTCGAAGCGCAGGAAAAGATGCTGGCGCGTTTCCACGAGATCGAGGCGATGCGTGGTGCAGGCACACCCGCATGAGCAAGATCATCGTCTGCCCGCTTGCCAGCATTGCCGAGACTGCCGTCCGTCACGGCGCCACGCACCTCGTGAGCCTGAACGCCGAAAAGCAGGATTTCCACCGGCCCGGCCTCATCAGCCCTGAGCGGCACCTGAAGCTCGCGATGAACGATATCGCCTTTGCCGGCACTGGAGACCTGGTGGCGCCAAGTGCGGCGCATGTGGAGCGGCTGATCGAATTCGTGCGCGAGTGGGACGGGCAGACGCCAATGGTCGTGCATTGCTGGATGGGTGTGTCGCGCTCTCCGGCCGCTGCACTCATCTCGGTGCTTGCCATTCATCCCGAAGAGGATGATGCGGCCCTTGCCAAACGCTTGCGCAAGGCGGCGCCGCATGCGACGCCAAACCCACGGCTCATTGAACTCGGCGACAAGATTCTCGGCCGCAATGGCCGGCTGATTGCTGCCGTGAAGGCGATCGGCCGTGGTGCGGAGACGGATGGACGCGCCTCTTTCGTGTTGCCGCTGCGGGCGATGGTGGGTTCGTAATAGCTAGCGATTCCAGCAACTTACAGAAAACCAAAAAACATCACCCGATTGCCTTGACCTCCGGTGGGGTTGCGCCAATTACGAGACCTTCAGGAACAGTCCAAAGGCCGGCCGAATGGAGCAAGCGTCAGGTTTCGTCGTTGCGACGCGCGCAGCACTTGCGCAACTGAGCGCATTGGCGGTCCAATACTCTTTCTCCGTCATCGGTGCGATCATCCTGCTGATCGTGGGCTGGCTGATCTCGCGTGTCGTCAGCCGCTGGGCGCATAATGGCCTGTCGCGCATCCACGGCATCGATGCGACGCTCTCGCAGTTCTTCGCCAATATCATCCGCTACGCCATCATGGTGCTGGTCATCGTCATGGTGCTCGGCCAGTTCGGCGTGCAGACGGCCTCGATTCTCGCAGCACTCGGCGCGATCGGCCTGGCCGTGGGCCTCGCCTTGCAGGGAACGCTGCAGAATATCGCGGCCGGCATCATGCTTCTCGTGCTTCGTCCATTTCGCGTCGGGGAATCGATCGAGACCGGCAACATCCAGGGCATCGTGGTGGATGTCGGGCTGTTTGCCACCGAGTTGAAAACCTCAGACGGCGTCTACCGGCTGGCACCGAACTCGACGCTGTGGAACGTGCCGATCACCAATTACAGCCGCCGCCCGACGCGCCGCAACGAGATCAGCGTGTGGATCGAGGCGACCGACGATCTTGCCCGCGCGCAAGCCAAGCTGATGGCGCTTGCCGGGCGCGACAAGCGCGTGCTGCGGGACCCGCCGCCGATGGTTTATGTGGCGGATTTTGACGCTGGTGGCGCCACGATTACGCTTCGTTACTGGACAAGCAGCAGCGACTGGTGGATTTCCAGCCGTGAGCTGACGAAGGCGGCAAAACTTGCCTTTGGCAAGCAGCCCGAAGGAATTCCAGACCCTCAGGTATCTTCCCACGATGCTCCCGGTGAGAGCGGACCTCCGGCGCCCCTGGGCGCGGACGAACCGGGCAGCGTGCGGACCTGAAGGAAAGGATGCATCGGGTCCGGCCTGAACGAGGAGGCCGGACCCGATGCGCAAATTTGAGCTTGTGACGCGGGCGCATCAGACGCCCTGCACGGTAAAATCTTCCGAACCCGCCCAGACGAAATCCCAGGAGGCACCCGGTCGCACGTTGCGGATCGCCGTCGGCTCAAAGGCCACAAGGCACCGGCCACCCTCGTGCCGCACCGACGGGTAGATGAGGCCCGGAAACTCCTCGCGCCGTAGCCGTTCGGCCAGAGCCTGACCTTGCGGGTAGCCGACAGCCGGATCCGCGTTCAGCGAGGGATGCCTCGGTTCATCG
>Ga0065721_10049570_pt1 | contig 31350 bp, 29 predicted proteins | sample Mesricmetagenome_FD_59108 | JGI IMG/M metagenome (GOLD analysis project Ga0065721, IMG submission 59108) | Mesophilic microbial community from rice straw/compost enrichment Sample: eDNA_1 v2 (version 2) | ecosystem: Engineered > Solid waste > Grass > Composting > Bioreactor | place: USA: Davis...
GCTTCCTCGACCAGACGTTCACGCGGCTTGGCTTCGATCCGATCGAAGGCTTCCAGCTGCTCGACGCCTCCGAGCTGACGCGCGAGATGCTGCGCCCGCGCCTGCATACGGTCATCGGACAAGTGTACGATGCTTACACCGCCTCGGACGTGAAGCTGGCGCTCATGGGCGTCTATCCTGACGATCATCCCGTCACGATCGGACAAGCGCTCGGCGTACCCGGCAAAGAATCGATCCGCACGGTGCCGCTTCACGAGCTCGACCGCCAATCGGATTACGGCAACTTAATGCTCGTGTACGTGCCTGCGAGCCAAGATGACCAGCTGCGCCGCAGCTCGTTCGAACGGCTGCACGAAATCGTCGCCACGCTGCGCAGCCCCGAAGGCTGCCCGTGGGACCGCGAGCAGACGCATCTGTCGATTCGCAAGAACTTTATCGAAGAGACGTACGAAGCCGTCGAAGCGCTCGACAACGACGATCCGGACGGCATGAAGGAAGAGTTCGGGGACGTCCTTCTGCAGGTGCTGCTGCACAGCCAGATGGAGGAGGAGGTCGGGACGTTCGACGTCTTCGACGTGCTGGCCGAGCTGAACGACAAGCTGATCTTCCGCCATCCGCACGTCTTCGGAGGCGAGAACGCGCAGGATGCCGAGGAAGCGCTTCGCAACTGGGAGCAGATGAAGGCCGAGGAGAAGAAGCGCAAAGGGCGCGAGTATCGCGAATCTATCCTCGACGGCATTCCGAAGGACCTGCCGGCGCTGCCGCGCGCGCACAAGCAACAGAAGAAAGCGGCCGGCGTCGGCTTCGATTGGCCGGATCTAGGCGGCGTATTCGACAAAATCGAGGAGGAGCTCGCGGAGCTTCGCCATGCCTCCGAGCACGAAAGCCGCGAGCGTCAGCAGGACGAATTGGGCGACCTTCTGTTCGCCGTCGTGAACGCGTCCCGGTTCCTCAAGGTCGATCCGGAGGAGGCGCTCGCAGGCACGAACCGCAAGTTCGCGCAGCGCTTCCGGTACATCGAGGAGCAGCTGCGTATAAGCGGCCGAACCTTCGGAGATACTAGCTTGTCAGAGATGGAATCGTGGTGGCAGGAGGCCAAAAATCGATAGTAGACGCCTCCAATAAGGTAAAGTTTACCTAAAAACTTTGTAAAAACCGACGATTTTCACGTACTTTCTACCTATTTCGCGAATTTTTTTGAATGTTCGGCAGGATTTTTTTAGCAGTGAACAGAATAGTATTCATCGTGTTTTAAACAACAAGCGTTCCAGCCGGCTTCGCGCCAAGCGGAACGAAATCAATGAAACATATTATTAGGAGGAATAGTACCATGAACAAAACCGATCTGATCAACAACATCGCAGACAAAAGCGGCTTGACGAAGAAAGACGTAGAATCCGTACTGAACGGCTTCCTCGGCGAAGTTACGGACGCACTCGCTAAAGGCGACAAAGTTCAACTGATCGGCTTCGGCACGTTCGAAACTCGCAGCCGTTCCGGCCGCGTTGGCCGCAACCCGCAAACGGGCAAATCCATCACGATCCCAGCTTCCAAAGTTCCTGCTTTCAAAGCGGGCAACAAGCTGAAAGACGCTGTTAAGTAATTCATGCGCCTGGATAAATTTCTGAAGGTGTCGCGGCTCATTAAGCGCCGCACCGTCGCGAAGGACGTGTCCGATCAAGGGCGCGTCCTTCTGAACGGTAAAGAGGCTAAACCGAGCGCGACGATTAAGGTCGGGGACGTGCTCGACGTTCAGTTCGGACAGCGCACGCTGACGGTCAAGGTGGAGAAGTTGAGCGAATCGACGCGCAAGGAAGACGTCGAGGGCATGTACACGGTGCTGAAGGAAGAAGCGCGCAAGCGAGAGGACGATCTATTCTCGTAAGCCGCCGCAAGCCGCGCCTTTTTGTCTAAGTAGATCGGTACCGCCTGCGGGCGGTCTTTTGTTTTTATGTCGAATTCGTAGAACCTACAACTGATTTTGTCCGACTGTGCGCAGAAGCTGGATTTTCGATGAAATGAGTTGTATGTTTTACAAGATTAGCAAGGGATGTAGGAGAGGAGCATGAATGATGGCTGACCCGATTGAAATTTGGATTGGCGCTTACGGCAGCGCCGAGGAAGTCGGCATTACCCACCTGCAGCTTGACCAAGATACGGCTAAGCTCGGGAAAGTCGCTGAGTTCACCGGCATCGAGAATCCTTCGTTCCTAACGATGGACCGAGCGGGACGATACTTGCATGCGGTTAGCGAAGTCGAGACGTTGAACGGACAGCCCGGCGGAGAGCTCGTCACCTTCGTCATCGAGGAGGAAGGCACCTCGCTGCAGGAAGCGATGTCTCATCCGACGCTCGGCGCGCATCCGTGCTTCCTGCAGTTGGACCCGAGCGAGCGCTGGTTGGCCGTGGCGAACTATAACGGGGCATCGGTCGTCGTGTATCCAGTGGATCCTCAAGGTATCCCGAACGCCGTGCACGTCCGGTTCCGCCATTCCGGCACCGGTCCGAACGAAGGTCGCCAAGAAGCGCCGCATCCTCATTCCGCGTTCTTCAGCCCGGACGGCCGATATCTGTTCGTTCCCGATCTCGGAATGGATAAGATCATGGTGTACGCGCTGGATGCGGACAAGAACGAATGGGCGATCCACGACGCCGTAAGCCTCGAGCCTGGCGCAGGACCGCGGCATATGAAGTTCCATCCGTCCGGCAGAGCGGCTTATGTTCTGAACGAGCTGGACAGCACGGTCACTCGCCTAGACTATGCAGAGCCTGGAAAGCTGGTCAAGCAAGAGAGCTTGCCGACGCTGCCGGCGTCTTTCTCGGGCGAGAACACCTGCGCCGAGATTGTCGTCTCGCCGGACGGGCGTTACGTCTACGCCTCCAATCGGGGGCACGACAGCCTCGCGATTTTCGCGGTGGACGAACAGACGCTGGCGCTGCGCAGCGCGGGTCACGTGTCCACGCGGGGCAAGACCCCGCGCAACTTCGCGATTACGCAGAACGGCCGGTGGTTGCTCGCGGCGAATCAGGACACGAATAACGTCGTTCTTTTTCAAATCGAACCGGTCTCGGGTTTACCTGTCTACGCGGGCTCTGAAATCGCGATCAGCAAGCCGGTCTGCATCTACATCCGCGGTTAGTTCTATTCGCGGCCTGTCCCCCATAAGCTAGTCTCAAAGGCTAGGAGGGACGCGCCATGGAACACGGGAAGGGCGGCAAGCACCAGGAAATTCGCATGCTGAACCGCAGATCGCTGGATATTACCGGGGTTAACAACGTCGAAAGCTTCGATACCGAAGAGTTTCTGCTGGAGACCGAATGCGGGTTTCTGACCGTGCGCGGCCAACAGCTGCATATGAAGAACTTGAGCTTGGAGCAGAAGCTCGTATCGATCGAGGGATCGATTCATTCCCTGATCTATCTGGACGGCCAGACCGGGAACAAATCGAAAGGCTTGTTCGGGAAGCTGTTCCGATGAACACGGCGTCCCAGTTCTCGACGATCGGGGCCATGATCCTGTGCGGACTCGCCATGGGTACCGTGTTCGACGTCTACCGGGTGGCGACGCATCGGTTCCATGTGGCCCGCTGGCTGCTGCCGGGACTCGACGTCGTCTATTGGGCGGCGGCGACGTTCGCCGTGTTCAATCTGCTCCTGAACCATAATCACGGCGAAGTGCGAATGTACGTGTTCCTCGGGCTCGGAATCGGCGTAACCGGTTATTTCGGCCTATTCAGCGTCAAGGTCGCCAAAGTGTCGGGCTGGCTGATCGAGAGGTTTCAGCAGCTGTTCAAGCTGCTATGGCGCATCCTCGATTCGCTGGCCTTCAAACCGCTGAAATGGCTTGTCCGTCTGCTTGCCAAAGTGCTGGATATCGTCTTCATCGTTACGGCGGCGCTGTTGCTCTGGATCGGGAAGCTAGTGTACAAGCCGCTTGCGGGGTTATTCGGATGGTTGTGGGCGAAGTTGCTCCCGGTCAGGAGGAGGCTTGAGCCGATCGTTCGGGCATGGCGGAAGGCGAAGGGCAAGTGGCGAGAGATCGTGGAAGTATTCCGCGGGAAAAAATGATCAACCGCGTATCACGTTTCGACAGCGTAACTACGGGAATTGCATCGTAAGAAGGATATTTTCGGAAAATGGTTCTGTGCTATAATGTTCGCTAGAAAGGAGGCATCGGCATGTCATCTCGCACCATGGCGACAACACCGGTTATGACTGGAGTACGCAGAAGATTAAAGCTGCTGTTATTTGTCATGGTTATATTCATGAGCTGGGCCGCTTACGTGTTGATCTCTCAACACGGCACGATGAGCGACCGTGAGAGCGATTTGCGAGAGGCTACCAAGAAGCTTTCCGATGCCAATGTTCAGACAGAAGCGCTGAAGCAAGAGATCGTTAAGTTGAACGACAAGGAATACATTAGCGAGCTGGCTCGCAAGGAACAGGGCTACGGCTATCTTGGGGAAATCCCTCTAGAGATTAATAAATAAGGCAAGAAGGCGCATGGGACTTAGGTTGGTGTCTGTTGACCTCGATTTCGTTTCTCGGTTATAATCGGCATAACCGGATTTATGCGATCCGGGGACATTTATGTTCAGGGAGGAACATCTGTTTTTATGGCCATCGAAGTAGGCACCAAACTTGAAGGAAAAGTTACCGGCATTACGCATTTCGGAGCGTTCGTCGATCTGACGGGCGGCGTTACGGGACTCGTGCACATCTCCGAAATCGCAGACAGCTATGTTAAAGACGTTCACGAGCACTTGAAGATTAATGACATGGTTACGGTCAAGGTCATTAACGTGGACAAGGATGGCAAGATCGGTCTATCCATTCGCCAAGCCGTGGACAAACCGCCGGAGCAACAAATGCAACAACCGCAGCAACGCGGACCACGCGAACGCGGCGGACGCCCCTTCAAGCCGGGTGGAACCGGAAGATCTCCTTCTTTCGATGACAAGCTGTCCAGATTCCTTAAGGATAGCGAAGAGCGGATTTCCAACTTGAAGAAGAGCACTGAATCCAAACGCGGCGGGCGTGGCGGACGCCGTTCGTAATAGATGCACCAGTTAGGCCGGACCGAGAGGTTCGGCTTTTTTGTTTGCTCACACTCGCATCAACCCCGCATCCAGCACCCCGCACCGCGCACCCCGCACCGCGCACCCCTCGGACCGAATAACAACAAATCGATAGTTATTTTTCTGTAAAACGCGTAATCGTGCAAAATAACAACAAATCGATAGTTATTTCAAGAGATTTTCGCTAAATGGCGGTCTCGAGCCGGAAATACCTGCGAATAGTTGTTATTCGGCGGAAGTGACACTATGGAGGACGAAATACCTGCAAATGGTTGTTATTCGCGCACACCAACGGGGTCAAGGCCGCAGCGGACAACTAAGCACCAGCACCCAGCACCCCAAACCTTTGAAAATTTTAACCTTCACAATCATTCGCGGGATTCCGGCATAGTCGCGCGGATCGCGTCCGCGGAACAACGCGAAAGAAGCGCCATCCGCCGTCGGATGCGCGCCGAACGTGATGTCGCATTCCGAGCGAACGACGCGGGAGCCGCTCGGCCGAACCTGGCGTAATCCAGTCGTGCCGCGGGTTTGACCGTGTCGACCTTGCATTCGCCATGACCTCTCTTTCCGCGGGGCGAAGCTGTCGGAAAAAACTTTTGTACCGCCAACGGTTTCTGACAAACATCCTCAGAGCGCCACCCTATAATTAAGAGCACAATTCAATCTGGTGAATGGGGTGTGCATCATGGACAAGCCGTCCGTCATTCCTTTCGTGCCTAGGGCGGGCACGGGACAAACTTATATCCCGGTGAATAAACAGAATCACTGGCTGACTCCATCGGGGACGGGTACCCGGGTACCTACCGGAGATCCGCCTAAGAAGCTGCTGGAGCGATGGGGAGCTGCGATTCGAGACCGAATGTGGCTGATCTTCGTGATCGCCGCGGGCGTGCTGCTCGGACGAGCCGTCATGCTGGAGGGGCTCGCGCCGTTCGCGGCCGCGTACTTCGGCGTCGTGCTCTATATGCGCAAGGAGCATGCGTTCTGGGCGGCGCTTGCCGTCATCGGCGGCAGCTTCTGGTCGGTCGAACCGATGCCCGGGCTCATCTGCGCGGAACTCGGGGTCATCTACTTGCTTCACAAAGGACTCGTTCTGTATGAGCGGGCGGACCTGTCGCATGCGCCGGTCGTCGTGTTCGCGGGGACGTTGCTCGTGCGGTTGTTCAACACGCTTCTGATGGACGACGCGACTTGGCTGCCCTATCTATTGACGTTGGTAGAGGCGGGTCTAGCGTTCGTGCTCACGTTGCTGTTCATCCATTCTCTCCCGGTGCTTACAAGCGCGAAGAAAGCCGCTCATCTGCGGCATGAAGAATGGGTCGGGCTCGTGATCCTGTTAGCTTGTCTGCTAACCGGCTTAACCGGATGGACGATCTATGGCGTGGCCGTCGTCTATGTCGTCTCTCGTTACTTCGTTCTGCTGGCGGCATTCGTAGGCGGGCCGGCGATCGGCACTTCGGCGGGCGTCATCGCGGGTATGATCTTAAGCTTGTCCGATCTTGCCGCGGCCTCGAATATCGGCTTGCTGGCGCTCGGCGGCTTAATGGCGGGCTTAATTCGCGAAGGCGGCAAAGCCGCGACCGCTTTCGGGATGATCTTAGGCACATCGGTGCTCGCCCTATACGACGGGGACGCCGCGAATACGATGGCCTCGACTTGGGCGTCTGTCGCCGCCGCGTTGATGCTGCTATTCACGCCTCGCTCCGCGGCGGAGTCACTATCAAGATATGTTCCAGGTACCCCGTATTATGCTCAGAATCAACGAGAATATGCGCAGAAGGTGAGAGATTTGACCGCCGAGAGAGTCGAGAGGTTCTCGGAGGTGTTCCGCCAGCTGTCGCGCAGCTTCCGGCAAATTACAGAAGCAGGGGAATCGATGCGGCAAAGCCAGGACGTCGATCATTTCGTGCACGCGGTTCATTCGCAGGCTTGCGATAGTTGCCACCGAAGATCGCTGTGTTGGGACGGGCAGTTCTTCCAGACTTACAAGCTGATGACGGAAATGATGACGGCCATCGAGGACAATCCGAGCGTGAAGGCGTCGCAGTTCCCGAAGGCCTGGAATCGGTCCTGCGTCAGAATCCCTCAAGTGCTGGACGTGCTGAAGCGCGAATACGAGGTGTATCGCCATGACCTTCATTGGCGGCAGCAGCTGCAGGACAGCCGTTTCCTCGTGGCGGACCAATTGTCGGGCGTGTCGCAGGTCATGGACGACCTCGTGAAGGAAATCCGCCGGGAATCCAAGCAGATGGAGCAGCAGGAGGAGCAAATTCGGGATGCGCTGGATCGCCTCGGCTTAGCCATTCAGAGCGTAGATATTATAAGTCTGGAGGAGGGACACGTTGAAATCGAGATGGTGCATGCGTTCCGAACCGGGTACGACGAATGTCGGAAAATGATCGCGCCGATCCTCACCGAAATTCTCGGAGAGACGGTGACGGTCAGCTCGGAACGAACCGGCGTGCCGGTGGCGAATTTGACGACGGTGACGTTCGCTTCGGCCAAGGTGTACGAGGTGGAGACGGGCGTGGCCGGCGCTGCCAAGGACGGGGATATTCTATCCGGGGACAGCTTCAGCATGATGGAGCTGGCGAGCGGCAAATTCGCCGTCGCGCTAAGCGACGGAATGGGTAACGGAGCGAGGGCGCGAGAGGAGAGCAGCGCGGCGCTGTCGATGCTCGAGCAGCTGCTGCAATCCGGCATCGACGAGAGGCTGGCGGTGAAATCGGTGAACTCCGTCCTGCTGCTTCGTTCGCCGGAGGAGATGTTCGCGACCGTGGACCTCGCGCTCATCGATCTGCATTCGGGCCACGCAACGATGCTGAAGATCGGTTCTACGCCGAGCTTCATTAAGAGAGGGAGGGAGATCATTCCGATCGCGGCGAACAATCTGCCGATCGGTATCGTGCAGGATATCGAGATCGACTTGCTGCGCGTGCAGCTGCTTCCGGGAGATACGCTCGTCATGATGACCGACGGCGTACTCGACGCGCCGGGTCACGCGCTCAACAAGGAACAATGGATGAAGCGTGTGCTGCAGGAGCTTGATACGGACGATCCGCAGGATTTAGCGGATGCCCTGCTCGAAACCGCGCTGCGGCAATATCCCGGCGGGGTGAGGGACGACATGACGGTCGTCGTCACCCGCATGACGAAGCACCAGCCGGAGTGGGCCGCGTTCCGCTGGCCGGGCTTCCACCGGATGGAGCGTCCAAGGACGGTGAGCTAGGGAAGTTACCGTGCTTAACCGATATTTTATATCGTATAACCAACCGAACGCCTCTCAATCGGGATTGGCTTGGCTCGTATCCGATATTTTATATCGTATAACCGGTTGATCTCCCCTCAAGTGGTGCTCGTTTAGGCTCCTATCTGATATTTTTTATCGTATAACCGGCCGAATGCCACACATTCAGGCTCGCATCGACGTGTATCTGATATTTTCTAACGGATAATCTGTCTGAGTTCGCCGGTTAGCGTATCCGATAATGATAAAGCCCTCGTTCGACCATGCGCGGTACCGGCGCTTGGCGGAGCGGGGGCTATTTGATGTATGCTTGATGAAGTAGGATTACACTATTCGGATACCTAACAATGGAGGCTGCACAACATGACTCGCCAGACTGCTCTAACGATCGCGAACCCTCGCGTCAACTCTCATATTCAAGCTCATTGGGCGAAGCCGGAGGAAGCCCCGGCTATTATGGAGCTTTATCGAATTACCGCGGAATGGCTGAAGTCCAAAGGCTCTACGCAATGGGCCGATCTGCTCGTCGGCATTGACAGACACAATACCGCTGCTGCCATCGAGAGAGGCGAAGTCGTCCTCTTCAAGCAAGGGGACGATCCGGCGGCCGTCGTTATTCTGATGCTTAAGGCGAGCCCATGGGATCTTAACCTGTGGGGAGATAACCCGTCGAATGAGAAAGCCGTCTTCCTGCACCGGATGTGCATTCATCGCAGCTTCGGTGGAACCGGACTCGGCGAGCAAGTGATCAGATGGGTCGATACAGGCATCTCATTTCCACCTGACAAAGATTATATCCGACTCGATTGCATCGCCAACAATCCGATCCTGAACGCCTTTTACCGCGATGCGGGATATACCCACGTCGGAGAGAAGGACGGCTTCAACCTCTACGAGAAAAGATTGACGCAAGATTAATTCCCGGCGCTCTCATAAGATCGCAAGCCGATCCGGAAGATGCCGATCGCCGCGCAGGCGGATATCACCGCAACGACAGGGCACAGCGCCCATACCCAGGCCAAGTCGTTCGCGCCGGTAATGGCGGCCGCTGGATAATAGCTGATGAAAGCGAACGGAACGAATCCGGCGACCAGGACGCGTACGAACGACGGGTATATCGTGATCGGATATTTGGCGAAATCGCCGACGTTCAGCACCATTTGCGGAAAAGCGTTACCCGTACCGTGAAGCCAGAAGTTAACGCAATTGGACGCTAGATTAATCGCGATGCGGATGACGACGGCGGACAGAAGCACGATGACGGTAATGCCGATCTTGTCCCATGTCCAACTGACATCCATATGGGCTAACGCTTGCCAGATAATTATGGAGCCGGTCACGATATTGCCGATCCCGTTGACTCCGACCGCCGAGGAGAGCACTTGCAGAATCGGCGACACCGGGCGGAGCAGCAGCTTATCCAGCTCTCCGCGGTTGATAAGACCGCCGAGACGCCATGTCCCTTCGAACAATAACGAGCCGATGCCCTCGGTCACGTAGATCATGGCGTACATGAACGCGACCTCCCAGAACCCCCAGCCGTTAATATCCGGTATCCGTTGGAAAATAACGCGCAGGAATACGATTCCGAGCAATTGGGTCAGAACGGCGGAGCCCATGAGAATCACGAAGTCCGTCTGATATTCCAGTATGGCTCTCAGCTGTTGGCTGATGAGCCGGTAGTACAAATACAGCGACCTGCGCATCGAGATACCTCCTTATATGATATTGAATCTTCGCCGGATCCGAACGAACTCACCCTATCCTCCGTGAATCGTAATTTTGCGCACGGCCCACTGCCACAACCCTTTGCCAGCCCACCATAGCGCAATGGCCCATCCCCATTGAACGGCGATCAGCTTGATCGCCTCCGAGGTACCGACTTGATCGAGGAAGAGAGTCGCGGGTGTATGTACGATGCCTTGAAAAGGGAGTACGCTAGCCCATTGCGCAAGCCAATCCGGGAAGAAGGCTAGCGGAATAAGGCCGCCGGACAGCAGATTCGTAATTGCGATACGCGACCAGATGATGCCGTGCGAGCCCGTCGACCAGAAGCAGAGCAGCCCCGCCAAGTAGACGATGCCGAATTTGACGGCTAGCGAGCCCGCAAGGCCAAGCGCGAACAACAACCAGGCAAACGGCGAATGCGGAGTGATGATGTCCGAGGCGAAAGCCGAGATGACGGCAATGAACAGCAAGCCTAGTCCGCCTTCCACCGCGCATGAGCCGAGGGTTTCGGCTAGACGCGCTTTCTGGAAATCGAGCGGTTTAAGCAGATCTACCGCAACGCTTCCGTCCAAGATTTTGGTGGCGATGCGGGTTTCGGAATACCACGAGAGCAGAGAGTTCGTCATAAACGTAATCAGAAGGTAAGATTTCATTTGATTCCAAGACATGCCGGCTACTTGATCGCGTCCGTCGAAGATAGCCGTCCATAAAGCGTACAAGGACAGAATGCTGATGAAGTAAGTCAGTAACGTAATGATATAAGAGGTTCGATAAGCGAACGTATTCTGCATGGCGCGGTTCATGAGACTGACGAATGCTCTAGGTTGCATGCGGATTCGCCTCCTTACGCTTCCTTCAAATCTAGCCGGCCTTCGTAAACCTGCTTGATGACGTGCTCGATATCGGGCTCGTCCATCCGAAAGTCGATGATGTCGGCTGATTTAAGCGCATGGGTGACGATCTCTGCGGCGGTGACCTGGAACCGGTCGAACCGTACGTTCCATTCCAGCGGAGAAGCTTGGCTGAACGCGATGTCAGGGAAGGCGTCGGTCCACGCCGACGCGACATGCACGGGAGTGTTCAGTTGAAAATGGATCGTGCGTTCTCTGGCGAAGCGGTCTTTGACCGAAGCGAGCGTGCCGTCATAGATCAAGGTGCCGTGGTCGATGATGATCAGCCGGTCGCATAAGTCCTCGATATCGCCTAGATCATGGGTGGTCAGCAGCAGCGTCGTTCGGCGTTCGCGATTGATCTTCTTGATAAACTCTCTAATGCGCTGTTTGACGGCTAAATCCAGGCCGATCGTCGGTTCGTCGAGGAAGACGACCGACGGGTCGTGCAGCAAGGCGGCGGCGAGGTCGGCGCGCATTCTTTGGCCGAGAGAGAGCTTGCGGGCGGACAGGTGAAGGAATTCGTCCAAGCCGAGCAGCTCCCGGAATTCGTCTAGATTGCGTTTATAGACATCGTCCGGAATGGCGTAGATATCTTTGAGCAGCGAGAACGACTCCACGATCGGAATGTCCCACCAGAGCTGCGTGCGCTGCCCGAACACGGTGCCGATGCGCTTCGTATTTTCCATTCTTCGCTTGTATGGATCCAGTCCGCCGACGCGAATCGTTCCGGAGGAAGGAGCCAGGATGCCTGTCAGCATCTTGATCGTTGTCGATTTGCCTGCTCCGTTCGGGCCGACGTAGGCGACGGTTTCGCCTTCCTCAATGCGGAGGTTAATTCCGGCTACCGCCGACTTGTCTACGTACTTCTGGGTGAATAGATGCTTGACGGCACCTTTCAATCCAGGGTCTTTCACGGCTTGCCGAAAAACCTTAGTCAGCTGCGAAGCTTCGATAAAGCTCATGCGGATCCCCTCTTTTTCTCTCTGGTAAATAGTCTCATTTTATTACAAATATTCAATTTGTAAATTCCAATAATTATAGGAGTTGAAACAAGTTGTTCGGAATCGCGGCTCCGCGCGGGATTATTACTCTCATTCCTTGGCGACAATGTTGATAGAACCGATAGAATGGGAGGAATAGGCTGTGATGAAGCAGATTCTGTTGATTACGGACGGCGGATCGAACGTCGGGGATAGCCCTGTCGTTGCGGCGGCGCAAGCATATGCGGAAGGAATTACGGTGAACGTGGCCGGAATCGTGGACGAAGGGACGATCGGTGAACTAGGCGCGACGGAGATTGCGGAGATCGCCAAGGCCGGGGGCGGCATCAGCCGGATCGTAACGAGCGGACAGCTGTCGCGCACCGTTCAGATGATGACGCGCCAGACGATCGCGGGCAGCATACGGCAGGCGGTGAACCAAGAGCTGAGACAGCTGTTCGGCGTGGAGAACGTAGGGGCATTGCCGCCGAGCAAGCGTTCCGAGGTCGTTAAGGTCATGGAGGAGATGGAAGAGACGATGTCGCTCTCCGTGGCTCTGCTCATCGACGCGAGCGCAAGCATGAAGCCGAAGCTCCATGCGGTCGAAGAAGCGATCCGGGATCTGACGCTCAGCTTGCAGGCCAGGGAAGGCAAGAGCCAGGTGGCGGTGTTCCACTATCCGGGCAGCTCGCAGGATGAGATCTGCGTGCTGGATTCCGAATGGACGACTTATGCTTCGAAGATCGGAACGCTATTCGGCCGAATCCGGATGAAGGGGACGACCCCGACAGGCCCTGCGATCTTGCAAGTGGTAGACTATATACGGGAAACTTGTGGTAATATCAGTTATGAACCTATAGACGCACAGCAATCATCAGCTAGAAGCGTTTCGAATGAGGTGCGGAGTGACTACGTCGTCTGATAAGGAAATGAATCCTTTGCCGCCGGGCACGCTGCTCCGAGGCAAGTGGCACGGGAAGACCTATCGCTTAGAGAAGCTTATCGGGCTTGGCGCGAACGGCCAAGTGTATTTGGCGACCTCGAACGGCTACAGGTGCGCGGTTAAGCTAGGGCTTGAGGCCGCTGATCTTCAAGGCGAGGCGAACATACTAGCAGCCCTCGACCACGCGGAGAAGAAGCGCAGACGGTTCCTGCTGGATGTCGACGACGCGCTTATAGGCGGACGCGAGGTTCCCTTCTATATAATGAGATTCGTTCCAGGTGTGCCGGTGAACGCGTTCCTGCAGAAGCACGGCGCGCAATGGGTCGGGGTCGTCGGATACCGCCTGTTGGAGCGGCTGGCGCAGCTGCATGAGGCGGGATGGGTGTTCGGCGATGTGAAGAGCGACAACGTGCTTGTCGGCGAATACGGCAAGCTGGAGCTGGTCGACTACGGCGGCATGTCGGCGATCGGCCGCAGCGTGCGGCAGTTCACGGAAATTTACGACCGCGGCTATTGGTCGGCAGGCAGCAGAACGGCCGATGCCGCATACGATTGGTTCTCGGTAGGCATGTTATGGCTGCACGCCTTGGATCGCAAGAGATTGCTGCATACGACCAAGACGCTGCTCCCGCAGAACCGCAACACGGATGAACTTATGAAGCTCGTGCGCAGCCATCCTCGCCTGAAGCCGCTGGAGAGCTGGCTGGCGAAGGCGTTCACGGGCGAATTCGAAGATACGAGAGATGCCGCTAAGCAGTGGCGCGAAGCGGTACAGCAATCACAGAAGAGCAAAGCCCAGGCACCGGGTCAAGTGCCGATGTGGATGGCGGGTTTATTGGCCACGGCGGTCGCGCTTAGTCTGTCGGTAGCCGCGGTATGGTTATTTCAATAAGGACAAGGGGTAATGAAGGTGCGGCAGCTCGATGAATTAGCCGTTCGCGTCATGGAAGAAGCGCGGAGGGAAGGCTGGTGGAAGCAAGGAATCACCGTCCTTGCCGCGGTATCCGGCGGGCCGGACTCCATGGCGCTGCTGCATCTGCTGAAGACGATGTCGGAGCATACGCCGTTCAGGATCATCGTCGCCCATGCGAATCATCAGTTCCGAGGCGAGGAATCGGACGCCGAGGAGCAATTGGTTAGAAGCGTTGCCGGACGTTGGGAGCTGCCGTTCAAGTCGGCAGCCTTGAACGTGCCGGCTTTTATTGAAGAGACGGGAATGAACGCGCAGTCGGCCGCTCGGGATCGCAGGTATCTTTTTCTAAGAGAGGCTGCCCGCGAGTACGGCTGCACGCACCTTCTATTAGGACATCACGCGGACGATCAAGCGGAGACCGTTCTTATGCGCGTTATCCGCGGAACGGGACCCGGAGGGTTGTCCGGCATTCCTTATCGCCGAAGCGAAGAAGAAATGGAACTGATTCGGCCGCTGCTGCGTATAACCAAAGGTGAGCTTCTCGCCTATTGTAAGCGAAATGAGGTGCCTTTCGCGGTAGACAGCAGCAACACCGACCGACATTATTTCCGCAACGCCGTCCGGCTCGATGTCATTCCGATGCTGGAAGCCTACAATCCTGGGCTCAAGACCTCGCTCGTCCGGCTTGCCGAATTGGCAGCGGCGGACGACGCGTATTTGGAGACCGAGACGCGCAACGCGTTCAAGCTGTGCGCGACGGCCGAAGGCGAAGGATTCCAGGTCAAGCTTCGCCCCTTTCACGGGCTCCACGTCGCTTTACAACGCAGATTAGTTAAACTAATATTAAGTTGTTCTGCGGCTCTAGAGCGGCAAATGGACTATCGGCTCGTGGAAGACATCGTCTCGAACCTGGCATCGGCGCATGCCCCAGCATCCCGCATGGAGCTAGGCTGCGGATGGGAGCTTGTTCGGGAATACGATGAGGTTTATATAGGTCCGGTCAGACCGGTTCCTGCGGCTTACGGTTATCCGGTGGAAGCGCAGACGACCGGCATCGTGATCGAGGAGACGGGCGAACGGATCGCCATCGAACGGCTGCAGGGCGCGGTTCAGACGGCATCGGCTCGAACGTTGCAGGCCTTCTTCGACGCCGAGGAGCTGCGATATCCGCTGCTAATCCGCAACCGTCGGCCTGGAGACGTTATTGAACCGTATGGATTAAACGGCTCCAAAAAAGTGCAAGATATGTTCGTCGATGCCAAAGTACCGCGTCACCGCAGGGAATTGATCCCTCTTCTCGTCGATGCTGACGGGCGCGTGCTATGGATTCCGGGCATGCGTCGCTCGCGGCACGCCTTGATTACCGCGGACACCCGGTCGACGCTGCGCATCGCGCTCGATCGTCCGGAAAACTAGGTCATGATCGGAATAGCTCCGTCATACCGTGTAATAATCTAGCTGGGAGGCACCTTCTTTGCACAACGACATTCAAGAAGTTCTCTACTCCGAAGAAGTAATCCAGAAGAAGGTTCAGGAGCTTGGCGCGGCGGTCAGCCGCGAATACGCAGGGCGCAACCCGCTCGTGATTTGCGTACTGAAAGGCGCTTTTATTTTTATGGCGGACTTGTCCAAGAATATTACGATCCCGATTGAGCTAGACTTCATGGCGGTGAGCAGCTACGGCAATTCGACGCGCTCCTCCGGCGAAGTCAAGATTATTAAGGATCTGGATTCGTCCGTAGACGGACGCGACGTCATCATCGTCGAGGATATTATCGACAGCGGACTAACGCTAAGTTATTTGATCGACGTTCTGGAGCGCCGTAACGCATTATCCGTCAGCGTCGTCGCTCTGTTCGACAAGCCGGGCCGCCGCACGGTCGACCTGCAAGCGGACTACACGGGATTCACGATTCCCGATGAGTTCGTCGTCGGCTACGGGCTCGATTACGCGGAGAGATACCGCAACCTTCCGTACGTCGGCGTGCTTAAACCGGAGGTTTACTCCAGTTGATGATGGTTTGTGATGCTAAGACAGGCTATGGTAAAATAACGTAAGCGTGTCGAGAGGAGGTCAGGGATGAATCGGTTCATCCGCAATACAGGCTTTTACTTACTTATTTTCTTGGTGACCGTCGGCATCGTACAGTTCTTCATTGGGAAGGGCGAGACGGCGAAAGACTACAATTACAACCAATTGGTTCAAACCGTACAGTCAGAGAACGTAAAGAAGCTGACTATACAAATTCAAAGCGGCACTTATCTCGTAACCGGGGAATTGCAGCCTAAGAACGGCAGCGAGAAGGGCGAGACGTTCACCGGGCGTGCGCCGCTCGCGGACTATTCCGTTAAGCAGCTTACCGATCTCGGCTTAGAGAAAGGCATCGAAGTCGATATTAAGAAGATGCCTGGCCAAAGCTTCTGGCTGACCTTCTTGACGTCCATTATTCCTTTCATTATTATGTTCGTTCTGTTCTTCTTCCTGATCAATCAGGCGCAGGGCGGCGGCGGCAAAGTGATGAACTTCGGCAAGAGCCGCGCGCGTCTTTATAATGAAGAGAAGAAACGCGTAACGTTCGAAGACGTCGCCGGAGCGGATGAAGAGAAGCAAGAGCTCGTCGAGGTCGTCGAGTTCCTGAAGGATCCTCGCAAGTTCGCGGCGCTCGGCGCCCGCATTCCGAAAGGCGTGCTGCTCGTCGGTCCTCCGGGTACCGGTAAGACGTTGCTCGCCCGCGCGGTAGCAGGCGAAGCAGGCGTACCTTTCTTCACGATCTCCGGTTCGGACTTCGTAGAGATGTTCGTCGGCGTCGGCGCTTCCCGCGTTCGCGATCTGTTCGAGAACGCGAAGAAGAACTCGCCTTGTATTATCTTCATTGATGAGATCGACGCGGTCGGTCGTCAACGGGGCGCAGGCCTCGGCGGCGGTCATGACGAACGCGAACAGACGCTGAACCAATTGCTCGTCGAGATGGACGGCTTCGGCGCGAACGAAGGCATTATTATCGTGGCCGCGACGAACCGCCCGGACATTCTCGACCCGGCGCTTCTGCGCCCAGGCCGATTCGACCGTCAGATTACGGTCGACCGTCCGGACGTGAAAGGCCGCGAGGCGGTACTGAAGGTTCACGCCCGCAACAAACCGCTGAACAAGGACGTTCGTCTGAACACGATCGCCAAGCGCACGACCGGCTTTACCGGCGCTGATCTGGAGAACCTGCTGAACGAAGCGGCGCTTCTCGCGGCGCGTAAGAACAAGAAGGACATCGCGATGCAAGAGGTCGACGAAGCAATCGACCGCGTCATCGTCGGAACGGAGAAGAAGAGCCGCGTGATCAGCGACCGCGAGAAACGTATTGTTGCTTATCACGAAGCCGGACATACGATCGCAGGCTACTTCCTAGAGCATGCGGACACGGTGCACAAGGTAACGATCATTCCGCGCGGACGCGCAGGCGGTTACGTCATTATGCTGCCGAAGGAAGATCGCATGCTCGTGACGAAGCAAGAGCTGCTAGATAAAGTGACGGGGCTTCTGGCCGGCCGCGCCGCCGAGGAAATTTACATCGGCGAGATCGGCACCGGCGCTTATAGTGACTTCAAGCAAGCGACGGGTATCGTGCGCTCGATGATCATGGAATACGGAATGAGCGAGAAGCTCGGAACGATGCAGTTCGGCGCGACGCAAGGCCAAGTGTTCCTCGGCCGCGATATCGGGCACGAGCAGAATTACTCCGACGCGATCGCTTACGAGATCGACCAAGAGATGCAGAGCATCACTCGCACTTGCTACGAGCGGGCGAAACAACTGCTCACCGAGAAGAGTCGCGAGATGCATCTGATCGCCAAGACGTTGCTCGAAGAGGAGACGCTCGATCTGGATCAGATCAAGTCGCTCATCGAGACAGGCGAGATTTCGGAAGATCCGGATGGCGGTTCGTCGGCTGACGAAGAACCGAAAGCCGATCCGATCGTCGATACGCTGGGCAGCGGCGTGAAAGTGCGGATTCAAACCCGCGACGACGAGCCTGCGCCTCAGACGCCGGACACGCGTCCGCCGGAAGGCGACGGAGAAGAGAATAAGTAACGCGTATTACGAGGTGCCCCATTCGCCGCAAGGCGGACGGGGCGCTTTTATGTTTCTCGGGGCGGGCAGCAGCCTGAGCGAAGGGGATAACGGTAGGGGAGCAAAATAAAAGCAAATCGACAGTTATTTTAGAACAAACTGCACCCAAAAGGATAAATAACGACATAATGACAGTTATTTAGGGGCTACCGTGTTACTATCTACAATTTCGCTCTGAATACCTGCGTATTGTTGTTATTTCTGCATACATCGGGATTTATAAGAAGTTTAACTGCAAATGGTTGTTATTCGGCAATTATCCGGTGATTGTTCCATTTCATTGCCGAAAGCGGTAAGAGATGCTCGAATCAAGGTGACTGATTGGTCGCGGCTATTATCTAATAGGCAGATGTTTTTCTACTCGTCGCTATTTATCATCATTTAATCGGGGAGATCAATGCGCAGCAGGCGGCGACAGCCCATCCGTATATTGATCAATTGACAGTCTACCCCCGCACGTGTAAATTGGTGATAAGAGTGCGCGACCCCGTATTCTTTCATTCGAAAGAGGGGGAACTCGTCCTTGCTTGTAATTTTATTCACATAGTATAGATGACGACCGCATCAGGCCACGGCCCGTTAGAGGCCGCAGGGAGGAGAAAGACATGGAAGCATTGGCTTTGGAACGCAAAGCGGAGCAGAACCGCGAGCTTCGCGAACGTCTGCTGCAGCTGAAGAAGGAACGCAACGCGATTATTCTCGCACACTATTATCAGCGGGATGAGATACAGGAAGTCGCCGACTTCCGCGGGGATTCTTTCCTATTAGCGCAGAAGGCAGCCGAGACAAGCGCCGACGTAATCGTATTCTGCGGCGTTCACTTCATGGGGGAGAGCGCGAAGATTCTTGCCCCGAACAAGATCGTGCTCGTGCCCGACGAACGCGCGGGCTGCCCGATGGCCGATATGGTCAACCCGATCGGACTTCGCGAGCTGAAGACGAAGCATCCGAACGCCAAAGTCGTGACCTATATTAACTCCTCCGCGGACGTGAAGGCGGAGACCGATATTTGCTGTACGTCGGCGAACGCGGTCAAAGTAGTTAACTCCGTCGACTCGGACGAAGTGATCTGGTGTCCGGACAAGAACCTCGGCCATTATGTGCAGCAGCATACCGACAAGAAGATGATCATCTGGGAAGGCTACTGCAATACGCACGACATGCTCACGATCAAAGACGTCGAAGAGATGCGCGCGAAGCATCCGAACGCGCAATTCGTCGTTCACCCGGAATGCCGTCCGGAAGTCGTCGCGATGGCTGATTTCGTCGGCAGCACGACGGGCATTCTCAAGTATTGCCGCGAATCGTCGCACCAAGAGTTTATCGTCGGTACGGAAGACGGCACGGGTTACCAGCTTCGCGTGGACAGCCCGAACAAGACGTTCCACTTCGCGTCGAAGTTCCTCGTCTGCCCGAACATGAAGGTGAACAACCTGAAGAAGGTCGTTAAATGCTTGGAGACGATGCAACCGCAAATCTACGTACCTCAGGATGTCGCGGATAAAGCTAGATTATCGCTAGAGAGAATGCTGCTCGTTAAATAAGCACGAATAAGCCGACCTTAGGTCGGCTGTATTCGTATAGGGCTACTACCAAGCTGGGGTGAGACAAGCAACCATGATTCCACGTTATGTTGTAGATTTCGATCTGGACAAGCTGCCGCGCGTCGAGACGGACGTTATCGTCATCGGCGCCGGCATAGCCGGCTTATATACGGCGCTCAAGGCAAGCGAGTCGAAGCGCGTGCTGATGATTACGAAGAAGTCGCTGTTCGACAGCAATACGCGTTATGCGCAAGGCGGAATCGCCGCCGTGATCTCGGATGACGATTCGCCGGCCTTCCATATGCAGGACACGCTGATCGCCGGCGCGGGCTTGTGCGATGCGTCCGCCGTAGACGTGCTCGTGCATGAAGGCCCGCACGGAGTGCAAGAGCTTATCCGCTTCGGCACGAATTTCGATGCGGAGGACGACGGCCAATTCGCGCTGACGAAGGAAGGCGCGCACAGCCAGCGCCGCATTCTGCACGCCAACGGCGATGCGACGGGCTACGAGATCGTTCGCGCGCTGGCGGACAGAGTGAAGACGGATTCGCGAGTGGAGCTATGGGACGATCATCTCGTGCTGGATCTGCTTACGGATAACGGGGAGTGCGTAGGCGCGATCGTGCAGAAGCCTGACGGCTCGCGCGTGGCGGTATTCGGCAGCGCAACGATTCTATGCACCGGAGGCTCGGGGCAGCTCTACCGCTATACGACGAATCCGGACGTCGCCACCGGCGACGGAGTGGCGATGGCGTATCGGGCAGGCGCGGTCATTCGCGACATGGAGTTCATCCAATTCCATCCGACGTCGCTCTGTTATCCGGGCGCGCCGCGTTTCCTCATCTCTGAAGCCGTTCGGGGCGAGGGCGCTTATCTGCGCAACATTCGGGGCGAGCGCTTCATGGAGAAGTATCATCCGCAGCTGGAGCTGGCTCCGCGCGACGTCGTCGCTAGGGCGATCGTAGCCGAGATGGAAGAGACGAAGTCGACCTACGTCTATATCGATATTACGCATGAGACTCCCGAGCTGATTAAGCACCGTTTTCCGACGATTCACGAATATTGCTTGAACTACGGTCTCGATATGACGACGGATTGGATTCCGGTCGCTCCGGCGGCTCATTATATGATGGGCGGGGTCAAAACGGACTTGCGAGGAGAGACGAACATTCGGCGGCTGTTCGCATGCGGCGAAGTATCGTCCACCGGCGTGCATGGCGCCAATCGCTTGGCGAGCAATTCCTTGTCCGAGGCCATCGTATTCGGTCAGCGCATCGTCGATCGGATCAACGAACTGAGCCCTGTGCTCGTTGAAGATATTATGATCAGCAATCATCCTTATCTGTTGGAAGATAAAATCGCCTCGCTAATGGGAAGCCTTGTAGAACGCAGGCTGAAGCTGCAGAAAGCGATGGTTCGCAACGTCGGTTTGCATCGGAATCGTGAAGGCCTGCTCAAGGGATTGGACGAGCTGAAGCACTTGCTGCCGATCTTCGAGACGACGCTCACGAAGCGCGAGGAATTCGAGCTCGCGAACCTGCTCACGTGCGCGATTCTCGTAACGGAAGCGGCGCTTAACCGCGAAGAGAGCCGAGGCGGACATTATCGCGAGGACTACCCGGAGCGGGATGACGCGCACTGGCGCAAGCATACGATCCTGCAACGGCAAATCGGGATCGGAGAAGAGAGGATCGACCATGTTTGAGAAGATGAGCGATTGGGCGATTGCAGGCCCTGCATTAGATGCGGTTAAGCAGCAGCTCCGCGAGTGGCTCGCGGAGGACATCGGATCGGGAGACGCCACGACGATGGCGACGGTACCGGCGGGACACGTCTCGCGCGGGATTATTCATGCCAAGCAAGCTGGCATACTGGCGGGTATTCCGCTCGCGAAGCTCGTATTCGAGGTCGTGGACCCGAGCTTAAGCTTCCAGGCGCAGGCGGCGGACGGCGACCGCGTCGAGCGCGGAACCGTGCTGGCCGTCGTGGAAGGCTCGACGCATAGCGTCCTGACCGGCGAACGATTGGCCTTGAACCTGCTGCAGCGGCTGTCGGGCATCGCGACGAAGACGAGTGAATACGTCGCCGGGGTCGGCAGCCATCCGGTGCGGATCGTCGACACGCGGAAGACGACGCCGGGCCACCGGACGCTCGAGAAGTACGCAGTCCGGATCGGCGGAGGCTACAACCATCGCTTCGGTCTGTACGATGCGGTCATGATCAAGGATAACCATATTAAAGCGGCGGGCGGTATCACGGCAGCGGTATCGGCTGCGAAAGCCCGTATCCCTCATACGATGAAGATCGAAGTGGAAGCCGAGTCGCTGGAGCAGGCTCAAGAAGCGGTGCAGGCCGGCGCGCATATCGTCATGTTCGACAACATGAGCACGGCAGACATGACCGAAGCGGCGCACGTACTGCGCGGTCTTGCTCCGCATGTGGTGCTCGAAGCATCCGGCGGAATCGTGCCTTCGCGCGTCGCGGAGATCGCGGCATGCGGCGTCGATGTCATCTCCGTCGGCGGATTAACCCATTCGTTCAGCGCGCTTGACATTAGTCTCGACCTGAACGCGATCAAGAAAGGGGAGTCCGCATGATTCTCGTCGTAGACGTAGGCAACACCAATATCGTGCTCGGCCTCTATCAAGGGAAGACGCTGACGCATCATTGGCGGCTCAGCACGAATCGCTCTTCTACCGTAGACGAATACGGCATACTGATTACGAATCTGCTCCAAATCGCGGGCGTGAAGGCCGATCAGATCGACGGGGTCATTCTGTCCTGCGTCGTGCCGCCGTTAATGAACACTTTGGAGCGGTTATTCGTCCAATATATAGGCAAGGCAGCGCTCGTCGTCGGGCCCGGCATTAAGACCGGGCTGAATATTCGCTATGAGAATCCTCGCGAAGTCGGCGCGGATCGGATCGTTAACGCGGTCGCGGGCATCGAGAAGTTCGGTACGCCTCTCGTCGTCGTCGACTTCGGCACGGCGACGACGTTCGATTACATAGACGCGTCAGGCGCCTATCTCGGCGGAGCGATCGTGCCGGGCATCGGCATTTCCGCCGAGGCGCTGTATCAGCGCGCGGCGAAGCTGCCGCGGATCGAGCTCGCGAAGCCGAAGACGGTCGTCGGTCGCAATACGGTGACTTCGATGCAGGCGGGAATTATTTTCGGCTATGCCGGTCAGGTGGACGGAATCGTTCGGCGTATTCGCAAGGAGTTCAATGTACAGCCTAAAGTGATCGCGACCGGCGGATTGGCGGAGTTGATCTCCGAGGAGTCGGAGACGATCGAGAGCGTCGATTCGATGCTTACGCTCGAAGGGCTTCGGATCATCTACGAACGAAACGTATAAGGCATTACGCAAGCAAAGGAGCAAGGGACACATGAAGGACGAAATCGTTCGCGGTACGGCGTGGGATGGCGGCATCCGGGTATTCGCGGCTAGAACGACGAAGTTGGTCGGAGAGCTGCAGCGGCGTCACGATATGATGCCTACGGCAACGGCGGCTTTGGGCCGAACGGCGACGGTAGGCGCTATGATGGGATATATGCTGAAGGGCAGCGAGCGGCTGACCATTCAGGTGAAAGGCGACGGCCCGATCGGCCAGATCGTAGTCGACGCGAACGCATCGGCGGAGGTGCGCGGTTACGTGGATCATCCGCACGCGCATTTGCCGAGCAACAGCCAAGGAAAGCTGGACGTCGCGGGCGTCGTCGGAACGAGCGGTGAGATCTACGTGACGAAGGATTTGGGCCTTCGCGAGCCGTATCGCGGAAGCGTACCGATTATATCGGGCGAGTTGGCGGAGGATTTCACGCTGTATTTCGCCGATTCCGAGCAGACTCCGTCCGCTGTAGGGCTAGGCGTGCTCGTGGATACGGACGGTTCGGTGCTGCATGCGGGAGGCTTCATCGTGCAGGTCATGCCGGGCTTGTCGGAGGAACGTCTCTCCCAGCTGGAACGTTCGATCAACGCGATGCCGCACGTAACGGCGCTGCTCGATCAAGGGGAGACGCCGGAGTCACTGCTGCAATTCATCGTAGGCGATGAAGTAACGATCCACGACCGGATCGAACCGGTATTCCGCTGCAAGTGCTCGCGGGAACGGGTCGAGAGCACGCTGGTCAGCTTAGGCTCGCAGGAGCTGCGTAACTTGATCGACGAGGACGGCAAGGCGGAAGTCCACTGCCATTTCTGCAACGAGAGATATCAATTCAGCGGAGAAGAACTGGAAGAGCTACATCATAAGACGCTGAATCCATAAGAGGATGCGTAGATGCAAGCTTGGCTTGGAACAATGATGGAGGAGGAAGGTTGCTATGAGGGGGACGATTCGGCTGATGCCGCTCGCGCTGCTTGCCCTCTTGACGTGGGTGTTGTCCGGCTGCGACTCGGAGAAGGCCGAGGCCGACCGCAGCCCGGCGCCTTCTCCGAGCACAAGCGCGGCACCGTCCCAAGCCTCCGGCACGATATCGCCGGTTCCGTCGGACCCATCGCGAACCGATATCGTCGCCAAGGTGGGCGAAGCATCCATCACGCGCGATCAGCTCGCGGATCGATTGACGGCGCAGTATGGCAAGCAGATGCTAAGAGAGCTCATGCTAGCCGAAGCGGTGGAGCAAGAAGCCAAAGCGCTGGAACTCACCGTGACGGAAGCGGAGCTGGAGCAAGAGCTGCTGGACATGAGGCAAGGCTATGACAGCGAGGAGCTATTCTACGAGGCGATGCGGGAGCAGCTAGGCTTGAGCAGGGAAGACGTGCGGAAGGAAGCGCGGTATCAGCTGCTGATGGAGAAGCTATCCGTACGGAACGTGGTCGTGACGGATAAGGAGATCGACCGGTACATCGCCGACCACCCCGAGCTGACGACGGCCAGCCGTTACTACAATATCTCGCAGATCGTCGTCGAGGACGAAGAGACGGCAAGGCAGCTGCTGTCGCAGCTTGAAGGCGGAGCAGCGTTCGGGGCCGTGGCGGAGCGTTACTCGATCGATGAATTCACCGGGGAGAACGGCGGACAGCTCGGATGGGTCGATGATCAAGATCCTTTCGTAGATCCGGAAATTCTGAAGTTTGCCGCGGAGATGGATGTCGGCGAGATTACGGGTCCGATTCAGACGGCGGGCGGTTACGTCATTCTATCGTTGAACGGATATAGAGAAGAGGGGCCGCGCGGGGCCGAGGAAATCCGCAACGCGGTAAGGCGAGAGATCGCGCTCGGTAAAGCCGAGCCGATGAGAGCGCTCGAGCAATCGCTGCTGGAGAAGTACCACGCGCAGGTGCTGGACACCGATCTTCAGTAGGCAGGCAGTAATTGGATGAAGATGGATAAGCAGTATTGACAATCTTGTGCTCGATTGATAAGATGATATCAAAGTCAATACCGACTGATTTAGTCGGATTAACGCACCGAGGCGGCAAGGCCGCATTCATAACGGGAGGGAACTCATTCAATGGCTAAGATTGTCCAGAACGTGACCCAGCTAATCGGCGGTACGCCGCTCGTAAGACTGAACCGCATCGTGCCTGAAGGCAGCGCGGAAATCTACGTGAAGCTTGAATACCAGAACCCGGGTTCGAGCGTTAAAGACCGCATCGCGATCAGCATGATCGAAGTAGCGGAGCAACAAGGCCTCATCAAGCCGGGCGAAAGCACGATCGTAGAACCTACGAGCGGCAACACCGGTATCGGCCTTGCGATGGTAGCAGCGGCTAAAGGCTACCGCGCGATTCTCGTTATGCCTGAGACGATGAGCTTGGAGCGTCGCAACCTGCTTCGCGCTTACGGCGCAGAGCTCGTTCTGACTCCTGGTTCCGAGGGCATGAACGGCGCGGTTAAGAAAGCGGAAGAGATCGTTCGCGAGAACCCAAGCTACTTCCTCCCGCAACAGTTCAAGAACCAAGCGAACGTTAAGGTTCACCGCGAGACGACGGGTCCTGAGATCGTAGAAGCGATCAACTCCCTCGACGGCAAGCTGGACGCGTTCGTAGCGGGCATCGGTACGGGCGGCACGATCTCCGGCGCCGGCGAAGTGCTGAAGAAGAACTTCCCTAATATCCAAGTAGTAGCAGTAGAACCTGCGGGTTCCCCGCTCTTGTCCGGCGGCGGCCCTGGTCCGCATAAGATCCAAGGTATCGGCGCTAACTTCATTCCAGAAATTCTGAACCGTGAAGTATATGACCGCGTCGTAACGATCGAGAACGATGAAGCGTTCGAGACGGCTCGCACCGTAGCGAAGAAAGAAGGCCTGCTCGTCGGTATTTCCTCCGGCGCTGCCATCTTCGCGGCTCTGAAGATCGCTAAGGAACTCGGCGAAGGCAAACGCGTCGTCGCGATCGTTCCTTCCAACGGCGAACGTTACCTGAGCACGCCGCTGTTCAACTTCGACAACTAATTTTCTGTTGACATGAAGAAGCTCCTGCCGCTGGGCAGGAGCTTCTTTCGTATATGCGCCGTATCGATTATTTGCCGATCATCGGTTCGCCAATGATGCTGAGGCTTCCGCTTACCCATACATCGAGCTCTTTGACGTCTTTAATATCAAGCTCGACCTCGTATAGCTTTCCGTACTCGACATCCATCTTTTTCACGATAATTCCGTTCTCGTCCTTGAACTCGATCGTCGGTGCGCCTGCAGTATATTCGCCGTTCTCGTCCTTCTGCTCGTCTACCCAGAACTTGGCTTTGAACTTGTCGTATTCATAGCCGGTCAGAATAATGATGCTCATCCCGGCGTAATATCCCGGATCGCTGGCGTAACCGAATTCGAACTTATGGTCCGGCGCGCGGTTCAAGTATTCCGGTGTCCGGCTTTGCAGCTTGAAGTTCTCAGATTGCACTTGGGCAAATTCCGGAGTCACGCGAATGTAGCTGATCTCGTCTTTGGCGATCTCTCCGCTCTTATCGCCTAGATAAGCGGTATTCGTCTTGGCATCCCAGATGACCTCCAGACCGGCGGCTTCCGCTACCGCTCGAAGAGGCAAGTACGTTCTACCTTTGTAGGTGATTGGGATAAGCTTCGAGCCGTCGGTTTCCTTCGGTTCGAATTTCTTGCCGTACAGCATGACATTAATCTCGTTATTCAATTGCGCTTTAATATCCACGAGCTTGCCGGCCGCGCTTGCCGCATTCAATGATAGACTGAGGATCAATAACACGGACAGGATGATGAACAACGTTTTTTGCTTTTTGCCGCTGAGCCATTTACTCACAACGAACACTCCCTCGATTAGATTGTGAATAGGATCAGCCTCTATCATCCCGCCTTCTTACTCTCATAATCCATGCCAGATTACTGTCACTTTATTAGCTCGTAGCTCAGCTTGCGGACGGCCGTGCGCAAATGCCGATAATAACTCGCGTTCGAGAGGTGCAGCTTCTCGGCGACAACCTCATGCGTACCGATCTTCCGAATATAAGCGTCGCGCAGAATGCGATAGTATAGACGTTCTTCTTCCGTTCCTTCGGACATTCGCTTCATGATCGCCTGAATCTCGCGCTGAAGACGTTGACCTACTCTATCGTCATCCGTATGACAGCTTTGATCAGCAAGCAAGGTGCGTAAGCCGCATGCCATCTCCGGCTGCAAAGGGAGACGGGAGTAATGCTTCAGCGCGCGTTGAACGAGCTTAACCGCATCATTCAGAGAGAGCTTTATCCTCTGAAGGTCTATCGTGGACGTCGCCTTCGATGCCGCAACGGGAGCATTCGGGTCGGTCGTTAATAGACGATGAATCTTGGCTGCGAGCGGTTCCGAACGAGTGTCCAGCAGGTAACCTTGGTAGACGATCCCGCGCGGGCTAGATGAATCGACCTGTGGGCACCGCTCGTAACCGAGCAGCATGAGATAATCCCCCCATAGCGGTATGGATAGTAAATTGATCGTATACGTGTTGCGGTTGATCAGCTTGGACAGCGCGAATGCTAACGACCCGAGCGCCTCGTTCTCCATATCCGGATCGACGCCGGACAGACAGATCAGATGTTGGGTCAGCTCGGGGTCGTATAAAGCCGTCGCAGGCGCCGTAATCGGATGGGTTCTGAGAATTCGGACGGTATCTTCCGTGAGCTGATGGCAGGCGGTGAACGCGATAAGCTTATCGCCCCGCCAGAAGCCGAGGAAAGCGCCAGGATCGATCTCCCCGAGAGGACCGATGAGACGCTCGAGATGAGGGTCGCCCGGAACGTACGAAGGGTGTGCTCGCAGACATTGCATATATAGCTTTTCCACTTGCGGGATATGCTCCTTCTGGCAATAGCGCAATTGCAGGTGGTCTTCCCATCTGAAGCAGAATTGCCGGACGAACTCGTTATCGTGCAGATAGATTTTCTCGAAAAGGAGGCTTTCCTTCTTGTTCGGATATGAGGCGATTCTCTCCTGCAGGGTATGCATCGCGCGCTGTCTGTATTGGTATATTCGTTGCGGCATACGGCTGCGGAAATCGAAGAAAATCCATTGCCGGACGGAATCGTGCAACGACCAGCGGTCCTCTTGCTGCACGACGAACGGAAGCTTGCAGAACTCCCTGAACCGTGTCGTCGGTATCGATTCCTGCAGCATGGCTTGAAGCAGCTCTTGGTCGAATTTCCAGACGACTGACGCTGCTTCGGCGCAACGTTCAAGCAAGTCGTCGCCGATGTCCTTGGTCATCTCCGCCACTAGCTTTCCGATCACTTCATGCTGCTGCGGTTGGGCGAGAAAGCCCGTGCTGCCCTTGCGGGAGATGATCTCGCAGCACATGGATACGGCAAGCGGGACCCCTTGGGAGAACCGTACCAATGCTTCGACGGTACGCTTATTCTCGATCCCTCGCGTGAGGGCATATTGGCGAACGTCAGCGGAGGAGAGCGGTTCAAGCTCGAAGTTGCGAACAAGCGTATCCCATTCGTTCTGAAGCCAGAGACCGGACAACGCGCAACGGCCGGCGGTCACGACCTTGATTCGCGGGTTCAGCCTAGGGAAGCATTCGTCTCTGAGCCAGTCCTCGATCGGTCCGAACTGCTCGAAGGTATCTAATAGGAGAAGAATGGCCGGGTGTCTAAGGGCATAACGATTGAGCAGCTCGATCGGATCCGCGCTTGAATCCGCTCGATCGCGGGCTAAGCCGGAGCTGCGGCTCTCGAGCGATGCTCGAACCTTCTCCAGCCAATCCTTCGGTTCTCGGAAGAGGCTGTTGCCGTCGAAATAGAAGAGCTCCGCGGGATCGATCGTACGAGCGAATTGCCGCAGCATCGTCGTCTTGCCGATGCCGCCCGGTCCGTAGATGTGAAGCAGCTGACAGCCTGGATCGGATACCGTCCGTTCGATCGTTGCGATTTGGGCTTCGCGTCCGACCAATTGCTTCCTGGGTCGAGCGAATAAAGCAGGTTTCACGTTCATGGACGGGCCGTTCACCTCCTTAGCCATAACAATTTATATAGGGGTTGAGAAGAGTGTGTATGGGAAAATAAGGGTTATTTAAGACAAATATACGCTTCGAAGGCAAGGAAATCCTTCTATTGCGTGATACGACAGGATTCGCGCATGAACGGCCGCTTTGTGGTATTCTTGCTTACATATAGAACAGACAAGGGGCATGGGGTCGCGGTGGAACTCATAACGTTCGAACAATGGCAACAATGGCAAGCTGAGGCTCGGGTAAGAGAAGGCCATGCGTCGTATACGCTGTTGCCTTACATCAAGAAGTGCGAGCTGCGTTCGCAAGCATCGGCTACGCCTTTGTTCTGGGATCGTTTCTGGGAGGAAGCCTCCTCTTATGCCGTCTTGCTGGAGAGCGGCAAAGGCGGACGCTACACGGTAGCGGGCTTATCGCCGGTATCGGCGATCGAGGGCAAGGGCGATCGCGCACTCGTGATGGAGCCGGGAGAGGGCGGTTGGCGCGCGGTTAGCGAGAGCGAAGGCGCACCTCTTACGCAAATGCGTCGCTGGATGCATGGCTGGTCGAGCCCTAAGCCGGACGGCTTGCCGGATTGCGTCGGCGGCGTGATCGGGTTGTGGAGCTACGATATCGTGCGCAGCTTGGAACGGCTGCCGGTGCTCGCGGCGGACGATTCGGGCATCCCCGATTATGTGTTCCTGCGATTCGAGGAGCTATGGATCGTCGATCACCAAGAGCATGCGGTTTATTGCGCGGTTCATATGCCTGTTGCGGCGGATGAGGCTGGTCTAGTCGAACGGTACGAAATGGCGGTGCGCCGCGCGGCGACAATGGAGAGCCAGTGGCGCCGTTGGACTGCCATAGGCGACGAACCGAGCGCGTTGCAGAGGCATCGGGAGATGCTCGCCACGATGGCGGAGGATCAGCTGCAGATCGACGTAGAGAGCTTGCCCGGACTTACGACCTCGATGACGAAAAGCGAATACGAGCAAGCGGTCCGGCGCATCCAGGAGTACATCGCCCAGGGCGATGTGTTCCAAGTGAACCTGGCCGTCCGCCAGAGCAGACCTGTCGATGTTCCGCCGGAGATCTTGTACGAATGGTTGCGGGTCGTTAACCCGTCTCCGTACATGGGCATGCTGCGGACGCCTTCGTTCGCGCTCGTCAGCGCATCGCCTGAGCTTCTCGTGAAGCAGGACGGCGGCAAGCTGTCCACTCGTCCGATCGCCGGCACCCGCCGTCGCGGGCGGACGCCTGAGGAGGACCGCGCGCTGGAGGACGAGCTGCTCGGCAGCGAGAAGGAACGCGCGGAACATGTCATGCTCGTCGACTTGGAACGCAATGACCTCGGGCGCGTATCCGAATACGGTTCGGTCAAAGTGCCGGAGCTGATGACGGTGGAACGCTATTCCCACGTCATGCATCTCGTCTCCCAGGTCGAAGGGCGTCTCGCACGCGGCAAGGACGCCCTCGACGTGCTGGCGGCGGTGTTCCCCGGAGGGACGATTACCGGAGCGCCCAAAATCCGCACGATGGAAATCATCGAGGAGCTCGAGCCGACCCGCAGAGGGCCGTACACCGGCTCGCTCGGGTGGATTGACTATAGCGGGAATATGGAATTTAATATTATTATTCGTACGATCGCGATGCGAGATGGCGTCTGCCACATTCAAGCCGGCGCGGGCATCGTGATCGACTCTGTTCCGGAGCGGGAGTTCTACGAAAGCCTGAACAAGGCGAAGGCGCTCTGGAAAGCGGTGCAGTACGGAGAGAGATCGGAGGAGAAGCCGTTATGATACTGGTCATCGACAACTATGATTCGTTCACGTATAACCTCGTTCAATACTTGGGCGAGCTCGGCGAGGAGATCGTCGTGCATCGCAACGACGAGATCGATCTGGAGGGCATTGAGAAGCTGGCGCCGGACCACATTCTGATTTCGCCGGGACCGTGTACGCCGAACGAAGCGGGTATCAGCCTTGCTCTGCTGGAGCGGTTCAAGGGCGAAATTCCGATCTTCGGAGTATGCCTCGGACATCAGGCGATCGGACAGGCGTTCGGCGGAGATGTGATTCGGGCGGATCAGCTGATGCACGGCAAGACGTCCGAGATTACGCACGACGGCAAGACGATTTTCGAAGGGATCGGCTCTCCGTTCACGGCGACCCGTTACCATTCGCTGATCGTGAAGCGCGACACGCTGCCGGACTGCCTCGAGATCAGCGCGGAGACGAGCGACGGATTGATCATGGGTCTGCGCCACAAGGAATACGTCGTCGAAGGCGTGCAATTCCACCCGGAGTCGATCATGACGGAAGACGGACTGAAGCTGCTAAGAAATTTCCTTAACCAAAAGTCGGGAATCAGACAATGAAGCTGCTGTGGAACGGACAAGTAACGGATGGCACAACGACCGTGATCTCTGCATTCGATCACGGTTTTTTGTACGGAATGGGGTTATTCGAGACGTTCCGTACCTACGGCGGCAAGCCGTGGCTTCTGGATCGGCATGC
>Ga0065721_10049572_pt1 | contig 31316 bp, 29 predicted proteins | sample Mesricmetagenome_FD_59108 | JGI IMG/M metagenome (GOLD analysis project Ga0065721, IMG submission 59108) | Mesophilic microbial community from rice straw/compost enrichment Sample: eDNA_1 v2 (version 2) | ecosystem: Engineered > Solid waste > Grass > Composting > Bioreactor | place: USA: Davis...
AAAATCATTTTTCGATCCTGTTATATCGTCCACACTTACAACACCTCACAAGCTGATACGCTCGTCACACCGGAAGCTCGATCTTTTGATGTACGACGGCTTCACCAGGATTTTCACAGTCAGGAAGACTGGCTAAACCCAAAATAAAATTAACAGACGCACCCAGGTGAACTCAGTGAAACTCTTACATAAGTGTTATTTGGCCACATTGGTGGCCAGCCTTGTCGCCTGCGGCGGGCAAGGTTCCAGCGGACCTTCGTCCTCCAGCAGTTCTTCAAGCAGTTCTTCGTCATCCAGTAGCTCGTCTTCGAGCAACAGCTCTTCGTCATCCAGCAATTCATCTTCGTCAAGCAGTTCTTCGTCTTCGAGCAGCAGCTCGTCATCCAGTTCGAGTGGCTCGGGGAATTTATCTCTGGTTTACGCGATCAACGTGGGCGGCAGCGCCGTTACAGTGGACGGAGTCAAATATGAAGATGACCGTTTCGGCCAAGGCGGTTCACCGCACTCGGTAACCGACGCTATAGCGGGAACGACTGGCGACGCACTTTATCAATCGGAAAAATACGGTGCGCTGAAATATGAAATTCCGGTCACCAACGATGTGTATGACGTGAAGTTGAGTTTTGCCGAACTCTATGTCAGCTCCGCCGGTGCGCGGCTTTTCAGCGTTTCCATCGAAGGCCGGGAAGTGGTCGCCAATCTCGATATTTTTAGCGAAGCCGGCAAATTCACCGCTTACGACAGAACCTTTAAAGACATTTTGGTCAGCGACGACGCTCTGACGATCGAGCTAACTGCCATCGAAGAAAATCCCACTATCTCCGGTATTGCGCTGTTCTCGGCAAACGGTAAATTCGTCGAACCGCCACCGCCGCCACCTGCACCCAAAACCGCGGAAAATCCCGGCGCAGATTGTACGGTCGGCACTTTGCCGGCGGCCAGTTCTTTACCGAACAATGCCAATCTGCCCGATCCATTTAAGAAATTGGACGGCACGCGCATCACCAGTAAAGATCAGTGGTGGTGTCGCCGACAAGAAATTCTGAAACAGGCTTACAACTATATCTACGGCGAAAAACCGACCCCGCCGGAGAGCGTGACCGGTTCCGTCAGCGGCAACAGCATTACCGTAAATGTCTCGGATAAAGGCAAAAGCATTTCCTTTAACGCGACAATTACGGTGCCCAGCGGCAGCGGTCCTTTCCCGGTGATGATCGGATATGGCGGCGGCTTTTTCGGCACCGGTATTCCGAGCCAGCTGCAAACCATCTTGAATAAATACAACGTGGCGACCATCTCCTATAACCCTTATGACCTGGGTGCCGAGAATGGCGGCAGCGGCGCAAAAGCCGGTAAATTCTACGATCTCTACGGCAGCAACCACTCAGCCGGCCTGTTGGCCGCATGGGGTTGGGGTGTCAGCCGGATTATCGACGTACTGGAAAAAGATCCGCGCTTTAACGCCACCCGCGTCGGCGCCACCGGTTGTTCCCGCTTCGGTAAAGGGCCGTTTATCGCGTCCGCTTTTGATGCGCGCATTGCGCTGTCCATGCCGGTGGAATCCGGTATCGGCGGTGTCCCGGCATTGCGTTTGGTGCCGCGAATTGACGCATCAGGCGAACAGCCCTATCACGCCATGAGTTATGAGCGTTGGTTGAATCCAGGCTCGCTCGGTGCTTTCACCAGTTCCAACAGCACCTCCGGCCATCAACTGAATAAATTGCCTATTGATACCCACTCCGTCATCGGCCTGATCGCGCCGCGCGGCCTGCTGGTTATCGACAACCCAGGCATTGCCAATCTGGATCCCAACTCCGCCTGGGTGGCAACCAAAGCGGGGCAGATGATTTATGAAGGTCTCGGTTTTGGCAGCAACGTCGGTTATATAGGTGCGGGCGGTGATCACTGTGCGTGGCGCAGTCAGTACAGCGCCCCTGCGGAAGCCTTTGTGCGTAAATTCCTGGCCGGCGATGAATCCGCCACCACCGGAAGTTTCGCCACCTCCGGCAGCCAGCCCAACGTCAGCTCCTATGTCGATTGGACTGTGCCCAGCCTGAGCGGTCAGTTAACCGTTCCGGCGAATTAATTTAATTTTTTACTCGCCCATAAGTATTGCCCCATCAGGGAAACCTGATGGGGCTTTTTTATTTATTTCGGTTTAGATTTATAGACCCTGTCCGCCTGACGCTTCTATGCGCTGGGCATTGATCCATCCTGCGCCGTCATCCAGCAGTGCGGCAACTGCGCCGCCGATATCATCTGGCAGGCCGACGCGACCCAGTGCGGTAATTGCAGCAATATTTTGATTTAAATCTTTATTGTCGCGCACAGCGCCGCCGCCAAAATCCGTTTCGATCGCGCCGGGAGCCAATGTATTGACGCGAATGCGGCGCGCGCTTAACTCTTTGGCCTGATAATGTGTCAGCGCTTCCACGGCAGTTTTCATAATGGCGTAGGCCGAATAGCCGGGAAATGCCATGCGGGTGAGGCCAGAGGAAATATTTAGAATGCGGCCTTCGTCGTTCATTAATGGCAGCAGAGCCTGACTTAAAAAATACGGCGCTTTAATGTGCTCGTTCACCATTCGGTCAAATTCTGCCAGCGTGGTTTCCATATAGGGTTTGAAAACTCCGCTGCCGGCGTTGTTAATTAAATAATCGAAGCGGGTTTTATCCCATTGCGCCAAACTCTCCTGAAGCTTGCGGGCAAATTCAGGGAAATTTTGCGCCTGGGTGATGTCCAGCTGCAAAGCAAATGCTCGGCGGCCCAAGGCGTTGATTTCCTCTACTGTGGCCTGCGCTTCGTCGTGACGGCTGTGATAGGTCAGGACTATATCCCGTCCTTTAGCGGCCAGGTGCAAGGCCATATTTTTGCCAAGGCCGCGGCTGCCGCCGGTGATGAGTGCGATTTTGGTTGAGTTGCTCATAGCAGTTCTCCTTTGTTCGGTTGGGTTAAGACAGCGGTTACTGTGAGATCAGAATACGGCTCGGCCACCTGATCCGACATACCCGCTTCTCCGAGTTGTTTGCCTAATCCTCCAAACGCACTCACCCCTATGGAATTCCGCCGACAGCAAGCCTATCGTAGAGACATCAAACTCTCTGGGTATTGCGCTATGAAACCGATGCAATTGTTAACGCTAAAAAAACTGCTTGAACAAAACTCCAAACAGGAAGGAATCAGCCCAACCGTTATTCCCGGCGTGGAGATCTTCAAAGCGAGCTCGACCAGCACACCGCTGCCCACGGTGTATCAACCCAGCCTGTGTGTGCTGGCACAGGGGGAAAAGCAGGTATTTGTCGGCGCGGATGTGTACCAGTATCGCGCGGGGCAGTTTTTGACGGTCACCGTGGACTTGCCGCTGCACAGCCAAATCACCAAAGCCAGCGCAGCCGATCCCTACCTGCTGCTGAAGATCGATATAGATGCGGCACTGATTGCGGAGCTTTATTCACATATACCAACGGGAAAGCCGTTGAGCGCAGCGGCGGGAAAAGGTCTTTTTGTCGGCGAAATGGACGCCGCAACCGCCGACGCCGCTATGCGCTTGGCGGACTTAATGACCACGCCGGAACATATTCCAATACTGGCGGAATCAACCAAACGGGAATTGTTTTACCGACTGTTATACAGCAATTTCGGCCCTTTGATTGCGCAGATGGCCGTCAAAGACAGCTGCCTGCACCGCATCAGCAAAGCGATTCAATGGGTCAAACAGGAATTCCGCAAGCCGCTGAGCGTGGATGATTTGGCGCAACTCGCCGGCATGAGCGTGTCGTCGTTTCACGCGCATTTCAAAAGCATTACCGGCTTGAGTCCGCTGCAATATCAAAAATCCATCCGCCTGCTCGCCGCCCGCAATCTGATGGCGGCGGAGAGCCTGGACGCCGCCGCCACCGCCTATCAAGTGGGCTACGAAAGCCCATCGCAATTCAGCCGGGAATACGCGCGCATGTTCGGCAATCCGCCGGCGCGGGATATCAGTCTGTTAAAGCAGAATCAGAACTGGCAGTCGCTGTAAGTCGCCTTAAACGTGTGATGACATACACGGTTTTTTGCAGCTGCTCAGCTGCTCACCGTACTCCCCGATCAGCGCAGCTATACTGGAAAGATTCTGCAGTATGGCAGGGAATCGACCATGCACATCATTATAGGGGTCCTCACGGCTGCCGCCGGTTTGATCTGGGCGTTATACCGTTTGCAAAATTCCGGTGTGGACTTAAATGCATTTAATCCTTTTTATTGGCTGCGCCGGCGCAAATGGGAAAAACAATTGGGCACCAAAGCCATGCACCGGCTGGAAAATCCCATGGAAGCGGCAGCTTTGTTGGTGGCGGCGGTGGCCAGTTGCGAGGCCGAGGTGACTAGGGAATTGCGCGGCGAAGTGACTGCGTTATTTGAAGAGGAATTTCAAATTCCCAATGCCAAAGCCCTCGAATTATTTTCCGCATCCATGCATTTATTACGTGAGGCGGGCAATCTAGATGCTGAAGTGCGCCCTATTCTGGCGCCGTGCAGAGAAAAATTAAATTCCGAGCAGATTGAATCGCTCCTAAGGATGCTCAGACGCGCTGCGGATTTTGAAGCGAATGCAAAGCCGGAAAAAGAGCGCATTATTCAATGCGTTGAAAAAGAGCTGTCTCCGCAATTAAAAACAGCCAACAGTACATGGTGATGGCGCTGCCGCACGGCAGCACCTGTTCGGCAAGGTTAACCCAGCCTTAGCGCGGATGCGCGCGCGGTGTTGGTCTGGGTCCACACTCGAACATGATATGTGGATCGCAAGGCGGGCGCGGCCGAATATGGACATGAGTCGCGCGGAAGCGGCTTTCATCGACATAGGAACCTTCAACATCCACTTCAAATGTATTATCTGAGCGACTGCGTACCGCCATCCATTCATGCTCGGACACCTCAGTAGCGTCTATAAATATAGCGCCGATATAAAAACTGCGGTCGTCGTTAACATTGCTCGCCATACCGCGTAAAACGTTTTGCGGCCCGACGCCCACATCTTTGCGCGTAATACGTGTGACCTCCCAAATGTCGGCGACATTTACTGCGAAAATCTCCAACTCTTCACCACTGCGCAGACTGTCGAAATTGAAGTAGCGCTCCATGGAGCGGGACTCATCACGGAATTGGGTGAATTTTGTCACCTGGAAGGCAGTGTCGAGCAGCACAAAGCTTTTGTCGGTCTGATTAATGTCCGTCACCGCGCCCCGGAAACGCTGGGTATTGAGCGGTTTTATACGAATTCGCTCAGCCTGCAAAACGCCATTGAGCAAAGGTCCGAATGCAATCACCTGCACGCCAGTGGTGATATCGCTGATAGTGCCTTTTTCGATATCGGCATTGCGTAGATCGACTGTTATTCCCTGCAACTTAAACTGATCACCTGCAATCAAATTGCGCACCACACCTTCCATACTGACAGAGCGTCCGTTTTCGATTGTTTTGGTAACCAGTTCGATACGCGTCGCCTGTAGGTTTTTTTCGTTCTCTGCCAAGGTGCCCACTACCCGCACACGTTTGCCAGCGACTAGGTCCTGCACAGTGCCGCCACTAAATTCAGCACCCACTATGTGTACAGTCAAAGTCATTAACGTGAAGGACTCCGCCGCTTCGTCCACTGCGCTGATATAACCCTCGACCTCCATCTCATCGACGGCAACGTCAATGTCCTCTCTGGCGATATAGGTGGCGGTAATCAAACCGTTATCGGTGACGAAGCCGCTGACATTAATACCGAGCTCCGGCGCCAGTTCATCGAAGGTGGTGCCGACAAAAGTGGCCTCTTCATTGACATAAACCGCCTGGCCGAGAACGCGCAGCGCTTTGCGGCCACTGCCAATCGCGTCGACGGATTCGATAACACCGCGTAGCACACGGTCCGCACGAATTGTCTGCGCGGTTCCGGCTTTGCCGTCGCGATTTATTTCACCGACAACCTCCACCACCATGCCCACGGCGAGATCGGCCTCATCCGCTGGCTCACCGGCAATTTCCACTTCTGCAGCACTGGTATCAAAACGCACGCCATTGACATACACACTGCCAAACCCGGAAACCGTGCCATAGGCCGACGCCAATTCCACGCGATCGCCAGTGCCTTCAATACCTGTGTAGCCGTCAGTATTGGATTCACAACCGCTGAGCATCAGCGCTCCAATGAGAAAATATCGCGATATGTTTTTCATTAGATTTTTTTGTCTCCGTTTTCGCCCGGACTGGGACCTTCGAGGTAGTACACCCCCACGCCGACTCGGAAAGTTTGTTGATTAGCTGGCTCCGATTTTTCGCGTTCGAATTCACTTAGCCATTCGTTGATTTGCAGCAACAGCGCTTCGCCTTGTTCGCGGCAGCGCTGGCGGATCACGTCGAGGTCGTCAGCAGAAATATGGTTGTAGGACACGGTGCGCTGCAGGAATGGGCCCGGCGCTTCGCGCCCGATGTTGTGGTCCATGGTCCGCAATAAATCCGCAGCTGCCGTGCCAAATATGCGCAGGTTTTCGCGCATATCGGTGATGGGCACGTAGGCGCTGACAATCAGACGCACCATGTCGCCCTCTCGCTCGACAGCGTTGATACGCTCCAGCTCATCGAGCAGGGCGCGCACGGGAACATCGCTGGAATATTCTTTGGCGAGGGTCGTAAAACTGTCACTCTGAGTAGGTTGTTCTTCTACCAGCAACGGTTTCGGATTGCCTGCCGCATCGTGAAAGCGCGCATCGTTAGTCCACGCCGTGATGACACGGGCGGCGGGATTGGGGGATTCCAGACTCTGGTCCGACAGCGGATGCGGCCTGTCCTTCAGCTTCGCTATGTCTTTGCGATTGATCCCAGTGAGTACTGCCGTGCGTGAATGACTGGGTTTGCGCCCAGGCAATGCAAATTCCTGCTCCGCCACGTCCACAAATACGTTCCGGGCAACATCGGAAAATGCTCGATACGACATTCCATGCCGCAGCAACAGCCGAACCATCGGCCTCAATACCTTGTAAAGCGCTCGCGTTAGCGCCTGGTGTGCAGAGTTTGTCATGACCCGATGAATACCCAATCGCGCAGATGGAACATTTATGAGCATTGTTGAATGCCGATTATGGGATAGGAGCGTCAAAAAATGCTTATCTCGCTAAGTTTTTGTGAGGCAATCGACCTTACCCACTCCAAATTTGGGATTATAGTGTCAAAACCAGCTTGGTAATGGGGTGCGATACGAAGCTGGACATAATGAAAAATCACCGTGCGTTTGACGAAAATGCGCGACTAATTTAGGAGAAACGAGACATGTTCCTGAAAAAAGCTTTGGCAATGAGCATTTTATCGATGCCCATCTTCGCCCTGACTGGCTGCGGTGGTGATAACACCACTGCCGGCGGACCTACCGCCAGTTCAGTTCCCTTTAATCTGGCGCTGACCGACGGTCCGGTTGATTCGGCGACAGCTGTTGTTATCGAGCTGACTGGCCTGTCCATCAAGACAAAAGGTGCCGAGCCCGTAGTGGTGGAATTTGAAACGCCGCGAAGCATCGACCTGTTGCAGCTGCAAGACGGCGTGGTTACTGATCTGGTCAACGACCTTGAGTTGGAGCCCGGTGACTACGACGGCATATACCTGCACATCAATGCGGTGAAAGACGATGTGCTGGATTCCTACGTGGAGTTCGAAGACGGCACCACCCAAGAACTGCAATTGGAAGGTAAGGCGGACCACGGTCTGCACATCACCAAAAAATTCACAGTGACGGAAGACGAGCCGGCCGATTTCACTATCGATTTCGATTTGCGCAAATCGCTGAAATTTGGCGAAGAATACGTCACCCTGAAGCCGCATCTGCACTTGGTGCATAACCATCACGCCGGCCATTTGCGCGGCGATCTGGATGCGGCGCTAGTAGCGGAATTGTGCGCTGATCCCTCCGTGGAGCTGGGTGCGGTATACGTGTTTGCCGGCGCCGACGCGGTCCCCACTGATGTAAATGGCAGCGAGTCCGACCCAGTGGCAAGCGCGCTGGTGAAAGTGGCTCCGCATGGTGAATACCACTACCACGTCGGTTTCCTGGAAGCGGGTGAATACACCGTGGCCTACACCTGTGACGCCGCCTCGGACAATCCGGAAGAAGTCAATGAACTGACCTTCGCTGTCCTTGAGCCCGTCACCATCGAAGCCCGCAGAGAACACGAGCACCCCTTCCCGCCCCATGCTCCCCATGAAAAGTGGGACGAAAGCATCTGTGAAATCCTGAACGGCGATTCCGATGAGGAACCCGTAGAGGAGGTTGTTGAGGAAGAAACCGCCGCCGCAGCGGATGAAGCCACCGAAGGCGGTGAAACCACCGAGCGGGGCCGTCGCTTCCCGCCGCACCTGAAAAAGTGGTGTGAAAACGGTGGTCAAGAGTGGCACCCCGCCCCCGGCAAAGGCCCCCAAAAGCCGCTGCCCCCGGTTGACGGCGAAACGCCCGTAGATCCCGATCCGGTAGAAGAGACGCCGGAAGAGGAAACACCCGTTGAAGAAATGCCGGTAGAAGAAACACCGGTTGAAGAAGCTGTTTAATCCCTGTTCAACCTAGGTCTTCACCAGTAGTTCATCTTTGGCTGCCCTGCCAACCCTCGCTCGTTTGAGCTTCGAGCGAGGGCTTTTTACCCTTGCAAAACTTCCCGTACACCTTTCCTTGACCGAATATCAAAGCGACCCCCAAAGCTGGATTGGCAGCGTGCTGCGCTAGCCCTCGCGAACATTCATCCGAACAACACCGCGTTTGTCTGACAGAAGCCGCAGACCGGTTGCGACCGCGCCTGCGGTTCTATAGGCTGGGCGGCCTTTCAGCGGGCCGGGGCCAGAACTCGATTCTTCAACCTCTCTACCCGCACCGCTGAGCGATTACCTCTCCGCATTACCAGCCTCGATCAGAGCCGTTATATGAGCCAACCTTTAATTCCCGACGACGCTTTGCCAAGCAAAGAATTTATTGTGCTGATGGCTGCCATTATGTCCGTGGTGGCACTGTCTATTGATGCCATGCTGCCTGCACTGGGCGTGATCGGTCAGGACTTAAGCATCAGCAATCCGAATCACGCCCAATTTATCATCAGCGCTATTTTTGGCGGGCAAGCGGTGGGGCAATTGTTGTGTGGTCCGCTTTCTGACGCGCTCGGCCGCAAGCGCCTGCTGATCATGGCCTTTGTGTTGTATCTCATCGGCACGGTGATTTGCTGGACCGCCGGAAGCCTGGAGCAGATGTTGATCGGGCGATTTGTGCAAGGCTTTGCCGGCGCCGGTCCCTACGTCTCAACCATTTCCATTATTCGCGATCGCTGCAGCGGTTACGCCATGGCGCGCATCATGTCGCTGGTGATGATGATTTTTATTATGGTGCCAGTGGTAGCGCCGACGTTGGGGCAATTTATGTTGCTGCTGGGATCCTGGCGTTTTATTTTCGGTCTGCTGTTTTGTTACGGCTTGAGCATTATGTTGTGGAGCCTTTTCCGCCTTAAGGAAACCCTGCCGCCATCCCGCCGCGTGCCCTTCTCCATCGCCAATATCAAAAACGGCGCCCGCACCGTGCTCACCAATCGCACCACTGTGGGCTATATGATTTGCGCGGGCCTAGTATTTGGCGCTTTGATTGGTTATCTGAATTCCTGCTTGCAGATCTTTCAAAATATCTACGCCGTGGGCGACGCCTTTGCGATTTATTTCGGCGCACTAGCCTTTACGCTCGGACTGGCATCCCTGTCCAATTCGCGCCTGGTGCGCCGCTTCGGCCCTCGCTCCATTTGCATTACCGCGCTCATCTGTCTGTGCTCGACTTCGGCACTGCTGTTGCTGGCGCAATTTGTTATTGCGGTGCCGCTGTGGCTATTCCTGACCTACGCCGCGACGATTTTCTTTTGCTTTGGTTTGCTGTTCGGTAATTTGAACGCCCTCGCCATGGAACCTATGGGCCATATCGCAGGCATCGCCTCCGCTTTGATCGGCGCCATTTCGTCGCTGATTTCAATCTCCACCGGCACCTTAATCGGGCAGCTGTTTAATCAAACCCTGGTGCCACTTGTTGGTGGATTTTTGCTGCTGGGTTTATTGGCGCTCACCATCGCATCACTGGTAAAACCCGCTTCCGCTCATTCGACCAGCAAAGCCGCATAACGGGTTCATGATTAATCCTCATCCCCATCCTTGTGGACGGGGAAATTCCGGGCTTATATGCTGTCCCGGGACCACAAAAGAGGAATATCCCATGGTTGCAGTGATCGCATATCAGTCTTTGAACTCCAACTCCGCCTCAGAACACGGTTTGGCTGCCAGTACCTCCCAGGCGCATTTGCGTCAGGCGCAGAGAACCTTGTCTGAACTTTATCCAGAAAAGAGCGGCGCTCTTAAATACCCAGCCAATCCAGATACTAAAGAACCCCACACAGCTTTATATGGACCCGCGCAATTAGTGCCCGTCGCAGAACCGACCTTCATGGATGTGGCCAAACCGAGCAAAAAGCGCAAACGCGATGGCGCGGATGACGAAGTGGAGGAAGCTTATCGGCAAGCTAAATCCAGGACCCTCAGCATGGTGGAGGGCAAAGCGCTGCAGATTTATCAGCAGGCTTATCGCGATGTGCACGCGCAATGCGATTTAATTGTCTTTGGCGAACTGGATTCCACCCATCCCGATTGGGGCTCCATTACTGCGACTGCCGGCAAGCGTGTTAAATCATCCATCCGCACCAAAGCCTGCAACTGCTTCAGCCTGCACAGCTCCGGCTCCGACAGCCATGTGCAATTTATTGCTGAAGGCGAAGGCTGGTGCGCGGCAAGATGCAAAGGTGTTGTGGTGGTTTTTGTACACGTGCCCAACAGCTTGGCGGCAAAACGGGATTTGGCCATCACGTTTTACAAAGGCATCAAGAACACAGTGTTAACCGCGACCAATGGCGGCATTATCGATGTGATTATGGGCGATACCAATCAACCCACAGACAGCTTCAGCCCGGAAGTGATCAGCAAAGGCCTCGACCAAACCTTCAAAGACGCCCACACCGCCAGTCAAATATCACCCACTGATACCTGGGCGCCAAAGGGTATCTCCCACCAGGGCACCAACTCGGTCAACACCAAAAAATTCGACGTGGCGGTTTATAACACAGCGACAGTTGCACAGATCGAGGTGAAATATTTCACTCAATTTTCATTTGCGTCCAACAAAGCCGCCGCTTATACCGACCATATGGGAATACTGGTGAAAGTGACGAGAAAATAAGGTCTTTAAAAATAAAAATGCGGGCAATGCCCGCATTGTTTTACTGCATCAAAATGAATTTCTAGTCAGTCACTTCAACCAACACTGCAAGACCTACAGTCTCTGGCCCTGGCGGCGCTCCCGGTCCCGTCGAAACAAATCCTGTGGTAAACAGGCCATAGCTTGCCGTTGAGTTCCAATAGCCTTTCAAACGCAGATAACCGCCACCCGCGTTAATTTGCAAGGTGGTAGCACCTTTATCGCCAACAGTTACGGTCACAGCTCTTTCACTAGCAGGAAACGCACTTGCGAATATATCAAACCCCAAACCCGCTTTAGACAGAGAGCTCAGCCCCAGCTCCGCTGTGGCCACTGTGTTGTTGGTAAATGTTATAAATGAATCAAAACGGGAATTCGACAACTCAATTGCAGTACCAGAAAGCCTAGTATTCAGGTACATGAGACGGTAACGCTTATTCGCCAAATCGGGCGCGCTTTGCGGAAGTTTGACGAAAAAGGTCTCGGCGAAACCGGCCTGATTTTGGCCTTCATTATGGGATCCAAGCATCACGGCAAAATCCGCAGTGTCATTGAAGTAACCATCGGTGGGTTCACCCTCAACCGTGATTCGACCATCCGTCGCAATCTCGATTGAAAGCTCCTCGGCTTCTGTAGTCTCAGTAGACACCTGATTTTCTCCAACAGCATTGCGGTTAATGCTGTTACGCTCCGCTGCACCGTATGCCAATGATCCGTTGTTGAATGTCAACTCATTGGTTTCTACTTCGAGTTCCAAATTGCCAGTGGCACTCATTTGGACGCCAAGATATATCCGGCCGTAAGCGCCATTCACCGAGGCCGTCTCCAGATCTGTCGCTTTTTTATAGAACACCTCGATTCCGCGGCTGGCCTCGTCACCCACTGGCGCGTCGGGATTTAATGCGTCATTGACGCCATCATCATCCGTATCGATAGTTTCATACCGGACAGCAGCTTCTTGGTTCAATTGAAAGAACAGATTTTGATTGGGAACTTTCTGCAGGCGATATGTCACCGGCGGCCAGCGCAGGGCATAACCCTCCTCGATTTCTTCGTCGAATTCGCCTTCGATCGTCAACACACGCGCTTTATTAAACGACGCAGCATAGGAGTCGGACTCGTCATCTATACGGGTCGAATAGTCCAATCCAAGGTTCATACCGTCGTCGCCGTGCATACTGCCCCAGGCGGTTTCTTCGCCCAGATGTTCAATTTCCACGGCGCCATCGAGATTACCGTTAAATACAAATTCGGAGCGCCACATATCTACCGCAAAAGTGCCCCACTCGAAGTCATTGCTGTCATGCAGGACAAGTTGCAGAGCGGCGCTGCGATAATTTCCGGAGATGCTGGTTGCAGAATCTGGTTCTGACTGAATTACGTCGATTTGACCATCGATAAATTCACCAACGGCTGCCTCAAGCTGAGCAAACAGTCCGGAAAGATCGCTGCCCGCAGTGAGATCGAATTCCTGAACATGTCCTGACAATTTCACCACCGCCTCAGGATCCAACACTTGGAGATCCGTTTCATTCTCAATAAATTTACGCAGAATAAATTCCGACACCGGAGAAATATCCACCTCTTGCTGCACAACCTGAGCGCGCAACTCGCTATTGCCGGCGCCGGTAATTCGTACGATCAAATTACCCGCCAGATCCACATTCGTCGGCAAAGTAAGCGTGTAATCTCCGGTGATGGACGTCACTGTGCTTGTAATCACGTCACCAATTTGGTTGCCCTCGTTATCGATGCGAATCAATTCCACCGTCGCACCGGTGACGGGCTGGAGACCGTTAACTGCCGCAGCGACATCGCCCGCGAAAAACTTCATGACAAACTGGAACAGACTGAAATTCTTGAACTGTGTTACAGCATCCGCCGGCGCGGTCACTTTCCCACTGATTTCAATACCCGGCTCCCCGCCGCCTGAACTGGAAGACGACGAACTCGAGCTTGAACTGCTGGACGATGCACTACTGCTGCTTGATGAGCTGGAAGAGCTGGTGCTCGATGAACTTGAACTGGATGAGCTCGACGAGCTTGAACTGGAGGAACTTGAACTCGACGAGCTTGAGGTGCTGCTTGAAGAACTGGAACCGCCGCCAATCACGCCACTGGCGGAGCTGGACGACGAGCTGGAACTGGATGAACTCGATGAGCTGGAGCTGGAAGATGAACTGCTTGCCGCAGCGCCGCCGCTGGAGCTGGATGAAGAGCTTGATGAACTGGACGAGCTCGATGAAGAGCTGGAACCGGAGTCGCTGGGATTATCGCGGTGTTTTGAATCCGAGCTGCTACAGCCAAACAGCAACACACTTATAGAGAAGGCCAAAACAAGTTTATGAAACATCAAGAATTTCCCCGTTTGTTCTACTGGAAGACCCGCATTGCCGAGAAAACCAAACAGCAAAAGCCGCCGTCGAATAAACAGCGCACTTTATGTCTGCACGACCGAAGCGAGGTAAAAGTCAATTTTTTGACTACGACGTCAGGCGCCACAGTTCGCGATTTTGAGTATAGAAAGCTTTGGGAAAATTGCCGTGGTGGCAACGATGGCGACTAAGCGCCTGATGAAGGGGGTAGCAGGCTGGAGGTAAGGGGTGACATCGTGTGTAGATGTCTCGACTTAATCTGATAAAAGACGGGGTTACCGGGTTTGATGGTTGTGCGACCAATCATCAAACCCAAAGAGGAGTAACCTCGCGTGAACGTTGTAAATCAACCCATCGTTAAACACAAGCTCGGTCTGCTGAATCTGGCCCAGGAGCTTGGCAATGTGTCTCAAGCCTGCAAGACATGGGTGTATCCCGAGACACTTTCTATCGCTACAAGGAAGCCAAAAGTACAGGAGGTGTTGAAGCCCTTTTACAGAAGGATCGCCGGCGACCCAATCTTAAAAATCGAGTAGATGACGCGGTAGAGGATGCCGTGTTGGCCTATGCCATTGAACAGCCAGCCCACGGTCAAGTGAGAGTGAGCAATGAACTGCGCAAGCGAGGCACTTTTGTCAGCCCCTCTGGAGTGCGATCAGTTTGGCTCCGACACAATCTAGCCAACTTTAAACAACGCTTGTTGGCGCTGGAAAAGCATGTGGCCCAGACGGGAGCTGTGCTGAGTGAGGCGCAGGTCGTTGCGCTGGAAAAGAAGCGTGATGATGACATCGCCTGTGGAGAGATTGAGACGGCGCATCCTGGATATTTAGGGTCTCAGGACACGTTTTATGTTGGCACGATGATGGGTGTCGGTCGCATTTATCAGCAAACCTGGATCGACACGTACAGCAAGGTGGCCTTTGCCAACTGTACACGACCAAAACACCGATTACGGCAGCAGACATGCTCAATGATCGCGTGCTGCCATTTTTCGCCGAGAATGATGTTCCAGTGCTGCGCATACTCACGGATCGTGGCACAGAGTATTGTGGCAAGTTGGAGCAGCATGATTATGAGCTGTATCTGGCGATGATGGACAATGAGCACACCAGAACCAAAGCAGCCTCACCGCAGACCAATGGAATTTGTGAGCGCTTCCACAAGACCATCCTGCAGGAGTTTTACCAAGTCACCTTCCGCAAAAAAATCTATCGGAATATTGAGGAATTACAGACAGATCTTGACCTTTGGATGGCTCACTATAATCATGAGCAAACGCACCAGGGCAAGATGTGTTGTGGAAGAACGCCGATGGAGACATTTATTGATGGAAAACAAATCTGTCAGGATAAAATGATCGGCTGATTTTGACCTGACAGTCACACCCTGAAAATCCGGTAACTGTCAGATCAAGTCTGAATTTCTACCTTTTTGAATTTCCAGGTTCAACCAATCATCCATTAATTGCGTCGATTTATTTGCGGATTCAGCGAGCGCAAACCCCGGCACTGCCGCGATAAACATCCAGATAATTCGCTTCATAGCGTTCCATCAAATTTGTTAACAAAATTTACTACCAGCAAAACTGGGAGCAGGGTATAGCGAAAAACCCGCTCTGCGCAAGAAAGCGCACCGAACAATATTTGTCAATGCTGGAAATTTATTATCCGCTCACTTGTGCATTTCGTCACACATAAAATTCTGATATCCCATATAGGTACACATGCACCTCAATTATTTTTTGCGCCTTTTCATGCGCTCACGGACTTTTTCTCCCAATACCAACATGCTGGGTGTGAACAGCAGGGTCAGCACGGTCGCAAAGGCCAAGCCGCCGGCGATGGCACTGGAGAGCTGTGTCCACCATTGGGTGGAGGGCGCGCCGAAGCCGAGGCTGGGTTCGAGCAGATTGATATTCACCGCCAGCACCATGGGCATAAGCCCGAGCACGGTGGTGATGGAGGTGAGCAATACCGGGCGCAGACGCAGGCAACCGGTTTCATACGCAGCTTCCACCGCGGAGCTTTTTTCGGGGCGAATCTGATTGTAGGTGTCGATCAGAATGATGTTGTTGTTCACCACAATGCCCGCCAGCCCGATGATGCCCATTCCCACCATCACAATGCCGAAGGATTGGCCGTTGATTAATAATCCCAACAACACTCCGGCCGTTGATAGCACGATGGCGGACATAATCAGCAGGGTTTCGTACCAACTATTAAATTGAAACAGCAAAATCATCAGCATTAAAAATATCGCCGTGATAAATGCGCTGCCCAGAAAATTAGCGGCTTCTTGTTGATCCTCGCTTTCGCCTGCGGCTTTTATCTGCACGCCATCAGGTAATTTCGGCGCACTGTCCATTAAAGCTTTTAAACGCTCCGCCACCTGTTGGCCGGGCGCAAGATCGGATTTGATAGTAATGGCGCGATTGCCATCCACACGTTTGATAATACTGGTCTTGGGCGCCGGCGATAGCTTGATGAAATTGCTCAGCGGAACCTGGCCGCGAGCGGTATTTACAGTCAGGCGCTCCACTTGGTCGAGAGTGCGCCAGTTCTGCGGAAATCGCACCCGGATATCCACCTCGTCACTGGCATCCTGCGGGCGATATTTCGCGAGCAATAATCCGTTACTGACCATTTGTACGGCGTTGCCAACGGTTAACACGTCCGCGCCGAAACGCGCGGCTTCCGCGCGATCGACTTCGACCCGCCATTCCACTCCGGGCAAGCTGCGGTCATCTTCAATATCGACAAAACCGCCGATTTTCTGCATTTGCGCCAGGATCGTATTCACCGCTCGATCCGCATCCTCCGGCTCCATACTGGTTACCACCAATTCAATCGGTTTGCCGCCGGAGGGACCGCTCTCCTGTTCGCGGAATTCCAACAGTACGCCAGGAATATCTTTGGTGAGCTCGCGCATTTCATCGAGAATGACCCGCGCCGGGCGGCGCTGGTGCCAATCGATAAATTGAAATTGCAAAGTGCCGACCACATCCGGCGGCATTTCGTTGCTGGCGCTGACCAACGAGCGCGCGTAAAGCGCTTTGACTTCCGGCAATCCCTGCAGACGGTTTTCCACCTGCTGCAATAATGTATCGCGTTCATAAATGGATAAATCGCCGCGCGCACGCACCCAGACCTGAGCGGATTCCGGTTCGACGGAAGGGAAAAATTCCACACCGTGGTTGAAACGGGCGTAGGCGATATAAGTCGCCACAACACCGAGCACCACCACACCAAATGTCACGCTGGGACGGCGCAATGACTTGGCCAGGAGCGCCGAATACCAGCGTCCGAAACGGCTGGCCGCCACCTGATGCGGCGAGGCTTTGCTCTGGGTCACCGAACCCAGCACCGGCAGAAAAATAAGCGCCATCACCAGGGATGCCAGCAGGCAGATAATCACCGTCGCCGGCAGGTACTTCATAAACTGGCCAACCACACCGGGCCAGAACAACAAGGGCACAAACACCGCCAGTGTAGTGGCGGTGGAGGAAATAATGGGCCACGCCATGCGTGTGGAGGCGTCGCCCCAGGCGCGCTTGGGCGGCATACCCGAGGCCAGATTGCGATCCGCCACTTCCGTAATCACGATGGCGCTATCCACCAGCATTCCCGCCACCAGAATCAACGAGAACAGCACGATGATGTTCATGGTGTAGCCGATCATCCAGATCACCAGGATGCCGGCGAGAAACGCCCCTGGAATAGTAATGCCGACCAATATCGCCGAGCGCATGCCCATACTGGCGATAATTAAAATCATCACCAGCACCACCGCTGTCAGAACGTTATTCAGCAGGTCGGACAACATGGTTTCCACTTCCGTGGATTGGTCCATGATGTAGTGAACTTCCATGCCGGTGGGAAATAACGCCTTCGCCTGCTCTACCACTTCACGCGCTTTTTCGATGGTGGTGATGATGTTGGCGCCGGAGCGTTTTTTGACTTCCAGCACCACCGCAGGCTTGCCATTGATGCGGGCAAAGCTGGCGGGATCTTTAAAACTGCGCGTAATCGTGGCGACATCTTGAAATACCACCGTAGTGTCGCCATCGACTTTAATCGGCATATTGAGGATGTCGTCCAGGTTTTCGATCACCCCCGGCACCTTCATCGCCATACGCCCGGCGCCGGTATCCAAACTGCCCGCGGCCACAAGGCGGTTATTGTTGGATACCAAGTTAAACAGTTGCAGATAATCGATGCCGTAGGTTTCCAGCGCCAGCGGGTCCACCACGATTTCCAGCAGATCCTCGCGATCGCCGCCGATATCCACTTCCAACACTTCGGCAATGCCTTCGATGTTTTCCTGCAGGCGGCGCGCGATATACACCAGCTCGTTTTCGGAAACCGGGCCGGCCAAACCGATGGACAGAACAGGGAACAAGGCGACGTTGATTTCGTTAACGGTGGGCTCATCGGCTTCGCTGGGCAACTTCGCCCGCGCATCATCCACTTTGACACGCACATCCTGCAGCGCTTTGTCCGCATCAAAGCCTGCGTCGAATTCCAACATCACCGAGGCGTGGCCTTCGCTGGCGATACCGGTCATTTTTTTTACGCCTTCCAAGGAGCGCAACTCGTGCTCCATGGGGCGTACCAGCAGGCGCTCGGCGTCTTCCGGGCTAATGCCATCCAGAGTCATGGAGACGTACATCATCGGAATAGCGACGTCCGGGTTGGACTCTTTCGGGATGACCTGATACGCGGTCAAACCGGCGATAAACAGAAAAATCAGCAGCGTCGTGACCGCACGGCCGCGGTCGATGGCCGCCTCTATAATGCTCTTCATTCGGCGGCCTCACGGGTTTCCACTTGCTGCCCGGGACGCACAAAACCGGCGCCCTGAGTGATGATGCGCACCCGCTCCGGCAGCCCGGTTACAGTCGCGCCATCGCCTTCAAAGCCAACGACCTGAACCGGGTGAAACTCGACGATGTTGTCATCGCTCACCGTGTGAACACCCAACTCCCCTCGTTGACCGAGGCTGAGCAGCGCCGGCGAGACGCGATGCGCGTTGGCCGCGGTTTGGTGAATACGCAGAGTGGCGCTAGCCCCGGCTACCCGCCACAACTCGGGATTTTGCGCATGGATTTCAACGTAAAAACTGCGCGTCGCAGAGTCGGCCGCGAGGCTGACAAACTGTACTTCCCCCTGCAGCTCCCGACCGTCCAACAAGGTAACGGTCGCCTCCTGCCCCGGCTGGATCTGCCCGATCTGCAGCTGTGGCACCTGCCCCGCCACCTTCACACGGGTCGCATCCACCACCGTCATCAAGACCTCGCCCGGTTGCACCAGCTGGCCCACTTCCACATAACGCCGGTCCACCCGACCGCCAAACGGCGCTTTCGGCTGGTTGTATTCCACCGCCAGCTCGGCAGCAGCGAGTTCAGCCTGGGCTCTGGCGAGTTCGCTTTCCAAACGCACCAGTTCCGTCTGCGAGATCAATTTGTCAGTGGTCAGCGTCCGCCCGCCCTCCAACTCCTTCTGGCGCAGGCGTACATCGGCGCGCATTTGCGCCAGCTTCTGTGTCCGCCCTTCATCAGATAGTTGCAATAAGGCGTCGCCCGCGACCACCACATCGCCCTGCTGCTTGAGCAGCTGCTCTACCCTACCGGCCACCTGCGCTTTGACGTCCACCTGCTGCCACGCGGTGATGCTCCCCTGAATGACCTGCTCGCGCGTTGTCGCCGCCGCTTCCGACCAGCGCACCTCGACCTCGGCCAAACGCTCCTCAGCTTTTACCTGTTCGCCAGGCGAGGTCTCCCGCGCGCGCTGCTTGTCACCGCCGAGCAACCAAAGCACCAAAATCACAGCAAGAATTACAGCAATCGCCGGCGGAGAGGGAGGCCAGGAGAAGAATTTCTTTAACGAAGCGAACATCAATCGATTCCTTGGGAGATTGATCAAAAGGGAGCAACATTACGATGGCGTGGGGCTTTCAACAACCGGGTGGCAGACAAAGTTACAAAAAAACATCTGAGGTGATTGGGCATGGCGGAAACAAAAACGGCAGGTTAAACCTGCCGTTGTTTTGGAAAGCGGACTTTATCAGCCGCAATTAGGGGGCGACTGCTCTTCCTGTGGTCGGGCTGATCTTGCCGGGGCACAGGCCGCGAGATTTCAGGTTGGCAGCGATTTGCGGAATCGCCTGCAGGGAGTTGTTCTGATTTTGGTGCATCAGAATCACCTGACCGTTCTGCATACGACCTACCGCAGAGACGATGGCAGAGACGCTCGCGCCGTTCCAGTCTTGCGAGTCTACATCCCAAATGATGGTGTAGAGGCCAAGCGAGCGGGCGGCGTTGGTGATAGTGGCGTTGTTGGTTCCGTATGGCGGACGGAAGATAGTCGGCTTGGGCGCACCAGCATTTTGGATAGCTTGGTTGTTGCGGCTCAGCTGATCGGTCACTTGCTGCGAGCTGTAACCGCCCATATCCACGTGGTCGTACGCGTGGCTCTGTATCTCGCCCACTTCCATCATCTGGCGAATGGCCGCCGCGTTATTGCCGATATTGGCTCCATTCACGAAGAAGGTTACCGGGGTCAAACCGTTCTGCTTGAGTGAGCTGACCCAGTTGCTCGTGTTGTTGGTTGGGCCGTCGTCGTAGGTGATAGCAACATAACCGCTACAGTTGGACGGCTCGGGCTCGGGCCTGGAGGTATCCAACTTGCCGTCTGCTGAATAGACCGCAAAGCCCGCCAGCGTCGCGTTGTTCACGATGGATTCCAAGGCGATATCCAAGGTGCCGTCGGTCACGCGGACATTTTCCACCACATATTCATAGGCGCCGTCATGGCCGGCTTCGGCGAAAAGGTCCAGGTTGGACAGAACCTTTTGCCCCTCGACCGACACATTGAACGAACGGGTTCCCGCCGCAGTGTTGAAGATCTCCGCCATAAACAGTTTGATGGAGAAGGTACCGGTTGTGACCGGGACCTTATAGCTGTAGGTGCCGTAACGCTCAGTCTGGTACATGGCACCTGCGGTGGTTCCGGCAATGGGATCCTGGGTGGAGTTCGGCGAACCACCGTCAGAATATTTGTCCGCCTGGAACATGATGCCCTCGTAGGTGCCGCCCGTAGTCGCACCGGAGTCAATGGCGATCACCAGTGGCAGATTGCCAACCGAACCACTCGATGAGCTGGAGCTGCTCGAGCTCGAAGACGAACTGCTGGAGGAGCTGCTGGACGAGCTTGAGGACGACGAACTGGAGCTGGACGAGCTTGACGATGATGAGCTGGAACTCGACGATGAACCCGATGATGAAACACCAGATGAAGATGTACCGCCAGATGAGCTACCGCCGCCGGGCGGTGGTCCGCTGCTCACTCCGCCGCAGGCGGCAAGGGCAAGTGAAATTAACGTTGCTGTGGCAACACGTGGCAAATAGGTTGGCGCATTAGTCATATGAATGAACCGCTGTTATTGTTTTTTCTCAGCGGGATGACGTTACGCTTTTTTACAGAAACTTCTGTGGCGCGTTTCAAAATCCATTAAGAAGATCAAATAAGTACAGGAAATAAAACAAAAACCGCCACAAAAAGTGGCGGTTTTTGTGCTCACCGCTCCCGGTGATACATCCGCAATGCGATCGGTGCAAAAATCGCGGTAACAATAGTCGTCGCTACCAAAACCCAAATCATGCTGCTTATATCCGGTTGACCATGCATAAGTCCGCGCGATGCATTGGCGAGATGAGTGACCGGATTGACGCTGACAAAAGCTTGTAACCAACCGGGCATAGTGGCGGGATCGACAAACACATTACTGGCGAAGGTCAGCGGAAATAAAAATAAAAAACTGGTGGTCATCACCGATTCAGGGGACTTCACCAACATGCCGACGATAATCCAGATCCACGCCAGGCTTGATGCGAAAATCTGCACCAGCAATACCGCGAGCACCACACCGGCGATGCCGCCTTGCGGACGAAATCCCAACACAAATCCAAGGCCGATCACCATCACTGCAGCAATGGAATAACGCAGAATATCGCCCATAAGTGCACCAAATACCGGCGCTGATGGCCAGATCGGCATGGACCGGAAACGGTCATAAATACCTTTACTAATATCCGTATTGAGCCCTACGCCGGTGTAAACTGTGATAAATAAAATCGTCTGCACCAAAATTCCCGGCAGTAGATACTGAATATATTCCTTCGGCGAACCCGCAAGAGCACCGCCGAATAAATAGGTGAACATCAGCGTCATCATCAGCGGAAATACGGTGACATCGAACAACTGAAACGGCACGTGCTTGATTTTCAGCAATGCTCGCCAGCCGAGCGTTATGGCCGAGCCCCATGCATTCAATGGCCGCGGCTTGACAGTCTGCGCGAGAATAATTTTGTCAGGTGACCCACTCTCAGAAATATTCACGCCGCCACCTCGTTGTGTTGTGATTTTCCCGTTAAAGCAAAAAAGACTTCATCCAAACTCGGAGATCCGAGAGAAAATTCCGCAACGCCGATGCCACCATTATTTAACTCATGCAATATTTGCATTGCCTGGGCGGTATCTGTCACCTGCACACTCAGCCCCTCGGTAGTAGCTTGCGCCTGGCCGCCGGTTAGCGACTGCAACAACGTCTCCGCCGGCATACGCTGCGCGCCGTCCTGCAGATGAATTTTCAAAGTGCCGCTGCCCACGGACGCTTTTAATTCGCGGCTAGTGCCCGCCGCAATTAATTTGCCGTGATCGATCACCGCCAGGCGATCCGCCAATTGATCCGCCTCTTCCAAATACTGAGTGGTCAGCAAAACCGTGGTGCCAATTGCGGCAATGTCCCGCACCATATCCCACACCTGATTGCGACTGCGCGGATCCAAACCTGTAGTGGGTTCATCGAGAAACAAAATTTCCGGGGTGACTATCAAACTGGCGGCGATATCCAACCGTCTGCGCATCCCCCCGGAATAAGTGCGCGCCTGCCGGCCCGCCGCCTCCGCGAGATCAAATGCCTCGAGCAGCTCGTTGGCGCGCTGGCGAGCGCCGCGCCAGCTGTGCCCGAGCAGACGGGACAGCAGCACCAGATTTTCCATACCGGTCAGATCTTCATCGACGGAGGCAAATTGCCCGGTCAGACTGACCTTGCTGCGAATTTGCGCAGCTTCGGTCAACAAATCGTGTCCGAGCACCCGCGCGCTGCCGCTCGTTGGCGCAAGCAAAGTGGCCAGCAAACGCACCGTCGTGGTTTTGCCCGCACCGTTCGGCCCGAGCAAACCAAATACCGAGCCTTTGGTAACACTCAGGCTGATGCCGTCCACCGCATGAGTGTCGCCAAATCGCTTGCGCAGGTCCGCCGTTTCAATTGCGTAATTCATAGGGTTCCTTAAATTTCTTTACTGATTAAGCGTCTGGAATTTCCGGCTCAATCAGCGCGGCCAAAAATTGCAGGGATTCCTGCCACCCCAAATAACAAGACTCCACCGGAATCACATCTGGGATGCCAACCTGCACTATGTTCACTTCCACTCCACAGGACACCGCGCGAATATCCACTATGGTGGTCATCTCGCCCGGTAACTCCGGGGCGTCAAAAATCGCGGTGTAACTCACGCGTTTGCCCGGCTCCAGTTCTTTGTAAACGCCGCCGAATGAATGGCTGCCGCGGGTTGTGAAATTGGTAAAACTCATCCGCCATGTGCCGCCCACCACAGGATTTTGTTCGTGCAACGTCGCGGTAAATCCTTTGGGCGGTAGCCAGCGGGTGAACGCGGCGGGATCGATAAAAGCGCGGTAAACCTTATCGGGAGTGGAAGCAAAAACGCGGTGTAGCTTAACGGTATTGTTCGACATGAGAGTGTCTCCTGTTGTGTCAGATGTACCTATTAATCGGTTGTCGCACCACTCAATCGACAGATCAGAAAAAAATTTTTGGATGGAGAGTAGAAAATGAAAAAGCGCGCTTAGCGCGCATAAAAAGAGTTGCACCGATAGCGGAACTAGAGGCCGTTTCATAACAGCTGCGCTCGCCAATACTGCGTTAAAAACACCCTCACAATGCTCATTTACCCACGTAAACTCCGCTTGTTCGGCCGTTTTTGCCTTGCCTCGCCTTCGCTCGCCAGTTATGAAACGGCCTCTAGGCGGTAGCGTCAAGCCCCCGGGCCGGTTTCCATACAGTCTTTTACAACTTCCGGGCCGATGCGCAGTTTGGCGTTGAGGTCGCGCAGCGCGGAGCGCAGCCCCTCTTCCACCACCGGGTGATAAAACGGCATATCGAGCATCTGCGCCACGGTCATATGTTGCTGCGCCGCCCAGCTCAGCAGATGCGCAATATGTTCGGCGCGAGGACCGATCATTTCCGCGCCTAAAAACAAGCCTGTACCATGCTCGCCGTAAACTCGCAGCAGACCTTTGTTTTCCGCCATAACGCGGGAACGCCCCTGATCTTCGAAACTCACTTCGCCAAATGTATAACACTGATTGCAACGCAGTTTTACCTGATCGAGGTTCAAGCCGACGCTGGCAATTTGCGGGTCGCTAAACACAATCGTCAACGGCGCACGCCGTAACCCGGCGCGCACATCGGGAAATCGCCCCGCGTTGTCGCCGGCAATCCTGCCTTCATCGGCCGCCTCGTGCAGCAGGGGGCGATCGCCATTAACATCACCTGCGAGAAAAATATTCGAATCGCCACATTGCAGAGTAAAGGGATCAAATTCCGGCACGCCTTTTTTATCGGTTTTCAATGTCGTGTTTGTCAGGCCGAGTTTGTCGAGGTTGGGTTTTCTGCCAGTGGCATTGAGCACATAGTCAAATATTTCTTCCACCATTTTTCCTTCGCGATCCTGAAAGCGGATTTTTACTCCTTCAGGCAATTCCTCCACCGCTTCCACCTGCGCTTGCGCATCCAGATAAAATTCATTGGCGAAAGTATTCAGCGCGTATTCCTTTATGGCGGGATCTTTAAGCCCGGCGATGCCACCGCTGCGACCAAACAATTTCACCTGTACATCAAGCCGGTGAAATGCCTGACCCAATTCCAATCCCACAACTCCAGGACCGAAAATCGCCATGGTTTTAGGCGGTTCTGGTAATTCGAAAATTTGATCGGTATCGAGCAGACGTTTGCGCAAGCTGCGCAAGAGTGGTGGCACCGCAGGACGCGAGCCAGTCGCTATTACCACAGTTTTGGCACGCACGCGCTCGCCGTTGGCTAGCTGCAATGTATGGTTGTCGAGAAATTCCGCATAGGCGTAAATTTTGCGCGCCTCGGGAATTCCCTCGATCGACTGCAGCACAAAGCCGACAAAACGGTCGCGCTCGCGCTGCACACGGGCCATAACCGCTTTTCCGTTGATAAGAGTTTGGGGATTCGTCACGCCAAAAACTGTGCTGTGGCGACTGCGATGGGCGGCCTCGGCGGCGGCAATCAGTAGTTTGCTCGGCATGCAGCCGACTCTTGCGCAGGTAGTGCCCAGCGGGCCGCCGTCGATCAACAGAATTTTTTCCGTGTGTTTACTGGCCGCACGATAAGCGCCGAGCCCAGCGGTGCCGGCGCCCAGAATAGCCACATCCACATCGTGAATTTTCATGATCCCTCCGGAATTTTGCCGTGCAAAAAACTGGATTATGCGCTGCTGACGGCACAATCCTCCAGCTCTCAACTTATTCATCGATCACTTGTTAAGATAGCGGCTTTTCCAACGGGTCTGAAACGAGGTCACCATGGCAAAAATTCTGATTCCTATCGCCGACGGCACCGAAGAAATGGAAGCTGTTATTACCATCGATGTGTTGCGCCGCGCTAATTTCGATGTCTGCGTTGCGTCCGTGATGCCCGGGAGAAGAGAGATCACCGCATCCCGCGGTGTGCGTCTGGTCGCCGACGTTCTCCTGGATGAATGCGCTGAGCGTGAATGGGACATGATTGTGCTACCCGGCGGCATGCCCGGCGCCACTCATCTGCACGATTCAGCGTCCTTGGTGGCGCTGCTGCGCGACCAGATCGCAGAACAGCGCTGGGTCGCCGCCATTTGCGCCGCACCCGCTGTGGTACTCGGCCGTCATCAACTTATTCCCAACGCCAATGCCACCTGCTATCCGGCCTATCAGCAGGAACTCTCGGGACAAACTGCGGCCGTAAGTCAGGAGCGGGTTGTAGTGGATGGCAAGCTCATCACCAGTCAAGGCCCCGGTACGGCAGTGGAATTTGCGCTGCGCCTGGTGGAGCTATTGGGTGGCAAACAGAAAGCAGACGAGGTGCAAAAGGCGATGGTCGTCACTCAACCAGGGGCTTCCGCCGCCTAGGGCTGGCCAGCCGTGATATGAAGTGCTAAGGTTCGGCGATGATCATTATGCAACCCCGCAAATTATTCCCTTCCGACGCGCAAGCCCGCAGGCTTGTCTGTGCCTTGCTTTTCATGGGCGGTTAGGAAGCGCTTCCTAGCCGCCGTATATTTTCATCTACATACTAGTTAATTCGGTGCGCACTGCACCTTTTTGCATTTGCGGAGAATTCTATGACTTTTGCACAACAACATACCGAACCTGTTTCTTTGATTGTCAGCAAAGCGGATTACCAGCGCCTGATGCCGCTGATTCGCGCGAGCGAGCTGGAACTTGCCGACGCTTTGGATGAAGAACTGTCGCGCGCTGATATAGTCGAGAGCCAGAACCTGCCGGGCGACGCAGTAGCAATGAACAGCACGGTCACCTATCGTGATTTGGAAACCAAAGCCGAAACCACCGTTACTCTGGTTTTCCCAACGGAAGCGGATATTGCGGAGAAAAAGATTTCTATTCTGTCGCCAGTGGGCGTTGCGCTATTGGGATTGCGCATCGGCGGGCGTATTCAATGGCCTATGCCGAACGGCAAATTCAAACATTTTGAAATTCTGGCGGTTAAACAAAATTGACCTGACAGGGGACCGGCCATGGCCAACAACAATCTGTTTTGGAATCAGATGCTGATGCGCAGCGACAGCATCGTGGACATAGACCCCAATGCGCCCGACGCCCTCGAGCAGGTGCGGGCGCAGCTAAACACGATTGCCGAACAATTTGACCGGGTTTTCGACCCTGCAGATCAGTTTGAAGAATATGTCGCTGTAGCCCTGTGCCAGGCGCTGCAGCGCGCGCTTACGCCTAAAATTGCCGCGCCGGTTTGCAAAGTTGCGGTGCAAAAGAAAATCGCCCCGGCGCCTGCTAAAACGACCCCACAACCAACACCTGCGCCCGTGCAAAAAAGCAAAGCCGCCAAAAAGGTCGCGAACAACAAATCGGCCGCACCGAAAAGCAACGCGAAGAAGTAATCAGAAGGCAACCGCCCCCTAAGCACCCAACAATCCTGCAGCTTCCGCCGGAGACACCTTCAATCTCCGGTCCCTCTCTCCATCCAATACCCAGCTTTGACGATTTACGCATAAGCATTGATTGATCAAATTCACACTTCATTGGTCATTAAGCGCTTTTTGACAACAAGGTTGCTACCATCGGCGCACACTATAACCAACCCGAAGGGTCAGACCCGGGCAATCATCCTAATGGGTACTTCTCATGACAAAACGCAATCCACTCACCAGCAAACTAGGCAGCGCCTTTGCTCTATCCGTGGCGCTAATACTGACCGCCTGCGGCGGCAGCTCATCCGGCGGCACCAGCAGCAGTTCTAGCTCAAGTAGTTCGTCTTCGAGTTCGAGCAGCTCTTCAAGCAGTTCCAGCTCGAGCAGTAGTTCGTCAAGTTCTTCAAGTTCGAGTTCTTCCAGCTCATCGAGCTCGAGTTCGTCAAGCTCTAGCTCTTCGAGCTCAAGCAGCTCTGGGGGCGACTCGCTCTCGGCATACTTTGATCAGCATCGCTGCGGTGTGGGTTTTGATGCGATAGGTAACGGTGGCTGGCCCCTCTGTTATCGACTTGAAGGCGGAATGGCGGCTTGCAATCGCGGCACCGATTCAGCAAATCAGACTGACCCCACTCCTCATATCGTTACTTGGAGCAACGGCTCTCCTATCACCAACGTGGCGCATATCACCGGCCAAGGAAGCATTGACGGAGTAATTGTTGTTACAGAAGATGGCCAAGCTTATAAGGGCACCATCAACAACGTGTCGGAGACGCCTATCATCACTCAAGGTGCTATCTCCGCGACGGGAGGGTACGGCAGCAATTCCATGTGCGTACTAATAGAAAACGGTGACAAAAAAGATTTGCGCTGCGGTTCAAACTTCACGAGACCCAGTTTGCCAGCCGATTTTGACGTAATGCAGGTTACCGCTGCGTATGGATTTATGTGCGCTCTTAACCGGCTCGGTGAAGTCTGGTGCTGGACCGGCGGCGGCGGTGTGCCCAATCTTGATAGCATCATCGGCGCTACACCTGCCAAGATAGATTTTGGAGGCCCTATGATTTCAGTATCTGCAGGACAGACATCTATTTGTGGCACGAAACAGAGCGGTGGGCTTGTTTGTAAGTTTTCTTATTACGACGCCAGACATTTACCCGCGCAGCAAGAAACCAACGTAGCCGAAACTCCGTCGAGTTTCCATCCGACCGGAAAGGCGATGCAGGCGGGTTATCGTGCCGGCTTGGCCATTAACAAAGATGGCTCGGCCGTGTATTACAACGACCAGAGCGGCGTAGGTAAGCCTTTATCAATAGGCAATATCGTTGCTGGCGGTGGTGACAGAGGCGCAATGGGTGTGCTGACAACGGACGGAAGTATCTATCTCGTTGCGGGTGGCACCCCGACTAAGGTAGGACTTCAATCTCCAGCGACTGCAGCGAGCTGCCGGCTATAGATTGATTAAACGGAGCACCATACCAAAGGTGCTCCGTTAGGTTTACCTCATCAACATCTTTTTAAAGCTCCCATCCCCCACCCAAAGCCAAATACAAATCCACCGCTGCCTCCAACCTCGCCTGACGCTGTTGTACTAGCTGATCGCGTGCCTGGAAAACAGTGCGTTGGGATTCCAGTAGGCTTAATAAATCATCGCTGCCTTCGCGGTAGCGGGCTTCTGTCAGGCGCAAAGTTCGCTCGGCTTCGGTGAGGATTTCCTGTTGCCGCATTTCCTGTTCGGCGCTTACGGAACGGCGGTCGAAGGCATCGGCGACTTCCTGTAGGGCAGTGAGGATAGATTTGCGATATTGCTCCACCAGTGCCACCCGCTGGGATTCACTGAGTTTTACCTGATTGCGCAGGCGTCCGCCGTTGAACAGCGTTTGGGACAAGCCCAAACTCCAGCTCAGGCTGTCGGACGGAGGACTCAGCGAAAAAAGTGCGGCGGATGATCGCGCAGCGGATGCAGTGAGCTGAACACCGGGGAGCAGCGCAGCGCGGGCGGCGGCGACATCGGCATCGGCGGCCTGCAATTGCGCCTCCGCACTGGCGAGATCCGGGCGGCGGGTGAGTAGATCCGCTGGAATCCCATCGCCAACTTCCGGCAACGCCAGATCCAGCAAGCGCCCCTGCGCCGGCATTTCAAAAGTCAGCGGCGATTCGCCGAGCAACACAGCAATAGCAGCGCGGGTTTGCCGCGCCTGCAATTGCAACGGCAACAATACCGACTGCTGGCTGAGCAGATTAGTGCGCTGCCGCGATACATCCGCCGCTGTCGCCACGCCATTGTCGTAGCGCACCTGCACGATCTGGGTGATGCGCTCGGCGATGTGAATATTTTCTTCCGCGCTGGCGATGCGTTGCTGCAAAGTCAGCCACTGAAACCAGGCGCTGGCGACGGCGCCACTGACGCTCAATTGTGCGGCGGCTTCGTCGTATCGCCGCGATGCATATCCAGCTCGAGCACCGGCTACACCAGCAGACACCCTGCCCCACAAATCCACTTCATAACTCGCGCCTAAGCCCACGCGACTGTTTTCATTTTTTTCCCAGTCGCCACCGTCAAAGCGGCTGCGCCCCGAACCCGTACTGCCATTAATGGTGAACGACGGAAACAGCGACGCGCCCGCAATGCGCATTTGCAATTCCGCCTGACGCACCCGCTCCCCAGCGATGCGCAAATCCGGATTTTGCCGCTGCGCAGCTTCAATCAGACTGGTCAATTGCGGCGATTGGAAGGACTGCCACCAATCTTTTTCGATGGCAACACTGGGAACAATTTGCACATTTTGCGCAACAACATTTCCCTGTATTTCCAACGGAATATTCGGCCGTTCGGTTTGCTCAATGGATTGGCAGGCGGTGATCGTCATAACCGCGGCGGCAAGCAAAATCAAACGCGGACAGCAATTTTTGTTGAGCATGAAATCAAATCTCGATTAAACAATCTGCGCGAACTATCACTCGGAAGCCAATGCGGTCACTGGATCGAGGCTCGCGGCTTTACGCGCTGGCAAAAAGCCAAAAATCAATCCGGTCGCAAACGCACAGCTAAACGCCAACACCACCGGCATCACCGAATAATAAATAGGTGTTCCCAACACACCCACCAATGCCGTTGCCGACAAACCTAATACCACCCCGATAATGCCGCCGAGCGCCGACACCACCAAAGCCTCAATCAAAAACTGCTGCAAAATATGTCGACGCCGCGCGCCCGTCGCCATGCGAATACCAATCTCCCGCGTCCGCTCCGTCACACTCACCAGCATAATATTCATCACGCCGATACCACCTACCAATAACGAAATCGCCGCAATCGAAGCCAATAAAATCGTCATGGTGTTTTGTGTTTGGGAAACTGTATCGATCAGCGACGCCATATTACGGATCGTGAAATCTTCGGTGCCGTGACGCGCGAGCAACAATTCCTGCGCGGCGGCTTGGGTTGCATCCATTAATGCGGGATCGGTGACCGCAATCGTGATATTGCGCAAAAAGCTCTGGCCGAAAATTCGCAAACTTCCCGTGGTAAATGGGACCAATACCACGTCGTCCTGATCCTGCCCCATAGGCGATGCACCGCGCTCGCTCATAACGCCGATCACCTGGAACAAAATGTTGTTGATGATCAGATATTCCCCGAGCGGATCGCGCTGACCAAACAATTTATTCGCGACGGTTTTTCCGAGCACGGCAACAGTGGCGTAGGTGCTTTCATCTTCTTCCGTAAAAAATGTTCCATGCGCAACCGCCCACTGCCGCGCATAAATAAAATTGGAAGAGGTCGCGTTCACTTCCGCACTGTGGTCCTCGGTGTCGTAGCGCAAGGTGTAACTGCCGGTTAATTCGGGCACGGCAATTAAATTCGGCAATTCGTTGAGTGCATTTACATCTTCCGGCACCAAAGTCGAAATGCCCCAGCGACCGCCACGCTGATTGGGGCCGCCAGGACGCACCAACAACAAATTGCTGCCCATAGCGCTGATGCTTTCGACCACTGCTTGTTTGGCGCCATCGCCAATCGCCAGCATGGTGATCACCGACGCCACGCCGATCACAATTCCGAGCAGTGTTAAAACCGTGCGGAAAATATTGCCGAACAGTGATCGCATAGCGGTTTTGCCGCCGGCGACGACTTCATCGAGCAACGACGGCTCGCCGTGCGCAATACTGTTATCCATGGATTGCAGAGTTTTTGGCTCAGCTTTCGGACCCGCATCCGCCACCACGCGCCCGTCGCGAACTTCGATCAGTCGATCCGCGTGCGCAGCCACTTCCGCATCGTGGGTAATCAAAATAATGGTGTAGCCCTGCTCGGATAAATCCTTCAGCAGTTTCATCACCTCTACGCCGCTGCGGCTATCGA
>Ga0065721_10004320_pt1 | contig 31287 bp, 29 predicted proteins | sample Mesricmetagenome_FD_59108 | JGI IMG/M metagenome (GOLD analysis project Ga0065721, IMG submission 59108) | Mesophilic microbial community from rice straw/compost enrichment Sample: eDNA_1 v2 (version 2) | ecosystem: Engineered > Solid waste > Grass > Composting > Bioreactor | place: USA: Davis...
ACCATCGCCTGGCTCCAAAACTACCGTCGCCTCTGCATTCGGTGGGAAAAATCTCTCTTCGCTTTTCAGGGCTTCCTTCATCTCGCCTGCGCTCTCCTTCTCATGAAAGAGGTTTTGGGATAGCTTCTAGGCGCCGGCAAACCCCAACCGTCCCCGAAATTTGCCCAACACCGATGCAACTGGTGCATAAGGGATAAATCCCCTTTTATAAGGATTCTATCCAAACGATTAGGGACCTCACCGATAGGCACCGAAGCAGGGTTGGCGTCATGCTGGGGCCATGATGACAACCCACGGATCATCCTCCTTCCCCATACTCCGCCGCCTGTTGCTTCCGGGCGGACTGGCCGCCGCCTTCGCCTTCCTCAGTCCTCCGGTTCATGCCCAGATTGAGAGTGGGGAGTCTTCGGGAACACCGCTGAGCTTGAATGTCTCGTCCGCCGTCAGCCTGAACGCCCCGCTGCTTCCGGTCAGCGGCACCTCCACCGTCGTGGCCGCCGTTCCGCTGAGCACGGCCTCCGGGAATGCTCCCGCCCCGTATTCCGAGATGGGCGGTCCGCTGAACTTCACCGCCCCCAACGCCAGTATCGGACTCAATGCGACGAGTGGATTGCTGAATGTGAATGCCGGAATGACCACCTTGGCCATCGGAGCTTCCGCCCTCACCAACACGGCGCAATCCACCGTCGACGGGGGGGCCGGATTCCAGACCACCGGCGCAAATGCCGGCGTGGCCGGTTTGAGTGTGGAGTTCGGACTCATTTCCGCCACCGTCGATGCGCCGCTGTCCCCGGAAATCAATGTCAGCGTTTCCGCCCTCAGAATCACCACCGGGGCGATCACGTCCCTCTCGGAAGTTTCCGGGGCCGGCACCGGCGAAAACCTGGACGCGTCCTTTTCCACCTCGGTGCTCGACTTCGACATCCTTCTCTTCGGGGTGAGCATCCTTCCGCAGATTCCGATCGATCTCTCGGCCGATCTCGAGGCGGGTTTCCCCGTCGAGGTCACCATTGATCTCGCCGAGATCTCCATCACACTTCCGGCCGGACTCGCCGCTCTTTCCGCATCCGGTCTGATCCGTATTTCCAATGCCGGAGCCGGCTCCGCCGACGCCACCTTGGGATCGGCAACAGGCACCGCCCTGAAACTTGGCTTTGAAAACATCAGCATCAGCGCACAGATCGGAGGTTTGATTGATGCAAACACCTCCGTGAGCGGTCTCCTGACCGTCGGGGAAACCGAAGCTGTCATGCAGGCCGTCCCGGAACCTGCCACCACACTCCTCGCCGCCGGAGCCCTGGTCGTTCTGATGATTCGTCGCCGGCGCTGACCTTCCGGTACCAGGGGGCGGTCGGCCCGCCCCTTCGCCAAGGATCAGCGACGACCAACCGCCAAAGTCTTGCGACGAAAAATCCCTCCGTTCCCGGACGTGTCGCGTCCCGGCAAGCCCCTTTCCTCCGGCATGGATCCGGCGCCTCATCCGGGGAATCCCAAGGACAGGGGGCTCCGCAGAAACGGTGGCGATACCCCGGCCCCGAATCCGCCGTTCGCACCGACCCTCAGTTGCCCCGGGCGGCGGGAATCGGCCGGTCCGCCGGAATTCCCTACAACCGCAGGCGCCCCTTCATTTTCGGTTTGGGTGCGTCGGGGGAAACCTCCATTCCGTTCTTCTTCAGATAATCCGCCAAGGCCGCGGTGATTTCGCGCGCCGTGCGGCGCGTGTCGGCGGTCACCCCCGCCGCCAGCCCCTGGGCCCCCTGCAGGACCATGGGCCAGGCAATGATTCCCATCACCGCGCCGGGCATGGCGTTGGATCCCCCCGTGGTCCGGATGAGAACGAAGGGTTTGGATTCTCCGGAGGAATGGTCGGACACGATGGCGGTGACATCGAGTTTGGTTCCGCCCGCGCCAAATCCAATGGTGCTGCGAAGCGCGCGGCTGCCCTGATTGATCCGCGTGAAACGTCCGGTCACCACCCAGTAGTCGCCCGGAGGAACGGCGGCCTCATCGGGCAGGCCGTCGGCGGGAGCCAGGTACTTGCGCAAACCGGCCACCAATTCGGCGGACAACCGGTCCTGCAGGGCCTTCTCAAATTCACTGAGTTTCCGACCTTCGCGATCCACCCGCACCGTGCCCTCCTCGAAGGCAAAGGGACGCACATAAATTCCCCGCGGACGGTGTGTCGGCGTGCGATTTTCGAGCGAAACGACCTGGCTCACGCTCACCGAGGCGCAGGAACACAGGGACAGGGCGAGTCCCAGCCCCGGAAGGAGGAAAAGAAGACGGCTGAACATGTCCGATTGTCTCACTCCCGGTCGGGTTTGCCAAGAATGCGCCGGGCCCGTTCGGCGAGTTCCTCAAGAAAATACTCCACCGGTTCCGAAAGCGTTCCCCGCCAGAAGGCGCCGATGGGCAGATGCGGAAACCCGGAAAGCGGCAGCACGCGCACCCGCGCATCGCGTCCGAGATCCGGCGTTCGCACCGCCAGTCCGACCCCCAGGCCGTTGCGGACGTAGATGGAAACCAGATCCTGGGAACTGGCCTCCATTTCGGTGCGCCAGAGCAGCCCGCGGCGATCGAGTTCCTTTTGAAACAGACGCGGCAGCAATTCGTGGGGCGGCAGGGAAATGAGCGGCGGCTTTTCCTCCGCCTTCAGCAGATCGGCCGCACGGAGGTATTCGCTGTCGGCCGGCGCAATCAGACACAGCGGCAACCGGGCCAGCGTCACCGAACGAAACGAGGACGGCAACCGCGATTCCAGCACGGTCACCGCCAGATCCGCCTCGCCCTGCGCAATCAACTGCTCGGCACCCCTCTGTTCGATTTCCTGCAGGGTCATTCGAAGTCCGGGAAACCTTTCCCGCAGGCGGGCCAGCAGCTGCGGCACGTGCTCGCGCATCACCTCGGTCAATCCCGCCAGCCGGATCACCCTCCTCGCCCGCCCCTGCACCAATTCCCGCACTTCCGTCAGGCGGCTGAAAAACGGTGCCGCAAACTCATACAGCGCCTGCCCGGCGGGGGTGAGCCGGAAGGGACGCCGTTCAAACAGACGCACCCCAAGGTCTTTCTCCAGGGCCGCCACCTGCGCACTCACCGCCGGCTGCTGGATGCCGTACGGCATGTGACGGCACGCCGCCACAATGCCCCCATGCTTCGCCACATAATAAAACAGCTCGACGTGATGCACATTCATAACAATCGCTTTTATCGATATTATTATGATTTATTATCGATTTTGTAAATTCTTATTTCCCTGTCACTCTGGACGTCGATGAAAACCCTCTTCCGACGCCCCGGCGTGGCCGGCCTGCTCTTCGCCCAGTCACAGGTCGCGTTCACCGACAACGCCTCAAAGTTCGTGCTCATCGGACTCGTGCAAATCCTGCTTCCGCGGGAAACGGCGAATCCCCTGGTGAGCGCAATCGCCCTCCTGCTGGTGGCGCCGTTCGTGCTTTTTGCCCCGCTGGCGGGCTGGCTCGCCGACCGCTTTCCCAAGCGTCACGTGCTGGCGGCCTGCCTCTGGCTGCAGCTGGGCGTCGCCGTCACGCTGCTGGCGGCGATGACGCTTCACTCGCTCCCGCTGGCCGTGGGCGGCTTTTTTCTGCTCGGCATCCAATCCGCGCTCATGTCCCCCGCCCGCCGCGGCATGGTCCGCGAGCTGGCTGGGGATTCGGTGGGCGAGATGGTCGGGTGGATGGAGATGCTTTGCATTGCCGCGGTGTTGGCGGGCGGCCTGGCGGGGGGACAGATGATCGACGGACTGACCGGCTGGCTCGGCGGCTCCTCCCCCGACGCGTGGACGGCGGGGGCCGTTTCCCTGGCCGTCCTCGTCGGGGGCTGCGTGGCGGCGCTCGCAGGCTTTCGCCGGGTGCCGGTTCGTCCCGCCTGCGCCCGGACGCCGTTCCGGTTCCGGATGCTGGCGGGTCATTGGGATCTCCTGAAAACGCTGCGTCGCGACCGGGGAATCTGGCGCGCGGCCCTGGGAGACGGTGTTTTTTATTTCCTGGGCGGAGTGTTGTTGCTGACCCTGGCCGAGGTCGGTCGAAATCTGCATCCGGACGGCCTCGGCGCGGCCCGTGCCACGAGTCTCATGATGGCGCTCATCGGCGTCGGCGTGGCCGCCGGAAGTCTTCTGGCCGCCGCCCTGAGCCGCCGGGGGCACACGCTGGGTCTTGCCCCCGTGGGGGCGCTGGGCATGGCGGCGGCGCTTTTCCTGCTGGCCGGCGCAACTCCGGCGGGAACGTGGTTCCCCGCCGGTCTGGCGCTGCTCGGTGTGTCGGGAGGACTCTTCATCGTGCCGCTCGGGACCTATCTTGTGGATCGCTCGCCCGAGGAGCAACGCGGCCGGATCCTGGCGGCCTCCAGCCTGCTTTCGAGCGTGACCGGGGTGGCCGCGGTGGGAGCGCATGCCGTGGCGGCGAATCTTCTGTCCATCGGCACTTCGGGCCAGTTCATCCTCCTGGGGGCGCTGATGATCGGCACGGCCCTTTGTGCGGCCCGCCTCTTGCCCCAACACCTTCTTCGCCTCGCCGCTCTGGCTGTGGCGCGGACGCGTTATTCGGTGCGTTCCGTCGGCGAACTCCCCGCAAAGGGCGGGGCGCTCGTGATCTGCAATCATGTGAGCTACGTGGACACGCTCGTCCTCTGCCTGGCCACACCCCGTCCGATCCGGTTTCTTTCGTATGACGGATTTTTGGAAACCCCGCTCCTCGGCACAATCCTCCGCCTGGCGGGAGTCATCCCGGTCTCCCCGACACGGGCCAAGGAAGCCATCACCCGCGCCGCCGAATGCATCCGTCAGGGGGACATCGTGTGCATCTTTCCCGAAGGCCAGCTCACCCGCACGGGACATCTTCTGGAATTGAAGAGCGGATTCGAACTGATCGCCCGCCGCGCCGGCTGTCCGGTCATTGTCGCGCACCTCGACGGCCTGTGGGGATCGATCCACAGTTTTGCCGGAGGACGCTATTTCACCAAATGGCCGCAGGGCTGGCGTCGCCGGGTCACCGTGTCCTTCCGGCCGCTGGACGAAATCTCCGCAGCCCGCGCCCGGGAGATCATGCTGGAACTCGGGGAGGCCGCGCTGCGTCGGCGCACCCGGACCGCCAACCTGCCCCGCGAACTCCTGCAGGCCCTGAAGGCCCGTCCCTTCCGCACGGCGCTGATTGATCCCACCTCCCCCAAACCCTCCCTCACCAACCTCGAACTGCTGGCCCTGAGCGGACGGCTCGCCGCGCGCTGGCGCGCCCTGCCCGACCGGCGTGTCGGAGTGATCCTGCCGCCGGGGCTCGCCGGGACGGCGGCCAACCTTTCCCTCCTGCTGGCCGGCAAGGTTCCGGTGAATCTCAACCCCACCCTCAGTGCGGAAGCCGCCAAAGCCTGCCTGCGACAGGCCGGCCTCACCACGATCCTCACCGCCACCGCGATACGGGAAAAACTGACCGGATTTCCGTGGACCGGACAGGTCATTTCCCTGGACTCCGTGGCGGCCCGGCTGTCCCGCCGGGAACTGGTCTGCGCCGCGGCGCAGTTCCTGTTGCTGCCCCGGGCGTATTGGACCTCCCGGCTGCCGCTGTCCGGAGCCGGCGCGGACAGCGAAGCCGCGCTGCTTTTCACGAGCGGTTCCTCGGGGCATCCGAAGGGCGTTCCGCTCACGCACGCCAACCTTCTGGCCAACGGCCGGCAGATCACGGAAACCTCCTTTCTGCGCCCGCACGACCGCCTGCTGAGCGCGCTGCCGCTTTTTCACAGCTTTGGCTTCACCATGGGCCTCGTCTTTCCGCTGCTCGCCGGACGTCCCATTGTCACCGCGCCCTCCCCGCTCGACAGTGAACGCCTCACCGCGGCGGCGCGGCTCGGACGTCCCACCATCCTGCTGTCCACCCCCACCTTTCTGCGGGGTTACCTCAAGCGTGTGCCCCGCGACGCCTTCGGCACCCTGCGCCTGGCGGTCACCGGCGCCGAGCGGCTCCCCGCGGAAACCGCCGACGCCTTCCGGGAACGGTTCGGCTGCGAGGTGCTGGAAGGCTACGGGCTCACCGAAGCCGCTCCGGCCGTCAGCTTCAACCTCCCCGATCCGGCCAGGGGACCGGGGGCGTCCTCGCCCCAGGCCGGCCACCGGACCGGCAGCGTCGGCCGCCTGTTGCCGGGCCTTGCCCTGCGGCTGATCGATCCGGACACCGGCGCTCCCGTGCGCACCCGCGGACTTCTGGCCCTGCGCGGCGCCAACCTCATTTCCGGATACCTGGACGGCGCCGAACCGGAGCGGTTCCGTGACGGCTGGTTTGTCACCGGCGACCTCGTCCGCGTCGACGCGGAGGGATTTCTTTTCATCGAAGGCCGGTCCAGCCGTTTCTCCAAGATCGGCGGGGAAATGGTCTCCCATTCCGCCGTGGAAACCGCCCTGGCCTCGGCGCTGCCGGGCGAGGGTCAGGAATGCGTGCTCGGCGTGCCCTGTGCCGAAAAGGGCGAAAGGCTCGTCCTGGTCACCACCCGGTCCCTCACCCGCGAAACCCTCCGGGCGGCCCTGGCCGGCCGGGTGCCCAATCTCTGGATTCCCCGGCACATCGTGCGCACGAAGGCGCTGCCCACCCTGGCCAGCGGAAAACTGGATCTTGCGGAATGCCGCCGCCTCGCCACACTGGACCTTGCCATCTCATGAAACTCGCCACCCTGGCCGTCACCCCCCTCCTCGTTGCCACCGGCGCGGCCGCCGCTCCCGCAACCTACCTCCTCGATGGCATCTGGGGATACCACCACCGCTGGGAGGCGTTGCGGTCCCGCGTGGAACGGGAGGTGGGTCCGGCAAAAATCTGGCGCTATGACAACACCGGCCGCGTGTCCCTGGAGGTTTTGGGGGCCGAATTCGCCGCCGAACTCAAACGGGTCCAGGGCCCGGTCAATCTCATCGGCTACAGCATGGGCGGGCTGGTCGTTCGGGAAGCGTTGCGCCAGGCGCCGGAACTCCGGGTGCATCGCGTGGTTCTCCTGCACTCCCCGCACAAAGGCAGTCTCAACAGCCTGCTGCTGCCCATGCTGCCGGCCTGCCGCGAAATGCAACCCGGCAGCGCCTTCCTCCGCCGCCTGGACCAGGCCCCCTGGAACCATCCCACCCTGGTGACCTGGTGCCCGTGGGATCTGATGGTTTTCCCGGGCAGCTCCGCCCGCTGGGAAAAGGCCTCCGTGCGGCTCCGCTGCGACATGCCCATGCACAACTGGCCCATCCTGTCCCGCTCGCTGCACCGAACCATCACCGGTTTCCTCGTCGCGGACCCCCCGGAAGCCGCCCTCCCCCGACCGCCCCGGGAGCGGTCCCGCCGCTGAATGGCGCGGGTCCGGCGGCACCTTCGGGAAACTCCCCGCGCGAAAAAAAAATCGGGCTCCATCGCGCTTGAGTCTTCCGAAGGATTGGACATTTTGAATTTCCTCACCGAAAAGAAAGCGCTTTCATGCACAGCGTCTTTTTTCTCCAGGACTTGGCGGTGGTCATGTGCGTCGCGGCCGTGGTCACCATCGTGTTCCGCCAGCTCAGGCAGCCGGTGGTGCTCGGTTACATCCTGGCCGGGGTGGTGGTCGGTCCGCACACCCCCCCGTTCGGACTGATCCACGACGAGGAGACCATCGAGACACTGGCCCAGCTGGGCGTGATCTTCCTGATGTTCTCCCTGGGGTTGGAATTCAGCCTGCGCAAGCTGCAAAAGGTCGGCGCGGCGGCCTTCATCGTGGCGGCCATGGAAATTCTCCTCATGGTCCTGGCCGGCTACGAATTGGGACGCTTCTTCGGCTGGAGCCAGATGGACAGCATCTTCCTGGGAGGCATCCTTGCCATCTCCTCCACCACCATCATCATCAAGGCCCTCGAAGGTCTGGGCAAAACACGGGAGCCCTTTGCCGAGCTCATCTTCGGCATCCTGATCGTGGAGGACATCCTCGCGATCCTCATGCTGGTTCTGCTGACCGGTTTTGCCATGACCGGCGAAATCCAGCCCGCCCAGATCGGCATGACCATCCTCGGGCTGGCCTCGTTCCTGGGGATCCTGCTCGTGGGGGGACTCATTCTCGTGCCGCGGCTGCTCAATTATGTCGCCAAATTCAAGAGCGACGAAATGCTACTGGTGACCGTCGTGGGTCTGTGTTTCGGCGTCTCGCTGCTCACCGTTCACCTCGGATACAGCGTCGCCCTGGGGGCGTTCCTCATCGGGGCGATCATCGCCGAAGCCCGGCAGATTGCCAAAATCGAGGCGCTCATGCATCCGGTGCGGGATTTGTTCAGCGCGGTCTTCTTTGTGTCGATCGGTCTGCTCATCGACCCGAAGCTGATCGTCGAATACGCCGGCCCGATCGTCGCCATCACCGTGGCCGTGGTGTTGGGCAAGGTGTTCAGCTGCGCGCTGGGAAGTTTCGTTTCCGGCAAGGACCGCCAGACCTCCCTCCGCGTCGGCATGAGCCTTGCCCAGATCGGTGAATTTTCCTTCATCATCGCCAGCCTGGGCCTGAGCCTGAAGACCGCGGCGGGCAAATCCGTCACCAGCGAGTTTCTCTATCCGATTGCCGTGGCCGTCTCGGCCATCACCACCCTCCTCACCCCCTATTTGATCCGCTGCTCGGATTCGGTCGTTCGCTGGTTCGACCGCATCGCCCCCAAACCCCTTCTGCAGGGCATGGATTCCTACACGCGGTGGGTGGGCAGCCTTTCCCAGCGGGGCGGAGCCCACCTCGAGCGCAAGATCCTCACCAAGCTCGGCGCCCAGATCGCCGTGAACCTCCTGATCATCACGGGCATTTTCATCGGCGCGGTCTTCCTGCGTACGAAGGCCTTCGCCGCCTGGCCGGACTTCCCCGGCGGCGACGACGGCATCAAGGCCCTGCTGTGGCTGGCGGCCCTGCTGGTGAGCTTCCCGCTGCTGATCGCCGTCTGGCGCAAGATGGAGGTGGGCGCCATGGTCATTTCCGAAATGAGCGTCAATCCGAGCGTGGCGGGATCCCGCGCTCCGGCGATTCAGGCCATGATCGCCAATGTCATCACCATCGTGGGAACCGGCATGTTGGTTCTGATCGTCCTGCTGCTCAGCACCGCCATCCTCCCCTCGTTCAATGTCCTGCTGCTGGTCCTCGTCATCATGGCCGTCTCCGGATTCCTCCTTTATCGGAGCTCGGTCAAACTCTACGCCGGCGCCCAGTTTGCCCTGCATGACACCTTTGCCCAGCCGCCGGATCCGGCGCCGGGTCATAGACACGAACCCGATCCGACTCCCCTCCCCCCGATGCTCAAACATGCCCAACTGGAGACGGTCGAACTCGGACCGGATTCCCATGGGGTGGGACTGATGATTTCCGAACTCGGTCTTCGCGCGGAAACCGGGGCCAGCGTCGTCGGGATCGAGCGCAACGGTGAAAGCATCATCAATCCGCCGCCCCATGAGGAACTGCACGACGGCGACCAGGTGCTTCTCATCGGCACCGCCGAGCAACTCGAGGCGGCCCGCAAGCTGCTCTGCGCCAGCAAGAACCCCAGGAAAGACTAATAGACCGGCTGAGCCCGCGGCACCCGGGGCCGGGTGATTTTCCAGCGCCCGTCCCCCACGCTGAGCACCTCAATGCGAACGGGAGCCAGCCCCGCATGGTAAAATCCCAGTTGTTTCGCCACGGATTCGGTCACATCGAGATGCCGCCCGGCCACAAAGGGTCCGCGATCATTCAGCCGGATCACCGTTGATCGCCCGTTGCGAAGATTCGTCACGCGCACCCGGCAGGGCAAGGGCAGCGTCTTGTGCGCCCCTCCGCGACTCCACGGCCAGAGGGATTCGCCGAGGGCGGTTTTTCCGGGAAAAAGAAACCATCCTTCGCGATAGTGAGACGCCACGCCTTCCTCGACATACCCCGGCGCCACCATGGGATGCATCGGCACATAACGCTCCCCCCGCAACGTATAGGGTTTGTATTTGTAGCCCGGGTAGTCTCGCCCGCCACAACCGGCAAGAAGGAAAAGCCCCGCCACCACGAACACCCCACGGCTCCACATGTCACCCATCGTTCCTCTCATCCGACGTTCACCCGGGAAGGGTCCGCGCCAAGCCGTTCCCGCCGCCGGACCCTGGCGGACACACGATCATGACCGGACCCGCGTCAGCTTTTCGCCGCCGTGGAAGCCCCGAAGGCCAGCGAAAGCATCGATACGCCCCAGAACAAGGACTGGATGCCATAAAGCAATCCGATGATCTGCCAGGAGTCGGAAGGCCAGCGGACATAGATCATGCCGCCCAGAATGAGGGAGGCCAGACCGCTGATCAGCATCCAGACCCATCCGCGGTGATTCCGCATCTGAAAGGCCCCGATGGACACGGAAATCCCCTCCACGATGAAAAAGACCGCAATGATAAGGGTGATCACCGCCACACTCGAGGCGAGGAAACACAAAATCACAACACCGGCCACGATGCGGATCACGGCCAGAATGGCCTCAATCACCCGATGCGTGACATGCTTCCCAAAGACGGCCAGTCCGAGCGAAGCCAGGCCGCTGATCAGGGCAAAGATGCCGAAAAAGGTCGTGATCACCGCCGTGAACAAATACGGCGAACCGATGGCAAAAAAGCCGACAAAAATCGAAAGAATGCCGGCAAAGATCAGCCAGCCACGGCTGTGGGTGAGAGGGGCGGGGGCGGAGGACATATTCTCGCTCATGCCCGCCGTTTAGCAGATCCGCCGGGCCGATGCGACACCTATTTGCCCCGGGGAGGCTTTCGGGACGGATTAATTAAGACCGCGGCCCTTTCGCCGGACCCCTCCCGGTCCAAGCGGCGAATATTCCCTTCCTTTTAGATTATCCCAAGGATCCTGGAAGACAAACCGAACCGCTTTCCTTAAGGGATTGCCCCGACATTGACCTAAGGGAAACCCCGGGTTGTTCGGGGTTTCCCTTAGGAAAGCAAAACACCGGCGTCACGGCCGGCGCTGCCGGCCCTTGAGAGGAAAAATTCTCAGGCCAGCACCCAGGTGCCGGTGCCGCTCTTTTTGAGGCCCTTCACACTCTTGCCGGTCGTGCTGAACCAGACGTGCAGATTCTGGTTTTTCACACCCAGCTTTTCGGAGAGCTCCTTGACGGAAACCCCCCTGCTGCCGGCCGCCTTGAGTTCGGCGAGAATGGCTTCCTTGAGGGCGCCGCGCTTGCTTTTCGCGGAGGATCTGCGGGACTTGGCCCTGGGAGCGGCTGTCTTCACCGACTTGGCTTTGGAAGCTTTGCGGCCGCCCTTGCGAGCCTTCTTCGCAGAAGCTTTCGGAGCCACGCCTTTGGTAAAGGCGGCTTCAATTTGTTCTTCGATCCTGGCGAGCTCAACTTGGAGGGCCTCGCGTTTCTTAACGAGAGCAATGAGCGCCTCGATGTTAGCGGTGGTTAGCGATGCAATAGACATAGGTTGAAGCGCATTAAAATGCATGGAAAACGCCTTTACGCAAGTGCAAGTATAAATAAATCGGCGGTTTCCGGCTATCTAAGCGGCTATTCCGCTTATGTACCAGGTAGAGCAACCTGTTTTCTAGCCCTATTGTTTTTCGCTTTCCCGGGGCGGTACAATCCGAATTTCCTCGGCCTGATTGGCATTGGTTCCGGTGCGAATCTCCACCACGACGCCCTGGGTCAGATCCGCGAGCGTACCCGGTTGGCCCGCCTCGGTCATGACCCGTGTCTTGGAATCCACGGCATAAGCCATTTCCCCCAGTTTGTGGGTGGCGACGGTGATCGATCCCGGCAATACCACGGAAACCACCCCGCGGATTTCATCCGCCCGGACGGAGAGAATCAGAAGGGGCGCCAACAGGAACAGGAGAAGTTTGGTTTTCACGGTGGGAAGTTTCCCGAATGGTAAAATGGGGAACATTCCGCGCAAGCCTTCCCGCGCCGTCCCTCACCAAGAAGCGGAAAAAACTCGGGCCCGCCCCCGACCGGCCGGTCGGAGCGGGCCCGGAAATCCCAAGACGCCAACGACTGACTCCTACCAGCCCAGCACGTAGGCAAAGACCAGCGGAGCCACGATGGAGGCGTCGGACTCGATGATGAATTTCGGCGTGTCGACCCCCAGCTTGCCCCAGGTGATCTTTTCGTTGGGTACGGCGCCGGAGTAGCTGCCGTAGCTCGTGGTGGAATCGCTGATCTGACAGAAATATCCCCAGAGCGGCACGTCCTCCCGCTGGAGATCCTGGTGCAGCATGGGAACCACGCAGATCGGAAAATCGCCCGCGATGCCGCCGGCAATCTGAAAGAACCCGATGGAACCCACGTTGCCCATCGGCTTGGCATTGGTCGTGTACCAGTCCGCCAGGGCAATCATGTATTCAATACCCGTGCGAACGGTGTGAACATTTTTCACATCCCCGCCGATGCAGTGTCCGGCGTACATGTTCCCCAGCGTGGAATCCTCCCAGCCCGGAACGAACATGGGGAGGTTCTTTTCCATGGCCGCGATCATCCAGCTGTTCTTCGGATCAATCTGATAGCTCCCCTGCAGCTTGCCGCTGCGGAGGATCTTGTACATGAACTCGTGCGGAAAATACCGCTCTCCCGCGCGGTCGGCCTTCACCCATTCCTCGAGCACCACATTCTCAATCCGGCGCATGGCCTCCATTTCGGGGATGCAGGTGTCGGTCACACGATTCATGTGCCGCTCCAGCAGGGCCTGCTCGTCCTGCGGCGTGAGGTCGCGGTAATGTGGCACGCGCTCGTAATGGTCGTGCGCCACCAGATTGAAAATATCCTCCTCCAGATTGGCGCCCGTGCAGCAAATGGCGTGCACCTTGTCCTGCCGGATCATTTCGGCCAGGGACAATCCGAGTTCCGCCGTGCTCATGGCGCCGGCCATGGTGAGGAACATCTTGCCGCCGGCGGCAAGGTGGGCGTTGTAGGCCTCCGCGGCGTCCTTCAGGGTGGCGGCGTTGAAGTGACGGTAATGATGTTTGATAAATTCGGTGATCGGACGGCTCATAGGTAAGAAAGTCGGTTTAAAGAAAACGGCGCCGCCGCCATTTATCAAGCGTGCAAAGTCCCCCGGGGCGTTTTTTGGCCGCGGCCGATCATTTTGCCGAACGGGCCACCCGCGCGATGTCGCGGGCAATCGACTCCGCCTTGGGCAGTTCCTCAAAGGGATAGGCCATCATCCACCGGCCGTCGGGTCCGATGAGATAGGCATCGGCGCTGTGATCCACCTGATAATTCAAAGGATCGTCCGCCGCCGGTTTGCCCTTGGTGTAGGTCGCTTTGTATTTGTAGGCGACGCCACGCAGTGCGGTGACATCACCCGTCAGCCCGAGAAATTCCGGATCATAAAAGGTCACCCATTCCTTCAGCCGTTCCGGGGTGTCGCGCTCCGGGTCCACGCTGATGAAAAGGAACCGCACCTTGTCCCGGACATCGTCCGGCAGGGCCTCCCTGATGGCGGCGAAGTGGGAAAGCGTGGCCGGACAGATGCTCGGACAATGGGTGAATCCCAAGGCGAACAACACCGTCTGACCGCGGAATTGCTTCAGATTCACCCTCCGTCCGTCATGGTCCGTCAGTTCGAAATTGTACGCTTCGACCGGACGAAAAAGGAGCTTCTCCAGAGTCCCGTGCGCATGGGCCTGGGGATGGCGCATGGCAAGGCGCGCGCCGACAATGCCCAGCACGATCAGGACGGCGAGAAAAATCGGAAAGGCGAATTTTTTCCAGCTTGAAGGTTTCATCATTCCCCGGGGCAGGCGGGAGTTTCCGCCCCGCCCGTGCGGGCACGGAAAGGCGGAACTCCCGCATTTCTCCCATTTTATTCCTTTGGTGCCCGCTTGGCGACCACCGCTTCCACCGTCAGCGTCCCGCCCGGCTCCAAGGCCAGGACGAGGGGGATTTTTTCTCCGGCGGTCAGCGGTTTCCTGAGTCCGTAAAGCATCAGGTGATCCCCGCCCGGGGCCAGGATGAGGCGTCCCCCGGCGGGCACTTCGAGATATTTCACATCCTTCATGCCCATCCGCCCCTCCTCCTTGGTGGTGATCATCGGTGCCAGGCGGCGGGCGGCCTCGGTCCGGCCTCCCGTCACACGAAGCGGAACGCTGCCCATGTTGACCAGGGTCATGAAGGCCGCCGTGTCGTTTGCGCCCGGAGGAACGGCAAAGACCCACGGCGACTCGACCTTCAGCGGCGTGTCGGCGACACCCGCAGTCTGCGAAAGGATCAGCGCGCCGATGCAAATGAAGAATTTCATCAGCCCAGACTAGCGATTTCCGCCGGCCGCACCACGGCGAATTTCCCGGCGATTCCTTCGCATCCCCCACAGGCCGGCGGCCCCCAGAACGAGAAGGCCTGCGGAGGGCTCGGGAAGGGGCGTGGCCACGTAGGTTGCCGAAAAGATCTCACTGTCCTGCATGAGACCCTGGGTGTCCCGCAGCACCCACTGCACCGTGTAAATGCCCGCCTGGTCCACGCCGAAGGTCCGGTCGTGATAATGCCCGTAAGGGTCCGACGGGAACGCTTCAAACCAGGCGTCGTCCGTCAGTTTGATCACTCCCTGTGTGGCCGGATCCCCCGCAATGAACCCCGTGCCAATCTCAAAGACCCAAAGGGGATCGGTGGCCAGCGAATCATAAAAGGCGAACCGCGCCCCCGCCGGGCCCGAGATGGAGACCAGTTCCATCACAAGATAGGAACCGCTGGCGGCGCCGAGGATGTTGTAGTTCGGCGCCTCGTCCGGATAGGTGCCCTGATGCAGGGCGGTCAGGGTGGTGAAGCCGTTCCAAAGGAAACCGTCCGCCCCATAGGCATTCAGGCCCCCGTTGAAGACAAGCTCCGTGGTTTCCGTTTCGGGCTCGAAATGCATGGCGAGCTGGGTGCTCCCCACGGCGGTGATGCCCGCATTGATGTGACCGTGGCCAAAGCCGGACGAAAGGGCCAGGCCGGTGAAAACAACAGCAAAAAGAAAGGAATGGTATTTCATGAATTCAAGGTTGGGCGCCATCCGGCCGGACAAACCGGGAACCGGGCTGGGCCAGTTTTTCTTTGACGACCCGCCAGCTCAGGGCCTCGACGTGACCGTCCGCGAAAAGGTAATGACTGCCGCGGCCGACCACCTCCACCCAGACTTCCGACTGAAAGTCCCCCGCGGAAAACCCTTCCTCGGCAAAATGAAAATGATCGGTGTTTTGCTGGTTCGGGTGGAGGATCCCGACATAAAAGGTTTCCGCCGGACACGGCTGGCTTTGCAAACGCGAGAAATCCAGATCGGGTGCGCCCGCCGGCTTCTCGGTCAGAAAGTCATTGATCCCGTAACTCAGCGTCCGGCCCGTCCGGTCAAACGGTGACACAAACTGCTTCGCCGAAAGACCGTAGTCCTTCAGGACCTTGGTCCATGTTCTTGCCGGCCCCTGGTGGCTGGATTGCGGCAGGACGCCGTGATTGTCGGCGGCAAAGGCCAGCGCGCTCGCGCCGATTTGACGGAGGTTGTTCAGGCATTTGGTCGTGCGGGCGCGCTCGACAGCGCCGGACAGACCGGCGGCCGCAAAAGCCGCCAGGGCGGCCACGACGCCCATCGCAGCCAGGGTTTCCGCAAGGCTGAAGGCGGAGGAAGATTTCACCATGGTTCCCCAAAATTCAGGATGACGACAGCCGGAGACCGGCGGTCGGACGGGTTCGGGTCGGGGACGGTCGACGACCGTCCGTTTCAAAGTCGCGGGATCAGGCGATCCCGATGGGAACCGGGGCGGTTGGACGCGAAGGTCGCGCCACAACAATCATGTCCTCGGGGAAACGGTAGGAAAACGGAGAAAAACCACGGTCCGGCAAACCGCCCTCACCCGCCGCGAAAAAGATCTCGGCCTTTTTGTCCACCTTGAAGGTGGCGGGTTTCTTTTCCTCCTTCTGCTTTTCCTTGGTGATGGCGCAGCACATCGCACAGGGCGCCTTGCCGCTGAAAGTTTTCTCCACCGCCTCAACCAGGCCGGCGTCGCGGGAATAGTCCCGCAACATCTGTGTCCAGGCGATCACCTGAAAAACCGCCCAGTGTCCGCCGAGCAGCGAAAACATCGCGACACAAACCACCGGCAATCCAAGGCGGCGCAGAATGGTTCGCACGGAAAAGGTCACGGTCCGAATATGTTGCCAGTGAATGCCAAAACGGTCAAGAAAAAGGCATAAGTTCATCCGGTTGTGGAGCTTGTTCATCGAGAATCCGGCCCGATTCATCGAGTTCTCCGCCGAAGCACCCCGACTCAGGCTATCGTTGGACGCAATCCATTCCCTTTTATGCAGAACCGCATCGTTTCCCCGGTTCGTTGTTCCCCGTCCCTCCTCGCCGGCTTTCTGCTGACCCTGTTGTGTCCGGCGTCCCTGTTTGCGGGAGCGACCATGAAGGTGACCAACGACTGGGGATCGGGGTTTCAGGCCGAGGTTGAGGTGACCAACACGTCCTCCAAGACGCTGACGGACTGGCGGTTGGAATTCACCATGACGCCCCAGATCAGCAGCATCTGGAACGCGTCCGTGGAAAGCCGCACGGGCAACCAATATGTGATCAAGGCGGCCTCCTGGAACAAGACGCTCGCCCCGGGCGCCAAGACCTCATTCGGATTCGTGGCGCAACCCGGCAACCTCAAACCCCTGCCCACCGATTTTGTCCTGCGGGATGCCGGCGATCCGCCGGGAGGTGCGACCCCAACACCAACCCCTGTGCCCACGCCGACCCCGACGCCCACCCCGGTTCCATCCCCCACTCCCACCCCGACACCTCCGCCCCAGGCCGGAGTGCCGGGCAAACCCTCGCTGGCGATTTACAAAAACTGGGGGCCGGAAGGCGGCTTTGACCTCGAGTGGAACAAATGGAGTGGTCCGGATGCCACCACGTGGCGGGTGCTGGAGGATGAGAAGGAAATTCATCGTGCTCCGGCGCCGACGGCGTCGGAGGGCAGACAGACCGCCCGTTTGTCCATCGGCGACCGGGACTACGGCGTCTTCACCTATCAGGTGGAATTGATCAATGCCGCAGGGGGAACCCTCAGCGATCCCCAGACCCATGTCGCGGGTGGAGCCAGCGGATTGAAAATTTCCCCGCTGGACGAGACGTCACAGGCCCGTCAGGTGACCATTTCCCAAAACGCCGACACCGACCTCGTGGTGACACGTCCCGGCGGCACGGGAACACTCTCCCTCAGCCTTTCCACCAACAATGACACCGTGTTCCGGTTCCAGATCGTGGCCGGCAACACCATCCGGCTGCGCGGACAAAAAGCCGGCCGCGCGTCGCTGAAAATCGAGGACACGGCCAGCGGCGAGGTCCGTTATCTCGGCGTGCGCGTGCGCCACGCCGACGGGTCCCTGCCCGGACTGCCCGATTACATTCCGATCGGCTCGGTGAGCGAGGACACTCCGGCCGACCTCGCCTTCTGGCGCGCCTTTTCCGACGACGCCCGCAACCGCCGCATGGATGCGCGCTACATCTACCTGAACGGCGGACCCAAGAGCGTCGCCGGCGGCTGGCGCACCTGGACCGACAAGGACGGCTTCCGGGCCACCTCCTTTGTTCGCGAAAGTCTCAAGCTCGGCATGATTCCGTTCTTTGTCTGGTACAACATTCCCGACGGCGGCGAGAGCTACTGGACGGACGTGCGACACATCCAGAGCGCCGAATACATGCGGGGCTATTTCACCGATCTGAAGTTCGCCCTCGAGCTGATGAAGGCGGAGGCCGGTGATGAAATGATCGGACTCGTCCTGGAACCGGACTTCCTCGGTTATCTGGCGCAAAACCGTCAGGATCCCGAGACGCTCGAGGCCCGCACCGATGCGGTTTATGAATCCGGCGTGCTCAGCCGCACCGACGACCCCGTGTTTCCCAACACGGTGCGCGGACTGGTGGAGGCCATCAATTACACGATCAACAAATACCTCCCGAATGCCTACTTCGGCTGGCAGTTCAACCTCTGGGCCTCACCCGCCGGCGGTTGGACCACGCCCATCGGCGCCAAGGGCCTGATGCGCATCACCGACGAACGCGGGGTCATTCAGGGCCGCGCCGACATCGCCCGCGAAGCCCGCGCCATTTGCGATTATTATGTGAAAGCCGGCATCCTCACGCATGGCGCCGATTTCGTCTCCGTGGACAAATACGGACTCGATGCCGGTTACGAAGGCAAATCGGACAACCCGTCCGCCTCGACCTGGTTCTGGAATGCCATCCACTGGTCGAACTATCTGGAATTCTGCCGCGCGCTGAACGCCGGATCCGGCCTCCCCGTCGTGCTCTGGCAACTGCCGGTCGGCCACATCAATTTCAGCCTCGAACCCAATCCCTACAACGGCGGATTCTTCCCCGACCTGGCCAACACCTCCCAGCACTACGAGGACTCCGCCCCCGTCTTTTTCTTCGGCGACAAATTCGAAGTCAGCGGCGCCCGCCTCGACTGGTTCTCGCGGTTTGACACCACCACCAGCGTCTCCTTGGCAGACAATGCCGTGCGGTGGGGTTCCCACATTGCGCGCGCCCGCGATGCCGGCGTCCGCCTCCTCCTCTTCGGGGCCGGCGTGGGCGATTCCACCGACAGCGTCGGCAATCCTCCGACGGATTCCTATTGGTGGATCACCAAGGTCCAGCGGTATTACGCCAATCCCGTACCGGCCACCCCGTCGCCCGCTCCCAACCCGACTCCCTTCCCCACTCCGACTCCGACCCCGACTCCAACCCCTATCCCCACTCCCACGCCGAGCCCCGCCCCATCCGGTCCCAACACCACGGTGCAGGTCGGCGACATTCGGGTGACCTTTACGGTGACGCAGGATTGGATTTCCGGATTCCAGGGAGACTTCAAACTGACCAACACCGGGTCACAACCCATCAACAACTGGCGACTTGAATTTGAGTTCGCGCCACAGATCTCCAGCGCTTGGGATGCCGTCGTTACCAGCTCGGGGGGCCGCTACACGGCCACTCCCATGAGCTGGAACACGAGCATTCCGCCCGGCGGCACCGTCTCCTTCGGTTTCCTCGGCAGTCCCGGCCACGTGCAGGCGCCGCCCACCAACATCAGCGTCAACGGCACGTCAGCCGGGGGAACGCCCACCCCTACGCCTGGGCCCACGCCGACCCCGGTTCCAAGTCCCACACCGGTCGCCTCACCGACCCCGCCCATGCCCACGCCGTCGCCCTCGCCCACCCCGTCCACGGGAGGCCCGAGTCTGAGCGGGAAAAAGATCGTCGGTTATTTCGCGGAGTGGGGCATCTATCAGAAGAACTACCACGTCTCCGACATCCCCGCGAACAAGCTGAATGTCATCAACTACGCCTTCGCCAAGCCGACGGGTTCCGGTGACGTCGTGCTCTTCGACGAATGGGCCGCGGTGCAGCGTCCGTATCCCGGCGACATGGCCGGACAACCGCTCATGGGCAACTTCAACCAGCTGATCAAGCTCAAGCAGGCCCATCCGCACCTCATCACGATGATCTCCATCGGCGGGTGGACGCTGTCCGGAGAGTTCTCCGACATCGCCCTCACCCCCAGTTCGCGGGACCGCTTCGCGCGTTCGGCGATCGCCTTCATGAAAAAATACGGCTTCGACGGCATCGACATCGACTGGGAATATCCGGTCGGAGGCGGCCTCGGATCCAACAAGGTCCGTCCGCAGGACAAACAGAACTACACCCTGTTGCTGCAGGAACTGCGACGCCAACTCGACGCGGCGGCACGGAATGACGGCAAAAAATATTACCTCAGCATCGCCGCACCCGCCGGACCCTGGAACATCGCGAACTTCGAACTCGCGAACATCGCCGCCGTCTGCGACTGGATCAACCTCATGGCCTACGACCTGCACGGCGACTGGGAAAACTCCACCAACCATCACGCCTGCCTGCGGGCCCCGGCGGGCGATCCGCTGTCCGTCGAAGCCGCCGTGGCGACCTACCTCGCGGCCGGCGTGCCACCCGAAAAACTCGTCGTCGGCGTCCCCTTCTACGGGCGCGGATGGCGGGGCGTCGGTCCGACCGCCAACGGTCTGCGTCAGCCCGCCGCCGCGGGAATGCCCGGCACCTATCCTCCCGACATGGAATGGGAATACCGCGACATCCTCAACCGGCTGGCCACCCGGCCCGGTGTGTACAAACGGTTCTGGGACGACACCGCCAAGGCCCCGTGGATTTATGCCGCGGGGGAAAACGGGGGAACCTTCGTCACCTACGAGGACACCGAAAGCCTCGGTTACAAGACACAGTTCATCAAGGACCGCGGCCTGGGCGGCATCATGTTCTGGGAGCTCAGCAGCGACAGCAAGAATCCCGCCGACTCGCTGCTGCAGAAGATTTCCGAAGGACTGAAACCTTAGCGGCGGTTGCGAACTCCGCGGGAAAAGCCCGCCCGGTTCGGCCGGTGTCTCAGGCGGCCGCGGCTTTTCCCGCCGGAAGTTCCTCGCAGAACTCGGCGATGCGCTCCATGGCGATCTTGATCTGGTCGAGGGCCGTCGCATAGCTGCAGCGCACGTGCCCCTCGCCGCTCGGGCCAAAGGCGGTTCCCGGCACCACGGCGACCTTTTTCTCGCGGAGAAGCCGCAGGGAAAACTCGCGGCTGGAAAGGCCCGTCGAGGTGATCTTCGGGAAGACATAAAAGGCCCCCCGCGGTTTGAAGCATTCCAGTCCCAGATCGTTGAGGGAACGCACGATGTAGTTGCGGCGCAGTTCGTACTCCCGGCGCATGTTCTGCATGCTGAGCTGACCCCGCTCGAGCGCTTCGATGGCCGCCTCCTGGCCCATGACGGGCGCGCAGAGGATGGCGTATTGATGAATCTTCATCATGGCCTCGATCAGTTCCTGCGGCGCGCAGACAAACCCGATCCGCCATCCGGTCATGGCAAAGGCCTTGGAAACACCGTGCAGCAGCACGGTCCGCTCCTTCATGCCGGGCAGCGCGGCGATGCAGTGGTGGGTGCCGCCGTCATAGGTCAGCTCGCTGTAAATCTCATCCGTCATCACCACGAGGTCGTGCTTCACGCAGACCGCGGCGATTTTCTCCAGCTCCTCCGGAGGCATGGTGGCGCCGGTCGGATTGTTCGGATAATTCAACATGAGCACCTTGGTGCGCGGCGTGATGGCCTTTTCGAGGTCCGCCGCTTGCAGGGCGAAATGGTCCTCCGCGCGGGTCGGAATCGCCCGGGCCACGCCACCGGCCAGCACGATGCTGGGTGCGTAGGAGACATAACAGGGCTCGTGATAAAGGACCTCGTCCCCGGGGTTGAGCATGGCCCGGAGGGCGATGTCAATCGCCTCGGAGACGCCCACCGAGACGAGCACTTCGCTGAGCGCCTCGTAGCGGACGCCGAAATGCTGGTGCACGTAATCGGCCGCGGCGCGCCGCAGGCGGGGCAGTCCAAGATTGGAGCTGTAGCCGGTGCGTCCCTTCTCGAGCGAATAAATGGCCGCCTCCCGGATGTGCCAAGGCGTGGCAAAGTCGGGTTCACCGATGCCCAGGGAGATGACGTCCCCCATGGTTTGCACCACTTCAAAGAAATCGCGAATTCCCGAGCGCGGGATGTCGCGGACGGCGTTGGCAATGGGAATGCTCATGGCGAAACAGCGAGGCGTTCGGGCGCGAGGTCGATCTGATGGAACGCGCCGTTTTCCTTGTAGGTCTTCAGGCGGAAATGGGTGGCCGTGGCCTGCACCTCCTCGATGGTGCTGAGTTTTTCGGCCACAAACGCCGCCACGCCGCGCAGCGATTTGGCCTCCACCACGATGAGCAGATCGTATCCGCCGCTCATCAGGTAGCAGGTCTGCACCTCCTCGAACTTGGCGATCCGCGCCGCGATGCGGTCGAATCCGCCGTCGCGCTCGGGAGTGATCTTGACTTCAATGACGGCGGTCACCACGTCGGTGTCCCACTTCTCGCGATTGATGATGGCCTGGTAACCCAGAATGATGCCCTCGTGCTCGAGCCGGGCGATGGCGGCGTCGACCTGTTCAACGGTCATGTCGAGCATGCGGGCGATGTCCTCGCGCGGGGTGAGCGCGTTTTTCTGCAGCAGATCAATCAGGGCTTCCATGGAAGTCCGCCATCATTGCCTCCTCGCAATCGCTTGGCAAGCGTCGCTCTTGGGGTTAGGCTCTTTCCATGCCAACCAAAAAGAAGACCCCCACCGCCCGGAAAACCGCCCGGAAAGCCGCCCCCAAGCGCACCGCCGCAAAAAAGACGGCCCCGAAAAAAACGGCTCCCAAAAAGTCGAAAACCACGCCGTCGAAAGCCGCCGCCGCCCGCGAAGCCGCCGCCGCCCAGACCGCCCTCAAGCTGGTGGATGAAGCCGCCGCCCTCCTGCGCAAGGGCATTCGGGTCAGCGCCACGACCACCGAAAAATCCCGTCACGAAGCGAAGAAAAAGGCCCACGCGCTGCTGAACCGCGCCTCGTCCACCCTGGGCGGTTTGCTGAACAGCACGACCGCCGCCCTGGACAGTCTGATCAAGAAGATCTGATTTTTCCCAAAGACGCCGGACTTTGACACCGGTTGGGTCCACCGTCCAACCGGTGGATCCCCCCTTGTTCACCGCGCCTTATTCCGCCAGGTGTTTCAACGCTTCGCGGATGGCCGGAATGAGCGCGGGCAGGCATTCCCCGATGGCCCTGGGATTGCCGGGCAGGTTGATGATAAGGGTTCTTCCCCGCGTTCCCGCCGTGGCCCGGGAAAGAATGGCGGTCGGCACGGTCGGGAAGGACGTCATGCGCTGGGCCTCTCCGAAGCCGGGCATTTCCTTTTCAATCACGTCCCGCGTGGCCTCCGGTGTGACGTCCCGCCGGGAGGGTCCCGTGCCCCCTGTCGTCAAAATCAGCGCACACCCCTCCTCGTCGGCGAGCTGACACAGGGTGCGGGCAATGCGTTCCCTCTCATCGGGAACCAGACGGGCCACCATTTCCACCGGCTCCCTCCATTCGGCGGCAAAGACCCGCTCGATTTCCGGCCCGCCCCGGTCCTCGTAAATTCCCGCGGAGGCCCGATCACTGATAGTCAGGCGCGCGACTTTCATGACTTCTCCTTGCTCACGAGGGTGATGCCTTCTATGCGCATGGTTTTGTCCACGGCCTTCAACATGTCGTACAACGTCAGGGCGGCCACACTCACGCCGGTGAGGGCCTCCATTTCCACGCCGGTCGGTGCCCGCGTCGCCGCTTCGCAGCGGATGGTGATGGAGGCATTGTCGACCTCAAAATCCACCGCGACCTTCGTCAGCGGAAGGGTGTGGCAAAGGGGAATCAACTGCGCGGTCGACTTGGCCGCCTGAATGCCGGCAATGCGCGCCACGGTGAGCGCGTCGCCCTTCGGCAGGGCGTGGGTCCTCAGCAGGACAAGGGTCTCCGGCGCGCAAACCAGGCGGCCGGTCGCCACCGCCACCCGTTTTTGCGCCGGCTTGCCTCCGACATCAACCATGCGGGCCGTGCCGTCGGCGTCGAGGTGGGAAAAGGAGCTCATGATTCCAGAGTGCCAAAAATCAACACCTCGGACAGCGCGTTTGTTTTTTCCGTGCCCACCCGCAGCAGGGCGTTGGCGGGAGGCAGACCGGTGAGATCGGAGGAATCCGTCCACGGCAGCGGGCGCGCCCGCAACATCCCGCCCTCGGCCCTCACCCGCGCGGGCCACCAGGTCTCGCGCGGATCCGGCTCGGGCATTTCATCGGGGTAAACTTCCACAAGAGTCTTCGGCGGCCGCCCCGCCAGCCGGTCCAGCGCCCGACGGACAAAAAGATGGAAGCAGACAAAGTGGGAAAGCGGATTGCCCGGCAGCCCGAAGGCTACCCGTCCCTCTCGCGTGGCAAAAATGAGCGGCTTGCCCGGACGGCTCCGGACACGGGAGGAATGGATGGTGAAGCCGAGACGGCGGAGGATTTCGGCCGTCCCGTCATAAGCTCCCACGCTGGCCCCGCCGCTGATCAGCAGAACATCGGCGGCAAGCCCTTCCAGCGCGGACACCGCCTCGTCGATGTCCTCCGAAACGCGACGGTGGAAAACCCGCTCCGCACCGGCTTCACGAATCATCGCTTTCAGCAGGGACAAATTGCTGTCCCGGATGAATCCCGGCGGAGGTTCCCGGTCCACGTCCACCAACTCGCCGCCCGTGGAAAGATGCGCCACCGTGGGCCGGGGAATCACCAACGGACACGCCTTTCCCACCGTGGCGAGCAGGGCCACCGCACCGGGGGTGATTTCGGAACCCGCCGCGATCAGGACGTCCCCCGCCCGCGCCTGCGAGGCCCGACGTCGGATCAATCCTGCCTCCGAAGCCTTGTGCAGCAGAACCTCCCCGTCCCGCACCTCGGCATCCTCCACCATCACCAGTTCGAGACCGTCGGAAAGGGCGGTGCCGGTGAAAATCCGCACGGCACTCCCCTCCTCCACCGGACCGCAGGCCGGCATGCCGGGCCGGATCTCACCAGCCAGGCGGTAGATTCCCGGACCCGAACCGGCCCGCACGGCAAAACCGTCGATGGACGAACGGTGAAAGGCGGGCAGGTCGGTGTCCGCGACCACCGCCTCGGCCAACCGGCATCCCACCGTTTCGGTCAGCGTCAGCGTCCGCGGCGTCAGCGGACCCACGCGTTGATCAATCAGCTCCCAAAGCTCCCGCACCGTCAACATGGCAGGGCCTCCGTTTTCCAGATGGGCACGTCTTTTTTCAGGCGGTTCATGAATTCCTCCAGCAATCGAAATCCCTCCCCCCGGTGTTTCGAATCCACCCGCACATAGATGGCGGACTCTCCCACGGGGATGATCCCAAAACGGTGGATCACCACGACGCGCAGGCAGGGATGGATCTTTTCCAGATCGGCCAGGATGTCCCGGATCACCTTTTCGGCCATGGCGGGATAAATCTCATAACGCAGCGCCGAGATGCGCGCCCCTTGTTCCTCCCCGCGCACCACGCCGCGAAACTCCACCTGCGAACCGACCCCTTCCGCCGGCGCCAGCCCCGGCTCAACGATCTCCGACGACGTGAAAAACACCTGCACGTCCATGACTCAACCGCCGGAAACCGGCGGAATCACCGCCACTTCGTCACCGGGAAGCAGCAGGGCCCGGCCCGGCAGATACTCGAGATTGCGCGCCAGCCGCAGGGTGGCCCGGCGCGCGGCCACGCGCGGAAAGCGGGCCTCCAGCAAGGCCCAGAATTGGTCCAAAGTGAGCGCCGTCCCCTCCCACGCAATCTCCGCCATCTCGCATCCCGCGGCGTCGCGGGCTCCGGCAAAAAACAACACGCGCACCGATTTCATCTAACCTCCAATGGCGGTCATGGGACGTTCCGGTTCATAACAGGCGCGGAACTCGTGATCCTGCGGCTTCCGGGCGATGGCTTCCGTGATCGCATCCGCCAGCGATCCCTCCCCTTTCCGCAGTACACCGAGCAGGTCGATTTCGTTGTGGCGTCCCAGACAGGGACGGATCCTGCCGTCGGCCGTGAGGCGGATCTTGTTGCATCCCTCGCAGAAATCCGAGGTCGTGATGGCGCCAATGAACCCCACCGTTGCGCCGGTTCGGGTCAGCCGGTGGTAGCGCGCCGGACCGCACCCCAGTTTGGGAGAGTCCAGGGCCACCATTTCGTCCCGCGCGGCCAGCCGGTCCATCACTTCCCGGACGGACAGAAAGTTCCGGTCGTCGAGAACGTCCCGGTTCGAAAGGGGCATCAGTTCGATGAAGCGAATGGGAACCTGACGTTGGGCGGCAAAATTCACCAGCGGCCAGATCTCGTCCTCATTCACCCCGCGCATCAGCACGCAGTTCAACTTCACCCGCGGAAATCCCGCCGCAAGCGCCGCGTCCAATCCATCGAGAACCACCCGAAGGTCGCCGCCGGTGATCCGGCGATAGCGGACGGGGTCCAGGGCGTCCAGACTGACATTGACCGAGGTCACCCCCGCCTCGCGCAGGGGCCCGGCCAGTGCGGCCAGCCGGGTGCCGTTGGTGGAGAGGCCCAGTACCTCCACGCCCGGAAGCGCGGCCAGACCGGCCGCGATGTCCGGAAGGTCCGGACGAATGGTGGGTTCGCCGCCGGTCAGACGGAATTTGCGAAACCCCAGCTTCACCGCCTCGCGGGCCACGGCCACAATCTCCGCGGCGGTGAGATGGTCCGCCTTTTGGGCCCAGCCCTTGTAACCTTCCGGCATGCAATAAAGACAGCGCTCATTGCAGCGGTCCGTCACCGAGATCCGCAGGTAATCAATGATGCGGCCGTAGCTGTCCATCTTGTCTCACTCCTACGTGCTTCCGCCCGGTTTGTCCACCGGGCGTTATCCATCCGCAAAGGGAACGCCGCCCCGCCCGGCGCTACCCGTTCAGGCCCTTTCCTTTGCCCGGACGGCCGCGTGAAGGACAGAAACCGGAAACGGTCCGGACGGCCCTACAAACCGCCGTGTTTCCAGATGGAAAGCACCAGGCGCAGGCACATGAAGAACCCCCAAAGCAGTCCGAGAAGCCCGAGAATGGGCACTTCGCCGATTTTCGGCGGCACGCCGGACAGGATCAGGATGCTCGAACAGATCAGAACCGACGCCGAGAGGATGGCATTGGTCAGTCGGTTGGCAATGGAATCGAGGGTCTTGCGCAGCGGCTCGAACCCCTCCGGATCGATCTTGTGCTGCAGCGGGATGTTGAGCTTCCCGTGTTTGAGCTGCTGGTAGAAATTCCGGAAGTCGGGTGGAAATTCCTCGAGGAAATCCAGGCTCTCCGTGGTCAGCTTCCGCAGGACATCAATCAGCCGCCTCGGGTGATACTTGCGTTCGATCAGCCGCATGGCATACGGCTCGCCGCGCTTGATGAAGTTCAGGTCCGGATTGAGGGCGCGGCCGATGGCCTCCACCTGGGTGAGCGCCTTGATGCCAAGGTAAAAGCTCCCCTTCATGCGCAGGCGGTTGTTCCGCAGCAGCTCGAGAAGTTTGTTGAGCACCACCCCCAGATGGATTTCGCGCAGCGGCTGGTTGAGGTGCGTGCCGCTGAACTCCTCCACATCCGCAAGCATCTTGGTGGTGTCGCCCGTGTACCCCTCCTCGCTCATTTCGAGGATCGAGCGCATGACCTGCTGGTGATTTTTCTCCGCCAAGCCCGCGATGAGATGGGCAATGCTTGACCGGAAGGCCGGCGTGAAGGATCCCATCATCCCATAGTCCAGCAATCCGGTCACCCCGCCCTGCATCACCAGCATGTTTCCGGGATGCGGATCGCCGTGGAAGAAACCGAAGTCGAAAATCTGGGCGTAAATGATTTCGGTGATGTGATCCGCGAGTTCCACCGGATCGATCCCCGCCCGCTCCAGCTTCTCCCTGTCGTCGATGGGATAACCGCTGAGATACTCCATCGTGAGCACCCGCGCGGTGGTGTAGTCCCGGAAGATCTTCGGCACCTTGAGCCATTCGTTGCCCTTGAACTGCTTCGCGAAGCGCTCGGCGTTTTTCGCCTCGTTCGTGAAATCGAGTTCCTTGATGAGCGTGGCGGAAAATTCCTCGACCACCCCCACCGGATTGAGCACGGCCATCTCGGGCACATGCCGTTCCACAAAGCGGGCCAGATCGCGAAGGATGGCGAGGTCCAGTTCGATGACCTTTTCGATGTCCGGCCGCTGCACCTTGACCGCGACCATCGTGCCATCCGGGAGAACCCCGGAATGCACCTGGGCGATCGAGGCGCTTCCCACCGGTTCGTCGTTGAACTGCGCAAACAACCGATCCACCGAATCCCCCAGTTCCTCGGCGATGATCCGGCGCGCCTCCCTGGCGGAAAATGTGGGAACATTGGCCTGCAGCTTGCACAGCTCGACGTAATACTCGTCGTTCACAAGGTCGCGACGGGAACTGACGATCTGGCCGAATTTGACAAAGGTCGGCCCGAGCTCCTCCAGGGCCAGCCGCATGCGCTCGGGAAGCGGCTTGGCGAGCAGCCCCTCCTCGTGGATGGTGAGGGTCGCATCCTCCATGCCCAGCAAATGCTGCAGGGCGACCAGCTTCAGCACGTCGGCAAATCCGTATTTCCACAGAATGCCCACGATCTCCCGGTAGCGCGGCAGGTGGGACGCAAATTCCACCGCACTCTTGATTTGATTGAAGATCACCCGCTTAGGGTAACGACTTGGCGCCGCTCAACAAGCCTAATGCATGGCCTGAACAACCAGGCCGACCGTGATGCCATACAGGACGTGGGCAATCAGCTGGGCCAGTCCGGTCATGGGCCCGCGCTCGTGATAACGGGCGATCGGATGATGTTCCATGATGACGATGCTGACCAGCAGCATGACAACCACCCCATGCACACCGCCGAGAATGGCGAAATTCCACCACGCCATCGGCAGTTTCATGGCGAGGAGCACCCCCCAGTAAAAGTACGCGAAGAAGATGCCGGAAAGAAAATGCAGGACAAACCCCGGCGCCATGGCATTCTCCACGCGTCCCGTCACCAGGGCTCCCACGGCCGGAATGACATCAATTTTGCCAACACCCAGCACCCGAGGAGCGAGCAGAAACACGCTCATCACCGCCGTTCCCACTATCCCTCCCATCAATGGTGCCAGGATGTTCGGCATGGAAAAAAATTACCCCGCCTCACGGCGCCCGCAAGGGGATTTGTCCGGAAGAGAACAAAAGTTTTCGCCATCCAACCGAAACGTCCGGCCCGATCCGATATGGAGGTTTGTTCGCCCGGATTCCGGGCGGGGCGGCAGAGAAATATTGCGGGATGGCGTCCGGCTGACCACCCTTCGGTCATGCGTTTGTTTCTGCGACTGATTCTTTGGCCGATCCTCGCACTGGGTGGGGTTACGGTTTCGGGCGCCTCCCCGACGCCCGCGCCGGCCGCCTCCCCCGCCCCCACTCCCATTCCGATTTCCCAAATCGTCTCGGAGGCCGACAAAACCAGCGCCACCCTCCTCGAAATGCGGGCCGCCCTCGAAGGCGACGGCATTTCGGACAACGTCGGGAAATATCTTCCCCAGCTCAAACAGCAAATCGACACGGCCGACGGCGAGACCGCGAAGCTCCTTTCGGGCACAACCAAGCTCGCCGCCATTCAGGAGGAAATCTCCCGCTGGAATCTCCTGCGGGACCAGGCCGGTCTCTGGACGGATCTTCTCAGCGAAAAACTCAGCCACCTGGAGCAGCAGGTTCAACAACTCACCGCCCTGGACGATCTCTGGAAGGCCACCCAGGCGGAGGCCGTCGCCGCCAAAATGCCGCCCGACCTGCTGACCCGCCTGACGACGCTTCGCGGCCAGATCGCGACGGTTGAAAAGGAGGCCGACGCCAAGCGTACGGAACTGCTCCGGCATCAGGGCCGGCTGGCGGACGAATCCGCCCGCATCTCCCAAACATTGAGCGCCCTGGGAGCCGCCCGGGAGGCCGCGGTGGGCCGGCTTTTTCTGCGCGACAGCGCCCCGCTCTGGATGGCCCTCGCCCCCGAAGCCACGCCGGATGCGGCGGGCCGCGAAGCGCTCACGCTGCAATTTGACCAGATCGGGAGATATCTCTTCCGGGAGCGCGGCAAGGTGGTCCTGAATCTCGTCCTCTGGGCGTTTCTCGTGAGCGTCTTTGTGCGCGCGCAGCGGAGGGTGCGGAAATGGACGGAGTCCGAACCGGCCCTGAAGGACACCATGGAGGTTTTTGAGGTTCCCCTGTCCGCCGCCACCCTGCTCGCCCTTTGTGCGTCCTTCCTGCTTTTTCCCGCCGCACCGCACCTCCTTAACACGCTGCTGGGCGCGGCCCTGGTCCTGCCGATCTTTGTGGTGCTGCGGCATTTGATCGACCGTCCGCTTCTGCCCATCACCTGGGCCCTGCTGGGGCTCTACCTGGGCGCCCAGGCCCGCGAGGTGGCGGCGGCCCTGCCGCACGTTTCCCGGCTGATCTTTCTGGCCGAGGCCGCGGCGGGCATGATTTTTGTCCATTGGCTCGTCCGCAGATCGCGCTTTGCCAGCCGACCGGAAAAAGGCCGTCGGCTGCTCTGGAACATCGTGGGAATTGCCGCCCGGGCGGCGTTCCTCGTTTTCGCGGCCGTGGCCGCTCTCAACATCCTGGGTTATGTCAGCCTGGCCCTTTTCATCGGCTACACCGCCCTGAAATGCGCCTACCTCGGCATCCTGCTTTATGCCGCCTGCCGCATTCTCGACGGGGTGCTGACGTTCCTCTTCAACGTGCCGCCCCTTTCCCTGCTCGCCATCGTGAGGCACCACCGCACGCTCCTCGAGCGTCGCATCATGCGGGTGATCCGTCTGGTCGCCGCGGTGATCTGGGTCGCCTTCGCGCTCGAAAAACTCTCGCTCCTCAACGAAACCGTCGCCGCCGTGAAGTCCCTTCTGGCCCTCTCCCTGGTGGCCGGCGTCACCGTGGGCGGCGTGCTCTCCTTTCTGCTCGCGGTCTGGGCCTCGTTCCTCATCTCCCGCTTTGTCCGCTTTGTGTTGGAGGAGGATGTCTATCGCCGGGTGACGTTGAAACCCGGCATTCCCTTCGCCATTTCCACCCTGCTGCACTACGCCATCCTGCTGCTCGGATTTTACATCGCCATGGCCGCGCTGATGGGCGACATCAGCAAGTTCACGGTCCTGGCGGGCGCATTCGGCGTCGGCATCGGCTTCGGCCTGCAAAACATCGTCAACAACTTCGTCTCCAGTCTCATCGTCCTGTTTGAGCGCCCGGTGAAAATCGGCGACCACATCGAAATCGGTCCGCTCCAGGGCACCGTCCGTCAGATCGGCATCCGCGCCACCGTTATCAGCACGGCCGAGGGGTCGGAAATCATCATTCCCAACGCCAAGCTGATCTCCGATCCGGTGACGAACTGGACACTGACCGCCCGCCAGCGCCTCGTCGAACTGGAGGTGACCACGGTCGCGCCGGGCGTGGACCCGCAGACCGTCATCGCCCTGCTCGAAAAGACCGCGTCCGACCGGTCCGCGATCAGTCGCAATCCGCCCCCACGGGCGGTTCTGGTAAAATTCACCGCCGCCGCGCTGACCTTTCGGCTGAGCGTCTGGATCACGGATCTCTCCAGCCTTGAGCGCCTGCGCAGCGACCTGGCGGTGGCGGTGAGCGAGGCCCTCAGCCGGGCCGGCATCGCGGCCGCGTGAGTCCGGCGGGGATTACATTCCCACCCGCACCGCCGTCGGCTCGGCCACTTCGAAGGGGGCAAAGGTTTCCAGCGCCCGCAGCGGGATGGTGGCGCGCACATGCATGGCGTCCTCTTCGTAGGTCAGTTCGTCGACGGTTCCCTCACGGTGGATGCGGGCCAGCAGGTCCGTGCGGGCCAGCGGCAGGCGGAGTTCGACGCCGATGGTTCCG
>Ga0065721_10049573_pt1 | contig 31269 bp, 37 predicted proteins | sample Mesricmetagenome_FD_59108 | JGI IMG/M metagenome (GOLD analysis project Ga0065721, IMG submission 59108) | Mesophilic microbial community from rice straw/compost enrichment Sample: eDNA_1 v2 (version 2) | ecosystem: Engineered > Solid waste > Grass > Composting > Bioreactor | place: USA: Davis...
CCGAGGGTGTGGCAGGACCGGCAGCGGGCGAAGACGCGGCGTCCGTTCTCCAGGTCGCCCTGGTCATAAGGGGCGGGCAGGCTGGCCAGGACCGCGGCCTTTTCGTCGGCGGTGAGCTCATGTGGCGGACTGGTCGAGGAGGCGGCGTCGTCTTCTCCCTGGCCGCAGGCGGCGAGCAACAGCAGGGGCGCGGCGATCAGGGCGGGGCGGATCATGAGGACTCCTGTTTGCCTCGTCATAACGCAACCGGGTCTCGCGGCAATTGGTCAAGCTGTCCGACTGGACGCGGGCCCCTCGCGCCTGATAATCAGTGTCAAAACGCGGGGTCGCAGGCGCCTCGCGAGTGCGAGCGTTGAATTGAGCGACACCATCAAGCTGAGCCAGGCCCGTCGCGGCGACCGGGGCGTCGTCGTCCAGGTGGGCGGTCACTGTCATCACGAAGACCAAAAAGTCGAGTTGGAGCGTCGGCTGCTCGAGCTGGGTTTCGTTGAGGGCGCGCGGGTCGAACTGCTGCACGAGGGCCTGTTCGGCCGCGATCCGATCGCCCTGAAGGTGGACGACATGCGCGTCGCCCTGCGCCGGCACGAGGCCGCCAGCCTGACGATCGCGCTGGATCCCGCCTGATGGACATGGCGCTGAAGACCGCCCGCGTCGCCCTGGTCGGCAATCCGAACAGCGGCAAGACCGCCCTGTTCAACGCCCTGACCGGCGCGCACCAGAAGGTCGCCAACTACGCCGGCGTGACGGTCGAGCGGAAGGAGGGCTTTATCCGGACCGCCTCGGGCCGTTCGCTGTCGGTGCTGGACCTGCCCGGCACCTATTCCCTGCGCGCCCGCAGTCCGGACGAGGAGGTCACCCGCGACGCCGTGCTGGGCCGTTTGGCCGGGGAGACGCCGCCGGACGTGGTGGTCTGCGTCGCCGACGCCACCAACCTGCGCCTGGTCCTGCGTCTGATCCTTGAACTGAAGGCCGTCGGCCGGCCGATGGTGCTGGCGCTGAACATGTACGACATCGCCCAGCGCCAGGGGCTGAGGATCGACCTGGAAGGCCTGCGCCGCGAGCTGGACGTGCCGATCGTCACCACTGTCGCCACGCGCAAGCGCGGTATCGACGACCTGGTGGCCGCCGTCGAGGCCCAGGCCGACGCCGCGGCCCTGTCGGACAATCAATGGCACAGCCCGGACGCCGCCGAGCTGCGCGCCGCTGCGCGCGAGGCCGAACGGATCATGAGGGCGCACGTCCGGCCGCCCGAGCGGCCCGACACCCTGACCGGCCGCATCGATTCCGTGCTGCTGCACCCGGTCGCCGGCCTGGCGATCCTGCTGGCGATCCTGTTCGTCATGTTCCAGGCGGTCTTCACCTGGGCGACGCCGCTGATGGACGGCATCGAGGGCGGCATCGGCTGGCTGGGCGAAATGGTCGCCGTGGCGCTGCCCGACGGCCTGCTGCAGAGCCTGATCGTGGACGGGATCATCTCCGGCGTCGGCAGCGTGCTGGTCTTCCTGCCGCAGATCCTGATCCTGTTCCTGTTCATCATTGCGCTGGAGGACTTCGGCTACATGGCCCGGGCGGCGTTCCTGATGGACAAGATCATGGGCGGAGCGGGGCTGCACGGCCGCGCCTTCATTCCGCTGCTGTCCAGCTTCGCCTGCGCCATCCCCGGCGTGATGGCGGCGCGGGTGATCGATTCCCGGCGGGACCGCCTGACCACCATCCTGGTCGCGCCGCTGATGACCTGCTCGGCGCGCATCCCGGTCTATACGCTGATCATCGCCGCCTTCATCCCGAACGAGACGGTCTGGGGCTTCGCCAATCTGCAGGGGTTGGTGATGTTCGGCCTCTACGCCGCCGGCATCGTCAGCGCGCTGATCGTGTCGCTGCTGATCCGCAAGGTCTTCTGGCGCGGCGCGGTCGAGCCCTTCATGATGGAACTGCCGGCCTACAAGACGCCGGACGTGCGCAGCGTCCTGTTCAATCTGTGGCTTCGGGCCAAGATCTTCATCAACCGCGCCGGTCGGATCATCCTGCCGCTGGTGATCCTGCTGTGGGTGCTGGCGACCTTCCCCTATCCGCCAGAGAACGCGACGATGCCGGCCATCGACTATTCGTTCGCGGGCATGATCGGCCGGGCCCTGGAGCCCATCTTCGCGCCCATCGGCTTCAACTGGCAGATGGTCATCGCCCTGATCCCCGGCATGGCGGCGCGAGAGGTGGCGGTGGCGGCGCTGGGCACGACCTACGCCATCGCCGACGCCGAGAATGCGACGGGCCTGCTGGCCTCCACCCTGGCGTCGCAATGGTCGCTGGCGACGGCGCTGTCGTTCCTGGCCTGGTACATCTTCGCGCCCCAGTGCGTGGCGACCCTGGGCGTGGTCCGGCGCGAGACCAATTCGCTGAAATGGACCTGGATCATGATCGGCTACATGTTCGGCCTGGCCTATCTGGCGTCGTTCGTGACCTATCATGTGGCGATGGCGCTCGGGGGCGGCTAAGGCGGTTCGTCGTCCGCTGTCCGGGACCTGGAATGACCCCCGCCGTTCTCGCCGCCATCCTGGGCGGACTGGGCCTGATCTTCGGCAGCTTCATCGCCGCCGTCAGCGTGCGCCTGCCGCGTGAGATGGACCTGGTCGTCGAGCGGTCGCGGTGCATGAGCTGCGAAAAGCCCCTGCGGCCCTGGGAGCTGGTCCCGGTCTTCAGCTGGCTGGCGCTGCGGGGCAGGTGCGCGCGCTGCAGGGCTCCAATTTCGCCGCGCTATCCGCTGATCGAACTGGCGGCGGCGGCGATCGGCGTCTGGGCCGGGCTGGCCGCGCCGGATTGGGCGATGGCCGTCGCGACGGCGGCGCTGGGGTGGCAGCTGCTGCTGATCGCCCTGGTGGACGGGGAGAACTTCTGGCTGCCCGACATTCTGACCTGGCCGCTGGCGGCAAGCGGCGCCCTGGCGGCGGGATTGCTGCACGGCTGGAGCGGCGCGGCCTGGAGCCTGGTGGGCCTGGCCGTCGGCTTCGGCGCCCTGTGGCTGATCGGGCGGTTATACCGGATCGTGCGGGGCCGAGAGGGACTGGGCGGCGGCGATCCCTTCCTGTTCGCGGGGGCGGGGGCCTGGGTCGGTTGGACGGGCCTGCCCAGCGTGCTGCTGTGGGCGTCGGCGGCGGGCCTCAGCATCGTCTTCGCCCAGCTGGTGGTGCGTCGCCGGGTGAGCGGGACCGATCGGCTGCCGTTCGGCGTCTTCCTGGCGATCGGAATCTGGCTGACGTGGCTGTACGGGCCGCTGGGGCTCTAGCGTCCGGTCGTCAGCTTCACGACGATGATGGCGGCCGTGTCCAGAATGGCCTCCGGCGTGTCGGCGCGGCGCAGCAGCTCGAAGCTGGCGGCCGTGGATTCGGCGATGGAGGCGATCTGGTAGGAGGCCAGGCGAGGATTGTAGTCGCGCGGATGCAGGCCGGCGGCGTGGGCCTGGGCGACGCGCCGCTCGATGGACAGGTGCAGCCGGCGCAGGCGACGCACCCGGCTCTCGACGAAGGCCGCCTCACCGTTGTCGGCCAGCATGTGCTCGACCCGCAGCACCTGGCCGTGGTCGCGCCAGACCGCCATGACGTCCAGGATGAAGGCCCGCGCCACCGCGAACGCCTTGTCGCCCGGCCAATCGGACTGGAAGTGATTGGCCAGGGGCTGGAAGTCCGCCGCCGCCGTCTCGCACAGCGCCAGCACCGGCTCCTCCACCGTCTTGAAATAGGTGTAGAAATTCGACGGGGAGACTCGGGCGGCCAGGGCCAGGTCGGCGACGCGAATCTCGCCGTAGTGCCGCTCGTTCAGGAGCCGCCGGGTGGCGTCGAGGATGGTCTGACGCGTGCGTTCGCCCCGCGCGCCGATCCTGTGTCCCAGCTTGTTCCTTGTGTCGGCCATGGTCCCGGGCGGCGAAAGGATGAAGTGGTGCCGGATGAGGGGATCGAACCCCCGACCTTCGGTTTACAAAACCGCTGCACTACCGCTGTGCTAATCCGGCGCCGCCCCGTGGGCAAGCGCGCCTTATGCGGACGGAACGTCGCGCGTGCAAGCCGGGATCAGTCGAGTTCGGCCGCGATGCGCCCGGCCAGCGCCTTCAGGGTCTCGGCGTCGGCCATCGGCGCGTGGCCGTGGCCCTTCATCGGCACGTCGGCGTAGCGCGGGACGATGTGGAAATGCAGGTGGAAGACGGTCTGGCCGCCGGCCTCGCCGTTGAATTGCATGACGCTGATCCCGTCCGGGCGCAGCGCGCGCTCCACCGCCCGGGCGGTGCGCTGAAGGGCGGCGGTCAGGCGGGCCAGCACCTCCGGCTCCACCTCCAGGAGGTTGCGCGCCCGCGATCCCTTGGAGATGATCAGCACATGGCCTTCCGACTGGGGGAAGACGTCCATGAAGGCCAGGACCTCGTCGTCCTCCCAGACCTTCACCGAAGGCATGTCGCCGCGAACGATCTTGGCGAAGATGTTGTCGGGATCGTAGTCGCCGTGAAGGCTCATGGTCGGTCTCCGTGGTCGCCCGGCCTGGATAGCAGGCGATGGAGCCTTCGTCTGCGTCGTGCATTATGGTGAAGCTGGAAACGCGGGAGGGCTTCATGATCCGTTTCATAATCCAGGCCGTGGTCACCATGGTCGGCCTGTGGCTGTCGGCGCAGGTCGTGCCGGGGGTGGACTTCACCAGCACAGGGTCCCTGGTGGCGGCGGCGATCATCTTGGGTCTGGTCAACGCCATCGTGCGGCCGATCATGGTGGTGCTGACCTTCCCGATCACCGTGCTGACGCTGGGCCTGTTCCTGCTGGTGGTGAACGCCGCCATGATCGGGCTGACGGCCATGTTCCTGGACGGATTCGCGGTGGACGGCCTGTGGGCCGGGGTGGGCGCCGCCATCGTCACCGGCGTGGTCAGCTGGATCGCCGGCGCCTTCATCGGAGACCGCGAGCGGGCGTAAGGCCCTTTCCCTTTCGTCGCCAGACCTCTATGTCCGCCCCTCACTTTCGTATCGCCGGAGATTGCGATGAGACCGGATGTCGAGGCCATGAAGGCCGACATCGAGCAGAGCGTCGCTCTGCTCAGGAGGCGTCTTTGACTGGGACGTCGCTCTAAGAAAGCTCGACGAGCTGAACGCGCGGGTCGAGGACCCGACGCTGTGGGACGATCCCGACCAGGCCCAGGCGGTCAGCCGCGAGCGCTCGCGGCTGGAGACCCAGGTCAACGCTGTCCGGGAGATGGAGCAGGGCCTCGAGGACGGGGTGATGCTGGCCGAGATGGCGGACGACGAGGGCGACGAGGCGGCGCTGGAAGACGCCCGCGCCCAGCTGAAGGCCATCAAGGATCGCGCCGCGCGGGCGGAGCTGGAAGCTCTGCTTTCGGGCGAGGCGGACGGCAACGACGCCTATCTGGAAGTCAACTCCGGCGCCGGGGGCACCGAGTCGAACGACTGGGCCGGCATGCTGCTGCGCATGTACACGCGCTGGGCCCGCGCCCACGGCTATGAGGTCGAGGTCGAGGCGGAAGAAGGCGGCGAACAGGCCGGCATCAAGTCCGCCACGATCCAGGTGAAGGGCCCCAACGCCTATGGCTGGCTGAAGTCGGAGTCGGGCGTGCACCGGCTGGTGCGCATCAGCCCCTACGACGCGGCGGCCAAGCGGCACACCAGCTTCGCCTCGATCGGGGTGTCGCCGGTGGTGGACGACGCGATCGAGATCGACATCAACCCCTCGGACGTGCGCACCGACACCTATCGCGCGTCGGGCGCGGGCGGTCAGCACATCAACAAGACCGACTCGGCGGTGCGCCTGACGCACATCCCGACCAACACGGTCGTGGCCTGCCAGGCCGGCCGGTCGCAGCACCAGAACCGCGAACAGGCGTGGAAGATGCTGCGCGCGCGGCTCTATGAGCTGGAGCTTCAGAAGCGTGAGGCGGCGGCGCAGGCGCTGGCCGACGCCAAGACCGACATCGGCTGGGGCCACCAGATCCGATCCTACGTCCTGCAGCCGTATCAGATGGTCAAGGACCTGAGGACCGAGGTGGAGACGTCGGACACGCAAGGGGTGCTGGACGGCGACCTGGACCAGTTCATGGGCGCGGCGCTGGCGGCGCGGGTCGGCGAGACCCGCGGATCGACGGCGGAGTAAGACAGAAGGGGCGGCCCCGGCGGACCGCCCCTTTTCGTTCGCGGATCAGGCCGCGGTCTTGGCCTCGGCCTTTTCGGGGCGGGGCTTTTCGACGGCGGCGGGCGGCGGCTCCAGCATGGTCGCGCCGGGCGTGTCGCGCTTGGCCTGGTTGCAGCGGCCCTGGAACCAGGCGCCCTGTTCGATCGACAGCTGCTCCTGGGTGATGTCGCCCTCGACGCGGGCCGTGGCGTAGAGGCGCACCTGCTTGGCGACGATGCCGCCGGTCACCCGGCCGCGCACGTCGAGCACATCGGCGTGGACGGTGCCCTCGACCGAGCCGCTTTCGCCGATGGTGACGCGGGCGACGCGAACGTCGCCTTTCAGCGTGCCCTCGATCTGCAGGTCGCCGGGGCCGGAGATGTTGCCCTCGTACTTCACGCCGGCCGACAGGGTGGACAGGCTGGTCGACCGCGACGCGGCGGCCGGTCTGGCCGGTTCCGGGGCGCGGGCGGGAGCCGGGGAGGCCGCCGTGGGCGCCGGCGCCGACGGTTCAGGCGCGGGAGGAATGCCCAGCCCGCCCTGTGGACCGTTTTCAGTCGGTTTGCTCTTGGTGAACATGGTGCGCTCCGCATCTCGCCAGCCGCGGCCGGCCTTACCCCAAAGCCCTCGAGCGCGATTTAGGGTGGCGCGAGCGTCGAAGGTCAAGCGCCGTTTCCGAACCGCGCTCGCCGATCACGAAGCCTTGAGCGCATCCAGAACCTGGGCCGCATGGCCGGGAACGCGGACATTGCGCCAGGTCCGGACGATGTTTCCGTCGGCGCCGACCAGGAAGGTGGCGCGCTCGACGCCCATATACTCGCGCCCATAGAGCTTCTTCTGCACCCAGACGCCCCAGGCCTCGCAGGCGGCGCCGTCCTCGTCGGAAGCCAGGACGACCTTCAGGTCGTGCTTGGCCTTGAAGCGGTCGAGCTTCTTCACGGAATCCTTCGACACGGCGACGACGCTCGCGCCCAAAGCGGCGAAGTCGTCGACCAGGGCCGAGAAGTCCTTGCCCTCGTTGGTGCAGCCGGGCGTGTCGGCCTTGGGGTAGAAATAGACCACGGCGGGCCGGCCCTTCAGCGCGGCCAGCGATGCGCGGCCGCCGCCGTCGGTCGGCAGGTCGAGGGCGGGGGCGGGCTGGCCTTCGGCGACTTCCGGCATCTCAGATCTCCAAGCGGGTTAGAGGGGACGCACCAGCACGATCTTCTTCTTGCCGGCGGCCAGCTTGATGACGCCGTCAGCGACGTCCGCCTCGGTGAGCAGTTGCGCGCCGTCGGACACCGCCACGTCATTGAGGCGCAGGCCGCCGCCCTGGGCCAGGCGCCGCGCCTCGCCGTTGGAGGCGGTCAGGCCGGCCTTGGTCACGACCGCGGCGATCATGGCGCCGAAGACCTCGCCCGAGGGCAGTTCGACGGTGGGCAGGTCGGCGGAGACCTGGCCCTTCTCGAAGGCGCTTTCGGCGGCCGCGCGCGCCTTGGCGGCCTCCTCGGCGCCGTGCAGCAGGGTGGTGGCGGCGTCGGCCAGCGCCTTCTTGGCGTCGTTGATCGCCGCGCCTTCCAGGGCCTCGTAGTCGGCGATCTGGTCCAGGGTCAGGTCGGTGAACAGGCGCATGAAGCGGCCGACGTCGGCGTCCTCGGCGTTCCTCCAGAACTGCCAGTAATCATAGGGCGACAGCTGTTCGGCGTTCAGCCACACCGCGCCTTGCGCCGTCTTGCCCATCTTGCCGCCCGAGGCGGTGGTCAGCAGCGGCGTGGTCAGACCGAAGGCGGCCTTCTGGTCCACGCGCCGGACCAGGTCGACGCCCGAGGTGATGTTGCCCCACTGGTCCGACCCGCCCATCTGAAGCGTGACGCCCAGGCTGCGATTCAGCTCCAGGAAGTCCACCGACTGCATCAGCATGTAGTTGAACTCGAGGAAGGTCATCGGCTGCTCGCGCTCGAGCCGCAGCTTGACCGAGTCGAAGCTCAGCATCCGGTTGACCGTGAAGTGCGTGCCGAAATCGCGCAGGAACTGGATGTAGCCGTAGGTCGACAGCCAGTCGTCGTTGTTGACCATCACCGCGTCGGTCGGGCCGTCGCCGAAGGTCAGGAACTTGGCGAAGACCGTCTGGATGGAGTCGATGTTCGACTGGATGGTTTCCTCGGTCAGTTGCGGCCGGGACGTGTCCTTGCCGGTGGGGTCGCCGACCTTGGTCGTGCCGCCGCCCATCAGGACGATGGGCTTGCCGCCCGCCTGCTGGAGACGGCGCAGCATCATGACCGAGATCAGATTGCCGACGTGCAGGCTCTTGGCCGTGGCGTCGAACCCGACATAGCCGACGACCACGCCCGAGGCCGCGGCCTCGTCCAGTTCGGCCGGGTGGGTGACCTGGTGGATGTAGCCCCGCGCCTGCAGGGTTTTCAGGAAGTCGGACTTGAAGGCTTGGTCTGTCATGGCGGTGGGTCGTTAGCAGGCTTGCCGTCGGTCGTCTTCCCCCGCGGCTGGGTGGCATGTCAGGGGGGTGGAGAAAAACACGTCTGAATAGTCTGAATAGTCTGAAATCCGCCGGTTCGAGCCACCAAAGGGGGTGCGCGATGGGCAAGGCGTGGCGAGACGGTCTCCCGGTGCGAAAGGGCGCCATTATAAGCCGGCCGCGAGGCGTGCTGGGTCGATTGCCGAACCAGGGCGTCGGGTGATTGTTTTCCCTTGGAAAAGTCGGCGAAGATGTGCGGGTCAGGCGCCAGGACTCCGTCCGTCGGCCGCTTCGCGCGGGGCCATTCTCTCGACCCAGCGGGGCGGGCGCATACGATTTCGGCCCACCGTTGACCGATCCAGCGAGTCCGATACCAAGGGCGGATGCGTCTGCCCCTGATCCCGCACCCGAGCACCGCCGCCGTCGATGGACTGACGCTGGAGGTCGAGGCGCGACGGGCGGGGCGGGCGCTGAGCCTGGAGTATAGCCTGGGCGGACCGGTGGAGATGGTGCTGTGGCCCGAACCGGCGGCGCGGGTCCATACGGACGAGCTGTGGCGCACGACCTGTTTCGAGGCGTTCGCGCGAACGGCGACGGGCTATGTCGAATACAATCTTTCGCCGTCGGGGGCGTGGGCGGCCTATGGCTTCGACGGCTATCGCGAGGGGATGCGGAACCTGGCGGTTCCGACGCCCTTCATCGTCACGCGGGCGGCGCCGGGGCGGTTCGTGCTGACGGTCGATGTGGAGCTGCCCGAGGATGCGACGGGGGCCGTGGGCCTGACGGCGGTGATCGAGCGGCTGGACGGGTCGATCCTCTATTGGGCGCTGACCCATCCGTCGGATAAGCCGGACTTTCATCATTCCGATTCCCTCGCGCTGGACCTGACATGAACTTCGGCCTCGACCGCCTGCTGTCCGACGACGCCTTGCGGGGCCAGTTGAAGGGGCGGCGCGTGGCGCTGCTGGCGCATCCGGCGTCGGTGACGCCGGACCTGACCCATGCGATCGACGCCTTGGCGGCCTGTCCCGAAATCACCCTCACCGCCGCCTTTGGGCCGCAGCACGGGATGAAGGGCGACCTGCAGGACAATATGATGGAAAGCCCGGACTATCGCGATCCGGTCCACGGCTTTCCCGTCTTCAGCCTGTACGGAGAGGTGCGTCGGCCCCGGGACGAGTGGATGGAGACGTTCGACGTCGTCCTGATCGACCTGCAGGACCTGGGGTGCCGCATCTACACCTATGTGACGACGCTGCTCTATGTGCTGGAGGCGGCGGCGAAGCACGGCAAGACGGTGTGGGTGCTGGACCGGCCCAATCCCGCCGGGCGGCCGGTCGAGGGGATGACGCTGAAGCCGGGGTTCGAGAGCTTCGTCGGGGCCGGGCCGATGCCGATGCGGCACGGGATGACCATGGGCGAGCTGGGCCTGTGGTTCATCGACCACTTCAAGCTGGACGTCGACTATCGCGTGATCGAGATGCAGGGCTGGGCGCCGGAGGCGGGGCCAGGATACGGCTGGCCGCTGCTGGAGCGGGCCTGGGTCAACCCCAGCCCGAACGCGCCGAACCTGAGCATGGCCCGGGCCTACGCCGGCACGGTGATGCTGGAGGGCGCGACCCTGTCGGAGGGGCGGGGCACGACCCGGCCGCTGGAGCTGTTCGGGGCGCCGGACATCGACGCGCGGGCGGTGATCGCCGAGATGAAGGCGCTGGCGCCGCAGTGGCTGAAGGGCTGCGTGCTGCGGGAATGCTGGTTCCAGCCGACCTTCCACAAGCATGTGGGGCAGCTGTGCTCGGGGGTGCAGATCCACGTCGAGGGGCCGCACTACGATCATGCGGCGTTCCAGCCGTGGCGGGTGCAGGCGCTGGGGTTCAAGGCGATCCGGCGGCTGTATCCCGACTATGAGCTGTGGCGGGACTTTCCCTACGAATACGCCTTCGGGCGGCTGCCGATCGACACGATCAACGGCGGGCCGGGGCTGCGGGAATGGGTCGACGACGCGGGGGCGCTGCCGGGCGACCTGGATGCGGCGACGCAGCCGGACGAAGCCGCGTGGGTAGAGGCGAGGCGACCGTTTCTGCTGTATTGATCGCCGTCTTTTCCTTTTGAGGTGATGCATGCTCATCCCCGTCCTGGCTTTCACGCTTCAGGCGACGGCCTATCCGGCGGACATGGAAAGAGCGGAGCTTTGCCGCGCCCATACGATGCTGCTGATCGCCGATGCCTATAAGGAGGGCGGCAGGGTCGCGGGGCCGAGTTGGTTCATTCGCGATTGGTGGAGCGCAAAGCTCAACGAAGCGCAGTTAAGCGACGAGCGCGTCGCGGAGATCGAGAGCACCCTGAAGCGTCGCCGGACCGAAGATCCGCAGGCGTTCGCCGCCGAACGGGCCGCCTGTATCGAGGAGGCGATCAAGGCGGGAGCGGTCCCGGGCATGGAACCTTGACCGACGCGGCGTAACGCGTCCCCGTGCGCCCTGACGTTGCTGCGGTTGCGAAACAGGGGGCCCGAGACAAGTCTGCTGCTTGCCGACTCGTGGTCGATTTGTCCCTGAACATCCTGCGCTTTTTTATATAAACGCAGTTTATTGTGCGCCTGCAAATAAGTGATTGGGCTTATCTGTTCGAGTCGGCTAGAAGGGCCTCCTCCCCAATCACTTCCAGCCTATGGATTTCGCATGGCCCTCATCAACACGCCCATCAAGCCGTTCACGGCGACCGCCTACAAGCAAGGCAAGTTCGTCGAGATTTCCGACGCCGACGTGAAGGGCAAGTGGGGCGTCTTCTTCTTCTATCCGGCCGACTTCACCTTCGTGTGCCCGACCGAGCTGGAAGACCTGGCCGGCATCTATCCGACCCTGCAGGGCATGGACGTCGAGGTGTTCTCGGTCTCGACCGACACCCACTTCAGCCACAAGGCCTGGCACGACACCTCGCCGGCGATCGGCAAGATCGACTATTACATGGTCGGCGACCAGTCGGGCACGATCACCAACAACTTCGACGTGATGCGTCCGGGCGTGGGCCTGGCCGACCGCGCGACCTTCCTGGTCGATCCGGACGGCGTGATCCAGTTCATGGAGATCACCTCGGAAGGCGTGGGCCGCAACGCCGCCGAGCTGCTGCGCAAGATCAAGGCCGCCCAGTACGTGCGTTCGCACCCGGGCGAAGTCTGCCCGGCCAAGTGGGAAGAGGGTGAAGCCACCCTGGCCCCGTCGCTGGACCTGGTCGGCAAGATCTAAGCCCGACGACCCAGACAGACCGGCGGCGCGTCGCGTTTTCGCCGCCGGTTCCCGACGCCCGGTCCGACCGGGCGTCCGCAGAGGCCGCGGGGTGTATGTGGTGGGAGCCTGATTCACGACTTCGACGCGATGGCGTCTCAGTCGATCAGGCTCCGGCGTTTCCGTCCCCGCGGCCTTTTTGCGTCCGGTCCTCGCCTGAAGCGGCTCGAGGCCGACGCTTCCATCCCAGAGTTTAGTGAGGTTCCGATGCTCGACGCCAATCTGAAAACCCAGCTGGAAGGCTATCTGAAGAACATCGTGCATCCGGTCGAACTGGTCGCCTCGCTGGGCGCGGGCGCCAAGTCGCAGGAGCTGAAGGCCCTGCTGGAGGACATCGTCTCGGTCTCGCACGGCAAGGTGGAGATGGGCCGTGACTTCGACGACGTGCGCCAGCCCAGCTTCCTGATCCGCCGCAAGGGGACCGACATCGGCGTGCGCTTCGCCGGCATTCCGCTGGGGCACGAGTTCACCTCGCTGGTGCTGGCCCTGCTGCATGTAGGCGGCCATCCGTCCAAGGCGGCGCAGGAGGTGATCCAGCAGGTCAAGGACCTGGACGGCGACTACCTGTTCGAGACCTATTTCTCGCTGTCGTGCCAGAACTGCCCCGACGTGGTGCAGGCGCTGAACCTGATGAGCGTCATCAACCCGCGCATCAAGCACGTCGCCATCGAGGGCGGCCTGTTCAAGGACGAGGTGGACGAACGCAAGATCATGGCCGTGCCGACCGTCTTCCTGAACGGCGAGCTGTTCGGCCAGGGCCGGATGGAGCTGGAGCAGATCGTCGCCCGGATCGACAGCGGCGCCGAGGCCAAGGCGGCCGAGAAGATCAAGGCCAAGGCTCCGTTCGACGTGCTGGTGGTCGGCGGCGGTCCAGCCGGGGCGGCAGCGGCCATCTACACCGCGCGCAAGGGCATCCGCACCGGCGTCGCGGCCGAGCGGTTCGGCGGCCAGGTGCTGGACACCATGGCGATCGAGAACTTCATCTCGGTGCCGCACACCGAGGGCCCGAAGCTGGCCGTCCAGCTGGAGCAGCACGTCCGCGAATACGAGGTGGACGTGATGAACCTGCAGCGGGCGTCGCGGCTGATCCCGGCCAAGGTTCCCGGCGGCCTGCACGAGGTGCAGCTGGAGAACGGCGCGAGTCTGAAGGCGCGCACCGTGATCCTGTCGACCGGCGCGCGCTGGCGTCAGATGAACGTGCCCGGCGAAGACCAGTATCGGAACAAGGGCGTGGCCTATTGCCCGCACTGCGACGGGCCGCTGTTCAAGGGCAAGCGCGTGGCGGTGGTCGGCGGCGGCAACTCGGGCGTCGAGGCGGCCATCGACCTGGCCGGCATCGTGGCGCATGTGACCCTGATCGAGTTCGACAGCGAGCTGCGGGCCGATGCGGTGCTTCAGCGGAAGTTGGCGACCCTGCCGAACGTGAAGATCGTCACCTCGGCCCTGACGACCCAGGTGCTGGGCGACGGCGAGAAGGTGAACGGCCTGGTCTACAAGGACCGCAACTCGGACGCCGTGCACGAGGTCCATCTGGAGGGCGTGTTCGTCCAGATCGGTCTGGTCCCGAACACCGAATGGCTGCACGGCGCGGTGGCCCTGACCCCGCGCGGCGAGATCGAGGTCGATCATCGCGGCGAGACGTCCCAGCCGGGCGTGTTCGCGGCGGGCGACGCCACGACCGTGCCCTACAAGCAGATCGTCATCGCCATGGGCGAAGGCTCAAAGGCCGGTCTGTCGGCCTTCGACTATCTGATCCGCACCGTCCCGGCCGAAGAGGCGGTCGAGGCGGCGTAGGGTCAGAACCGACGGGCGACCCCGACGCCGAACTCGACGTCGGGGCTGTCGTCGTTCAGGCCGAAGTTCAGGCCGAAATCCAGCTGGGCGTCCGGAAGGGCGGCGGGGCTCCACACCGCGGTCAGGTCGAGGGTGGACTGGGTGACGGCTGCATCGGGATCGTCGTCGCGGGCGACCCACAGCTCGACCCCCAGGCTCCAGGGACCAAAGCCCCGTCCAACGCCGGCGGTCATGGCGTAGGTGGCGTGGCGGCCATCGCCGTCCGCGTCGGACACCCAGTCCAGTTCCGGCGACAGGCTCAGGCTCCAGTCGTCGTCCAGCGGGATCGAGACCGGCAGGACGAGGCCCCCTTCGAAGCCGTCGGCGCGGACGGCCCTTGCCCCGGTCGGCGCGGTGATGAAGCCAGCGAGCGCGACGGACAGGCCTGATCCGTCCGGATTTCTCAGCGAATGACGCAGGCCGATGCTGAGGTCGTTCGAGCCCTCGGCGGTCTCGCGGGCGCCGGTCGTGCGGTCGGTGACGCGCTCGCGCTCATAGGCGGCCAGGCCCAGCTGAAGTTCTGTCCGGCCGGTGAGGCCGTAGCGAACGAAGAGGTCGCCAGCGGCCAGGGCCTGCGTCTTCGTCGTCTCGTCGGACTGGCGGGCGCCGTCGATAAGACCCAGCTCCACCTGCCAGCGTCCCTGGTCCAGCACGCAGCTGGGCGTGCCCTTGCCGGGGCGGTCGGCGCAGAAGTCGCGCTCGGCCTCAGACTGGTCCTGGGCCAGGACGGGCTGGGCGATGGACAGGCAGGTGATCGCGACGACGGCGACGAGAGCGTGGCGCAAGGCATTTCCCCGGAAACGGTCAAGCTGCACCGTAGCCGGGCCGCCTTAACCGCCGGTGTGCGGGCTCAATGCAGCTTCAGCCGGCCGGAGACGCGGCGGTGGGCCAGCCGCGACAGGGCCAGCAGGACGGTGCGCCGGACGCCGATGATCGCGCGGTGGTGGTCCAGGTGCAGGGCCATATAGGCCCATTTGGCCAGCAGGCCCTCGATCAGGAAGTTCGGGCCGCCCAGCCCGCCCATCAAGGAGCCGACGCCCTTGTCCCCGCCCAGCGAGACCAACGAACCCTTGTCGCGATAGACGTAGGGACCAGGATCGCGCGCCGGGTCGGTCAGGGCGCCGGCGAGATAGGCCGCCTGTTGCGCCGCCGCCTGGGCGCGGGCGGGAACGGGCCGGCCGTCGGGGCCGGGCGCCTCGGCGCAGTCGCCCATAGCGTAGATGTCCGGGGCGGAGGTCCGGAGGCGGTCATCGACGACGAACTGGTTCAGGCGGCCGGTCTTCAAGCCGAAGCGACGGTTGCGCTCGTCCGCCTTGACCCCCGCAGCCCACACTATGAGATCGGCGGGGATGGCCCCCTGGGTGGTGTCCAGGCGGTCGGCGTGGACGGCCAGGACCTTCGCATCGGTCAGCAGGCGCACGCCCTTGGCCTCCAGGGCGCGGGCGGCCTTGTCGGACACGCGCTCGGGCAGGCCGCCGAGGATGCGCGGGGCGGCCTCCACGATGGTCACGTTGAGGTCGAACCGCTGGTCCGGCGCCAGTCCGGCGGACAGTTCGTCGTGACCCTCGATCAGTTCGGTGGACAACTCCACGCCGGTGGCCCCGGCGCCGACGATGGCGATGTTCAGCGTCCGCTCGTCCGAATAGGCGGCGGCGAGAAAGGCCGAGGTCAGGCGACGGTTGAAGCCTTCCGCGTCGGCGACGTCTTCCAGCAGATGGGCGTGCTCGGCCGCGCCGGGGGTGTCGAACAGATTGGAGCCGCTGCCGACGGCCAGGACCAGGGTGCGATAGGCGAGGGTGCGCGGCGCGACCAGCACCTTGCCGTCGGTGTCGCGGATTTCCGCCAGGGCGATCGTCTTGGCCTCGGTGTCGAGGCCGGTCAGGTCGCCGAAGGCGAAGCTGAAATGATTGCGGCGCGCCAGGACCGGATAGGACAGGCCTTCCTGGTGGCTGTCGAGCGAGCCCGCCGCGACCTCGTGCAGGCTGGGCTTCCACAGGTGGAAGATGGAGCGGTCGATCAGCAGGACGCGGCGAGGGCCCTCGCGACGGCCCAGGCGGCGACCCAGCCGGGCGGCGAGTTCGAGGCCACCGGCGCCGCCGCCAATGATGAGGATGTCGTGGTCCATCAGAGGAGAAGCACCTGGACGCCGAGGCGGTTCGCGGCCTCCGCCATCTTCTTGTCGAGCGTCACGACGACGTGCTGGAGATCGGCGGCGATCGCCACGTGAAGGGCGTCGCCCGCGCGAAGGCCGAGTTCGTGCTGATCCGTATATCGCATCGCCGCGAGGAAATGCGCTTCGGAGATTGGAACACGCTGGTAGCTGTTGGGTATGCGGCGGATGAAGCCGACCGCTTTCTGCTTTTCAGCAGCCGTAATGCTGCCGTTTCTCAGCCTGAGCGACAGGGCGGATATCGATTCCGTCAGGGTCCAACTGCTGAAGGTGATGTCCGATCGCTGCGCCTCCCACCAATCCTGGACATCCGCCGTGCGGGGCTCGCGCATCACAGACGCCACGACGATGGAGGCGTCGAGGTAGAACATCAGTAGGGCGCGCTGTCGCGCATGCGGCGGATGAAGTCGCCGGCGCTCTCATCCTGAGGCGTCATGGCGTCGGTCGCCCGGCGCAGGGCGTCGAAGTCAAAGGGCTCGAGCACGGGCTCCGGCGGGAGAAGACGGGCCACCGTCTTTCCACGTCGTACGATCTCGATCTCCTCGCCGTTGGAGGCGCGGGTGACCAGGTCGCTGAGATGCGCCTTGGCGTCGGCGAGGTTGATGCGTTCCACGATCGCTTCCTGACCAGTTGGTTGGTCAGTTTAACACGATCCCGGCGCAGCCTCTACGCCGGGTTCTCTTCCAGCCGCTTGTCGAGATAGGCGCCGACGCGGCGTTCGACGGCGTCTAGGTGATCCTGCCAGAAGTGGCTGGCGCCTTCCTCCAGCTCGTAATCGATGACGATGCCCTTCTGGGTGCGCAGCTTGTTGACCACGCGCTCGACCTCGATCGGCGGCACGATGGTGTCGGCCGTGCCGTGCAGGAACAGGCCGGACGCCGGGCAGGGGGCCAGGAAGCTGAAGTCGTACATGTTCGAAGGCGGCGAGACCGAGATGAAGCCGTCCGTCTCGGGGCGGCGCATCAGGAGCTGCATGCCGATGTAGGCGCCGAACTGATAGCCGGCGACCCAGGTCTGGCTGGCGCCCGGATTGTTGGACTGGAGCCAGTCCAGGGCGGTGGCGGCGTCGGCCAGTTCGCCGATTCCGCTGTCGAACTCGCCCTGCGACTTGCCGACGCCGCGGCTGTTGTAGCGCAGGGTGGCGAAGCCGCGCTGCTGGAACAGCTGGTGCAGGGTGACCGCAACCGGGTTGTTCATGTGCCCGCCCGCCTTGGGGTGCGGGTGCAGGATCAGGGCGATCGGAGCGTTCGGACGCTTGCCCGGGGAATAGCGACCTTCGATGCGGCCGGAGGCGCCGGGCAGGATGACTTCAGGCATTGGGCTCTGGAATCCGTTCAACTGTCATTTCGCGGCTGCGTAATACTTGACCGCCAGGGTAGGACTTTCTAAGTCCCTCCAGCGCGCCGCCGCCTTCGCGAAGGCGCGGGTTCTAGCACAAGAGCCCCTTAAAGCGCGCAATTTTTGAAGGTGTGCGATGCGTCTGTCGACCAAGGGACGATACGCCGTGATGGCGATGGCCGATCTGGCCAAGAACGGACGCGGCGAGGGCGGCGAAAGCCGGGCCGTGTCGCTGGCCGAGATCGCCGCGCGCCAGGAAATTTCGCTGAGCTATCTGGAGCAGCTGTTCGCCCGGCTGCGCAAGAGCGGCCTGGTGCGCAGCGTGCGCGGGCCGGGCGGCGGATACCGGCTGGCCAAGGGCGCGCATGAGACAGTAGTGGCCGAGATCGTGCTGGCGGTGGACGAGCCGATCCGCGCGACCCGGTGCGTGGCGCACGGCACGCCCAAGGGCTGCATGCTGGGCGGCGAACGCTGCATCACCCACGACCTGTGGGAGGATCTGGGCGACGAAATCCACCGCTATCTGTCCGGCGTCTCGCTGGAGGACGTGGTGATGCGCCGGACGGGCGCGCGTCGACGCCCGACGCCGGAAGCCGTGGGAGTGGCGGCATGAGCGCGATCTATCTGGATTACAACGCCTCGGCCCTGGTGCGGCCGGAGGTTCTCGAGGCCATGACGAAGGCGCTGGCCGACAACGGCAATCCGTCGGCGGTCCATGCGGCCGGGCGGCGGGCGCGGGCGCGGGTCGAGACGGCGCGCGCCCAGGTCGCGGACCTGGTCGGGGCCGATCCGACGGCGGTGATCTTCTCCTCCGGCGGGACGGAATCGAACGCGCAGGGCGTGATGAGCGCGCTGGCGGCCGGCTGCGAGCGGCTGATCGTCGGCGCGACGGAACATCCGTGCGTCGCCGAGGCGGCCATGGCGTCCGGCGCGCCGGTCGAGGTGCTGCCGGTCGGTGCGGACGGAGTGGTCGATCTGGCCTGGCTTGAAGCGGCGCTGTCGCGGTCGGGACGGGCCGTGGTCGCCACTCACCATGCGAACAACGAAAGCGGCGTGATCCAGCCGATCGCCGAGGCCGCGCAGCTGGTGCGGGCGGCGGGCGGCTGGCTGCACGTCGACGCCATCCAGTCGGCGGGGAAGGTTCCGGTCGATATGCGCGTGCTGGACGCTGACAGCCTGACCCTGTCCTCCCACAAGCTGGGCGGGCCGCAGGGCGTCGGCGCACTGGTGCTGAAGGAAGGCGTCTCCGCCGTGCGCATCCTGCATGGGGCGGGGCAGGAGCGGGGGCTGCGCGCGGGCACGGAGAATGTGCCGGGCATCGTCGGCTTCGGCGTCGCCGCCGACTGCGCCGCGCGGGACTTGGAAGCCATGGGATCGCACATCGCCTGGCGCGACGCCGCGCAGGCGCGGGTGAAGGCGGCCGGGGCGACCATCATTGGCGACGGCGCCGATCGCCTGCCCAACACCCTGTTCATGGCGGTCGAAGGCTGGGACAGCCCTCAACAGTTGATCACCCTGGACCTGGCTGGGGTCATGGTGTCCGCGGGATCGGCCTGTTCGTCGGGCAAGGTGAAGCCGTCCAAGACCATCAGCGCCATGGGGCTGAACGCCCTGGCGACCGGGGGCGTGCGCGTTTCCGGCGGCTGGGGAACCACAGAGGGCGACTGGGTCCGGTTCGCCGACGCCTGGATCGCCGCCTACGACAAGCACAAGGCACGCGCCGCCGCGCGCGTGAGAGAGGTCGCCTGATGGCCGCCGTCAAGGAAACCATCGACGCCGTCGCCGAGCTGGAGCGCTACAAGTACGGCTTCACCTCCGACGTGGAGCAGGAGTTCGCGCCGAAGGGCCTGAACGCCGACATCTTGCGCTTCATCTCCGAGAAGAAAGGCGAGCCCCAGTGGATGCTGGAATGGCGGCTGGCCGCCTATGAGCGCTGGCAGGCGATGGAGGAGCCGACCTGGGCGGCGGTGAAATATGCGCCGGTCGATTATCAGGACCTGTTCTACTACGCCGCGCCCAAGAAGAAGGAGGGGCCGAAAAGCCTGGACGAGGTCGATCCCGAACTGCTGGCCGTCTATGAGAAGCTGGGCATCCCGCTGAAGGAGCAGGAGGTGCTGGCCGGCGTCGAGGGCGCGCCCCGCGTGGCGGTGGACGCCGTGTTCGACAGCGTGTCGGTGGTCACGACCTTCAAGGAGGAACTGGCCAAGGCGGGCGTGATCTTCATGCCGATTTCCGAGGCCTTGCGCGAATATCCTGATCTGGTGCGGCAATATCTAGGGTCGGTGGTGCCGGTCTCGGACAACTATTTCGCGGCGCTGAATTCGGCGGTCTTTTCGGACGGGTCGTTCGTCTACATCCCGCCGGGCGTGCGCTGCCCGATGGAGCTGTCGACCTATTTCCGCATCAACGCCAGCCAGACCGGCCAGTTCGAGCGCACCCTGATCATCGCCGACAAGGGCAGCTACGTCTCGTACCTGGAAGGCTGCACGGCGCCGATGCGCGACGAGAACCAGTTGCATGCCGCCGTGGTCGAGATCGTGGCGCTGGACGACGCCGAGGTGAAATATTCGACGGTCCAGAACTGGTATCCCGGCGACGCCGAGGGCAAGGGCGGCATCTATAACTTCGTCACCAAGCGCGCCGATTGCCGCGGCGATCGGTCGAAGGTGTCATGGACTCAGGTCGAGACCGGCTCGGCCGTCACCTGGAAGTACCCGTCCTGCATCCTGAAGGGCGAGGAGAGCTCGGGCGAGTTCTATTCCATCGCCATCACCAACGGACATCAGCAGGCCGACACCGGCACCAAGATGATCCACCTGGGCAAGAATTCGAAGTCGCGGATCATCGCCAAGGCGGTGTCGGCGGGCAAATCGGATTCGACCTATCGCGGCCTGGTGTCGGTGCACCCGAAGGCGACGGGGGTGCGCAACTTCACCCAGTGCGACAGCCTGCTGATCGGCAAGGAGTGCGGTTCGCACACCATCCCCTACATCGAGGCCCGCAACGGCTCGGCCCAGCTGGAGCATGAGGCGACGACGACGCGCCTGTCGGACGACCAGCTGTTCTACGCCCAGCAGCGCGGGTTGTCGGAGGAGGAGGCGGTGGCCCTGCTGGTCAACGGCTTCGTGCGCGACGTGCTGCAGGAACTGCCGATGGAATTCGCCGTCGAGGCGCAGAAGCTGGTGGCGATCAGCCTTGAAGGCTCGGTCGGATGATGACCTCCGCGTGGAGTCCCGCACCAAAGAGCTTCTGGGCGACCATCGCCTTGGGATTCGTTGCGTTTGCGGCGCAGGTCATGCGCTTCCGCTACGATTTGATCGGTTCGGAGACCATCCACGGGGCTCTGATCGTTGCTGTGGTGGCGGTTTGGCTTGCTGCTGTTGTGTGGACGTTTCGGGATAGTCCGAGGTGGGGTGCTGTCGCCCTGCTGACAGCTCCGTTTGCCTTGCTGTTCCTCGCCTACATAGGCCTCATCTATTTTGCCTGCGTCTTCGCTGGCGCCTGCATCTGAGTTCGTTTCGAATGCTCTCTATCTCCAACCTCCACGTCTCCGTCGGCGACAAGCCGATCCTCAAGGGGCTCACGCTCGACGTTCCCGCCGGCGAGGTGCACGCCATCATGGGGCCGAACGGGGCCGGCAAGTCGACGCTGGGTTACGCCCTGTCGGGGCGGCCGGGCTATGAAGCGACCGAAGGGTCCGTCGAATGGAATGGCGCGGACCTGCTGGACCTGGACCCGGCCGAGCGGGCGGCCAAGGGCGTCTTCCTGTCGTTCCAGTATCCGATCGAGATTCCCGGCGTGCCGGCCCTGACCTTCGTGCGGACGGCGCTGAACGCGCAGAAGCGGGCGCGCGGCGAGGCCGAGGTGTCGGCGCCCGAGTTCCTGAGGCTGGTCAAGGCGGCGTCCAAGGCGCTGAAGATGGACTTCGACATGCTGAAGCGGCCGCTGAACGTCGGCTTCTCCGGCGGTGAGAAGAAGCGGATGGAGATCCTGCAGATGGCGCTGCTGGAGCCGTCGCTGCTGATCCTGGACGAGACGGATTCGGGCCTGGACATCGACGCCCTGCGCATCGTGGCCGACGGGGTGAACGCCCTGCGGTCGCCCGAGCGGTCGATGCTGGTCATCACTCACTATCAGCGCCTGCTGGACTACATCAAACCGGACCGGGTGCACGTCTTGGCGGCGGGCCGGATCGTGGCGTCGGGCGGGCCGGAACTGGCGTTGCAGTTGGAGGCGGAAGGCTATGACAAATACCTTCCGGCGGCGGCGTGAGCGCGCTGTTCGACATCGATCTGGCCGACGCCTCGACCTTTCCGTCGCGGCGGACGGAGGCGTGGAAATACAGTGACCTGAGGCGCTATCTTCGCGAAGCGCCGCAGCCGTCGCCGACGACCGCGATCGGGGCGCCGGGGCCGTTCTACGACCTGGGCGGGGAGGCGATCGTCTTCGCCAACGGGCGCGCGGTGGGCGTGACCGACTTCATCGCCTCGGGCGAGCAGATCTTGCGGCTGCGCTACATGTCCGACGCCGTCGGCACGGGACATTCGGCCGGCGCGCGCGTGGTGGCGCGGCCCGGCGCTCGGCTGCTGCTGCTGGAGACGCACGAGGGCGCGGGGTCGGCCTATGTGGCGCACAACACGCTGGAGCTGGACGTGGCGGCCGGGGCCGAAGTGACGCGCGTCGTCCTGGCCGAGGAGCCGGAAGACGCGCTGTCGATCGCCCAGGCCCAGGTCAGGGTCGAGGCGGGCGGCGTGTTTCGTCAGACCGTGATCGCCACCGGCGCCAAGCTGCAACGGGTGGAGACGCGGATCGAGCATCACGCGCGCGGCGCCCATGTGCAGGCCGACGGGCTCTATCTGCTGGACGGCGCGCGCCAGGCGGACCTGACCAGCGTGGTGCGCCACCTGGATCGGGACGGGACCACCAGCCAACTGATCAAGGGCGTGGCGCGCGACACGGCGCGCGGCGTCTTCCAGGGCAAGATCGTTGTCGAGCGCGGGGCCGACGGGACCGACGCGCGAATGGGTCATCATGCGCTGATCGCCAGCCAGCGGGCCGAGATCGACGCCAAGCCGGAACTGATCATCTACGCCGACGACGTGCAGTGCGCGCACGGCAACACCGTGGGGACGCTGGACGAGAGCGCCCTGTTCTACATGCAGCAGCGCGGCGTTCCGGCCGACGAGGCCCGCGCCCTGCTGACCCAGGCCTTCCTGATCGAGGTCGTCGACCGGATCGAGCACGAGGGCGCGCGAGAGGTGGTTCGGGAATGGCTGACGGCGCGTCTGTGACCCTGTTCGACCCCTACGCCGTGCGGGCGCAGTTCCCGATCCTGTCGCGACAGGTGAACGGCAGGCCTCTGGTCTATCTGGACAACGCGGCCTCGGCGCAGAAGCCGCGCGCGGTGATCGACGCTCTGGTCGCGACGATGGAGGGCGGATACGCCAACGTCCACCGGGGTCTGCACACCCTGTCGAACGAGGCCACCGAAGCCTTCGAGAAGGCGCGCGAGGTGGTCGCCCGCTTCCTGAACGCCGAGACGACCGAGCAGGTCGTCTGGACCAAGGGTGGGACGGAGGCGATCAACCTGGTGGCCAACGGCCTGGGGCTGAGCATCCAGCCGGGCGACGAGATCATCGTCTCGGAGATGGAGCATCACTCCAATATCGTGCCCTGGCACCTGTTGCGCGAGCGGCGCGGGGCGGTGCTGAAGTGGATCCCGGTTCTGGACGACGGCTCGCTGGACATGGCGGCCTACGCCGACCTGCTGGGACCGAAGACGCGGATGGTCGCGGTCACCCACATGTCCAACGTTCTGGGGACCATCAATCCGGTCTCGGAGATCACCCGACTGGCCCATGCCGCCGGGGCGGAGGTGCTGATCGACGGGTGCCAGGGGGCGGTCCATGCGGCACCGGACGTGCAAGCCATCGGCTGCGATTTCTACGTTCTGACAGGTCACAAGCTGTTCGGGCCGACCGGCATCGGCGCCCTGTACGGCAAGGCCGAGGCGCTTGAGGCCCTGCCGCCGTATCAGGGCGGGGGGGAGATGATCGGCGTGGTCGAGAAGGACCGCATCACCTACGCCGCGCCGCCGCATCGGTTCGAGGCGGGCACCCCGCCGATCCTGGAGGCCATCGGCCTGGGCGTCGCGCTGGAGTGGCTGACGCAATACGACCGGGCGGCGGTGCAGGCGCACGAGCACGCCCTGTATCAGCGCGCGGCCGACCGGCTGGCGGACCAGGATTGGCTGCGGATACTTGGCCAGGCCGAGGGCAAGGGCGCGATCCTGACCTTCGCCGTCGAGGGCGCGCACGCCCATGACGTGGCCCAGATTATGGACCGGTACGGCGTCGCCGTGCGGGCCGGGACCCACTGCGCCGAGCCGCTAGCCAAAAGAATGGGCGTGACGTCGAGCACGCGCGCCTCCTTCGCCCTATATAACACCGTGGAGGATACGGACGCCTTCGTGGACGCGCTCATCAAGGCGCGGAACTTCTTTGTGTAAAGCCCATGACCGACAACGCCATTCAGGACAACGACGCCTTCAAGGCGGCCTGGGACGAGCCCCAGAAAAGCGCCCTGTCGCAGGCCGAACTGGACAAGCTGACCGACGACCTGATCGGGGCGTTGAAGACCGTCTTCGATCCGGAAATCCCGGTCGACATCTATGAGCTTGGGCTGATCTACCGCGTGGACGTCAGCGACGATCGCGACGTGGTGGTGGACATGACCCTGACCGCGCCGGGCTGTCCGGTGGCGGGCGAGATGCCCGGCTGGGTCGAGACGGCGGTGGAGAAGGTTCCGGGCGTGCGCAGCGCCAAGGCCAATCTGGTGTTCGACCCGCCGTGGGACGCCTCCAAGATGAGCGACGAGGCCAAGCTGGCCCTCAACATGTTCTGACCATGACCGACCTGCAGACCACATCCCGTCCGCGCCGCCCGCGCCCCAAGGCCGTCACCCTGACGGACGCCGCCGCGGAGCGCGTGCGCGAGATTCTGGACAACGCCGAGAACGCCCACATCGGCCTGCGGATCGGGGTCAAGAACGGCGGCTGCGCGGGGCAGGAATACACCTTTGCCTACGCCGACGAGATCGGACCGATGGACGAGGTGGTCGAGGACAAGGGCGTCACCATCCTGATCGAGCCCAAGGCGGTGCTGTTCCTGATCGGCACCGAGATCGACTACGAGACGACGCGCCTGGCCTCGAAGTTCGTCTTCAACAATCCCAACCAGACCGACGCCTGCGGCTGCGGGGAAAGCGTCACCATCGTTCCGGCCGCCGCCGACTGACGCGACCGGGACGGCTCAGCGACCGGGCGCCTGGCGCGCCAGGCCCGGAAAGTCGCTGAACACCGCGTCCACGCCCGCCGCCGACAGGTCGCGGACATAGCCGGGCATGTCGCCGTGAGCGGCGAAGTCCTCGCCGCGACGGTGTTCGAGCGGCAGGAAGGCGTTCTCGGCGCGCAGGGTCCAGGCCACCACCTTCAACCCGGCCGCATGGGCGTCGGCGACCAGACGGCTGGGCCTGGTCGAGCGGCCGTCGGCGTCGCGCGGCAGGACCAGGGTCGTTTCGGGGGCCACCCAGTCGGCGTAGGCGGCGATCCTCTTCAGTCCCTCGGCCGTGACCATGCTCGCATAGGACTGATCCGGGCGATCGGCGGGCGCGCCCGAGGCGTCGACCAGTTGCGCCAGCGGTGACTGGATCCGTCTGGACAGCCGCTCCAGCGGGCCGACCTCGAAACACTGGACGATAATGGGCGCATCGGCGCCCGTCAGATCGAGCCGTTCCAGCTCGGCGACGAAACGATCCTCCATGGGCAGGCCGATGGAGGCGAAATAGCTCGGATGCTTCAGCTCTGGCGCCACGGCGATGGTGCGGCCCGTGCGGGCGGAGGCCTGCCGCGCCAGGGCGACGACCTCGTCGAAGGTCAGGATCGGATCGCGGCCGTCATAGGCCACATTGCCCGGCCGCACCTCGGGCAAACGTTCGCGGGCCCGCAGCGTCTTCAGCTCGGCCAGGGTGAAGTCCTCGGTGAACCAGCCGGTCATCTCGACGCTGTCGATGGTCTTCGTTCGCCGGCGGTCGGCGAACTCGGGGTGCTCCGCCACGTCGGTCGTGCCGCCGATCTCGTTCTCGTGCCGATCGACGAAGACGCCGTCCCGGGTCAGGACCAGGTCGGGCTCGATCACGTCCGCCCCTTGTTCGATCGCCAGTTCGTAGGCCGAACGGGTATGCTCCGGCCGTTCGCCGGAGGCGCCGCGATGGGCGATGATCAGCGGGTCGGCCACGGCGGGTGTTCCGGCGAGCAGGGCGAGGGCGGTGAGGAGGGCGCGGACCATGCGCCGTGGTTAGGGCGCCGACGCGACAGGCCCGTGACGATCACGCGCCCTGCAGCACCTTGCGCAGCTGGGGATGCAGGTCGGTGTTGCAGGCCAGGATGGTGCTGCCCGACTTGGGGTCGCCGTCCTGTTCGATGGTGGTGACCAGGCCGCCCGCCTCGGTGACGAACAGGATGCCGGCCGCGACGTCCCAGGGCTTCAGGTTGCGCTCGTAATAGGCGTCGTACCGGCCCGCCGCGACCCAGGCGAAGTCCAGGGCGGCGGAGCCCAGGCGGCGGATGCCCGCGACGCGCTGCCCCACGGCGTGGATGTCCTTGACCGCCTGGGCGTGGCCCGTCTTGCCGATGAAGGGCAGGCCGGTGGCGATCAGGCTTTCCGACAGGTCCTTGCGCCCCGCCACGCGGATGCGTTGGTCGTTCAGGTAGCAGCCCTTGCCCTTTTCGGCCCAGAACAGCTCGTTCAGGACGGGGTTGTAGGTCACGCCCGCCACGATCTCGGAAGAGCCGTCCGGCGCGCGCCGCTCCAGCCCCACCGTGATGGCGAAGTGGGGCATGGCGTGCATGAAGTTGGTGGTGCCGTCGATCGGATCGACGATCCAGGTGTGCGACTTGTCGGTGCCCTCGATCAGGCCGCGTTCTTCGCCCAGGAAGCCGTAGCCGGGACGGGCCTTGGTCAGCAGCTCGAACAGGGTCTGTTCGGCCTTCAGATCGGCGGCGGTGACGAAGTCGCCGGGACCCTTGCGCGACACCTGCAACTGCGAGACCTCGCCGAAGTCGCGCATCATCGGCCGGCCGACCTTGCGGACCGAGTCGATCATCACTTGAAGCAGGGCGGAGGCGAGGGCCATGGGGAATCTCCTGGTCCACGTGTCCTTGAAGGCGTCGGCCCGGACAGGCGGAGAAGTTCTGGAAAAGAAGCGGCCCCCGAAGGGGCCGCGGTCACGCTTAGTCCGCGCGGCGGACGTATTCGCCGGTCGCGGTGTCGACGACGATCTTCTCGCCGGCCGACATGTAGGGCGGGATCATGATGCGCACGCCGTTGTTGGCGATCGCGGGCTTGTAGGAGGACGAAGCGGTCTGCCCCTTCACGGTGGGCTCGGTCTCGGCGACTTCCAGCACCACCTGTTCCGGCAGCGACAGGCCGATCGGGCGATCCTCGTGGGATTCGATGACGACCTTCATGCCTTCCTGCAGGTAAGGGATGCGCTCCTCGCCGACCCAGTCCTTCTGCAGCTCGATCTGCTCGTAGGAGGCGTCGTCCATGAAGACCAGAGTGTCGCCGCCGTCGTACAGATAGGAATAGTCCTTCTGCTCCAGGGTCACGCGCTCGACCTTGTCGTCCGACCGGAAGCGTTCGTTCAGCTTGGAGCCGGTCTCCAGGTTCTTGGCCTCGACCTGGGCGAAGGCGCCGCCCTTGCCGGGCTTGACGTGGTTGGTCTTGGTCACGACCCACAGCCCGCCTTCGTGCTGCAGGACCATGCCGGGCTTGATGGTGTTGCCGTTGATCTTCATGGGTTCACATTGGGAAAGAGCGGGCCGCGCGGCCCTGTCGGCGGCGCAGCAAATCGGCCGCGATCCCTAGAGGAAGCCCCGGCAAAGGGCAAGGCGGCGGTTCAGTGCAGCGTCTGGCGCCCGCCCGCCTCGTCCGCCTTCCGATGAATCAGGTTGCCCAGCCGGACGCCGGCGCCGGTCGGGGCCGCCATCTTGCCGGCGCCTTCGTCCAGCTTGCGCGCCTCATGAGCGAAGGCGGCGGCGAGGCCGGCCGAGGACATGGCCGCCAGCACCTGGGTCCTGAGCGAGGACGGCCGAAGGCCCAGCCAGACGGCGTTGACCAGTTGGGCCGCCGCCCACAGACCCATGGCCACGGTTCGCTCCCGCCGGGGCGGGGCGTTCCAGACGCGAACGGCCGACAGGGTGGTCGCGGAAAAGACGGCCGGCAGGACCAGGCTCATCGCGCCCCGCGGCTTCTCGGTGATCGGATGGTCCTGATTGCGCACGTGCCGCAGCGTGCGGCGGGGCCGCAGCGCGCCCGAGGCGATGCCGGTGGCCAGCAGGGCGAAGCCCGCGGTCAGGACGACGCCCAGGGCCACGTGACCCGCGCTGCGGCCCTCGCTGTTCAGAAAGCCGGCCGCGGCGTCCCGCACGTCGTCGAAGGCGTCGTCGATATCGGTCATGGGTTCGCTCCCGGCCCTGGTCCTGGAGGGCAAACCGCGAAGGCGGACGCGGGGTTCCGTCAGTTGCCGGTGGCGCTCTTGTCTGGGCTGATCTCGGTCATGGCCGACTGAAGGTAATTCTGCTCGCCCAGTTGCGCGATCAGGAGGTGCTGGGTCTCGAGGAAGTCGATGTGCTCCTCGGTGTCGGCCAGGATCCGCATCAGCAGGTCGCGGGTGACGTAGTCGCGCGCCTCTTCCGCCTGGGTCACGGCCGCCCGGGTGGTGTCGCGGCTGCCCAGTTCCAGTTTCAGGTCGGCGCCCAGGCATTCGATGGCGTTCTCGCCGATCGACAGCTTGTGCAGGTCTTGAAGGTTGGGCAGGCCGTCCAGGAACAGGATGCGCTTGATCAGCATGTCGGCGTGCTTCATCTCGCCGATCGATTCGTCGTAGATGACCTGGCCGAGGTGCTTCAGGCCCCAGCTTTCGAACATGCGGGCGTGCAGGAAGTACTGGTTGACCGCGGTCAGCTCGTTGGTCAGCACCGCATTCAGGGTGCGGATGATCTCGGGGTCGCCCTTCATGGCCCGTCTCCTTAGCCGGCGGCGTGGAAGTCCGCCGCGCGTCGAAGCAGCCATAACACAGTAAAACGCCCTGTGTTCATTTGCGAATTCTTATCACTGCATTGAAGATGCGAGTGATTTTCGGACGCGATCTATTCGGCCGCCAGGGCGAAGGCCTGCTGGGCGTCCTGAATCATCTGGCGCATCTCGCAGACGCATTTGGCGCACTGGGCCTGGCACTGGTGGCGGGCGAAGATTTCGCGGGGCCGGGCGGCGCCGTTCTCGATGGCCTGGGCCACGTCGCGCTGGCGAAGGCCGTTGCAGTTGCAGACGTACACGAGGGATCACGCGTTCAGTGAGACTGATAATGGTTCTCTATAGCGCCGATTAAGGCGATTGCAAGTCGTTCGCACGCCTTCGCCGTTGACGCAGCGTGCGGGCAGGCGGAAGGGGAGGCATGGCCCGCCAATCCCAGATCCTCGACCGGCCGCCGAGCCGCCTCTACCTGATCACGCCCCCGGCGATTCATGACCTGAAAGCTTTCGCGGGCCTGCTGGACCAGGCCCTGTCGGCCGGGGATGTCGCGGCGCTGCAGATCCGCCTGAAGCCGGCCGGAGACGACGAAATCCGGCGCGCCGTCTCGATCCTGGCGCCGGTCGCACGCGCGCATGGCGTCGCGGTCATTCTGAACGACCGGCCGGATCTGGCGCGGGAAACGGGCTGCGACGGGGTCCACATCGGCCAGGGCGACATGGGGCTGGCGGAGGCGCGGCGGATCATGGGGCGTGACGCCATGATCGGCGTGACCTGCCATGACGATCGCGAACTGGCCTGGGACGCGGCCGAGGGCGGGGCCGATTATGTCGCCTTCGGCGCCTTCTATCCCACCGACACCAAGGCGACGGTCCATCGCCCCCCGTTGGAGTTGCTGACCGTCTGGCAGGAGACGGTCGAGGTTCCCTGTGTCGCCATCGGGGGCATCACGGTGGAAACGGCCGCTGAAGTCGCCCGCGCCGGGGCCGACTTCGTCGCCGTCAGCAACGGGGTGTGGGGCTATAGCGAAGGCGCAGCCGAAGCGGTCAGGGCCTTCAATCTTGCGTTGAATATTTGAGCCGGCTCTGATCTCAGGGGAATTTTAGGGAAGATCGGGCAGCTTGCGGGCGGATTTCCGCGAGTTTTTCATGAGCATGAGCCCCGCGCTCGACATCGATGACCGAAAGTCACGCCCGACGCAGGCCGAGGCGGCGGCGACGCCGGAGCGGCGTCCGCTGAACTGGCCCCTGTCGCTGGTGCTCACGGGCCTGGCGGTCGTGGCGCTTGTATTGGTCGGAATCCTCTACGCCCGTTCGTCCGGCTATCTGGCCGGCCTGTGGGGCGCGGGCGGGGTCGCGGTGGCCGCCTGGCTGCGCGTCACGCGGGGCCGACGTCAGGATGCGACCTTCGCCGCTGTGGTCGGCGTGGCTATCCTGGTGGGCGAGATACTGGCGGGCAATCCGCCCGTCCTGTCGGTGCTGTTCACCGTCGCCAATCTGGCGGAGATCGCGACCGCCGTGTTGTTGGCGCGTCGCCTGGCGCCCGGGCAGGACCTCCACAGCCTCGACTCCGCATCGCGGTTCATCATCTTCTCGGCGCTGGTCGCGCCCGCGCCGGCCGCGCTCTTCATGGCGGCCTGTCTCACCCTGATCGAGGGCGGGGACTTCCTGCAGGGCTTCCAGACCTGGTGGTTCGGCCACGCCCTGGGCATCGGCGTGCTGGGCAGCCTGGGGCTGGCCCTGACGCGCCGGAACCTCGCCTGGCTGGCCAAGCCGGCGCGGCTCCTGGAGTTCGTGGCGATGATGGTCCTGATCGCCGCGGTCTACTTCGCGATCTACGACGGCCGTCTGACCTTCGGCTTCATGCTGCTGCCTCTGCTGATGATCACGGCGGTGCGGCTGGGCGTGGTCGGGGCGGCGTCCAGCCTGGCGGTCGTGGCGATCCTGGCGGTCGGTTCGGCCATGCAGGGGCAGGGACCCTACCTGCGCCAGTCGCCTGTGCCCGACCAGGTACTGGCCGCGCAGCTGCTGGTGCTGATCGGCTATCTGCCGATGATCCTGCTGTCGGCGCTGCTGCAGGAAAGGAACCGCTTCGCCGCCCGCGCCCGCCAGGGCCAGCTGCGCGCCGAACGCGCCTCCGAGGCCAAGTCGCGGCTGCTGGCCAACGTCGCCCACGAGATCAAGAGCCCGGTCGCCGGGGTCATCGGCATCGGGGAGCTGTGGTCGAAGGGACAGCTGGGCGCCACCACGCCCCAGCAGACCGAAATGGCCGAGATGCTGGTCAAGACCGCCCGCCAGGTCGAGGCGCTGGCCCATGACCTGCTGGATGTGGCCCGCGCCGAATCCGGGGCCGTGAAGGTCGAGTTGCGGCCCACCGACGTGGTCGGCCTGCTGGAGGACACCCGTCGCGCCGCCCTGCTGCGGCCCGAGGCTGCCGGCGTCGCCATCGAACTGGTGGTGGACGCGGGCGGGGCGACGGCCCTGGCCGATTCCCAGCGCCTGGCCCAGGTCATCGGCAACCTGACCACCAACGCCCTGAAGTACGGGCGTGGCGGCGGCCGGGTGGTGCTGCGCGCCCTGAGGATCGACGGCCGCATCCGGGTCGAGGTCGTGGATTTCGGCCCCGGCCTGTCGGCGCAGAAGCAGGCGCAGTTGTTCGAGCCCTTCAACCGCCTGGGCCTGGAGCGGTCTTCGGTGGAGGGACATGGCGTCGGCCTGGCCCTGGCCAAGCGCCTGGTCGAGCTGCAGGGCGGCGAGATCGGCGTGGAATCGGCCGAAGGGCAGGGCGCGACCTTCTGGGTCGAGCTGCCGCGCGCCTGAGACGCTTGCCGTCGCCGCGCCGCCGGGCGATGTTCCGGCCATGCCCATGATCGCCCTCGCCCTGTTCCTGGCCGGCCAGGCCGCCGCCCCGCCTGCGCGGACGGCGTCCGACCTGACCCGCGACCTGAACA
>Ga0065721_10049574_pt1 | contig 31268 bp, 34 predicted proteins | sample Mesricmetagenome_FD_59108 | JGI IMG/M metagenome (GOLD analysis project Ga0065721, IMG submission 59108) | Mesophilic microbial community from rice straw/compost enrichment Sample: eDNA_1 v2 (version 2) | ecosystem: Engineered > Solid waste > Grass > Composting > Bioreactor | place: USA: Davis...
TCCTGCGCCGGGTTGCGGCAGCACCCAAACTGCGGTCCCCGTGCCGCTGGTCCCCGTGCCCGCCCCCCTGCCCCCGTCCGAACCGGCCGCCAAGGCCGCCGCACCCGCCCCGGAGGTCCCGCTGGACGAGCCGGAGTCCGGCAGCCTGCGCGACCGGCTGCTGTGGGCGATGGAGCGCACCGGCTGGGTCCAGGCCAAGGCCGCGCGCCTGCTGGGCATGACCACCCGCCAGGTCAGCTACGCCCTGCGCAAGTACAACATCGAAATCAAACGTTTCTGATGGGGCGTTTCTGATGGGGCGTTTCTGATGGGGCGCCTCCCATCGGGCGCACGCCGTCCCGCGATGCTGGGATATGTACGGGTGGTTGTGCTATGAAAGGGTAATACCGGCCTGCGGACGTGGGCTGGTCCCGCACGCCCCGACCAACTCCCGGAACCGGCCTTCGCCCGCCATGGAACGACCCCTCGCGCTTCTGTTTGTGGACATCGCCGACAGCACCCAGCTGTACGAGCGGGTTGGAAACGTGCAGGCCGCCGCGCTGGCGCAGAAGGTTCTGGCGCATCTGCGCCTGATCATCGGGACGAATGAAGGCACGGTCATCAAGAGCCTGGGCGACGGGCTGCTCGGCGCCTTCCCGACCGCCGACGGTGCCGCGCATTCCGCCCTGACCATGATGGAGCAGCAGCCGAGCTACGGCCTGCGGCTACGCGTCGGCATCCATTTCGGGCCGGTGATCCAGGGCAAGGAGGATCTGTACGGCGACGCCTGCAACGTCGCCGCCCGCGTGGAGCACATCGCCCGCCCCGGTGAAATCCTGGCCACCGACGATCTGGTCCAGCGCCTGTCGCCCCCGCTGCACCGCAAGACCAAGCTGCTGAACAGCGTGTCGGTGAAGGGCAAGCGGACGCCCATCCGCGTCTACCAGATGCGCACCGTCGACGACGCGGAAGAGGCGGTCGAAAGCACCACGGTGGGCCTGACGGTGTCGAACCGGATGGACGAGCACGGGATGCTGACCCTCTCCCTGGCCTACCGCGGCACGATCGTGACGATGAGCCACCTGCTGCCCCGCATCGCCGTCGGCCGCGACGAGACCAGCGGCCTGCGCATCCTGTCGCGCCAGACCTCGCGCCAGCACGCGGTGATCGACTTCAGCCGCGAGAGCTTCATCCTGACCGACCATTCGACCAACGGCACCTTCATCCGCACCGGCGATTCCCCGCCCGTGGTGCTGCGCCGCGATTCGACGAAGCTGGTCGGTTTCGGCCTGATCGGCTTCGGTGCCGAACCACGCAGCCCGGACGAAGACCACGCCGTGTCCTTCTGCGGCAAACTGGCCTAGGTGGAGAGCAGAGGCGCCGTTACACCCAGCGCCGGACGCGCCGCCGGTAATCTTCATAGGCGGCGCCGTGCAGGCGGCCCAGATGCTCCTCCTCCAGCCGCACCTGCACGGCCATGCCGACCAGCCCGGCGTACATGATCCCCAGCGTCAGGGCGGTGGGCGACACCAGGAACAGCGCGATGAAATAGGCCCCGACGCCGGTGAAGATCGGATTGCGGGAATAGCGGAAGAGGCCGCGGGTCACGAGGTCGGTCGGCCGCTCCCGGTCCACGCCGATGCGCCAGGACAGACCCATGTTCTGCTGCCCGGCGATCATCGCCAGCACGCCCGCGGCCATCATGGACAACGCCACGCCCTGCAACAGGCCGCCGCCGGCCTGCGTCAGCGCCGACACCGAGGCGATGCGGCCCGCGACCCCGTCGACGTCCTGCCACCAGATCGCCCGCGCCGCGACGTAGAGCGCCGTCAATCCCACCTGCACCTTGAACATCCGGCCCAGAAAGGCGTGCGCGCCGTCGCCCGTTTCGAAGGTCATGGCGTTCACGCCCGTGTGCCGGCGCAGCCACCACAGGCGCCACAGCGTCGTCGCGACAAAGCCGAACAGACACACCAGTGGGAACCAGCGAAGAAGCGCCTCGTGCATGAACGAACCTTGGCCTTGCAAGAGTTGGTTGCTCCACCATGGACAAGCACACCTGTTTTGACAATCACGGAAACGCCACACCCGCAAAAGCACACGCGGACCACACGCGCGCGTGTGGAATAGCGGCTTTCCCGGCCGGAAAGGGCCCGGGAAAGGCCCTGGAACCGCCCCGCGAGTGTTCCGCCAGGGCCTGACGTCGCCTTGTCGATTCCCCGACACCGCCCCCGCATTGTCGCAATGCCGACACAGGCCCGGGATCCGACAATTCGGCTCAACCCGTTGATTTTGCGGTATTCTTTAAACTGGCCCCGAACTTGCTTTTCCCCAGGTCGACCACAGCGCCGACAGCGCGGCAGCGAGGGAGCAGACGATGGGCAACGTGATTTCGCTCGACAGCATCCTGGGCCTGGGTGAGCTGAAAACCGACGCGCCGGCTCCGGCCGCGGCGTCCGGTTGCGCGTCATCCGCCTGCGGGTCGTCGGACGGTCCGGCCGACATGGCGCCCGAGGTGTGGGAGAAGGTGAAGAACCACCCCTGCTACTCGGAGGAGGCGCACCACTACTTCGCCCGCATGCATGTGGCGGTGGCGCCAGCCTGCAACATCCAGTGCAACTACTGCAACCGCAAATACGACTGCTCGAACGAAAGCCGGCCGGGCGTGGTCTCCGAAAAGCTAACCCCCGAGCAAGCCGTCCGCAAGATCCTGGCCGTCGCCCAGGAGATCCCGCAGCTCTCCGTCATCGGCATCGCCGGCCCCGGCGACAGTCTGGCGGCAAACGGCCGGAACACCTTCAGGACGTTCGAGATGCTGCAGAAGAAGGCGCCGGACCTGAAGCTGTGCCTGTCCACCAACGGGCTGGCCCTGCCGGACCATGTGGACACCATCGCCGCCTACAACATCGACCACGTCACCATCACCATCAACATGGTCGATCCGGAGGTCGGGCAGCGCATCTACCCCTGGATCTTCCACGACCACCGCCGCTGGACCGGGCTCGACGCCGCGAAGATCCTGCACGAACGCCAGATGCTGGGGCTGGAGATGCTGACCGCGCGCGGCATCCTGGTGAAGGTCAATTCCGTCATGATCCCCGGCATCAACGACGAGCACCTGCTGGAGGTGAACAAGGCCGTGAAGGCCCGCGGCGCCTTCCTGCACAACATCATGCCGCTGATCTCCGACCCGGCGCACGGCACCCACTTCGGCCTGACCGGCCAGCGCGGCCCCACCGCGCAGGAGCTGAAGGCGTTGCAGGACCAGTGCGAAGGCGGCGTGAAGCTGATGCGCCACTGCCGCCAGTGCCGCGCCGACGCGGTCGGCCTGCTGGGCGAGGACCGCGGGGCGGAGTTCACCATCGACCGCATCGAAGCGATGGGCGAGGTGGAATACGACGGCGAGACCGCCCGCACCTACCGCGAGCATGTGGAGTCGGAGCGCGCCGAGCGCCACGCCGCCAAGGCCGCCGCCCAGGCGGAGGTGGCGGAGACGGTCGGCGATGCGGTGCGGCCGATCCTGATCGCCGTGGCCACCAAGGGCGGCGAGCGCATCAACGAGCATTTCGGCCATGCCAGGGAATTCCAGATCTACGAGGTCGGTCCGAAGGGCGCCAAATTCGTCGGCCACCGCCGCGTCGACCAGTATTGCGAGGGCGGCTCCGGCGACGAGGACGCGCTGGACGCCGTGCTGTCGGCCATCAACGACTGCACCGCGGTGTTCGTCGCCAAGGTCGGCGGCTGCCCGTCGAAAAAGCTCCAGGCCGCGGGCATCGAACCGGTCGACCGCTTCGCCTTCGAATACATCGAAGAGTCGGCATTGACCTACTTCAAGGATTACGCCGAGCGCCTGGGTCAAGGTGCTGTCAACGCCCGGTCCGGACAGGACGCGGTGATCCGTACCGGCGCCTTCACCGCACGCCGGGCCTGATACGGACACGACCAGCACCGGATACGACCAGCACCGGATACGACCGGCACGGATTTAACCGGCGGCCCACCGCAACAGCCGCCCATCTTCCGAGGAGAGAACCATGGCTTACAAGATCAAGGCTTCCGACTGCACCGCCTGCGGCGCCTGCGATGCCGAATGCCCGAACGGCGCGATCAGCTTCAAGAAGGGCGCCTACGTCATCGACCCGGCCGTCTGCACCGAGTGCAAGGGCCAGTTCTCCTCGCCGCAGTGCGCCTCGGTCTGCCCGGCCGACTGCTGCGTCCCGGCCTGATCCCTCCGGCCTGATCCCTCTGGCCTGATCTATGCCGCAAACCCCTCTCCCCCCGTTTGGGGAGAGGGTCTCTCGCCGCGGGAGCACCGCCATGCTGGACGAGGTGGACGAAGGCTGGCTCAACCGCCGTTACTACGGCGGCGACCTGCCGCCGGAGGCGGAGCGGCTCCTGCACCTTGCCGCCGCCAGCTACGCCGACGGCGACGCGGCGCAGGGCTATCTCGCGCAGGCCGCGGCGCTGGCGCCGGGGCATCGGCTGGTCGACCTCGGCCACTACAAGTTCCACTTCTACAAGGCCAACCTGGACGAGGCGCTGGTCTATGGCGAGCGCATGCTCGGCCACGCCATGGCGGCCATCGGCCTGAACCACGCGGACTGGCGCGCCGTCGGCCCGGACCATGCCGACTTCCAGGGCCTGGAGCCCGCACCCCGCCTGTTCCTGTTCGCGCTGACCGCCGTCGGCTACCTGCTGCTGCGCCTCGGCCGGCTGGCCGAGGGGTGCTGCGCCCTGGCCAAGGTCCGGGACCTGGACCCCAAGGACAGGTTCGGCGCCGCGCGCCTTCTCGATGTTGCCGACCGTCATGGGCGGGAGGATGACGACGCATGAGCGACGACATCGACAGCGCGCTGGACTGGCTGGGCCGCCCCGTCCTCTGCACCGACTGCCCGTACCAGGACCGTCTGGCGGAGGGACGCTGCGAGCCGCTGCGCGCCTGCGTCCACGACCGCTACGCCAAGCGCATCCAGCGCTTCTTCCAGTGGAACGACGATCTGGCCCGCGAGCATCTCGACCATCCCTATTTCGAAGTCCGCGCCAACGCCGCGCGCTTCGCGCCGATCTTCCTGATCCCGCGCCTGATGGAGGACGCGGACGAGACCGTCCGCGCCGCCGTGGCGCGCCGCCTGCCCCGCCGCCTGCTGCTGAAGCTGCGCGACGACCCGGACCGCGAGGTGCGCATCGCCGTCGCCCTGCGGCTGGAGGACGCCGACCTCGCCCCGCTGATGCGCGATCCCGACTATTCCGTGCGGCTGCGCGTTGCCAAGCGCGTGCCGGAAGGCATGCTGCCGGCCATGATGCACGACGAGGACGCGGAGGTGCGGCTGGAGATCGCCAACCGCATCGGCCTGGAATGGCTGATGAGCATGGCCTGGGACGACAGCGGCCGCGTCCGCATGGTCGTCGCCCGGCGCCTTCCCCCGGAAAAGCTGGCCGCCCTGGCGCGCGACCCGGACTGGTGCGTCCGCTTCGTCGTCGCCAGCCGGATCGACCCCGACTACCTGGAACCGCTGACCCGCGACCCGGTGGACGAGGTCCGCACCGTGGCGCAGCAGCGCCTGGCCGGCGTCGCCGCCGACAGCGACCTGATTCCCGACTGAGGAGCCACCGAATGCGCGAGCGTGCCCGTGATCCGAACGAGCCCATCGAACTGGAAGGCCCCCCGGCCTTCGAGGAAGGGCAGAAGGTCCGCGCCCTGCGGGATGTGCGCAACGACGGCACCTACCCCGGCCGGCCGATGGGCGACTTCCTGATCCGGACGGGCGACGTCGGCTACGTCAAGTCCATCGGGACGTATCTGCAGATGTATTACATCTACGGCATCGACTTTTACGAGAAGCGCATCGTCGTCGGCATGCGTGCCAAGGAACTCGACCTCGTCGACGCCCGCTGCAACGACCCGAAATGAGGAGAAGCCCGCGATGAGCGACACCGTCACGGATGCCAGGAAGCCCGGCTTCATCCCGCCGCGCGAACCGCTCTACGACTGGGGCATGCCCGTGGTCGCGGCGGAGGACCTGTTCAACGACGGCAGCCACCCGCACGCCGAAGAAGGCGCCCTGCTGGTGCCGAAGGGCACCCCCGGCACCATCGTGCGCATCGGCCATGCGGAGGGCACGACGATCCCCGTCTATCTGGTCGAATTCCCGGCCGGCACCGTCGTGGGCTGCCTGGAGGAGGAAATCCTGCCCGCCGACGGCAAGCGCCGCGGGGTTCCCGGTGTGATGGACCCAGCTTGACCAAACCCATGATCTATTTCGACAACAACGCGACGACCGCCCTGGCGCCCGAGGTGCGGGAGGCCATGCTGCCGCACCTGTTCGAGCAGTACGGCAACCCGTCCAGCCCGCACGCCGCCGGCATGGCCGCCCGGCAGGCGGTGGGCGAGGCGCGCGGGCAGGTGGCCGCCCTGATCGGCGCGAAGCCGGCCGAGATCCTGTTCACCGCCAGCGCGACGGAGGCCAACCACACGGCCCTGCTCGGCACGCTGCGCGCCCTGTCGGACAAGGTGTCGGACAAGGCCGTTTCCGACCATGCCCCGGCCCGCCGCCACATCGTGACGACGGCGGTGGAGCACCCCTCCACCCTGATGCTGGTCCGCGACCTGAAACGGCAGGGCTGGCGCGTCACCATCCTGCCGGTGGACGAGGCCGGGGGCCTCGACCTCAACCGGCTGCGCGCCGCGGTCACGAGCGAGACGGCGCTCGTCTCCGTCATGTGGGCGAACAACGAGACCGGCGTGGTCATGCCGGTTGCCGAGGCGGCGGACATCGCCCAGGCGCGCGGCGCGCTGTTCCACACCGACGCGGTGCAGGCCGCCGGCCGCTTGCCGGTCAATGTGGAGGCTGTGAACGCCGACCTGCTGACGCTGTCCGCCCACAAGATGCACGGTCCGAAGGGCATCGGCGCGCTCTACGTCCGCAAGGGAACGCCCTTCGCCCCGCTGATCCAGGGCCATCAGGAACGCCACCGGCGCGGCGGAACGGAAAATGTGCCGGCCATCGTCGGCTTCGGCACCGCCGCCGACCTCGCCCGCACCGCCGTGGCGGAAGCCGGCGGCATCGCCATCCTGCGCGACCGGCTGGAGCGCGGCATCGTCGCCCGCTGGCCCGGCTGCCGCATCAACGGCGGCACCGCCAACCGCTTGCCCAACACGACCAGCATCCGTTTCGCCGACCCGCAGGGGCGCCCGGTGGACGCGGAGGAGATTCTTATGCGGCTCGACCGCGCGGGCATCGCCGTGTCCATGGGGGCCGCCTGCGCGTCGGGCCGGAACGAGCCCAGCCACGTGCTGACCGCCATGGGCCTGTCGCCGATGGCCGCCGCGGCAAGCCTGCGCTTCTCGCTCAGCCGCTACAGCACGGCGGCGGAGGTGGAAGCGGTGCTGACCGAACTGCCCGCCCTCTACGCACGGCTGGCGGCCTGACCCGGACAACAATCACGAACGACGGAGAACGACATGAAGGTGATGGTGCGCAAGGCGGGCGAGCAATACACGATCTACGTCGCCAAGAAGGACCTGGAGGAACCCATCGTCGCGATGGAAAAGCCGGGCCTGTGGGGCGGCTGGGTCAAGGTCGCCAACGGCTGGACGCTCGACCTGCCGGACCTGCCGGCGGACACCCGCCTGCCCATCACCGTCGAGGCCAAGAAACGCGGCGCGGAGTGACGGCCATGGCCCTGTCCCCGGAACGGATCGACGCCATCGCCGCCCTTGCCGGCACGCTGTTCGCGAAGGGCACCGCGCTCGACGCCGTGGTGCGCGCCGTGCGCGAAGCGCACCCGGACCTGTCCAACGTCACCGGGGCGCACGCCGCGGTGATGGCGGAGGATCCCTTCCGGGAGGAGCCCGGCTTCAACCTCTATCTGGTCGACGGCAGCAACCATTGCTGGCTGATCACGAACCAGCCGCAGACCGCCACCGGCATCGTGATCGCGCAAACCGATGAGGACGACTGAATGACCGAACCCGCGCCCGATTCCGCCCCCGAAGCCGAAGACGACGGGCAAACGTCCGACTACATCCCGCTGGTCGATCCCGACATCTCGGCGGCGGAGGTGGAGGTGCTGGGCCGCATCCTCACCTCCGGCTCCCTCAGCGACGGGCGCATGGCCCAGGCCTTCGAGGAGGCCTTCGCCGCCTATGTCGGCCGCGCCCACGCCGTCACCGTGTCCAGCGGCACCATCGGCACGCTGCTGGTGCTGAAGGCGCTGGGCATCGGGCCGGGGGACGAGGTGCTCTGCTCCCCCTACGGCTGGCATCAGGTGCAGCACGCCATCGCGCTGGCCGGCGCGACGCCGGTCCTCGTGGACATCGACTACTGGCAGCACACCATCAACCCGGAGAAGGCGGCGGCGAAGATCACGCCGCAGACCCGCGCCATCCTGGCCGGCAACGTCAACGGCCACCCCGCCCACTGGGACGAGCTGCGCGCGCTGGCCGACGCGCGGGGCCTGACCCTGATCGAGGATTCGACGGAGGCCATCGGCTCCACCTACAAGGGCCGGCTGGTCGGCGGCTTCGGCGACTGCGCCGTCTTCGATTTCTCCGAACCGGGCGTCCTGCTGACCGGCGAGGGCGGGATGATCGTCACCGACGACAAGGACCTCGCCCACCGCCTGCGCTACCTGCGCCGCCGCGAGGTGGAGCACCGCAACACGGTGGTCATCACCCGCACCGTCCCCTTCCAGGCGGGCATGAGCAACCTGACCGCGGCGCTGGGCCTCGTGCAGCTGAAGCGTCTGCCGGAAATTCTGGAAAAGCGCCGCCGCGTGGTCGGCTGGTACGAGGCGGCGATGGCCTCCTTCGAAGGCATCAAGCCCCCCTACAAGGGACCGGGCGCCACGGAGGTGCATCCCATGGTCTACACCGTGCACCTCGGCACGCGCTTCACCGCCAGCGGGCGCAAGGCGATCCTGGAGGATCTGGACACCCACGACGTGGACGCGTCCGACTACGGCCAGGCGCTCTTCACCCAGCAATATTACCAGGAGCGCGGCGCCAGCCGGGCCGACTGCCCGGTCTGCCAGAAGACGGTGGACCGCGTGCTGGCCCTGCCGCTGCACCACAAGGTCACCCAGGACCAGATCGCCTTCATCGTGGACACGCTGAAGGACGCCACCGTCAACACGGGCGCGGGCGCGGCGATCTATCTGTGAAATTGGGCTGTGAATTTGGGCGACCCCCTCCCGCCCGCTAGCCGAACGGGGCCAGCATGACCGACACCGCCATCATCGACAGCACCGAAACCGCCACCCCCGAGGCCGTCATCGACGAGATCGCGGCCGCGCTGAAGGCGCGGACCGTGGTGCCGTATCTCGGCCCCGGCGCCTTCGCGCTGCTGCCGGAGGCCGACTGCCCCATCCCGCGCAATTCCGCGGAGCTGGTGCAGCGGCTGAACGCCAAGGTCGCGGCACCCGGCCGCATCCGCAGCCAGTTGACCGCCGTCGCGCAGTTCATCGAGACGCGGCGCCATCGCAAGACGCTGGACAGCATTCTCAACGAGATCTTCCGGCGCGCGGTGCCGGCCACGCCGGTGCACCGGTGGCTGGCGTCCCTGCCCGCCCCGCCGATGATCGTGGACGTCTGGTACGACAACGCGCTGGAAACGCTGCTGGCCGAAAAGGCCGGCCTTGCCTGGGGCCAGATCCAGGGCCTGTCCCATCCGCAGGGCGCCGGGGAATGGGTGAAGTATTACGGCCCCGACGGGGCGGAGGTCGGCGCGGACGCAGCGTCGGGATGGGAGACCATCCTCTACAAGCCGTCGGGCAGCGCGACGCCGGCCGGCAACTACCTGATTTCCGACAGCGACTTTGTCGAGATCCTGACGGAGATCGACATCCAGACGCCGATCCCCGCCATCGTGCAGGAGCGGCGGGCGGGCCGGCACTTCCTCTATCTCGGTTGCCGTTTCGACCAGGAAATTCAGCGCACCTTCGGCCGCCAGATCGCCAAGCGCTCGTCCGACCGGCATTGGGCCGTCATCGAGGGCGACCTGTCGAAGAACGAGGCCCGCTTCCTGGCCCAGCACAACATCACCCGCCTCGACCTGCCCCTGGCGGAGGCGGTCCGCCGGATCGGGGAGGCGGTGGGGTAAGCCCACCGCCCTGCCCTGACCTTTCCCTAAAGCGAATTGCCATTCGCTTTAGATTCACATGGCCTCATTCGCCGGCCGGGCTTCGGCCGCACGTGCGGCCGGGACCGCAGTCGCAGTCCTAAGCGGATCGAAATCCGCTTTAAGCCGCGACCGGAACGGTCAGCGCGTCGATTTCGCGCTGGGCGGCGTCCATGGCCTTGGCGCGGGCCTCGGGGCCCATGCCGACGCCCTCGGCGCGGATCACCGTCACATCGGTGACGCCCAGGAAGCCCAGCACCGTGCGCAGGTAGGCTTCCTGGTGATCCAGCGCGCGCATCGCATCGCTGGTGGAATAGACGCCGCCGCGCGAGGAGGCGATGAAGACCTTCTTGCCACCGGCCAGACCAACCGGCCCCTTCTCGGTGTAGCTGAAGGTGCGGCCCGCCTGGGCGATGCGGTCGATCCAAGCCTTTAGCTGGGTCGGGACGGTGAAGTTGTACATCGGCGCACCGATGACCACGACGTCGGCGGCCAGGAACTCGTCCACCAGCGCATCGGTCAGCGCCAGCTCCTCCTTCTGGCGGGCGTTCAGGCCGTCCAGGTTGCGGAACTTCACGACCTGCATCAGTTCACCGGTCAGGTGGTCCGGCGGGGCGACGGCGAGGTCGCGGTGGCTGACCTCGGCGCCCGGCGCGGCGTTCCGGACAGCCTCGATGATGGAGGCGGTCAGCTGGCGGGAAACCGAGGCGTCGCCGAGCGGGCTGGAATCGATGTGCAGGAGCTTCATGGTTGGTCCGTTTGTTGGAAGCCGAGCGGCCACCAGGGGTTTCACCGGGGGCATCGCTCGTCGCTTCGGTGTGTCTCGGTCCGGACCTTACGCTGGTTACGCGAATCGATTGAGAGCCTTCTCCGTCACTGACCGTTGCGCACGGCCGAACAATCGCTGCCGGCCTTCCCTCACCCATTCTGGCCCAGCAACGCGCGCTGGAAACGCAGAATGTGGATGTCGAGGATCTGGTTCACCACGTCCCGGTTTTCCCCGAAACTGGGCTCCGTCCAGGCCTTCGCCTTCACCGCCGCGGCGACGGCCTCGCACACGCCGGCGAAGGTGAAACTTGCCGTGGCGACCGGGCGGCCGGTCAACAGGTCGGCAAGCGCATCGGACTCGCGCTGGGTCAGGTGGGGGAAGAAATCGGCAACCAGACGGCGGCGGACGCGGAACAACTCCGTCCGCTTGATGTCGAGCTTGTTGCTGAGAGCCTCGGCGTGCCGGCGATAGCGCAACAGCGGTGCCTTGACGTTGGCGAACACCGCGCCGTGCCGCATGCAATCGACCCAGAACGCATAGTCGCCGCAGATCATCCAGGCCGGGTTCCAGCGAACGCGGTTGCGCCGCAGAAAGTCGTGCCGGACCACGGCGGTCGGGTTGAAGATGTTCCGCGCGGCATCCAGGAACATCGCCTTGATGTCGCCGTCGTGCTGCGGCGCATCGGACAGGCCGGTCTGGGCCCCGAACATCTCCAGATCGCTGCCGCAGACGGTCACCTCCGGACGGGAATCCATCAGCCGCACCTGCATCGCCAGCCGGTCGGGCAGCGCGATGTCGTCCCCTTCCATGCAGGCGATGATCTCGCCGCCGGCCATTTCCAGCGCGACGTTGAAGGTCGCGAACGCACCCATCTGCGCGGGATTGCGCACGACCCGCAGCCTGGGGTCCGTCATACCGCGCAGGATGTCGCCGGTTTCGTCCGTCGAACAGTCGTCGACGACGATGAGTTCGAAGTCGCCGAAGCTCTGCGCCAGGATCGACCCGACGGATTCACCGACATAGGGAGCGACGTTGCGGACGGGAATGATGACGGATACGCGCGGTGCCATGATTGTTCCTCGATGTGGTCCCCTGCATGGCCGCGCCGGCGGTTCCCCGCCCCAAACGCACCTATTTCAGGAGCAGCCCGCCCCGGAAAACGGCCATCTCGCCCGCCTTCATCACGGTCCAGTTCTCGTCGCGGGTCAGCGGGCGGGTGGCGACGACGGTGACGACGTCGTTCGGCGTCGTCTCCTTCGCGAAATCGACGCTCATGTCGTCGTCGATCAGCGTCGCCGGGCCGAAGGGCGCCTTGCGGGTCAGCCAAGCGAGGTTGGTGGCGCAGTGGCACCAGAGATACCGCCCGTCGCTGAGCAGCATGTTGAACACGCCCAGCTTGCCCAGGTCGGCGGCGATGTCGCGCACCAGCCGCATCAGCGCGGCGGGGCTCTTCGGCGGCTCCGGGTAATGCATGCGGATCTGGTCGAGCAGCCAGCAGAAGGCGTGCTCGCTGTCGGTGGAGCCGACCGGCGCGTAGAAGGTCAGCGTGCGCTGCTTGATGCCCTTCAGCTGGCCGTTGTGGGCGAAGGTCCACATGCGGCCCCACAGCTCCCGCGTGAAGGGGTGGGTGTTTTCCAGCCCGACCCGGCCGCGGTTGGCGCGGCGGATGTGCGAGATCACCGTGCAGGACTTGATGGAATAGCTGCTGACCAGCCGCGCGATTTCCGACTCGCAGCTTGGCGCCGGGTCGTGGAAGGTCCGGCAGCCCTTGCCCTCGTAGAAGGCGATTCCCCACCCGTCCCGATGCGGACCGGTCTGCCCGCCACGGCGCATCAGGCCGCGAAAGCTGAAGCAGATGTCCGTGGGCACGTTGGCGCTCATGCCCAGCAGTTCGCACATGGGTTGGCCCCTGTTGCCGTTGGTGTCCGGTTTCTCACACTGGGCGACAAACCTACGACACAGGGTGGGGTTCCGTCATCCCTTTGCAGGCATCAGGCCTTTGAAGGCGTCAGGCCCTTGCCGGTGGAGGGCACGGCGGCATGTCCGGCCGGACGCAGCCCTCCAGCCGCCCCTCCGGCGCACCGGGCGCGAGGCCGATCCAGGCGTCCACCCGCTCCGCCTCGAAACCGCAGTCGCGGCGGTCGCCCACCCGCATCAGCGGGCGGCGGATCAGCAACGGCGTTTTCAGCATCAGCGCGAGCGCGGAGGCTTCGTCCAGCGCGTCCGGATCGACCTCTCCGGCCTTGATCGCCGGGGCGCCGCGGTTGAACCAGTCCGCCACCGGCCGGTCGCCGAAGAAGGGGCGCAGGCTCTCCGCCGTCCAGGGCTCGGACAAAAGGTCGCGGGCGTGGACGGTGTGGCCGGCGTCGGCCAGCAGCTTCCGTTGGCGCGCGTTGCCGGCGCAGCCCGGCTTTTCGTAGAAGATCACGTCGGCCATGTCGGGTCACCCCTGTCTGAGCGCCGGGGCGCGGGCGAGCAGCCCGTCCACCTGGGCGCAGATCTCGTCGTAGACCTTGCGGTCCAGCTTGCGCAGCCAGCGCGGCGGAATGGTTTCCACGCCGTAGGTGGCGCCGGCCAGCATACCGGCGATGGCGCCGGTGGTGTCGGCGTCGCCGCCCTGGTTCACCGTCTCCACGACGCAGGATTCCACCGAATCGGTCTGGAAGTAGTAGTGCATCACCGTCTGCATCGTATCGACGATGAAGGCGGTGGACAGGTTGCGGTAGGGCTGGAACTTGAATTGGCGGTGCCGGGCGATCAGCGCGTTGATCTCGTCCCGCACGTCCAGTACGCCGCCGCCCAGCACCAGCCGCCGCACCATGCGGCCGAGCGTCAGCGTGGCGGCGTCCGACAGCGTGTTGCAGTGGGTGATGTGCGCCTGCTCCAGAGTCCAGCGCTCGAACGCCTCGTCGTCGCCCAGCGTGGCCAGCGCCACCGGCAGGTTGCGCATCGCCGCCCCGTTGCCGGCGTGATACTCGCTCTCCGGCTCCGACAAAGTGCCGTGCATGATGAAGCGGCGGATGCCGCGCCGTGTCGTGTCCCCGACATCGACGGGAACGCCCTTCAGCCAGGCGGCGAACTCCTCCGCGGCGCGGCGGGCGTCCCATTCCGGGTCGGCGAGGATGGCGCGGCCGAGGTGGATCGACATCTCCGTGTCGTCGGTCACCTGCCCGGCCGGCAGCTTCAGCCAGCCGCCACCCTTGATGTGCTTGTGCACGCCGTACTGGTGGGCGATCTCGCCCTTGGTCAGAAACTCCACCGTGGCGCCCAGCGCGTCGCCGCAGGCCAGCCCGAGATAGGCGCCCAGCGCGCGCGAGCGGATCGAATGTTGGGTCATGGGCCGTATGGTGTCCCGTGATCGGTTGTCAGAGAAGCGACACCCCCACCCTGTAATCCCCGCCGACCACCAGGTATTCGCCCTCGCCCTTGAAAGGATAGCGGGGCAAAATGTCGCGGAAAAAGACGACCTTGGTGAGCGGCACCCAGGTTTCGAGGATGTAGTCGCCGAACTGGCCGGCGATGTCGCGCTCGATGGAAAAGGAGCAGAGATTGTTGAGGCGCAGCACCGCCGTGCGCTTGTCCGGGCGCGCGACGATGTGGTGTTCCTCGAAATTGTTGACGCCGCGGTACAGCCGGATGTGACTGGCGCGGGACGGCATCGGCGCGTCGGGCCAGCCGCGCCGCATCCACCACTGGCAATACTCATACATCAGGTCGAGCTGCAAGTGGATGTTGTTGTTGTGGAAGCGGGTGGAGAGCTTTTCCTCCCCATAGCTCTGCCATGCCTCCGACGCGAAACGCTTGATCGGTTCCTTGTGGTAGGTGGGCAGCAGGCCGAAGCGGCTTTCCACCCAGCCCTTCAGCACGGCCCCCTCCGACGCGTTGCTGTCGAACATCCAGCCCTTCAGCAGGCGCAGATAGCTGGCCCGGAAGCGGCGCTTGCCGTCCGCACCTTCAGAGCCGGAAAAGTCCGGGTTCAGGCCGAAGGTGAAGGCCATGTAGTGCTGGAAGATGTCGGCCGCGATCAGGCTGTTTGGGCTTTCGTCCAGCGCCTCGAACAGCACGGCGTGCTCGTTGCGGGTGCCGCCGATGCGCAGGCGGCGCGGCGCGTCGTTGAAGCCCTCGGTGCACAGCACCTCCGCCGGGACGTTCAGCAGGTTGGTGCGATGCGCCCGAAGCGCCAGGGGTGAATCCGGATCGACCAGCCGCCCGTTCGCGTCCCTGATGCCGCCGCTCGCCGAACCGTCCGCCATACCGTCCTCAAAACCTTACTTTTTGCATGGATACTCCGATTGGCCGGCGACGCCAAGCGCCGTGTGGCATCAGGACACACCGCGCATCGATTGAAATTCGAAACAATGCCTCTGTTCTTTTAAATATCTTTCTGAGTACGCCAAATATCTAAAAAATATCCATTTGAAAGGAGCAGGTCCCAGCCCCATAGTCGAGTCGAACCGGTTCAAGTCACCGTAAGACGAGGCGCAACATGTGGCTGATGAAGCGGCAGCAGAAGGAGACGCGCCAGCGCGCCGCACCGCCGCCGCGCGCCCTTTTGCCCTCCTCTGTTCCAGCCCCCGGTTCGATGGCAACCTCCGATCGCGCCGCCCTTCGTCCCGGCGCCCTGCGCTGTGCGCCGGCCACGTTGCGCGGCGTGCGGGAGGCCCGCGACGCGGTGACGCTCGCCCGGCTGCTGCGCGGCACCATCACGCCCATGCGCGCCGACGAGGTTCTGGCCCTGCTGGAGCCGTATCGGCCCCGTCTGGTGCCCAAGCCGCTGAACCCGCTGTCGGTCATGGTCGGCCAGCCGCCGGGCCGCATGCTGGAGGCGCTGCTGCGCCCCACCGCGCCCATCATCCTGGACGTGCTGCTGCCCCGCCTGCGCGACCACCTGATCGACCGGCTGGTGGACGGCAAGACCACGCCCGAGGAAGGCCTGCCCAGCGCCGTGGACGTGGCGGAGGCCATGCGTTCGCTGATCACCCTGCTGCGCGGGGCCGGGCGCGGCACCGTGCTGGCGGTGGTCACGGCGGTGGAGACCGACGGGCGCGACGACGCCGACCGCATCACCCGCGGCGCCCCCGTCACCATCGACGAGTTGGCCCGCGCGCTGCTGCGGTTCGAAGTGCGCCGGCTGATGCTGGAGACGCTGGGCGCGACCACCGCGTTGCAGGACGTCATCTATCAGGCGCGCCGCCTCGCCCGCTTCGCGCTGCGCCGGGCGACGGAAGCCATCGAGGGCTTCGTCGCCGACCGCGGCATCAAGGCACTGCACGCCAGCCTGACCACGCTGGCCTCGGTGGACGGGCTGGTGGTCGTGGTCCTGCGCAACCTGGACGACCAGGAGGAAAGCCGCGAGGAGACCAGCCCCTTCGTCGAGCCCGCCGACCGCAAGGCGCTGAACGACTATCTGTCGGCCGCGTGGCGGCTTTCCGACACATTGTTCGACCTTGTCGGAAAGGCCGCCAACGGCGGGGAATTGGACGATCTGCTGTTCGAGGCGCTGCTGCGCCAGCTGCGCGCCCTGCACGAGTTCTGCACGGCCATCGACCACGCCGGCCGGCCGGCCACGCTCGACACGCTGGAACGGCGGCTGGTGGAGCGCACCGACGCGCTCGCCCGTCTTGCCGGGGAACGGCTGATCGAAACGATCCTCGCCCGCCCGGCCGACCTCGCCAAGGCCCGCCGGCTGCTCGTCCGCGGCCAATCGCTGGCGCAGCTGCTGTGCGACATGGACCAGGACGATGGCCTTGAGGAACTGGCGATGCGCCTCGTCGTCGCCCGCGACGCGCTGGAGCACGGGGCGCCGGCCACCGCCTAGGCCGGAATTTTCACCACAGAGACACAGAGGCACGGAGAGACCTCGCTCCGCGCCGAGCTTCGGGGCGGGGTGACGGCTTGCCCTAAAGATCTCTGTGTCTTTGTGCCTCCGTGGTGAAATCCCGACACGGCAACTCCACCCCCGATTCATTGCGAGAGACCCGACAAAATGTCGGGGTTTGTCGGGTATGTCACAGGCCCGACAATGCGGACCGCGCTTGTCCGCATTCATTTTTCACAAGCGTTTTCAACGATCTAGGAAATACCCATAATCTGGCACGGGTCATGCAGATACAGGGTCGAAGCGGCCGCGGGCTGGCCGCCCCGAAATTCAAAAACCCTGTAGACCCAAGCCAAGGAGATTTCCCCCATGTCTTTGCGCCAGATTGCGTTCTACGGTAAGGGCGGTATCGGCAAGTCCACCACCTCCCAGAACACCCTGGCCGCGCTGGTCGAGATGGATCAGAAGATCCTGATCGTCGGCTGCGATCCGAAGGCCGACTCGACCCGTCTGATCCTGCACGCCAAGGCCCAGGACACCGTGCTGCACCTGGCCGCCGAAGCCGGCTCGGTCGAGGACCTGGAACTCGAAGACGTCGTCAAGATCGGCTACAAGGGCATCAAGTGCGTGGAGTCCGGCGGTCCGGAGCCGGGCGTGGGCTGCGCCGGCCGCGGCGTCATCACCTCGATCAACTTCCTGGAAGAGAACGGCGCCTACGACGACGTCGACTACGTCTCCTACGACGTGCTGGGCGACGTGGTGTGCGGCGGCTTCGCGATGCCGATCCGCGAGAACAAGGCCCAGGAAATCTACATCGTCATGTCCGGCGAGATGATGGCGCTCTACGCCGCCAACAACATCTCCAAGGGCATCCTGAAGTACGCCCACAGCGGCGGCGTGCGCCTGGGCGGCCTGATCTGCAACGAGCGCCAGACCGACAAGGAAGTCGACCTCGCCGAGGCCCTGGCCAAGCGCCTGGGCACCCAGCTGATCCACTTCGTGCCGCGCGACAACATCGTGCAGCACGCCGAGCTGCGCCGCATGACGGTCATCGAGTACGCGCCGGAATCCAAGCAGGCCGACGAGTATCGCCAGCTGGCCAGCAAGGTCCACGCGAACAAGGGCAAGGGCGTCATCCCGACCCCGATCAGCATGGAAGAGCTGGAAGAGATGCTGATGGACTTCGGCATCATGAAGTCGGAAGAGCAGCAGCTCGCCGAACTCCAGGCCAAGGAAGCCGCCGCGGCCAAGGCCTGACACCAGGGGCCTGATAACCGCGCCCCCGACGGGGCACGGTTCTGAACTGGCCCCCTCCCCAGCCCATCCCCCGCATTCCGCTTGGGGGTGGGAGAGAGGGGGCTCGGTCCCGCGCTGGAGCGGCGCGGATCATGCGAGCATGCAGGAGACTGGCACCATGAGCCTGTCCGTGAACGAAGGCGTCGACGTCAAAGGTCTCGTCGACAAGGTTCTCGAAGCGTATCCCGAAAAGTCGCGCAAGCGCCGCGCCAAGCACCTCAACGTGCTGGAGGCCGAGGCGAAGGATTGCGGCGTCAAGTCGAACATCAAGTCGATCCCCGGCGTGATGACCATCCGCGGTTGCGCCTACGCCGGTTCCAAGGGCGTGGTGTGGGGTCCGATCAAGGACATGATCCACATCTCCCACGGCCCGGTGGGCTGCGGCTACTACTCCTGGTCGGGCCGCCGCAACTACTACGTCGGCGACACCGGCGTGGACAGCTGGGGCACGATGCACTTCACCTCCGACTTCCAGGAGAAGGACATCGTCTTCGGCGGCGACAAGAAGCTGCACAAGGTGATCGAGGAGATCAACGAGCTGTTCCCGCTCGTCAACGGCATCTCGATCCAGTCGGAATGCCCGATCGGCCTGATCGGCGACGACATCGAGGCGGTCGCCCGCGCCAAGTCGGCGGAAATCGGCAAGCCGATCATCCCCGTGCGCTGCGAAGGCTTCCGCGGCGTGTCCCAGTCGCTGGGCCACCACATCGCCAACGACACCATCCGCGACTGGATCTTCGAGAAGACCGAGCCGAAGGAAGGCTTCGTCTCCACCCCGTATGACGTCACCATCATCGGCGACTACAACATCGGTGGCGACGCCTGGGCCAGCCGCATCCTGCTGGAGGAGATCGGCCTGCGCGTGGTCGCCCAGTGGTCGGGCGACGGCACGCTGGCGGAGCTGGAGAACACCCCGAAGGCCAAGGTCAACCTCATCCACTGCTACCGCTCGATGAACTACATCGCGCGCCACATGGAAGAGAAGTTCGGCATTCCGTGGATGGAGTACAACTTCTTCGGCCCCAGCCAGATCGCCGAGTCCCTGCGCAAGATCGCCGCTCTCTTCGACGACACAATCAAGGAGAACGCGGAGAAGGTCATCGCCAAGTACCAGCCGATGGTCGACGCCGTCATTGCCAAGTACAAGCCGCGGCTTGAGGGCAAGAAGGTCATGATCTACGTCGGCGGCCTGCGTCCGCGCCACGTTGTCGACGCCTACCACGACCTGGGCATGGAGATCGTCGGCACGGGCTATGAGTTCGCGCACAACGACGACTACCAGCGCACGCCGCACTACGTGAAGGACGGCACGCTGATCTACGACGACGTCACCGCGTTCGAGCTGGAAAAGTTCGTCGAGGCGATGCGCCCGGACCTCGTCGCGTCGGGCATCAAGGAAAAGTACGTCTTCCAGAAGATGGGCCTGCCGTTCCGCCAGATGCACAGCTGGGACTACTCCGGCCCGTACCATGGCTATGACGGCTTCGCCATCTTCGCCCGCGACATGGACCTCGCGATCAACAACCCCGTGTGGGGCATCATGAAGGCTCCGTTCTGATCACGGCCTCAGAGAAATAGGAGTATTGCACGATGTCTCACCCCGTTTCCCAGAGCGCCGACAAGGTCATCGACCACTTCACGCTGTTCCGCCAGCCCGAATACAAGGAGATGTTCGAGCGCAAGAAGGCGGAGTTCGAGTACGGCCACTCCGACGAGGAGGTCGCGCGGGTTTCCGAGTGGACCAAGTCGGAAGAGTACAAGGAAAAGAACTTCGCCCGTGAGGCGGTCGTCATCAACCCGACCAAGGCCTGCCAGCCGATCGGCGCGATGTTCGCGGCCCAGGGCTTCGAAGGCACCCTGCCCTTCGTCCACGGCTCGCAGGGTTGCGTCGCCTATTACCGCACGCACCTGACCCGCCACTTCAAGGAGCCGAACTCCGCGGTGTCCTCGTCGATGACGGAAGACGCGGCGGTGTTCGGCGGCCTGAACAACATGATCGACGGTCTGGCCAACGCCTACGCGCTGTACAAGCCGAAGATGATCGCCGTTCTGACCACCTGCATGGCCGAAGTCATCGGCGACGACCTGCAGGGCTTCATCCAGAACGCGAAGAACAAGGACAGCGTGCCGGCGGACTTCCCGGTCCCCTACGCGCACACCCCGGCCTTCGTCGGCAGCCACATCGTCGGCTACGACAACATGATCAAGGGCGTCCTGACCCACTTCTGGGGCACGTCGGAGAACTACGACACCCCGAAGAACGAGACGATCAACCTGATCCCGGGCTTCGACGGCTATGCGGTCGGCAACAACCGCGAACTGAAGCGCATCGCCGGCCTGTTCGGCATCGACATGACCATCCTGTCGGACGTGTCGGACAACTTCGACACCCCGATGGACGGCGAGTACCGCATGTACGACGGCGGCACGACGCTGGAGGCCACGAAGGAGGCCGTCCACGCCAAGGCCACCATCTCCATGCAGGAGTACAACACCCCGGCGACCCTGCAGTTCATCAAGGAGAAGGGCCAGCAGGTCGCCAAGTTCAACTACCCGCTGGGTGTTGCGGCGACGGACGAGCTGCTCCTGAAGCTGTCGGAGCTGTCGGGCAAGCCGGTTCCGGACTCCCTGAAGCTGGAGCGCGGCCGTCTGGTCGACGCCATCGGCGACAGCCACACCCACCTGCACGGCAAGCGCTTCGCCGTCTACGGCGACCCGGACTTCTGCCTGGGCATGAGCAAGTTCCTGATGGAACTGGGCGCCGAGCCGGTGCACATCCTGTCCACCTCCGGCTCGAAGAAGTGGGAGAAGCAGGTCCAGAAGGCGCTGGACGCCTCGCCCTTCGGCAAGTCGGGCAAGGCCTACGGCGGCAAGGACCTCTGGCACCTGCGGTCGCTGCTGTTCACCGACAAGGTCGACTACATCATCGGCAACAGCTACGGCAAGTATCTGGAGCGCGACACCAAGATCCCGCTCATCCGCCTGACCTACCCGATCTTCGACCGCCACCACCACCACCGTTACCCGACCTGGGGCTACCAGGGCGCTCTGAACGTGCTGGTGCGCATCCTGGACCGGATCTTCGAGGACATGGACGCCAACACCAACATCGTGGGCCAGACCGACTACTCGTTCGACCTGATCCGCTGATCGCTAGGGTTCACCGGGTTCTCCCGGCCGGGACGGGGCTTCCATCCCCCCGCCCCGGCCACTTCCCCGGAAAACCGGAGGCCGCCGCAAGGCAGTCTCCGGTTTTTTCGTTTGGGCAAATCACCCCTCTTCCTGCTCCGCAGTGGAGAGAGGGACCTACGCCCATGGCATGAGTAGGTGAGTGCAAGGGTTCTCGGGAAAATCTAGTGGTGTGCACCAGACAGACCGTCACGTAGGTGGCTTGGTGCAGCCCGTAGGATGCCTCGGCTCACCTGACGTGCAGAAAATAGGATCCATCTGGTTCGGCCCAACAGTCAGGGGGTGATCCGTTTCTCGCAAAACGAACCCATGATGACAGGAACACAACCTATTGGTTATTTCTGAAGGAGAATAAAGCTATTAATGGCTAGAATTCAGCCTTTTTTTGGCTCGCTCCATTTGCCTTCTTCTTCTCCTTGCCTCAGCACTATTACTCGCACGATTCTTCCCTGCATCATCAGGGTATTCGTACTCACGCGTAAGAGTAGCGGCAGCGACGATCCTCAGACGCTTTTGATCTTCTGCGGCTTGTCTTGCCTGATCGTCTGTCCATGTGGTGAAATCAAAGAAGCCTATATCCTCAGATCCTCCGCGACCAATCTGCCGAGGCTCCATAGCTATCCCGACAGCCTCCCGAACCTGCGGGTTTTTAAGCTTGATTATACTAGCATATGCGGCAAGTAATTCCCGACGCACCAACTGGTATTCTTCATACGGGACCCCTTCAATGGGAGGCAGAAGGACAATTGGAAACGCAAGGTCAAGGTCACGACCAGTTAATATAGCTGAGAATCGAGTTGCATTCGGAGGAGTATTCTCAAAAACATCCTTTAGCTTGCGACCAATCATTCGCCGCTCGACGCGGCTCACAGAGGCCATTCTCCTCACGCCTCTTTCATAATCATTTAGCGATATGGGCTCTGTAATTTTTCCACTCCTCACGGTGTTATTAAAGTATTCAATAAGATTGTCCCATATATAGCTTACATAATTTTCGTTCTTTCGCGTTTCATGCCGATAGCTATTTTTATAGTTATCCCAGTGCCCCTCCTCGACATTTACGGAAATCAAATTACCTTCGGGGATGGCAAACCCATGTTCCTCATCATTGTCCATACTTGTTAAATAACGTGTGAGTAGTTCCTCTTCACCTCCTGCCCGGACGACACACCTCGCAATAAGCTCCTCCTTTTTTCTCAGGTATGCGCAGAAGTCAGAAATTGTGTCCAATTCCCTCATAACTATGTCCAGAGTCACGTCGTCAAAAACATGGACGTATCCTTTTTTTTCGTCGAAGTAACCAACCGTGAAAGCCTTATATATCTCAGCGTCGCTGTGCATAACAGGGTCTTGATCGGTTACAATGCGCAAGCTTCCACTTCCCCCTTTATAAAACGCCCGACAGGGTTCTTTTGCTCCAACAGCTACAGCGACTCTGTGCACACGAATTTTGTCACCTTCCGGGATATCGATCGGAAACTTAATTTTACACTCTGGGTCTAGAAATAATCTTCCAGGAAATTTCTTGATCCATCTTTCAGCTCCGTATATTTGATCAGCAGATTTAATAATCGATTTCTTGTACCAACGATTCCAATCGACAGCAAGACGGCCAGTATCCTTAAAAGAGCATGACTTATCAGAAAATATTATTACGTCACTCCCAAAAACGACCAGAAGATCACAAACTTCCTTCCCGAGCTTATAGCTCCCAGTTATCCCATCGTCGTTGAAAACGTTAGGAAAGCTCCAGAGCGAGAGAAAAGAGCGTTTGCAGAGCCTCGCCAGATACTGCTCCGAAGGTGTTGTTCCGCTAAACATACTCGCTCCATAGTGGATAAACTCCAGCCATTTGAAAGCACGCACATATTGAAAGTCAATTCCCAAAGCTTTGCGTGCATGGTGTCACTGAACAGCCTTACGAGTTGGACATCCTCGGCATGACAGCCAGCGTCTGCGCGGCTCCATCCGACTAGTAGACCCGTTCAGACGGACCGTTACGTTTGTACGTCCGCGGGCTCAAGGCATCCTACGGGCTGCACCAAGGCGCACTCTACTTGCCCTTACCCTCCCACGCCTTCGGCGCGGGCCCCTCCCTCTCCCGCCGGAAGCGGGCGAGGGGGATTGGGCGGCATGTCCGAGACCCGACAATCCCCCGCGATTGTCAGCTATCGCACAGCCATCGCGACATCGACAATCCAACAAAATCAAAGCCTTAGACACTGGCACGAGCCCTGCATACCCCCTTCCCACACGTGCCGATGTCGGCCATGGGCGGGAGAAGGGCATGCTCCGGGAAAAGCTCCAAGAGGTCTTCAACGAGCCGGGTTGTGCGACCAATCAGGCCAAGTCGGACAAGGAGCGGAAGAAAGGCTGCTCCAAGGCGCTGAAGCCGGGGGCCGCTGCGGGCGGCTGCGCTTATGACGGCGCGATGATCGCGCTTCAGCCGATCGCCGACGCCGCACACCTCGTGCACGGGCCGATCGCCTGCCTCGGCAACTCGTGGGACAACCGCGGGACCAAGTCTTCCGGCTCGCAGCTCTACCGCACAGGCTTCACCACCGACCTGTCGGAACTCGACATCATCCACGGCGGTGAAAAGAAGCTCTACAAGGCCATCAAGGAAGTCATCCAGCAGTACGATCCGCCGGCCGTCTTCGTCTACCAGACCTGCGTGCCCGCCATGATCGGCGACGACATCGAGGCGGTCTGCAAGTTCGCGGCGAAAAAGCTGGGCAAGCCGGTGATCCCGGTGATGGCGCCGGGCTTCGTCGGGTCGAAGAACCTGGGCAACAAGCTGGCCGGCGAGACTCTGCTCGACCACGTCATCGGCACGATGGAGCCGGAGGTCACCACCCCGACCGACATCTGCATCGTCGGCGAATACAACCTCGCCGGCGAGCTGTGGCTGGTGAAGCCGCTGCTGGAGGAGATCGGCATCCGCCTCTTGTCCTGCATCTCCGGCGACGCGCGCTACCACGAGGTGGCGCAGGCGCACCGGGCGCGGCTGACCATGGTGGTCTGCTCCCAGGCGCTGGTGAACATCGGGCGCAAGATGCAGGAACGCTGGGGCATTCCCTATTTCGAAGGCTCCTTCTACGGCGTGTCGGACATGTCGGACACGCTGCGCACCATGGCCCGCATGCTGGTGGAGCGCGGCGCCGACAAGGCGCTCATCGACCGCGCCGAGGGCGTGATCGCGCGCGAGGAAAGTCGCGTGTGGCGGCGCCTCGCCCCCTACAAGCCGCGCTTCGAAGGCAAGCGCGTGCTGCTGTTCACCGGCGGCGTGAAGAGCTGGTCGATGGTCAACGCGCTGGAAGGCGCCGGGCTGACCATCGTCGGCACCTCCACCAAGAAATCCACCAAGGAAGACAAGGACCGCATCAAGAAGATGAAGGGCGAGGAGTTCCACCAGTGGGACGACCTGAAGCCCCGCGACATCTACAAGATGCTGAAGGACAGCCAGGCCGACATCCTGATGTCCGGCGGCCGGTCGCAGTTCATCGCGCTGAAGGCCAAGGTTCCGTGGCTGGACCTGAACCAGGAACGCCACACGGCCTTCGCGGGCTACGACGGCATCGTCAACCTGTGTGAGGAAATCGACAAAACCCTGTCGAACCCGATCTGGCGGCAGGTGCGCCTGCCGGCCCCCTGGGAGGCGTGACGATCATGGGCAACATCCAGCGCTTCCCCCACTCCGCCAAAGCGGCCTCCACCAACCCGCTGAAGATGAGCCAGCCGCTGGGCGCGGCGCTCGCCTTCCTCGGCGTGGACAACTGCCTGCCGGTGTTCCACGGCAGCCAGGGCTGCACCGCCTTCGGGCTGGTCCTGCTGGTGCGGCATTTCCGCGAGGCCATCCCGCTGCAGACCACCGCCATGGATCAGGTGTCCACCATCCTCGGCGGCTACGACAACCTGGAACAGGCCATCCGCACCATCCACGAACGCAACAAGCCCGCCCTGATCGGCGTCGCCACCACCGGCGTCACCGAAACGAAGGGCGAGGACATGGCCGGCCAGTACCGGACCTTCCGCCAGCGCAACCCCGCGCTGGACGGGCTGAAGCTGGTCTTCGCCAACACGCCGGACTTCAGCGGCGGCTTCGAGGACGGCTTCGCCGCCGCCGTGACCGGCATCGTGGAGGAGATCGTCCAGCCCGCAACCGCCACGGTGAAGGGGCAGGTCAACGTGCTGGCCGGCTGCCACCTGACGCCCGGCGACGTGGAGGAGCTGCGCGACATCATCGAAGGCTTCGGCCTGACGCCGATCTTCCTGCCCGACCTGTCCCTGTCCATGGCCGGCCGCCAGCCGGACGACTTCAAGGCCACCTCGCTCGGCGGCGTGACGGTGGATCGGATCGCTGCCATGGGCGCGTCGGAGGCCACGCTGGTGATCGGCGAGCACATGCGCATGGCCGCCGCGGCGCTGGAGTTGAAGACCGACGTCCGCACCATCGTCTTCGACCGGCTGACCGGGCTGGAGGCGTCGGACCGCTTCGTCCGTACGCTGTCGGAGCTGTCCGGCCGCCCCGTGCCGGCGCGGCTGCGCCGCCAGCGCGAGACGCTGGTCGACGCGATGCTGGACGGGCACTTCTTCTTCAGCCGCAAGCGCATCGCCGTGGCGCTGGAGCCCGACCTGCTGTTCGCCGTCACCGGCTTCCTGGCCGACATGGGCGCGCGGGTGGTCGCCGCCGTGTCGCCGACCCAGACCGCGGTGCTGGAGAAGCTGCGGGCCGAGACGGTGATGGTCGGCGACCATTCGGACGTCGAGACGCTGGCGCGCGAGTCCGACCTGATCGTGTCGAACTCGCACGGGCGCATGGGAGCGGCGCGCATCGGCGTGCCGCTGCACCGCATGGGCCTGCCGATGTTCGACCGGCTGGGCGCAGGCTTGAAGGTCTGCGTCGGCTACCGCGGCACCCGCGAGCTGCTGTTCGAGATCGGCAACCTGTTCCTGTCCCGCGAGATGGATCACGACGATCACAGCCAGGAGCACGGTCACGCGTGCGGGGGTGGATCATGCGGATGCAGCGCCGACTGAGTTTGGTGGGCGGCAACGAGCCCAGAGGAGGATTCATGAAGGTCGCTTTCTGCACCCAGGACATGCAGCACGTCGACGCGCATTTCGGCTGGGCCAAGAACATCGTGGTCTACGAGGTGGACAAGGCCGGCTATGCGATGGTCGAGACCATGCAGTTCGGCGGCTCGATGTTCGAGGACGGCAACGAGGACAAGCTGCTGCCGAAACTGGACGCGCTGGCCGACGTGGCCATTGTCTACCTGTCGGCCATCGGCGCCTCCGCTGCGGCCCGCGTGGTGGCGAAGAAGATCCACCCCGTGAAGGTGGAAGCCACCGAAAGCATCACCGCCCTGCTCGACCGGCTGGTCGAGACCATCAACGGCAGCCCGCCGCCCTGGCTGCGCAAGGCGCTGAACGCGGGCCAACCGCCCGAAGAGAGATTTGGTGAATTCGCGTTCGACGAGGAGGACTGAGAGCATGGCCGACATCACCGCCGCCGCAGATGGCGCCGCCGAGAGCGATCTCGCGCAGGAGTTCCTGAAGGTCCTGGTCATGCTGTTCCGGGCAGAGGACAGCTACGGCGCCTGGGAAGGCAAGAGCGACGCGCAGTTGCTCGCCCCCTTCATCCTGGACAAGGAAGCCCGCGCCGCGATCCCCATCATGGGCGACCCGGACCCCGACACGCTGTGGCGGCTGGAGCTTTTCTACAAGGCCGTGGGCATCACGGTGGAGAAGAAGACCGGCCACATCGCCTCCCCCATCATGAAGATGAGCCACGAGGGCTTCGGCCGCATGGTGCTGACCACCGGCCGGCTGGTCGTGGTGTCCAGGCACCTGCGCGACGTGCACCGCTTCGGCTTCCCCTCGGTGGAGAAGCTGGCCGCCGACGGCGCAAAGATCGTCGAGGAGGCGGTCGCGCTGATCCGGAAGTTCCCCGAAGTCGCCGACCTGTGAGGATCCGGACATGAGCGAGATCGACGCGCTGAAGGACGAGGTCAAGAAGCTCAACGCCCGCGCCACGCAGAAGAAGATGGACTTGCACGACCTGTCGGAAGACCTGCCGCAGAACTGGCAGAACATCCTGCACGTCGCCCAGGAGACCTACGACGCCTACAAGACGCTGACCGAGAAGCGCGCCGCGCTGAAGGCTTTGGAAAAGGCATCCCCCTGACAACAACACGCCATGACGAGGAGCAGACGATGGCAGAGTTCGTGACCGGCACCACCCGCGGCGGCGCCGCCTGGACGCCGAAGTTCGTGGAAAACATCGACCGGAAGCAGTGCATCGGCTGCGGCCGGTGCTTCAAGGTGTGCGGCCGCGACGTGCTGGAACTGATCGGCATCACCGAGGACGGCGACATCGTCGACGCCTTCGACGACGAGGCCGAGAAGAAGGTGATGAGCATCAAGACCGGCGGCAACTGCGTCGGCTGCGAGAGCTGCGCCAAGGTCTGTTCCAAGAGCTGCATCACCAACCTGCCGCAGGCGGCGTGAGGCATCGGAGTCTTGCTCCCTTTGCAGGGGAGCCTTTTCGTATCGTAGCGGCGAAGTTCCCTCCCCCACCAGACGTGGGGGAGGGTAGGGAAAGGGGCCGGTCCGGCCCCGCACCTCACTCCCCCTCCACGCCCTTCGCCAGCGCCGCGATCACGCCGTGGCCGACCTGGTCCAGCGGGTCGATCTCCGCCAGGGTGTCGAGGATCGACCGCGCGTTCTCCACCCGGTCGCGGCGGAGGTTGATGAAGGCCAGCGCCTTCAGGGTGAACAGGGCGAAGCGCGGCGCGCCTTCCGTCGTCCAATCCGTGCTGTCCGCGCGCAAAGACCGCCAGTCGGCGGGGAAGCCGCCTTCGCGCGCCGCGGCCTCCAGACCGATCAGGGCCACGCGCTCCGCGTCGTTCAGCCGCTTGCGGTTGGCGTAGAACTTGTACAGCGCGTAGAAGACCGGCAGCACGCGCGGCCCCGCCCGGTGCGCCTCCCACAGGAACGCCTCGCAGGCCGCCGGTTCGGCGCGGGCCTTCACCGCCGCCTGAAGCAGCGCGTCGATGTGCTCCGGCACGTCGCCGAACGCCATGCGTCCGTCGGGAATCCGCAACTCGATCGGCCGGTCCATTGCCGTCCCCTTCCGTTGTTGTCCGCACAATTCGCCCGACCGACGACTTTGTATGGGACGCCTTGCGTCGCAGCGAAAGCCCCCACTTTCCTTGTGCGTCCTTTCGTCGCGGGTGTCGCAAACCCGACATGCCCCCGACCCGACAATTGTCGGGAAGGCGCCAGCACGCTGCACCTGACAATCCTTCAATATCAATACCTTATGTTTTGGCACGGCGTTTGCCTTGTCCAAGGCCAGGATCGGTCGGCAAGCCCGACGGAGCTTTTGGAGGCGGCAGACATGGTGACCCTGACGGATGCGGCGGTGAACACCCTGGAGCGTGTTCTGGCGAAGTCCGGCGGCGCGGCCGCGGGCCTGCGGATCGCGGTGGCCGACGGCGGCTGCGCCGGGATGAAGTACCAGATGGGCCTGGAGGCCGGGGCCGGCGAAGACGACGCTGTGCTGACCTTCGGCCCGGTGACGATCTTCGTGGACTCCACCAGCCAGCCCTTCCTCGACGGCGTCGTGGTCGACTTCGTCGAGGGGGTCGAGGGCTCCGGCTTCAAGTTCGACAACCCCAATGCGGCCAAGACCTGTGGCTGCGGCAAGTCCTTCTCGGCTGGTTCGGGAGGCAACTGCTCGTCCGCGCCGTCGTCGGGCTGCAGCACCACGCACTAACACCGAACACTTCCCCCAACCCGGTCACGCGGGAAAGGCAAGGCGTCATGTGGAACTACACCGACAAGGTCAAGGAACACTTCTTCAACCCGAAGAACGCCGGCGCGCTGGATGAGGCGAACGCCGTGGGCGAGGTCGGGTCGATCACTTGCGGCGACGCCCTGAAGCTGATGATGAAGGTGAACCCCGACACCCAGGTGATCGAGGACGCGAAGTTCCAGACCTTCGGCTGCGGCTCGGCCATCGCGTCGTCGTCGGCGCTGACCGAGATGATCATCGGCAAGACGGTGGACGAGGCGCTGTCCGTCACCAACCGCGACATCGCGGAGTATCTCGGCGGCCTGCCGCCTGAGAAGATGCACTGCTCCGTCATGGGGGCGGAGGCGTTGCGCGCCGCCATCGCCAACTTCAAGGGCGAGGCCTGGGTCGACGACCACGAGGAAGGCGAGCTGGTCTGCAAGTGCTTCGGCATCGACGCGGCGATGATCGAGCGCGCGGTGACCGTCAACAGCCTGACCACGCTGGAGGAGGTCACCCACTACACCAAGGCCGGCGGGTCCTGCCAGACCTGCCACGAGAAGATCGAGGAGGTGCTGGAGGCCGTGCTCGCCAAGACCGGCGCGCTGGCCCCACCGAAGCCGCACGCGCCGGGCACCGTCGGGCTGGACGCCATCAAGCCCCTGCCGCCGAAGGCCGAAGCCCCCCCGGCCCCGCCGAAGCTGACAAACGTGCAGCGCATGCAGAAGATCATGGTCGCCATCGAGGAACTGCGTCCGCAGATCCAGCGCGACGGCGGCGACGTGGAACTGGTGGACATCGACGGCAAGGACATCTACGTGCGCCTCAGCGGCGCCTGCTCCGGCTGTTCGCAGTCGGCCGGCACCATGATGGGCGTGCAGGCCAAGCTGGTCGAGGCGCTGGGCGAGTTCGTCCGCGTCAAGCCCGCCTCCCTCCTGCCGGCGGGAGCGTGAGCCCATGAGCCAAGGCATCTACCTGGACAACAACGCCACCACCCGCGTCGATCCGGACGTGCTGGCGGAAATGCTGCCCCTGTTCACGGAGCAGTTCGGCAACCCGTCCTCCATGCACGCCTTCGGCGCCGCGGTCGGCGGCAAGATCGAATGGGCGCGCAAGCAGGTTCAGGCGCTTCTGGGTGCGGCGCACGACAGCGAGATCGTCTTCACCTCCGGCGGCACGGAAAGCGACAACACCGCCATCCTGTCGGCGCTGGAGGCCTATCCGAAGAAGCGCAGCATCGTCACCAGTGTGGTCGAACACCCGGCCGTACTGGCGCTGTGCGACTATCTGGAGAAGAAGCGCGGCTACACCGTCCACCGCATCGGCGTGGACGGCCGGGGCAACCTGGACATGGACGCCTACAAGGCGGCGCTGGGTCCGGACGTCGCCATCGTTTCCATCATGTGGGCGAACAACGAGACCGGGACGATCTTCCCCATCGAGGAGCTGGCGACGCTCGCCAAGGCCTCGGGTGCGGTGTTCCACACCGACGCGGTGCAGGCGGTCGGCAAGATCCCGATGACGCTCGCCAACAGCGCGGTGGACATGCTGTCCCTGTCCGGCCACAAACTGCACGCGCCCAAGGGCATCGGCGCACTCTACGTGAAGCGCGGCCTGCGCTTCCGCCCGATGCTGCGCGGCGGTCACCAGGAACGCTCCCGCCGCGCCGGCACGGAGAACGCGCCGGGCATCGTCGGGCTGGGGGCGGCGGCGCAACTGGCGTTGCTGCACATGACCGACGAGAACACGCGGGTGAAGGCCCTGCGCGACAAGCTGGAAACGGCGATCCTCGCCGCCGTGCCCAACTGCTTCGTCACCGGCAACCCGGCGAACCGACTGCCCAACACCTGCAACGTCGCCTTCGAATACATCGAGGGCGAGGCCATCCTGCTGCTGCTGAACGAGGCGGGCATCGCGGCTTCCTCCGGCTCCGCCTGCACGTCGGGTTCGCTGGAGCCGAGCCATGTGATGCGGGCGATGGGGGTGCCCTACACCGCCGCCCACGGCGCCACGCGCTTCTCCCTGTCGCGCGAGACGACCGAGCAGGAGATCGACCGCGTGATCGGGGTCGTCCCCGGCATCATCGCCAAGCTGCGCGCCCTGTCGCCCTACTGGTCGCAGGCCGGCGCCCCGAAGGAGTTCGCACCCGTCTATTCCTGACACCGGGATCGCAGACCGGGCCGGGCCCCCGCCCCGGCAACCCGCCCGACGACACCCGCCGGGACGAGGTTCCCCGGCCCGGTCTGCGACACAAGCCCTGCCCCCGGCGCCCCCACCCTCCCCACTTCGTGGGTCCCC
>Ga0065721_10004554_pt1 | contig 31263 bp, 24 predicted proteins | sample Mesricmetagenome_FD_59108 | JGI IMG/M metagenome (GOLD analysis project Ga0065721, IMG submission 59108) | Mesophilic microbial community from rice straw/compost enrichment Sample: eDNA_1 v2 (version 2) | ecosystem: Engineered > Solid waste > Grass > Composting > Bioreactor | place: USA: Davis...
TCGGCAGCTGATCACGGGATATGGATCGCAGAGAAACACAAGCAGGGTGGCTATAAGGGCATTATGCTTCAGCAGAAAGCTCAGGCACAATTACTTCTCGGCGCTATCGATGACGCTGAGCGCAACGCAGCGGAGGCACTCGACATTCTTAAGGCCGCGAATGTTCCGGGTGAATATATCGCCAGCGCCCTTGGCACAATGGCGCGCATCATGGTAGCGCGGAAAAATGAAGAGTCCGCTGCGAAATATTTTGGTGAAGCGATCCGGCTCAATTCTTCCCTGGGTTATTGGCTGCAATGTTCAAGAGATTATCACGATCTGGGTTACTTCTATGANTATACCCTTCGAAATCCCGAAAAAGCAATTGCGCAGTATGAAAAAGGCATNGAAGTGTTGAAGAATGCCCCGGAGCCGTATCAGCTTGCGGGACTTTACAATAACATCGGTATCGTGCATTGGCGTTCCGGCAATTACGAAACTGCCCTTAAGTATTATCAGAAAGGGCTGCAGGCGCTGCCTGTAGGTTTTCGCGACAGTGCCTTGTCTGCTACATTGTCTCATGACATGATCCGAAGGATATCAAATGACTACTTCGTGGCTGCGCTGCTCGAGAATAAAGGTGAGTCGCTGCTGATGGCTTATAAGCACTCAGGAAACCGCGACTACCTCACGTATGCGCTGAATTCATTCCTCGCTGCTGACAAGGTTATTGATCAGATGCGCCTGAAACAGGTGAATGAGAACTCAAAGCTTTTCTGGAGGGAAAAGACCCGCAGAATGTATGAACACGCCGTTGAAACCTGTCATCTTTTAAACGACGTTGACAATGCGTTTTACTTCCTTGAAAAAAGCAGAGCGGTACTTCTCAGCGATAAGTTGAATGAGCTAGGGGTACGAAAAACACTCGCCGAAGAGGACAAAATACGCGACCGTGAGTTGCGGGGAAAATGGCACGTACTACAAGCAAGTCTTCAGGATCCAAACCTCGGTGCAGAGGAGAGGGAGGATCTCCGACAACGCTGGTACTCAACACAACAGGAGCTCAGCGGCCATACCGAGAAGCTTAAGCATAAATATCCGGATTATTTCCACTACAGGCTCGATACGGCTACGGTGACTATCGATGATCTGCGTGCACGCATCGGGGAGGAGGAACAAGCTTTCGTTGAGTACTTTACCACAGATGATGCTGTATATACGCTCGTTATCGACGCGAATACCAGCGTCTTTAAAAAGGTAAGCTATCCGACCCTCAGGAAGGATATGGAAACATTTCTGGAATTCTGCTCGAACCCGTTGCTGCTGAATTCGTCGTATACGGATTTCGTCAGGCTTTCCAATAAGTTATACAAGCACTTGTTTGAGTCGTTGCAGATTTCCAACAGGCGAGTCGTTGTTTCTTTTGATGATTACTTCATACCCCTGGAGTGTCTTGTTAAAGACACAAAGCGATCCAACAGTTTTCTTGTGCGTGACCATGTATTTCTCTATGTGTACTCAGCCGATTTTCTTCTCCGGAAAGACAAAGGGGAGGGAACGTACTCCGTTATGGGGGTAGCTCCGGTGTGGTATCAGGAAGGATCGAATCTGTCTCCGCTGAAGGGCGCAGAAGAATCGTTGAAGAGTATTCTCGGGAACTTCCGAGAAAGCTTTGCGCTCACCCGAGAGACTGCCACCAAGGCATCGTTCCTGGAAAGCTTTCCCCATTACGGTATCGTTCACGTCTACTCTCATGCGATGGCAGATTACGAAGGTGAGGAACCAAGACTGTACTTTTACGATCAGCCTGTTTCGATGAAGGATTTGCAGCTTCTTCCGGAAGTGAAAACACAATTGATGGTACTTTCCGGATGCCAGACCGGAGTTGGCAGATCCATCAAAGGAGAAGGTGTACTGAGCCTCGCGCGTGGATTTGCGGCCGCAGGAATTCCTTCGACCATTACCACCCTTTGGTCGGTGGATGATCGCGTCACGTATCGCCTTATGGAAAACTTCTATCGCCACCTCCGCCGCGGGATGGCATCAGACGAGGCGCTGCAGCAGGCAAAAATTGACTTCCTCGATCAGTTCGACGGCGAAAATGAACTTCCCTATTATTGGGCATCCACCGTTGCGCTGGGGCAGAATATTCAGCTGAAGAGCTCCCAATACCCCATCGGAAGAGCGGGAATTGCATTGCTTATACTTGCAGCAATTGTTTCTGCAGGTGTGTTCTTTATGCGAAGGAAAATTCTGTTGCTGTGACATCGCGAAACGTCATCAGCTGCGGATGCGCTGCTTATTCCGTTTTTTCTGCTTACGCTTTGGATTGGTTTCAACCTTTGGCGGCTTTTCCTTGACATTCACTGCTTTTTTGTTGCTGTCCCGGTAACGTGGCCGAAACTTCTTCGGCGGAGATGTCGCTCTGACGCGCTTGCCGGTATGAACTTTAACCTTGGAATCCGTCGCCGAACTGGCTTTAATTTCGCTCTCCTGACCGAACGCAGAAAGGGAGGCGAACAGGAAGAAAACAATGCAGGTAACTTTAGACAGCCGCATAGGCGAATGTATTAAACGAAACGGGGCTCTGCAAGTCATGCGGACAGGAATAAACAAGGCCTTAAAATCATTGCCATTTGTGAGTTTCATTTCTACATTGCTTCGGCCTTCACCAATAAATGCACGAGGAATGACCATTCTGCTTGTAAATAATAACCGGGATGAGGTGGGTGTATTTGGCGAGGCGCTGCAACGCGTAGACCCATCCATCGCCTTTGAATTTGCGAATGATGGCGCTGACGCCTATCGTTTTCTGACCCAGAATCCTGATCGCCTGCCCGGGTTGATTGTTGTTGATGAAACCGGCTTCCCGTTCCTTGAAAAAGTCCGGCGGAACAGCAACTTCACCAACATACCTGTAACCGTTTATACCACCAGTACTAACCCCGACGACATCGATGCATCGATTGCTTATGGGGCCAGTTTCCTGCCCAAACCAAATTCTTACTTTACGCTGGTAAAACTGCTGAAAAAGCGATTGGCCAGACTCAAAGAACTTGCCGCTGAAGGAAAAAGTTGATTTAGGAGGAACGTAAAGCTTTCACTTACCAGGGCTGCACTTGACAACTTAACTTAATCGACTTACCTTGCCGCCTCGTTTTTGATAGTCTGGTAGCTCAGCTGGTTTAGAGCGCTGCCTTGACAGGGCAGAGGTCATCGGTTCGAACCCGATCCAGACTACTTGTTTTCCAGGAACAAGCCTGATAGCCGTACATTCCCTCCCGAATAATTTCCATTCCCATCGGATAAAACATCCCGTATCTTTCCAAATCTTCGAAAATTGAACGAAGTTCAGACGTATGAGTATTCACATTGAGGCAATACCCGGAGAGATTGCCGAAACGGTACTGATTACAGGTGATCCGCTTCGTGCAAAGTTTATCGCGGAGACGATGTTAACCGGGATTGTGTGTTATAATAATGTTCGCGGCATGCTTGGCTATACAGGCATTTACAAAGAGCAGAGGGTGTCCGTTCAGGGCACTGGAATGGGCATTCCTTCCACCGCGATATACGTCCACGAACTTATTCATGACTACAAGGTTCGCAGAATTATAAGAGTGGGGACGTGCGGTGCGATCCAGCCCGGCCTTCACGTTGGCCAGACAATCATTGCCGATTCTGCATATACAGACTCATCTGCATTTCGCATGGATGTCGTTACGATGGAGAACGGAATCCGGGCTCATCAGGATTTGGTCAGGAATGCATTAGCTGTAGCGGGGGCGTTGTCGCAGCCAGTGGCTACAGGCCCTGTGTTCAGTACCGATGTGTTTTATGATAACCCATCGCGTTGGGAACTGTGGGGAGAGCGTGGCGTCCTGGGCGTCGAAATGGAGACCAGCGTAATCTATCTGCTCGCACAGCAGAATAATGTCGAGGCCCTTACGTTGCTCACGATAAGCGACCACATCCTGACCGGCAATGCGATGACGAGCCTCGAACGACAGGAGACCGGAAGAAGTATTATGCAACTGGCGCTGGATACAGCGATCACGCCTTTTTGACTCTTGGCCAACGGTTAAACTACACGTTCATGACAGTATAAAAAGGCAAAGAGTACGTTCCACATCAACGCATCGTTGTTGTGGAACGTACTGATTGTCATGCCTTATTCCCATCCGCCGCCCAACGCCCGGTACAGGTCGACAACAGCGTTAAGCTGGTTGAATCTTGCATTGATAAGGTCCAGCTGCGAGTTCAGCGTGTTCTGCCGGGCNGTGATCACCTCGAGGTAGTTGATCAACCCGNTGTTAAGCAACTCCTCGGAGAAGACCACTGCAGTGTCATACGCTGCAAGCTCCTGACTCTTAAGATCAATTCGCTCGCCTGCGGCCTCGTAAGAATATAACGCATCCGATACTTCCCGGGTGGCGTTCAAAATCGACTGACGGAAATTGAGGTATGCGATCTCCTGTTGCGACTGAGCAACCTCATACTGCGTGCGAATGCGGCGTCCGTTCAGAATAGGCTGCGTGAGCCCGCCCACAACGGTCGCGAACAGGGAGTTCACGCTGAATAGCTGGTCCAGGTCGAGACTTTGTAGTCCGCCTGTGGCAGAGGTGATCGTGAGCGAAGGATAGAAGTTGCTTCGTGCTACGTTCGTGAGTTCAAAGCTGTTGATCAGGTTGTACTCACTCGCGATGACATCAGGACGACGGCGTAACAGTTGAACGGGAAACCCGATGGAAAGCTCGACATCAGCGAGTTGTTGCTGGTCAAGCGTGCTCCGGCGAATAGGGCCAGGCTCTTCCCCAAGCAGAATGGAAATCCTGTTCTCCAGCATCCGTATGTTTCGTGTCGTCTCCACCACCAATGCCTGTGCGGAGTAAAGCTGTGCTTCTGTTTGTTTAACGCCAACTTCGGTAACATTACCGGCATCTTTCAGCGCGCGCATCGTTTCAAGACTCGCCTGACGGTATTTGACGGTTTGTTCGGCGATGCGCAATTGCTCGTCAAGAGCGATTAACTGAAAATACGAGGATGCAATACCTGCGATCAGCTGAGTTGTAACAGCCTGGTGTGCCGCGACGGATTGCAGATACGATGCCTGGGCAGCGCGCTTCGTACTTCTGATTTTGCCCCAGATGTCAGCTTCCCAACTCAGCAGGGCGCTTACCTCATATTGCGTCAGCGACCCGTTGAAGAATTGCCCGAACTGACTATTGCGCGCAAGACGCTGATAATTCACGCGGGCGCCGGCACTTAGTGTCGGGAGATATCCGGCTTTACCCTGAAGGTAATAGGATTGTGCTATCGAAATCTGCTGGATAGCAATCCGGATGTCCGTATTGTTTTCCAGTGCCTTTTCAATATAACCGCGAAGAATCGTGTCCTGAAAAAGTTCGCGCCATGATAGGTTTGCCAGTGAACTGCTATCCCTGGATACAAGGTCAGTCCGATAACTTGAATTATTGCTAAGTACCTCAGGGCGGCTGTAGTCTTTGGCGACGAAACATGCCTGCAGGAGCAGGGCTGCCGCAAAGAAAGCTAACCCTCTGATTATATAACTTCGTTTCATTGTATCAATTCTCAATTAGTGTGTATCGTTTCCATTTTCGGCATCAACTGACGCGGTGCGCAGTTTCTTCTTACCAACTTTTTCCTGCAGCCATTGGAACAGCATAAACAGAATTGGAATGACGAAGACGCCGAATACCGTACCGATCAAAAGTCCACCTACGGCACCAGTACCGATAGACCGGTTTCCTGCGGCGCCGATTCCTCCGGCGAACACGAGCGGGAGCAAACCGATGATAAAGGCGAATGAAGTCATGAGGATTGGCCTTAGCCTTACCCTTGCGCCTTCAATCGCGGCCTCGAAAATGGTGAAGCCGGCTTCACGGCGCTGAATGGCGAACTCAACAATAAGAATTGCGTTTTTCGCCAGAAGCCCGAGCAGCATCACGAGTGCAATCTGGAAGTAAATGTTGATCTGAAGGCCTGCCAGTTTTGTCGTGACATAAGCTCCCATGATCCCAATCGGCAGTGAAAACAAAACCGAAAGGGGCAGGAGGTAGCTTTCATATTGTGCTGCCAGAATGAAGTACACAAACAGGATACTCAAAATGATGATGAATGTAGTTTGCGTGCCCGCAGCAATTTCCTCTCGGGTAAGACCTGAGAAATCAATCATGTAATTCTCCGGAAGCGCAGTCTGCGCGAGTTCCTGTACGGCTTTGATAGCGTCACCGGAAGAATATCCAGGGGCCGCAGATCCATTGACCGCTGCTGAGTTGAAGAGGTTGAATCGCGTCACCGACTGTGGACCGTAAACGCGTTTCAGTGCTACAAATTCTGTCAGCGGCGCCATGCGGCCCTCACCGTTGCGAACGAACAACGAATTCAGGTCACTGACGCTGGCGCGGTCTTCGGGGAGTGACTGAACATACACGCGGTATTGTTTTCCGAACCTCGCGAAGTCAGCAGCATAGATTCCACCAATGTATCCTTGCATTGTCTGGAAGATGGAACTGATGGAAACCCCGGCCTCTTTGGCTTTCTCCACATTCAGGTCAATTTCATACTGCGGATACTTGGTGTTAAACGAGCTCTGTGCGAACTGAATTTCGGGACGTTGCATCAGTTTCATAAGGAAGTCCTGCGTCACGCGGTCGAGTTCGTTAAAGCTGCCACCCAGGCGATCAAGAACCTGAAGTTCAAAACCTGACGACACACTGAATCCGGGAATACTTGGCGGTGAGAAGAAGAGTATATTCGCATCAGCAATGGTGGAAGCGGCGCCGAACATCTTTGCCATTATGGCGTCCGCCGACATCGACTCTTCTTTCCGTTCATCCCATGGCTTGAGCTTCAGGAAGCCCAGTCCATAGTTGCTTCCCGCGCCGGAGATAAGACTGAACCCATTTACGAGTGATCCACCTTCAACACCAGGGATATCCTTGATCTTCTCGTATAGCTCCTGCGTTACCTGAACGGTGCGATCAAGTGTAGCACCCGCCGGTAATTCTATGTTGGCAAATATCAGCCCGCGGTCCTCATTCGGTACAAAACCGGTAGGTGTTGTGGAGGCTGCCCACCAGATTCCTGCCACAGAGAGAAGCAGTATTACCGCCGTTACCCACTTATGACGGTATAGAAAACCGAGAGCCTTGCCGTATTTCTTTGTCGTGACCTCGAAGGCAAGGTTGAAATTGGTAAAGAAACGCTTCAGGAAGCTCTTTCGGTCGCGCTTTTCATGATGCGGCTTAAGCAGCAGGGCACACAACGCAGGACTTAGCGTCAATGCGTTTACGGCAGAGATGCCTATGGCTACAATCAGTGTTACACCGAATTGCTCGTAGAATACGCCGGTAGGTCCGGTGATAAACGTTACCGGAATAAACACTGCAGCCATTACAAGTGTGATTGAAATGATCGCACCTGTAATTTCTTCCATGGCAGAGTGTGTTGCTTTCAGTGCGGTTTTCGCGCCTTCCTCCAGCTTGGCGTGTACTGCCTCAACCACTACAATGGCATCGTCGACCACAATACCAATCGCCAGCACAAGGGCAAACAGTGTCAGCAGGTTTATCGAGTAACCAAAGAGGTTGAGGAAGAAGAACGTTCCTATGATGGAAACAGGAACTGCGATTGCGGGGATAAGCGTCGAACGGAAGTCCTGCAGGAATATAAACACCACGATGAACACGAGTGCAAAAGCTTCAATCAGCGTAGTGACCACTTTACCAATCGAGGCGTTGAGGAACTCGTTGGTGTCGAAGTTGATCATGATTTTGAATCCCGAAGGGAAGTTCTTTTCCAGGTCGCGAAGTTGTTCGTGTATGTTTTCAATGATTTCCTGTGCGTTGGATCCCGGAGTCTGATAAACCCCCATACTCACGCCGGGCAGGTTATTCGTATAAGAAATCACAGAGTATCCTTCGGCATCAAGTTCGACATCTGCAACATCGCGCAAACGCAGGAACGCGCCATTGCCAAGCGCCTTGATCACGATCTCACCGTATTGTTCTGCACGGTTGAATCGCCCCGGATACTTGATAACATATTCGAAAGCCTGAGCGCTGTTTTGTCCCAGGGCACCGGCAGCTGCTTCAAGACTTTGTTCGTTGATGGCGGCCACCACATCTGACGGCATCAGGTTATAAGTGGCGAGTTTGGCCGGATGAAGCCATATGCGCATCGCATAGTTCTTCGCGCCAAAAATAGTCACGTCGCCAACGCCTTTCACCCGTTTAAGGGTAGGCAGTACGTTGATGTTGATGTAATTCTGGATGTATGTTGCGTCGTAATCCTTGTTTTCCGACAGGATGGTGAGGAACATCAGTGCACTGGTTTGCTGCTTCTGCGTAGTGACACCCGATTGTGTAACCTCGCGTGGAAGAAGCGGAAGTGCCCGCGAAACCCTGTTCTGAACGTTCACGGAAGCAATATCAGGATCGATACCTTGTTCGAAGAACACCTGGATAGTGGCGCTACCATTGTTACTTGCTGTGGATGTCAGGTAGGTCATCCCTTCAACACCATTGATCTGTTCCTCTATGGGAATGATCACACTTTCCAGTACTGTTTCGGCATTGGCACCTGGGTAGTTTGCGACTACCCGGACCGTTGGAGGTGCAATGTCCGGATACTGCGTTACCGGCAGGGTCGTGACCCCCAGGATACCCAGCATCAAAATAATTATAGAGACGACCGTGGATAGTACCGGACGGTCAATGAATTGTTTAAGCATTTCGGATTTCTTGTCTTATTTGAAAACTACCTTGAGCGAACCGGCAACACTGTCAAATGGAACCGGCTGGGGCTTAAGCGGTGTCTTGTCGCGCAGTTTGCCCAAACCTTCGGCGACTATCTTTTCACCTGCACGTATACCATCAGTGATGATATACAATCCGTTGGCTTCATCAGCAATGGTTATTGAAGTCAGAACTGCCATGGAATCATCCTGCACTTTGTACACAAACGTGCGCCCCTGTTGTTCCACCGTTGAGGTCTGTGGTATCACGATGGCATTCGTATACTCGCGCGGGATTCGAATCCTGCCGCTGTTGCCATGTGCAAGGATTCTGTTTTTATTAGGGAAAGTAGCCCGGAAGCTTACCGTTCCCGTTGAGGTGTTGACCTGGCCCGTGACAGTTTCTATGCGGCCCTTTTCAGGATAGCGTTCGCCATTGACAAGGACGAGCTCAACCGGCGGCAGATTCTTTATTTTGTCATTGAGCGATGCGCCTTCCGTATTCCGCAGTAAGTCGAGGTAGTCGCGTTCGTTAAGTGAGAAGAATGCATATACATCTTCGACGTCGGTGACGGTTGTCAGCGGAGTGGGATCCCCCGGGCTTACCAGTGCTCCCTGACGATAGTTTATAGAACCAACATGTCCGTCAATAGGGCTCTTAATGGTTGCATAGCCAATGTTGGCGCTTATGCTCTGATAAGTTGCCTTTGCCTGTGCAAGCCGTGCCTGTGCTGTTTCGAGTTGTACCGGGCTGATGATGCCCTTTTCAACCAGGGGTTTCAGGCGGTCAACTTCTACCTGGGCTGCATTCACATTCGCCTGTGCAGCGCCTGCATCTTCCGACAACGCCTGAGTTTCAAGCGTAAACAGCGTCTGTCCCTTTTTGACCCGCTGTCCTTCGTCAACCAATACACGTGTTACGTACCCTGGTACCTTGGCGCGTATCGCACTGAATACCCGTCCTTCAATACTTACCGGATACGATGCGTAAGCCGTGACCGTTCTTTGAGGAACCTCAATGGTTGGCAGGGCCAGTGTATTTTGTGTGGGAGCGGAACCTTGTTTGTTATCGCATGATGCCAGACTGAAAATTCCCAGTGCCAGCGCCATATATCGAAATTGTTTCATCGGGCGTTGTAAAGCGTTCATCTATATATTATTGTGTTCTGTTTGTCGGTTGTTATTTATGCGTGGTTGCCATGCCTTTCCAGAGGATAGCAATGATGTTCTCAAGGTCGGCCTTTGCCATCTTAAGGTTGCCGAATGCCTGCAGCTTCGCGGCCGACGTAATGCTTGCGATCATGAGTACGAGCAGAACGTCCGCCTTTGCAGCGGTAAATTGACCCTGCTTAATGCCTGCCTGAAAAAACGCATAAAGGGGGCGGTTCTCGGATTTGTCAGGGTTTCTTTTCTTGTTGTAGGGAGAATTCAGGTATTGTTCAAAAAATATCAGCACGTCAGGGTGGCCTGTATAATACTCAAACAGGTTCATCCATATCCGGTAAAACTTCTCTTTTACCGTACCGTCGGCGTCTAAGACCTCATTGATAAGACCAACAATGATACTCTTGTGGTGTTCATACATCTCACCAATCAGGTGATCCTTGCTCTCAAAATAGTGATAGATTGTTCCGGCCGCGACGCAGGCATTCTTGGCGATCAGACTCATAGGCGCACCGTGGAAGCCATGCAATCGAATGAGGTCCAGTGTGCTGTTAAATATCGCCTTCTTCTTTTCAGAGATCTCTTCCATATCGCTCCATTCCGCATACGTCGGCAAATGCCACCGCAAATAAACAGACTTTCCTGACTGAACGTTCATTCGGTCGACTCTTTTTTTGTCCGGTTCACCTGTATTTTTGCCCCCTTGAGAAAAAACTATAGTCGGATTAGTCATCGATCTATTTTCTTCATCTTAAAAAATCCTGTTAACGTTTTGTTAAATCGTTTGTTACGGAATACTCCTTTTAACTTTTATAGTTGTCAGGATAAAATCGCAGGACTTTTGTATTTTCAATTTTCTGATTGAAGACACACAGTTCACAAATGGTGGGTCGGGAGACTGAAGGTTGCAGACGAAGATGAACCCGAACATCAGGAACACGAAGATTACCTTTTACTAACGCATATATCTCGTCTGCATGAAGCTCTTCTCAAGATTTCTCCTTCGTACACTGGTTCTTGTCGCAGTATGTATTCACCTTAGTTACGTCCCGACCGGTGGACGTATTCCGGTTTATGCGCGTCATGGGATGGTCACATCATCCTCAGCAATTGCATCCGAGATCGGGAAGGAAGTCCTTCGGAAGGGTGGCAATGCAATCGATGCCGCGGTAGCCACAGCTTTCGCACTTGCAGTTACCTGGCCATCAGCTGGAAATATTGGTGGGGGAGGCTTTATTGTTTACCGCTCCGCCGATGGTAAGGTGACGTCCTTCGATTTTCGTGAAAAGGCTCCACTGGCTGCACATGAGAAAATGTACCTCGACGCGAATGGTGCGCTGATCCCAGGTATTAATCACCGCGGATTGCTTTCCGTAGGCGTGCCAGGTACCGTGGCCGGGCTTTATCAGGCGCACGCCAAGTATGGCAAGATGGATTGGAAGAAACTTGTTGACCCGGCCATTAAGCTGGCGCAGAAAGGAATTCCTTTCAGCCATGCACTGCATCAGCATTCAAAGCGACTGCGGAAAGAATGGGAGGCTATTCCATCCACCGCGGAAATAATGTATAAGGAAGACGGGAGTTACTACGAGCCCGGCGAAGTGTGGAGACAGCGCGACTTGGCAAAAACACTCAAACGCATCCGAAACCAGGGTCGCGATGGATTTTATAAAGGTGAGACTGCCGACAAACTTGTTGCTTTTATGAAGAAGGGCGGTGGTTTGATTACTCACGAAGACCTTGAAAAATACGAGGCAATTGAGCGTACACCCGTTGAAGGAACTTATCGTGGTTATCGCGTCATCTCCATGCCACCGCCAAGTAGTGGTGGCGTTGCGCTGATTCAGATGCTCAATATGCTCGAGGGCTACAACCTGAAGGAGATGGGCTATCACTCCGCAGATTATGTCCATACGCTGGCCGAAGTTATGCGCCGTGCGTTTGCCGACCGCGCTGAACATATGGGCGACCCTGATTTTAATCCCGATATGCCTGTGGACAAGCTGATATCAAAAGAGTACGCTGAAAGACTCCGTCAGAGTATTTCGATGGATGTTGCATCCGCAAGTGATTCAAGTAAGTACGGCCAGATTTATGACGGCACATCAACAACGCATTTTTCCGTTGTCGATAAGGACGGCAATGCCGTTTCGCTTACATACACGCTTGAGAATAGCTACGGTGCTCAGATCATAGCAGAAGGACTCGGTTTTTTTCTAAACGATGAGATGGGCGACTTCAATCCGGTTCCGGGACTGACAAATTCAAGGGGACTGATTGGCTCTTCTCCCAATCAGATCAAACCTGAAAAGCGAATGCTTTCGAGTATGACACCAACGATTATTGAAAAGGATGGCAAACTCTTCATGGTAATTGGTACTCCCGGAGGAAGGACGATCATCAATACTGTCCTACAGGTCATATTGAATGTAATCGACCATGATATGAACATTGCGCGCGCCATTGAAGCACCGCGCATACACCATCAGTGGCTGCCCGACCGTCTCGACTTTGAACAGCATGCACTTTCACCGGATACACGGGATCGCCTGAAATCAAAAGGTCATAAACTCAATGAACTGGGGCATGCGGCGCAGGGCCATGCAATGGGAATAGTGGTAGCTGCCGACGAAGGGTGGCTCGCGGGTAGTGCTGACTCAAGGAGCCCCGACGGTGGCGTAGCCGCATACTAGGTGAAAGACCTCGTTCAACAGTATTCTCAATGTTCAAAAAACCAGGGAATTCTTTTTTCATTATAAACCCGATTGTTGTACATTAAGGATTATTTCAACTTCAACATTGAAATGACCCTTCCGGATCTCAGGCACATTATCACTCACGTTGCCGAAGGAAATGCACACGCCTTCCGAAGAATATTTGATGCCTTTTCGCCGAAGGTTTATGCTTTCGCGCTGAAGCTCACTCGTTCGGAGCAGCTTTCGGAAGAAATTGTCCAGGAGGTTTTCCTTAAAATATGGACCGGTCGGAGTTCCCTAAAAGACATTAACTACTTCCCATCATACCTCTACACCATTACGCGCAATCACACATTTAACGTTCTCAAGAAAATAGCAACAGAACAGCGTGCGCTTTCTCTTCTGAGTCGTGAGCTGTCCGAAATTGATACATCCTCCGAAGAAGAGGGTACTCATTATCAGGAACAATACAATATCTTCGTAAAGGCTCTCGAAAAACTTCCACCGCAACAGCGTCTGGTATACTGCCTCTGCCATCAGGAAGGACTGAAATATGAAGAGGCGGCGCAACGCCTTAATATTTCCCGTCTTACCGTAAAGACGCATATGCAAAAAGCGCTGAGAAGTCTGAAAGCCCACCTCAACACCTCCATCGGACTGTTTATGCTGGCTTGCATTCTCTAGAAATATCCATGGGCACTTTTTTCTTAAAAAAATAGTCTGTCGGGATACTCCTTTTTTTATCGTCCATTGTCTTACATACAATTGACCAGAGTTATGGATACAGCCCGCTTTAGATTTCTGTTTCGCCGATACGTCGAACAGTCTTGCACTGAGGAAGAAAAGTCGGAGTTGTTTCGCATGATTGAATCTTCGGACCATGACGAAACCTTGCGGGCGATGATGGACTCTCAGTGGCAGACTGTTACATATGAAACCCTTCCCGGTGAAAAGGCAGACCAGATTTTTGAGTCTATCATGCGGTCCGCGCCTGATCACAAAGCCATCAACCCGTCATCAAAAAAGTTCAGTAGCAACAGCCTCGTGCTGTGGCGGATGGCTGCAGCACTGGCCTTTGTAATTGTCAGTGGCCTTTTTGCCTTTTATTTTCTTGAAACAGGCTCGGCGACTGCCGGGCAGATAGCTGTTGCGCAACCCGATGAGGTCAGCCAGGAACATATGTTTATAAAGCTTCCGGATGGAAGCACCGTGTTGCTGAATTCCGGCAGTACACTTGATTACCCCCCTTCGTTTAGTGATTCGCGCGAGGTGACCCTTACAGGCGAAGGATACTTCGATATCGTTCACGATCCCTCAAAACCGTTTATCGTTCACACCGGAAGCCTTAAAACCACGGTGCTCGGAACAGCCTTCAACATCAGAGCATACGCTGAAGACGATGATATTACTGTTACGGTAACGCGGGGAAAAGTGAAGGTCAGCGATGAGGAAAGGGAGATAGGGATCATATTACCCGACGAACAGATCACCTTCGATGGTAAAAACCGAAAGGCGGAGAAACGGTCTGTTGACAGCCAGAAGGCGATTGCATGGGCTGAGAATGATATTTACTTCAATGAGTTGACGATGGCCGAAGCTGTACGTCAGCTTGAAGAACGGTTTGATATAAAAATTGCGTTCGCGAAAGAGGAGCTCAAGGAATGCCGGTTTACCGCCACGTTCCTGCATAACGAATCCATCGATCAGATTCTCGAAGTAATCTGTGAATTCAACAATGCATCATTCGTCAAAAAGTCGGAAGGAACAATTGTAATATCCGGTGACGGATGTTAAAAAGAAATCATATTAACCTAAACTTAACCTGAGCTATGCAACCCTTATTGTTTATCACCTGACAAAAAAAAACGAAGCTTCCCACCCGAAGGTGGGAAGCTTCTCAAGGCCATCGGCGACTGCCATCGCCAATGACTGTGTTTAAATAATCTACATCACTTAAACATCATAAAAATATGAATTTTTCTGTACACCGTGCAGAAGGGGTGGTGTGCTTTGTGTCGTTGCAAAACCCACGCACACTCATCAGACACCCATCAATTCTACAGATTATGCGTATTAGCGTCGTATTGTTGGCAATACTTTTCACGACTCTTGAGGTACTCCTGGCCACTCCCGCCGATGGTCAGGGAACAAAGGATGTTGAAGTCACGCTTATGCTCCAAAACGAGTCCCTCGTGACGGCGGTCAAAAAGATTGAAAAGGCAACACCATTCCGGTTCGTGTACCGCCAGAAAGAGATCGCAGGAGTCGACAAGCTCAACCTCGCCGAAGGTACCCGCACTGTGGCCGAAACCCTTGCGCTGATCCTTGAAAACACGCCGTTCACCTACCGCGAGATGAATCGGAATATCCTGATTGTAAGAAGGGAAACCGCGAATGAAAACACAGACGGGAATCCTGATATCAGAAGTCTGGAGCATACCGTGAGCGGTGTGGTGACGGAAGCGGAAGACTCCGGGCCACTCGCCGGCGTGAGCGTAATTCTCAAAGGCACATCAATCGGTACAGCCACTGACGTCGACGGCAGGTATTCACTTACATTACCTGATGGCGGTGGAATACTCCAATTTTCATATATCGGTTTCGAAACACGCGAAGTACCCGTCAACAATCAATCCGTTATCAACATCGCATTATCCCCCGATGTCACAGCGTTGAATGTTGTCGTAGTCACTGCCCTTGGTGTAACGCGCGAGGAGCGTTCTCTTGGCTATGCAACGCAGCAGGTCGACGGCGAAAAACTGACCTTCACCAAGGAACAAAATGTACTTGGATCGCTAGCCGGAAAAGTTGCCGGTGTGCAGGTGGTGGGATCGTCAGGTGCGAGCATGGGGGGTACCCAGAAGATAAAAATCCGCGGGGTAAACTCTATTACGGGAGGTGATCAACCTCTCATCGTCGTTGATGGAACACCTATCTCCAATGCCAACTTCTCCGGAAGTTCAGGTGTGGACCTCGGAAACCTCGGGCAGGATATCAACCCGGAAGATATTCAGTCCGTGAACGTGCTGAAAGGTCCTGCGGCGTCGGCGTTATACGGCATCCGCGGACAATACGGGGTAATCATGATCACCACAAAAAAGGGAGCAAGCTCACATAAGGTCAACGTTGAACTGAATTCAGCCTTTTTCGTGGAACGGGCTGGCAACTTCTTGCCCTATCAGAATATGTATGGCGGAGGATCCAGCCAGACATGGCGTACACTTCCCAACGGAGATAAATATGTCGACATGCAGGTGGACGAAAGCTGGGGACCCCGCATGGATGGTACCCTCGTACGCGACGTTTATAGTTTTTATCCGCAGGATCCGACGTATGGTCAGTTGACGCCCTTCGTTCCCCATCCTGATAACATCAAAGACTACTTTGAAACGGGATATAACTTTAATAACGGCATATCGGTTTCCGGTGGCGGCGACAGAACCAACTTTCGGTTAAGCTTCAACGACACACGTATTGAGGGGGTTGAACCGAATACATTTTTACGTCGGAATAACGTAGGCTTAAGCGCGGGCATGGATATCACACCGAAGTTGAATGTGTCCACCAATATTAACTACGCGACGAATAATGCGCAGCGTCCAGGACAGGGATCGGAAGACGGTGTTCGCTATATTAACCAGTGGTTCCAGCGTAATGCAGACATGAACCGGCTAAAGAATTACCGCTATCCCGACGGGACGTTCGTGCAATGGAACCTGCGGCGCCCGAGTGCCACCACAGGCGAAATCACAAATTTCGCGCCCCTGTATTGGGCGAACCCATATTTCCTTGCATACGAAAATCCATCAAGTGATAGCCGCGACAGAGTCTTTGGTGATGTTGGCCTCAAATACACCGTACTTCCTGATCTGACGTTAAGTGGCTTTATAAGATCAGATATGTTCACGCAAAACATCGAATCGCGAAATGCCTTCGGTGGAACAGGTGTGCCACGCTATTCAACAGGAAAATATCAAAACCGTGAAATGAATTACGAGTTCCTTGCACAGTACAAAAAGGATTGGAACGACTTTTCATTCAACATGCTGCTGGGGGGAAACATCTACGACCGACGCTATTCGTATCTGTCAATGGCCACTGTGGGCGGGCTCTCGGCTCCGGGCTTCTACAACATTGAGGCTTCGATCGACAGACCTTCGGTTAGCTCATATCTTCTTAGAAAACAAATCCGGAGTGCGTATGCAATGGCTTCCATTGGATATCGCGACACGTACTTTCTGGATGCTTCAATCCGTAACGATAATTCCTCAGCGCTTCCTGAAGCGAACAATTCGTATTGGTATCCGTCCGTTTCGGGGAGCTTCGTCTTCAGCGAGTTGCTGAACTGGGGACCACTGTCTCTCGGGAAAGCACGTGTAAGCTACGCACAGGCAGGTTCTGACCTCAGCCCTTATTCCACAACATCGTTCTATAATGTAGGAACTGTTTATGCGGGATCGGTGACGGCGAACACACTCACAGTGCCCGACAACCTGAATAACCCGAACATCAAACCTTCGTTCGCACATTCGTATGAGGCCGGTCTCGACTTGCAATTCTTTAATGGACGACTTGGCGCCGGCGTGACGTTCTATCGCCTGCTGAATAAAAATCAGATACTGCAGCTGGATGTATCCGGTACCAGCGGATATGGGTCTGCAACAATCAACGCCGGTGAAATTGAGAATAAAGGTTTCGAGTTAACCTTGTCAGCATCACCCGTGCAGAACAGGAACCTTTCATGGGACATTATGTTCAACATCAGCCGAAACCGAAACATGGTGGTAGAGCTGTACCCCGGCATTACGGTGTATCAGTATGGCAGCACCACGTATTCTTCGGTAACAAGTTACTTGAACTCATACGAAGGCAAACCGTTTGGAAGTCTTGTTGGTCAGGCTTATCAGCGCGACGAGGCTACGGGAAAAATACTCCTCGACAACGCAAACCTGCCGATGTACACAGATGCATCACACGACTTCGGAACGGTCCTTCCTGATTATACCGGCGGGTTTCAAAACGTAGTCCGATACGGAAACTTTGAACTGTCAGCGATGATTGATTTCCAGATTGGCGGACAGTTCTTCAGCCGATCGAAGATGCTTGCCGTGAGAACCGGCCTCGATCCGATAACGACCGAGACAAATGATCGCGGCTTCAATGTTCGCGATCCTGTCGATGAAGGCGGGGGCATGAAGGTAGAAGGTATCTCGGCTGCAACCGGTGAACCTGTGACTGCCTACGTGGACCCTCAGGTGTATTGGGGAGTTGTCGGACGGCGTGTATATGAAGAGTGGTTGTACGATGCTTCTTACATTAAGCTCCGTGAAGTACGGCTTGGCTATACGTTCGACAAAGGAAACTGGCCGGGACTGCCATTCTCCAGCGTTGCGGTTGCATTTGTAGCCAGGAATCCGGCCATGTTGTGGCAGAAGGCCCCGCAAGGTATCGATCCATCTGAATTGTCAACAGGGTCGCAGGGCATAAGCTGGTATGAGTCCGGCCAAATCAACACCGTTCGTTCCTATGGCGTTAACCTAAATGTCACCTTCTAAATGAAAGCCATGAGAAAACTAAATTTGATATTGGCATGCGTCTTTCTCGTCGGTGCATGCAACAACTTTGATGAAGAGATAAACCGAAATCCGAATGCCCCGAGTGAGGCTTCAGGTCCTCAGTTGCTGGCAAGCGCGATGTTGTCGCTGCCCACGCTGAGCTCAACGCCCCAGGCGCAGTTCATGGCGCAGTACCTCGCCGAAACACAATACGTCACGGCGTCATTGTACCCGCAGAGCAGTACGAGTTTTTATGGCCTTTATCAGGGGCCACTGATCAACATTGAAACCGTTCTGCGCAATTCAAAGGCGAACAATGAGTTGATCATTGCCAAGGTGCTCAAGTCATACTACTTCTGGCATATCACCGACAGATGGGGAGACGTTCCTTTCACAGAGGCGTTGAACGGAAGTGAAAACTTTACACCGGCCTACGATACACAACAGTCGATCTATAACGCGCTGTTCGACCTTCTCGAAGAGGCTGTGGAAACGCCTGTTGTCGGACAAACGTCAAGTGATATCATTTACGCAGGTAACATGGATCGATGGAAAAAACTCGCCAACAGTATCCGGCTTCTGATGGCGCTGCGTCTGTCGAAAGTGGATGCCTCAAGAGGACAGGCTGAGTTCAACGATGCGCTTGCCGCCGGTGTAATGGACTCGAATGAAGACAACTTTGTATTCCGCCATCTGGCCGATGCGAATAACCAGAACTACTGGTATTCACAAATCGAAGTGCAGGGGCGTGAATGGTGGGCCCTCACCGAAGGTCTCGTAAATGAAATGAAGCCGGTTGACGATCCGCGACTGGCGGTGTATGGCAATCCGAGTCGCGAGACGTCAGATTATGTCGGACAATTGTATGGCGATACAGAAGACTTTGATACAGAGAAGTACTCGTTGCTTGGAAACTCCATTTGGAGGCAGGATGCGCCGGTGCACCTGGTGACGTATGCACAGGTACTGTTTGCCAAAGCTGAAGCAGCAAAACTCGGCTGGATCCCGGGCGGTGACGCAGAAGCTGCTGCCTACTACAACGTGGCGATTGAGCAATCACTCCTGCAGTGGACGGGCTCGACCAATGGTCTTGCTGAGTTTCTGGCGCAGCCTGGTATTAGTTATAATCCCGCGCAGGCAATAAAGCAAATTGCAACGCAGCGGTGGATTCATTTGTTCATGCACGGCTACGAGGCCTGGGCGGAATGGCGAAGGACCGGGTATCCCGATAACCTTGTCGAGCCCGGTGGAGCAGCAGTACCCAGACGGCAGATCTACATCGAATCGGAACAATTCAACAATGCGAAGAATTACACCGATGCAGTACAACGCCAGTTTGGTGGAGAAGAGAGCCTGTATGGCCGTGTCTGGTGGGATGTGCCCTGACGTTTAAGATCTCATCCATTAGAAGAGGCTGTCAAAAGGGCAGCCTCTTTTTATTAGGCCAAGTCTCAACTTACCTCAATGGGAGAGACTCGAGATAACTATCAGGCTTTTTGCGGTTACGTTTACAAGTTGCGTGGCCTATTGAAACGACCGGGTAATAAAAGGAAGAGTGGACAAAGAGTGGACAAAAAGTGGAGGAAGAGTGGAGAAAGAATGTAAAATCGTTGCCGGTTGCCTGTTGGGTCGCTGAAGCCGTCAGGCTCGGCCTCTCACTCTAATACTCACCCTCACACTGCCGTTTTCGAAGGCATATGCGTTTGCCTGGATTGCTTACGGGACGAAGGGGGACTCGTGTGATCACGGATCGTTTACCGTAATTCTGACCCTTGCTACCCGCACCGCAACCGGCACAACAAGGCTTGGGTATAAAATTTCGCCCTTTCTCCCTCCAGTAGGCGCATCAGGTGCCCTTTTCCGGCTATTCAGGGTGATCCTGAAATTTATCAGTTTTGATTCTGAGGCCCGTCACCCTTATCCGATAAGATTTCTACCACTTTTGTTGTCGCCGCAGTGCAGAAAAACATTGGCAACGACAGAAAGAATGGGCCAGTCAGTAATTACCAGCAAGACGTTTGCGATTTGCATACTCCTGATGACATCGGTGTTTGTCCTTGAACTGACCACCGGTATTATGCTGGGTACGGTTTCCTACGTATTAATTACGCTGTTTGTCCTTTGGTTTGCGAAGACGGAAAAGATGATCGTTGTCTTAGGCGCCTTCGTTTCCCTCTTGGTTATTACCGGCTATTTCTTCCGCACGGAGGAATTCATGTCGATGGCCTCAATACGCCTCAATCGCATACTGACACTCACCGGCGTCTGGGTTGCGGTCTATCTGGCAATTCGCTACCGATCCGTCACATCCAAGGAGCAGAGGCTTCGTCTTCAGCTCACTGCTTTATTTCAGCATTCCACGGAAGGCATTGTCTTCCTGAACAAATCCGGAGTCATTATCCTCGCCAACCCTTTCGCAGAGCAGATGTTTGGCTTCCAGGCAGGTCAGTTGATTGGGAAAAATATACGTTCGATTCTTCCGGAATCACGTAACGCGGGATATCTCAACTACCTCACGCGGTTTCTCGGAACGCAACATGATGCGGCAAAGAGTGTTGACTTTGATGTGTATGGCTTCACCAAAGAGGGCATAGCGTTTCCGCTGCAAATAGAATTGAGTTCTTATTCTTCCGAGTATGGTACGACGGCTATTCTTTTCATTCAGGATGTAACAAACCGGAAGGAACGCGAGCAACTGATGGCCGAGAACTTCGAGAACATGAGCCGTTCAAAGAACGATCTCGAAGGGGAGGTAGCTTTAAGGACGAAGGCACTGAACGAAGCGTTGCTTGATTTGAAGAAAGTCAACGAGAATCTCCGTCAGGAAGTAGAGGCCCGGAAACGTATTGAAAAGGACCTGCGCAAGAGTCAGGAACTCCATGAAGAGATCGCACGTAACTTTCCCGATGGCATAATTGGTGTTGTTGACGACAAGATGCGCTTCATTTTTGCTGAGGGAGAAGGCCTTGCTTCTTTTGGATTTGCCGGTAAAGATGCGCGCGGATGTCATGTGTTTGAAGGTATGGATGACCAGGCTGCCAGGGAACGTACCCGGGAGCTCAATCGCGTGTATGCAGGAGAGAAAGTTAAGTTTGATATTTCCATAGGGGAGAAGTCCTACAGCCTTACTGCAGTACCCCTTCATGGCGATGAACAAAAAGTAGATGAAGCCCTGGTGGTGGTTAAAGACATAACCAAGAGGAAGAAAGTTGAGAATGACCTTATCGCCAACCTTGAACGCGAGCGTACGCTGAACATGCTGAAGTCGAGGTTCGTCACAGCCGCGTCCCATGAGTTCCGAACTCCTTTGACGACCATTCTCTCGTCAGCTTCTCTCCTTGAAAACTATGACGGCGAAAAACTCGCTGCGAAGAAAGAAGTCCACCTTAAACGCATTAAACGTTCCGTTCATGGACTGACTGAATTGCTCAATGACTTCCTCTGTCTCGGGAAACTGGAAGAAGGAAAAATAAATGCTGTAAGCTCAATGTTCAGTCTGAAAGATATGCTTGATCATATCGTCACGGAGTTCGACGGGCTGAAGAAAGAAGGGCAGCATATTGCGCTCGATTACGAACCGGGTGGGTCGCACTTTGTTTCGTCAGACCGCCAGTTGATACAGAATATTTTGTTGAGCCTGCTTTCGAACGCTGTCAAGTACTCATCAACGGATTCTACCATTACCGTTTCAGTGCGCAAGGAGGGTTCAGCGTTGATGCTCGAGGTAAAAGATCAGGGTATCGGCATCCCGCTGCACGAGCAGAGTCATATCTTCGACAGATTCTTCCGTGCGAAGAATGCGATTGATATTGAAGGCACCGGTCTGGGGCTTAACATCGTGAAGAACTATGTGGAATTACTCCATGGTGATATCACCTTCACCAGTATTGAAAACGAGGGTACAAGCTTCTCTGTACGCATTCCATTAGCCCAGGTGCCCGAGGCTGCATGGCAGTAATTGCAAACTCAACGGAACGTCTTACCTGTGCCCGACTACTTTAGCTTTTCCCTGAAAAAATCCACTGTGCGCTTCCACGCAAGTTCGGCAGCTGCTTTGTCGTATCGGGGCGTGCTATCGTTGTGAAAGCCGTGGTTGGTGCCTGGATACATATGCACCGTATATTCCTTCTTGTTTGCTTTAAGCGCAGCTTCATACGCCGGCAACCCTTCATTCACACGTGTGTCGAGTTCAGCGTAATGCAACAAGAGTGGCGCCTTGATTTCAGGTACGTCATTCGCGGGAGCCTGGCCACCATAAAAGGGTACAGCTGCTGCCAATTCCGGAATCCGTACAGCCATCATGTTGGCAATCCATCCCCCAAAGCAAAATCCTACGACACCCACCTTGCCATTGCAATCAGGATGCTGTTTGAGATGATAGAACGCCGCGATAAAGTCTTCGAGCATTTCATCCCGGTTGCGTTTGCTTTGAAGTTCCCTGCCTTCGTCATCAGTTCCCGGATAGCCACCGAGCGGAGTGAGCGCATCGGGAGCAAGAGAAATGAACCCGTCAAGCGCGGCCCTACGGGCGACGTCTTCAATATGCGGATTCAGCCCGCGGTTTTCGTGCACGACGATAACCCCGCCCAGCTTGCCTTTCTTATCCACTGGTTTAGACAATAATCCCTTGATGGTACCACCGCCTTTAGGTGACGCATACTCGATGAACGCTGACTTCAGTCTGGGGTCGTTTGGCTGTACCTGTAGCGTAGACTTGTAATCAGGCATGAGAAAGCTCATGAGCGAAGCGACGGTTACTCCGCCGACAGCATAAGTGGACAGACGTTCCATAAAGTCACGCCGTTCGATACGGTTGTGAACGTAGTCGTCATACAGATCGAAGACTCCTTGCGACAGATTTTCTCTTTTCAGGTTCATGTTGAAAGTGGTGATGGGTTTCACCGAATATACATGGTGCGAGGCAAGTTTTGCAAACGGTAATGACTGGCGGCCTTATAATCCTTTAAATGCCTTTTTTCAGTTGGTCAGCAAGATACACATATGCGAACACCCCGGATCAAGCAGACCCCGGTATCATTTTTTTTCAAATAAGATAGGGGATGCGGAGCCCATCTAAGTTCGCTGGATGACATGCGCCGTTCCCTGGAATTATGTTTACGATGCCACTGATCGGCTGGTAACGATGAATGACCGGCCGATAATTGATCGCAGGTGTTAAAACAAATCAACCTACAATAACTACAAAATACTTGTACCTATGAGTCTGAAGGAAAAGGCCGATGACCTGACGGATAGCTTGAAAAAGGAATCCGAAGTGCTGCAGGGTGAACGCAGTAAAGACAAAGTTTATACGAGCACCAATGAGTTCGATAGTGCGGACAAGGCTATACGCGAGTTCGCATTCGGAAGAGAAAGACTGTTTCAGGTTAACGACTGGAGTGATATTCCTGGAATAGGGAATGCGGATTTTACGATTTATGATCCCGATGGATACCGTGTCGACAACAGGATGGTCGCGATTGGCGATTTTCTGAAGATTGATTTACCCGGACCTGTACCGATGTACTGGGTTCAGGTGGTGGACGTTAAAGATGAAGACGATCTTGCGGAGTTCACTGTAAAACCAGCTTCAGATCCTACAACGCCTGAAAAGCCGGAAGTGGTCGATCACTTTTTTCAGGAAAAAGCGCGCAGTACGTTTCGTATTGCCCGTGAGGGTAACAAACTTGTCGGGATGGAAATTGGCGTAAACGAAGCAATCAATAACCAGGGCGAACAAGCTGGTGACAAGGCCGTCATCAATACGCTCGTCTCGGAAACGGGCTGGGCCTTCTTTCAGAAAAACCAGTGGAAAAATCTGACGGATTACCTTGTCGGAAACACTCAGTAGAAATCATCGCATCCGGTAACTCACCGGATGCTTTTTTTATGTTCAGGATCCTTTCGCTGTGTTTTCAGCAGATGATTAGCCTCAATGCTAAGTTCGCGCCATCCCGATGCGCTGTCCTCGACTCTTCTGAAAACAAGATTCTTTTCTTCGGCCAACACAATTTCCGCCGTTGTGAAGACTGAGTTTCCATCGAGCAGATGGCCTCCGGTCATGCTGCCTTTTCCGTCGGCGACGCCCAGGTGGAGATGAGAACCGTTAATACTAATCGTGCCGACCAATGAAATGATTTCGAACGGCCCGTTGAGAGAGGTTGCTTCCTGCTGATTGGCAAACCGAAGACATACACGTGACAGGCTTCCGACACACGTCATTATCCATCCCGCCGCGATATTTTGCCTGATCGCATATCCTTGAATTTCCTTTTTCAGGTCCTGTCCGGGGTGCAGTCGGAATACATGCGTTTTCATAAACACTTCATAAATACGTTTCAGGAATTTGAATTCAGCGCAATTTATTTTCCCAGGAGATTCTTGAGTTCCGGATGATACTGTGATGTGAGGAATTCGGTAACAGAAAACTCCGCGAGCTTATGAATGTAGAACGGATCTTCACTGATAATCCGGTCGAGGGCTTCGCGTGATTCTGCCTGGGCAAGAATTATCCCACCTGTGCGCGGAACCTTTCGCCCTGAAGCCACAAATACATTTTGCTTATAGTACTTTCGCAGGAACTTCACATGGTCAGTCATATGTTTATCGAGTTCCTCCAACGGTACGATGTACTTCAAATCAACGATGAACATAACTTTAAGTGATATTGGTGTTGGTAAATGAATTGGAGAATTTCTCCTGTGGATCGAAATGCTTCATCAGCATCCGGAAATCCTGCATCCTGGCGTAGCGCCGTTGCAGTGTTGAGGGCGGGATAGTAAATAATTTGCCCCAATGTGGTCTCACTTCAAACGGTTCGAGCTGGTGTTCAATAATGGGAAGCAAAGCCTTCACCGCATCTATGTCTTGTTTCAGCGTGAAGTGAAAAGCAACGGCGTCTTGCAGGTAAAAAGGACTCAACCACAAATCATCGCCTGCGATGGTGCGGATTTCTGAAATCAGCAGCACCGGACTGATGGCGTCGCGCACTTCGTAAAGCGCTTCAAACGCGGCAACTGCATACTGTCTTGCTACGAAATATTCCGCCTGCAACTCTTCACCGCTTGAAGGCGTATAGCCCATGCGAAAGTGGGGGAGACGATCAAACCACGGGCCGGGCTGATCCAGTTGGGGAGTACAGTTTTCGGCCGATATGCCCGCGATAGGATGTACGTCTGAGTCGGCAGGCCGCGCCCCGAAGAAATTTCCGTCAGCTTGCCTTCTTATTGACTCGCCGATTCTTCGTTTAATCCAAACCTGACTGATCGATTCGCCCTGCCAGTCTGTAAACAGACTAACGCTGTATCCTGCGGACATTATTTCGTCGAAGCTGCTGACAAGTTCAGCAATCGGTAAATCAAGGTAGACGCATTGTGCGATCTCAAAGGTTGGAACGAGGTCAAGCGTAATCCTCGTAACGACACCCAGTGTGCCGAGGTTGACAACAACTCCTGGAAACAGTTCCGGGTCCTGCGTGCGTGACAATGAGATTACGTCGCCTGTACCTGTGACGAGTTCAACGGCTGACACTGAGGTAGCGAGATTGCCATTGCCCACGCCCGAGCCATGCGTTGCCGTGGCACACGCGCCGGCGATGGATATGTGTGGCAGCGACGCGAGGTTCGGAAGTGCCCACCCCTGCGCGTGCAGATATTCACAAAGCTCACCATAACGAATGCCGGCACCAACGGTAACGGTAGCAGCAGCCTCGTCCAGCGAATGTATTTCATTGAGTTTTGCCGTCGACAGTAGTGCCGATGGTGAATCAGCAATCGTGTTGAAGCAATGGCGCGTTCCGATTACGCGGAGCTTTTCATGGCGGCGAACTATCTCGGCAATCTCGTCAAGGGTTTGAGGGTGATAGATATTTGTCGCGCTATAGGTGAGGTTTCCGGACCAGTTTTTCAGGGGCGTCATAGTAAGCGTTGCTGAGATTGGAATGTACATATTAGGGAAATTTCGGGAATTCCAAACGCGGAATTCGAATGAATGTGCTGAAGCATTGTGCTCGTCGATCCTTTTGAGCAACAGGGATGCCTGGCTCGTTCGGGGCGATGGATGAATGCACAAGTAGACGTCCGCGTTCCATGGGAGATAAAACCCGGCCAGGGATAGGACGGAAAGCCCGAAGTGCGGAGGGATGTGCGCTTGCCGGACTTGGAGGGATAGCCCGGCCCGAGGAACGAGGGGGCCGCCCACGGTAAATCATCGAAAGTAACGTGTATCGATCACGTTAGGAAGGCGTCCTAGGCGTTTGTGTCATCAGGAGCATTGACGTCTTCGGTGCCCACGTTAGTGCTTCGGAGTTCGCTTGTTTTTTCGTCGTACTTGTGTTTAAGCTCGTCGAGAACGGACTTCTTCCACATGGGAACACCTGTGAAATAGGACGCCCTTCCGATCATGTGGGCTGCAACTGGGGCGGTAAGTATAAGGAAGAAGATAATGGAAACGCTTTTCGACGTTGTGGATACTTCCCCGAAGAAGATTGCCGCCGACACGAGCATCATGCCTACCCCCAGGGTAGTGGCTTTTACAGTGACGGACAGACGCAGGTAGAAGTCCGGCATACGCATAATCCCTATTGCCGCGAGCACGATGAATATGGTACCGGTACCACTGAGGATGATGATTGCCAGTTCTTTCATTTGTTTTTAGCTTTTCTGATGTAGTAGGCAAATGCCACCGTGCCGAGGAATGCGATGAGCGCAAAGATCATCGCTACATCCAGGAAGGTGGAATTGTTGTTCAGGATGCTATACGTCGCGATGATTGCACTTCCTGTGGTAATGAGGAGGTCAAGGGCAATGATCCGGTCTTCGACACGCGGGCCGATGAAGATTCTGATGAACGTCATCAGCGCGGCCAGTCCCAGGCCGGGTATCACGAAGTATAATAAAAATGTTTCTGCACTCATCGCAATATCTCCAGTAGTCTTCGTTCGTAACCATGGCGAATCCGCCGTGTTGTCTTATCGTAATCTTTCAGATACATCACATGGATGTACAATACCTTCTTGTCGTCACTTACGTCAATGATGAGCGTGCCCGGCGTTAGCGACAGCAGGTTGGCCAGCATCGTAATTTCAATATTCGTCTTGGCACTGAGCTCAAACTTTATGATCCCGGGCTTCATGAAGTATCCCGGCGTGATAAGGTCCCATGCAATTTCGAGGTTTGCAATGAGCAGCTCGTACATGAAAAAGAAGATGAAGTTGACGATCTTGGGAATCCGGTTGTAGTAGCTTCCGACCTGTGTGCCCTGGAACAGCAGCCAGAGGATCAGATAACCGGCGGCGAACCCAAAGAAAAAATTCGTGAAGACGAAGTTTCCGGTGAGTGCCACCCACGTAAACATCAAGAGCAGGTTCAGCAGGAATTGTTTCAGCATTTCGTCATCATTTTACGTTCATCATACAAATTGATTATGGTGTTGCCGGAAGGCGTCCGAGTACCGTGTTCACATAAGTACTTGTATTTAGTAGTTCGGATGCTATCCGGTTTGCGACGGCGAAGATGTTGTCCGCGCCGAGTCCGATGTACAACGACGTTATGGCCAGCAGAATCACAGGTGCAACCAACATGGTTTTGCGAAGCATGGGCATGTCGTTGAACCGATCATGCTGAAGGCTTCCGGCGGGAGGTTCTTTCCAGAAGACTGCAGCCCACATGCGTGTCATGACAATCAGGGTAAAGAAACTGGCAACGATCAGTGCCCCCAGCAGAATATATGACTGCGTGGTAAACGCCGATTTGAATAGCATTATTTTAGGCCAGAATCCTGACAGGGGCGGAATTCCACACAGGGAAAAGAATACCACAAGCATCAGTATTGAAAGCCGCGGATAGTCCCGCAGAAGGCCGCCGATTTCGCGCGTATCCATAGTGCCTCTGATCTTGTTGATCAGTCCGCTGACGAGAAACAGATTTGTCTTCACCACGATATCATGCACCATGTAGAACAAGGTTCCGGCAAGGGCAACTTCATTGTACATGGCCAGTCCGGACACCATGTATCCGATGTGACACACGATGAGGTAGGAGAACATTTTGCGCAGGTCGCGCTGGATGAAAGCACCTGCCGCGCCGGTAAGCAGTGTGAACACAGCCACGGTAGCCAGTACCTGGATGATGAATTGCGAAGGAATGAATATCAGGGTGAAGCTTCGTACGAGCGCATAGATGCCGACCTTCGTGAGTAGCCCGCCGAAGATTGCTGCAATTGCTGAGGGCGGAGTGTGATATGACGACGGCAGCCAGAAGTACAAGGGGAAGACGGCAGACTTGATCCCGAAGGCTATAAAAAACAGCAACGCGGTTATGTGCGTCAAGCCCTGGTTTCTGATATGCGGTATTTTCGTCGATAAGTCCGCCATGTTGAGTGTTCCCGTTAATCCATAGAGAATCGCTATCGCGGTAAGAAAGATTGCCGATGCCAGGAGGTTCATCGTTACATAGTTGATAGCACCTTCAATCTGCGGTTTCTTTCCGCCGAGTGTCATCAGCACAAAGGAGGAGATGATGACGATTTCAAACCACACATAAAGGTTGAAGATGTCGCCGGTGAGGAAGGCGCCGTTAAGCCCCATCAGCAGGAAATGCAGGATAGGGAAGTAGCCATATCGTTGTCGGAGCTCGCTGATTCCCGCGGTGGAGTATACGGCGACGGCGACGCCAGCGAGGCTGCAGAGGAATATCATGGTGGCGCTGAAAATATCCGCNACCATGGTGATGCCAAANGGCGCCGGCCAGTCGCCGGCCTGCATGGTNAGCACGCCGCCATCCCAGCTTTTTCTGAACAGGTTCACGCTGATAACAACGACGATAATATTGCCGATGACGCTGATGATTCTCTGGATATTGGTTTTCCGCCAGAAGAATAGCAGAACAATCCCGAGGAAGAGATGCGAAACAAATGGTAAAACGATCGAATTATCGGTCATATATCCAGGTCGTTTGTGTTGAGCTCGTCGAGGTTATCCGATCCTGTAACGAGGTACACGCGCTTGAGCAGAATAATTGAAAAGGCCTGAAGTCCAAAGCTTATTACGATGGCGGTTAAGATCAACGCCTGAGGGATCGGGTCTGCATATGCATCGGCGAGTATGTCGAGATCTTTCGGAATTACAGGAGGTTTTCCTTTGGTGATGTCGCCGAGCAGAAAGATCAACAGGTTTACACCGTTGCCCAGCAGGATCAGCCCGATGAGGAGTTTGACCATGCTTCGCCTGAGCATCATGTATATTCCCGATGCGTACAGTGTTCCGATGAGTACTACCAGAAGTATTTTCATTCGCTATACACTTTCAGAGATGGTGAAAAGGATAGTCAGGGTTATTCCAAATACGACGAGGTATACACCGACGTCGAATAGCAATGCCGTACTGACCATGCCGATAACGGGCAGTGGATCCGGATACCATAGGATGGTGAAAAACGGCTGACCAAGAAACAGCGGAATCGACCCGGCTACCAGTGCAGTAATCAATCCTACGGGAATCAGGCGCCGTGGATGTATCTTGAGTAATCGCCACGTGTCTTCAAGCCCGTTGGCAAATGCGTGCAGAACAAAAGCGGTAGCTGCAATCAGTCCGCCGACGAAGCCTCCACCAGGTTCATAATGTCCGCGAAGCAGAATGAAGATCGAGAAGAGCAGCAGCAGTGGCAGCAGGTATTCTGAAGCAGTTTTGAGTATAAGCGTTTTCATTCCTTTTCTTTGGGTTGAGGTCTTAGTTTAAGAAGGCTGAATACACCAACTGCGGCGATCGTGAGGACTGTGATTTCGATCAGTGTGTCAAGTCCGCGGAAATCGACGAGTATTACGTTTACAATGTTTTTCCCTTTTGCCAGAAGATATGCGTTGTCTGCATAGTATTGAGAGATCTCCTTACTCGTTGGTTCATTGAGTACCTGAAGCCCGATGACGGAGATTAAGCCGCCAAAGGCAATGGCCAGTATTCCGTCGCGAAGCTTCACCGTAAAGTGGGCGTCCGGGATGAACGATGGAAGCTTCAATAGTACCAACACGAAGAGTACGATGGTCAGCGTGTCGATTGTGAACTGCGTCATGGCCAGGTCGGGCGCGCCGTAGAAGAAGAACGTCAGACATATGCTGAACCCAACGACGCCCATTGAAACGATGGCCGTCAATCGCGAAGGCGTGGTGAGTACTTTAATTATCGCTCCGAGCATGAGGACAGACACAAGGATTTCGTATACGCCTATCGTTGACCATTCCTCGTCGACGGCCCTGATCTCGACTTCGGTAAACAGCTTGTACGATACCACACCAACCAAAAAGAGGATTATCGTAATCAGGTAGTTGCGCAGGTAACCGTTTTGAAGTTTACGGGTGTAGTACAGGGAAACGGACTTGAGTATGGATGATATTCCCAGCGCAAACTTCTGCATATCGAAACGCGCAAGCCGCCTGAGAATTCGATACTCATATGGTTTCTTCCAGAGGAATAAAGCGGTGCCGACAACCAGGGTTAGGGCACTTAGGAGCAACACCAGGTTGAAGCCGTGCCATAGTTTGAGTGCGGCGTGCTCGCCGGTGCCACTCACTGCTGAGACTGCNGGGGCGANGAGCGGTTGGTCCACAATGAATGGAAAGATACCCGTCATTACGCCGAGGNACGCAAGCACGAGCGGGGGCAGCCAAAGCTGGAATCCCGGNGGTTCATGCAGAGGCTCTTCGAGGAGTTTTCCGGTGAAAGGTTTCAGCCCGGCAACAAAACCAACGTAAAGCAGTAATATGTTGGTAATGACTACCAGCGCGATGAGTATCTGCCCGTGCTCGAAGCCAAGTACAGCCTCGTAGATCAGTTCCTTTCCGACAAATCCAAATGTGAACGGCACGCCCGCGCTCGAAAGTGCTGCCAGCGTACCTGCAATTGCTACGGGTAGCATAATGGAGCCAAGCCCGCCAAGGCGCGTCACGTCCCGCGTTCCTGTAGTGTGGTCAATGGCACCCGTGACAAGAAATAGCGCGGCCTTGTATAGCGCGTGCACCAGCATGAAGACTATCGCGGCAAACAGGGCAGCCTCGGTTCCCATGCCGATCAGGAAAACAAGCATGCCGAGTGCGGAGATCGTAGAGTAGGCAAGGATTG
>Ga0065721_10004448_pt1 | contig 31241 bp, 30 predicted proteins | sample Mesricmetagenome_FD_59108 | JGI IMG/M metagenome (GOLD analysis project Ga0065721, IMG submission 59108) | Mesophilic microbial community from rice straw/compost enrichment Sample: eDNA_1 v2 (version 2) | ecosystem: Engineered > Solid waste > Grass > Composting > Bioreactor | place: USA: Davis...
TTCGCCTCCACCGCCGCCAAACTGGGAAACTCCGCCAACGCCTCCGCCGGCGCCACGATGTCGTGAATCTGCGTCACAAACGCCCGCACTTCCACGCCACCGCCCGTCTTCACGTTCGCCAAAATCTTCTTCGCGATCGCCCCCGCCGCCACGCGCCCGATCGTCTCGCGCGCCGAGCTCCGCCCGCCGCCGCGATGGTCCCGAATCCCATACTTCGCCGTATAAGTGTAATCCGCATGCGACGGCCGGAACTTCTCCCGCATCTCGTCATACGCTCCCGGCCGCTGATCCGCGTTCCGCACCAGCATCGAAATCGGCGTGCCCGTCGTTTTCCCTTCGAACACCCCCGACAAGATCTCCACGCGATCCTCTTCCTTCCGCGGCGTCACGATGTCGCTCTGACCCGGCCGCCGGCGATCCAGCTCCGCCTGAATCTCCTCCACCGTGATCGGCAGATTCGGCGGACATCCGTCGATCGTCACGCCCACCGCCGCGCCATGGCTCTCGCCCCAGGTTGTAATCGTGAAGAGTTTTCCGAAGCTGTTCGGCATCGCAGCCGCGCAGCGTTGGCCTCACCTCCTCCCCTCGCAAGCGGCAAATCCCATCCTCCCACACACCTGCTCTCCCCATCGGAACCCGCCCCAAACTTCCGGCAACAATCCCGCCACGTTGCCGTCACAGCACATCGCGGTTTACAATACCACCGCTTTCCTCATCTCATTTGCTCCTTCCCTCCACGGCATCTCCTTCCGTTCTCCTCGCATGAGCCTGCGTTTTCTCTGCCTCGCCTCCGTCCTCTTTCTGACCGTCACGCTCCGCGCGCAGACGCCGACCGTCGAGGCCACCACCGCCGCCTCCCCCGCCGACGAACTCGTCGGCCCCATCAAGCTGCCCGACGCCGACATCGATACCGTCCTCGGCCTCCTCGAGATCTACACCGGCCGCTCTATCCTGCGCCCCCAACAACTTCCGACCGCCACCTACCGGCTCGTCATCGATAAACAGATCCCGAAGTCCGAAGCGGTCCTCGCCCTCGAAACCGTCCTCGCCCTCAACCAAGTCGGCGTCGCTCCGCTCGGCGATAAATTCCTGAAGGTCGTCGCCCTCTCCCAGGTCAAAACCGAGGCGCCCGAGATGATCACCGGCTCCACCTTCGAACTCCCGCCTAGCGGCCGCATCGCGACGAAGCTCTTTCAGCTCCAATTCCTCCGCGTCAACGAGTTCATCCCGCAAATGACGCCGCTCCTTTCGCCCGGCGTCGCCAACGGCGTCGTCCCCCTCGACAAAGCCAACGCCGCCCTCATCACCGACTCGATCTCCAACCTCCAGCGAGTCGAGCTCCTCATCAACGAACTCGACAAGCCCGTGATGACCGGCCTCACGCCGAAGTTCTACACGCTCCGCAACGGCGCCAAAGCCAGCGATGTCGTAAACAAGATCCGCGCGATGTTCGTCGGCCCGCTTCAAAATCAGCTTGGCACCTCGCTCTCCTACAGCGCCGACGACCGCACCAACCAGGTCATCCTTCTCGCCGACGAACGCCAGATCCCGCTCTTCGACGAACTCATCGCCAAACTCGACACCCGCTCCGACCCCAACACCCGCAACGAAGTCATCTACCTCAAGCACGCCTCCGCAAAAGAAGTCGCCCCCCTCCTCAGCCAGCTCGTCTCCGGCCAGACCAGCGCCGCGCAAAAAGCCGGCGGCGGCCCACGCCCCATCACTCCCGGTCAGCCCACGCCCCCGCCCGAAGCCGCCGCGGTCAACGCCGTGCTCACCGACAGCACCAACGAATTCAGCAATCTCGTCACCATCCTCGCCGACGACCGCAGCAACGCCGTCGTCGTCTCCGGCACTCTCGACGATATCCGCCTCATCCGCGAACTCGTCGACAAGGTCGACATCCTCCTCGCCCAGGTTCGCATCGAGGTGATCATCGCCGAGGTCACGCTCAACGACTCCCAGCGCAGCGGCATCAGCGCGCTCAACCTCACGGTCGAAACCAACGAACAAGGCAGCACCAGCATCACCAAGTTCGGCGCCTCCAATCCCGACAATCCTTCCGGGGGCATCGCGGGGTGGGATGTCACCAGCGGCATCGTCAATCCGCTCTCCTTCACCGCCGCCCTGCGCAACACCGGCTCCCGCGGCAACGTGAAGATTCTCTCCGCGCCGACCATCGTCACCACCCACAACAAGGAAGCGCAGATCCTCGTCGGCCAGTCCCAGCCCATCATCACCGGCAGCACGCGCACGCCCATCGGCACCACGCTGCCCACCGACACCGGCTTCGCGCAAAGCTCCCAGGTCACCTACAAAGACATCGCCATCGACCTCAAGGTCACGCCCCTCATCGGCGAAGACGGCAACATCCAACTCAAGATCGCCCAAAAGGTGGACGACATCCTCGACGAGGTCGTGATCGACGGAAATTCCCAGCCCGTCATCGGCCGCCGCGAAGCCACCTCCTTCGTCAACGTCTACGACAAACAGATGGTCGTCCTCGGCGGTCTCCAGCGCCAACGCAACTCCCGCAACCGCTCGAAGCTCGGCCTCTTCTTCGAGATTCCCATCATCAGCCACCTTCTCGGCGGCCGCGAAACCCGCTCCGAGCGCACCGAGCTCCTCCTCTTCATCCGCCCGATCGTGATGCGCCCCGAAGACGCCACCGCCGACACGACCAGCGCGATCAACTCCCTTTCCAACCGCGAACAGATCAACCAATTCCTCAGCGATCCTTCCCAGCCCGCCAAGGAACCGTTGATCGAGAAAATCAAATAACGCCCGCGCTCCACGCGCGCCGTCGATCCGACTCCGCCTCATGCCGCCGCTCGCCACGGAAAATCTTCTTCCGCCGTCCCTCTCCGCCCGTCTCGACGAAACCCAGCTCCAAGCCGTCGCCGAAGCCTCGCGCGACAAACGTCTCGCCGTCCTCGCCGCCGCACTCGGCGTCGCCGAACCCGCCGCGCTTCCCATCCTCGCCGAAGCCGCCGGCCTCCCGATCGCCAGCAATCTCGAGCCCGACACCGAAGCCCGTTCCCTCCTCCCCGCCCGCCTCGTCCACGATTATCAGATCATCCCGATCAAACTGAGAGCAGATAGCCCAGAGCCCAGAGCCGAAGATCCAAATTCTGATTCCAGCCCTGGGCTCTCAGCTCTGGGCTCTCAGCCTCTGCATTTAGCCACCGCCTGGTTGCCCGACGACGTCATGACCGACTGGCTGCGCACGTTCACCCCGCGCCCGCCCGTCTGGCACCTCGCCGTCCCCGAACGCGTCCGCCAGCTCATCATCGAAAATTACGGCGTCGGTTCCGGCTCGCTCGAAGATAGCGACGACGCCTACGTCGCTCCCGAGGTTCAGCAACAAGCCGACGAAAACGTCGATGAAGACGCCGCCGTCGTCCGCTTCGTCAGCGACGTCATTTCCCAAGCCGTCGAAGACCAGGCGACCGACATCCATTTCGAACCGCAGGAAGGTCAGCTCCGCATCCGCTACCGCGTCGACGGCCTTCTCGTTCCCGTTCCCGTCCCCGAAAATCTCCTCCGCTTCCANGACGCCATCATCTCGCGCCTCAAGATCATGGCGCGTCTNAACATCTCCGAACGCCGCCTCCCCCANGACGGCCGCATCAACTTCCGCGCCGGCGACACCGTCCTCGATATCCGCGTATCGACGATCCCCACCATCTACGCCGAATCCATCTCGCTCCGCCTCCTCAACCAGAAGAAGGAAGCCTACACGATGGACCGCCTCGGCATGTCCGCCGAGGAGCAGGCGCAGATCACCAAGATCCTCGATTACCCGCACGGCATCATCCTCGTCACCGGTCCCACCGGCTCCGGCAAGAGCACCTCGCTCAACGCCTTCCTCCGCAAAATCAATTCCACCGACCTCCGCATCATCACCATCGAGGACCCGATCGAATACGAGGTCCCGGGCGTGAACCAGATGCAGGTCCGTCCCGAAATCGGCCTCACCTTCGCCGACGCCCTTCGCCACGTCCTCCGCCAGGATCCCGACGTGATTATGGTCGGCGAAATCCGCGACAAAGACACCGCCGAGATCGCCATTCGCGCCTCGCTCACCGGCCACTTGGTGTTCTCCACGCTCCACACCAACGACGCCCCCGGCGCCATCACGCGTCTCGTCGACATGGGCATCGAGCCCTTCCTTGTCGCCTCCGCGATCGAGCTCGTCATCGCCCAACGCCTCGTCCGCCGCCTCTGCTCCGAGTGCTCGCGCCCCGCGCCGGTCAACAAGATCAAGCTCCGCGAAAACCTCGCGATCCTCGGCGTCACCGAATCCGAAGCCGACCTCATCTCCGCGCTCAACTCCCCCGTCGGCTGCGACCGTTGCCGCGGCACCGGCTACCGCGGCCGCATCGGCCTCTTCGAAATTTTCCGCCTCAACGACGAGATGCACGAACTCGTCCTCCGGCGCGAATCCACCCGCACCCTCGCCGAAACCGCCCGCAAAAACGGCATGCGCACCCTCGGCCAAAGCGGTTGGGAAAAAGTCAAAGCCGGCCACACCACGATGGACGAAGTCCTCCGTGTCATCACCGTCGCCGAAAAGTGACCCACTTTTGTCCACTCCCCGCCCCCCGCTCCGGAAAATTCGAAAATCCAAAGTCGAAAATCTGAAATCTCCGGATGCCCCGTTTCACCTACACCGCCCGCAACCGCGCCGGCCAAAACGTCTCCGACACCCTCGAAGCCCCGAGCCGTCGCGACGCCCTCCGCCTCCTCGCCGCTCGCGGTCTGCAGGTGATCTCCACCACCGAAGTCGCCGCCGGCAAATCCGCCAAATCTCCCAAAGCCGCCGCCGCTCCCGCAGTCATCACCAAGCCTTCCGGTCGCGCCAGCGCGCTCAATCGCAACCAGCGCCTCCCCTTCCTCGAAGCGCTCCACGATCTCATCACCAGCGGCATGTCCGCCGGTGAAGCCGTTCGCCTCCTCTCCACGCGCATCAAGGAGCCCGCGCTCCGCACGCTCTGCGCCGCGCTCTGGGAACGCCTCAGCGAAGGCGCGCCGCTCTCGCGCGCGATGTCCGATTTCCCCAACGTCTTCGATCCCGCCACGATCAATCTGATCCAGGCCGGCGAAGCCACCGGCTCGCTCAACGACACCCTCACCCGTCTCATCGCCCACCTCAACGAACAGCGCGAACTCCGCCGCCAGCTCGTCGCCGCGCTCGCCTACCCCGTGTTCATGGTGTTCGTCGCGATCGGCGTCAGTCTCTTCTTCCTCTTCTTCCTCCTGCCGCGCCTCCAAACGCTTCTCGCCTCCCTCGGCAGCGAACTTCCGCTCTCCACCCGCCTGCTTGTCGGCATCTCCAACTTCGCCCTCCACTACGGCCCGTTTGTCGCCATCGGCCTCGTCCTCGGAGCTGTCGCGTTCTTGCGCTGGCGCCAGACCGAAGTAGGCCGCGCCACTTCCGACGCCTGGCTCCTCCGCCTCCCGCTCGTCGGCCCGTTCATCGTCGCCCAATCCGTCCTCGCCTTCAGCCAGACGCTCTCCGTCCTCCTCGCCAATGGCATCACCGCCGCCGACGCCCTGCGCATGACCGAACGCCAGATCTCGAATCGCGTTCATCGCCGCGCGTTCGACGAAGCCACCGACCGCGTCCTCGAAGGCGAATCGCTTTCGCTCGCCCTCACGCGCACCAACTGTTTCCCCGACCTCGTCCTCGATCGCCTCTCCGTCGGCGAAAACACCGGCAACGTCGTCCCCAGCCTCCAGGACATCGCCCGCAGCTACCAGAAGATCGTCACCAACAAGCTCAACGTCTTCACCAAGGTCATCGCGAGCGGCGTCCTTCTTCTCGTTTTCGTCCTCGTCTGCTTCATCGCCATCGCGATCGTCAGCGCCGTCTTCTCCGTCAGCACCAGCTTCAACCTCGCCGGCTGATCCGTTTTGTCATTCTGAGCGAAGCGAAGAATCCAGTGCGACAATCGCGTGCTGGCGCACGCACCGAATCGCGACGCACCCGCGCGCAATCCATCCGATGCGCCTCAATCCGCATCGAACACCTCGATCAACACGATCCCCGCTCCATTGTCGCGCGCCTTCGAAATGAAGCTATAAACGCCCGCGCGCAGCTTCAGCAGCATCGCCGACGAATTCGCGTCCGATCCCGCCAGCGCCCCCGCTCCAATCCGCGCGCCGTCCGTCGTGATCGCCGCCGCGTTCGCATTCTGCGCCCAATTGTCGTTGATCGCGATCACCGGCGATCCGGCATGCAGCTCGATCATCGGATTCCCCATCACGCTCGCCTGCGGCAACCCTTGCGTGGTCAACGTCGGCCCCACCGCCCGCACCAGCACCTGCTTCGCTCCATTCCCCGTCACCACAAATCCACCGATCGGCACACGATCTCCGCCTTCGCCATACGCCCGCGTCGCGATGCCCGAGAATCCCGACGCCTCGTTCGACAAATCCGCATCATATACTTCGAGCAACACGATCCCGGAGCTCCCGTTCTTCCCCGAAACAATGAACGTATACGCTCCCGGATCCAATGTCGTCAGCAACGCCGCCGAACGCGTGTCCGTCGCCATCAGCGGCGTCGCGCCGATTAGCGCACCGACCGTCGTGATCTCCCCCGCGTTTTCATTCGTCGCCCAGTCGTCGTTCTCCGCGATCACCGGCGCACCGCGATGCAGTTCGACCACCGGGTCCCCCAACAGCTCTTCCGCCGGCAATCCCTGCGCCGCCAACGACGGCCCCACCGCGCGGATCAACACCCGCTTCGGCGCCGTGCCCGCGATCACGAATCCGCCAATCGGCACCCGATCTCCCGGGCTGCAATACGCCCGCGTCGCAATGCTCGCGAATCTCGCCTTTCCGCCGCCTACGCCCGCCGGCGTCTGCACTCGCATCGCCGAGGTCGGCGCTGACGCACTGCCGCCGTTCACTCCCGAAACGCGGTAATAGTAGGTCGTATTCGCCGACGCGCTCGTATCCACATACGAGGTCGATGCCCCGAGATCCCACGAGCTCACGTTCGCACTGAAGGCTTCATCCGTCGCCCGCTCGAGCTTGTAACCCGTCGCCGCCGGACCCGACGTCGCCGCGAGCCACGACACCGTCACCTCCGTCGCGCTTGAAGCAAATGCGCCCGCGCTCGACGGCGTATTCGGCGCGCCCGCCCCCGGTGTGTTCACCGTCAACGTCGCCCCATTGCTCGTCGCCGAGCCCGCCGCATTCGTCGCCACCACCGTGTAAACACCCGCCGACGTCGCCTGCACGTTGTTCAACGTGAGCGTCGTTCCCGTTTCGTTCGCGAGGTTCGTCCCGTCCTTGCGCCACTGATACGTCGGCTCCGGCGTGCCCGACGCCGCCACCGTGAACATCACATTCGCGCCCACGTTCACCGTCTGACTCTGCGGATGCGTCGTGATCGTCGGCGCCGTGTTCGGCGAGCCGCCCCCCGCCACATTGATCGTGTAGTTGAAGCTGTCCGTCGACTGTCCCGTCGGCGTATCCGTCGCCCGCAAGGTCAGCGTGTAACTCCCCGCCATCGTCGGCGTGCCGCTCAGCGTCAGCGTCGCCCCGTTGATCGTTCCGCTCGTCATCCCGCCTTGGAAACTCAACCCCGGCGGAACCGTCCCGCTCACCGTCCACGTCTCCGGCTCCGACAACGTTCCCGTGATGCTGAACCCGATCGTCACCGGCGTCCCCACCGTCGCCGCCAACGGACTCGGCGCCGTTGTCGCGAGCTGCGTCGCTCCCGCCAGCGAATGCACCGCGCCCAGCGAAGCCGCTGTTGCCAGCGCTGACTTCAGCACCGCGCCGATCGGCGACGACAGCACAAATTCCTCGGTCGCGATCAACGCCCGCACCACCGGCGTGCGTTGCAGCAGCGCAATCAGCGTGACCGTCGGAACATTCAACCAGCGCAGCCGGCGCTGAAAATGACGCAGGGTTTTCATGGCAACGTAAACCTCCGTTGCGAAAACGACGCCAACACCCCGCCGCCATCAATCCCCTCACCGTAACGAAATCGTCAGCCTTCCTTCAAAACCGCACCACCAACTGCCCCGCCACCCACTGCGTCCACGCCCGCTCCGCCACCTCGTCGTGCTGCAGGCTGTATTGAATTTTCAATTGCACGTGCGGCGTGAACCGAAACCCGGGCCCCACGTCCAGCCGTCGCGTATTCGCTCCCCAACGCACGCGCGTCCCCGCTCCGTCCGCGATCTTTCCATAAATCTGCTCGTTCCAACGCACCGCCGCAAAGAACCGCGGCGTGAACTTGTATTTCGCCTCCACGTAATACGACACCAGCTCCGCATCACCGATGCCCGGCAGTTCAAACCGCCCTGCAAAAACTTCCGCCCACACCTGCACGTGGTGCCACGCGAAACTCACGTCCTGCGCCACCACATACTGCCGATGGTCGCTCCGCCCTTTCCCCGGCGCCAGCGACACCGGAATATCCGTGCGCATGTAGGATCCTCCGCTGGCCGACACGCCCAGATTCCACATCGCATTCGGCCGATACCCCAGCCGCACGCTCGCCGTCGGATGCCGAAACTCGAACTCCCCGCGGTCCCACGCCCGCGGTCGCGACGAAAGCGACGCATCCTTCAACTCGGCCGCATAGGTGAAGCGTCCCCATTGTCCGGATACAGCCAAGCCCGTCGTGTAACTCGGCCCCCACAGCAGCGGCAGCCGCAGCGGCTTGTCGAACACCCGCCCGCCGTGCGGCGATCGCGGACTCACATGCGCCCAGTCCAACAACTCGCTCAACGAGTCCGGCGCGCCATTGTCCCAGATTCCCGTGAGCTGCTCATACGCAAGCGGCGCCGTCACAAACGGATTTTCCCACGAGCCGTGTCGCGGCACCCAGTTGCCCACGATCGTTCCAAATTTTCCCGCCTGCACGCTCAGCCTCCCGTCCTCCCACGGCGTCACCCGCAGCGCATATTCGTCGAGCCGCCCCCGCAACGGTCGCGGCCCCGGATCGAATCCGCGATCCACCCGCATCTGCGCAAACGCATACACGCTCCGCCCCGCCTGCGCGTCGAGAAACAGGCTCCATCGCGGATTGAACAACGTCTCTCCCGTCGCATCCAGCAGCGCCGGCGCCGGATGCGAGAACGCATAACCTTCCAAATCCAGCGTCCCGCTCAATCGCGCCCGCATCCGTCCGTCATCCGAACCCACCGTCAACGCTTCCGCGATTCGATCGAAGCCCTCCTCGCCGCCGCGCGCGCCCGCCGCCGCTCCCAGTGCGACCGCCATCATCACTAGTCGCGCCGCGCCTGTAACAGGAAAGCGCATACGTCCCTTCAAACACCCCGCCCCGCCGCCGGCGCAAGCCGGAAGCTCACCTGAAACTCCGTCCATTCTCCGTCCGAACGCAAAAGCTCCAGCTCTCCGCCGTGCAGCCGCGCCAGCTCGCGCGCCAAGTTCAACCCGAGCCCATACCCGGGCACGTTTTCCCCCACGCCGCCGCGGTGAAATCGCTCGAAGATATGCTCGCGCGCCTCCGCCGGAATCGCCGGCCCCGTGTTCGCCACATTCAACCGCACCATCCCGTCCTCCGCCTGCGCCGTCACCCGCACGCGTCCGCCGCGATGATTATACTTCCGCGCGTTCTCCAGGAGGTTTTGCAGGATCAGCGAAAGGTAACGTTTTTCTCCCGACACCCACAGCGCCGCCGGCCGCTCCACGTCGACGTTCAACTCGAGGTCATCCGTCTGCGTCCCGAGATCGTCCATCGCCGCATCGATCAGCTCCGTCAGATTCACCGCCCGGAAATCGATCGTCAGCCGCCCCGCATCCATTCGCGACAACAACAGCAAATCTTCGATGACTCCAGAAAGCCGATACGTCTGATGAATCAACGCCGAGATCTCCCGGCACTCCTCCGGCGTCCAGTGCTCGCGCGCCAGGAGATCTTCCAGCCCCGCGCGCAACACCGTCACCGGCGTTTTCAGTTGATGCGACGCATCCGCCGAAAATCGCGCCGCCCGTTGCAACTCCTGATGCGTCACCTCCAACGCCGCCTCCGCCCGCACGCGCTGGATCAGATTTTCCTCCGAATTCACCGCGAGTTTCTCCACCGGCCGCGACAACCGCTTCGCCAGCGCATGGCTCGCGCCAAATCCCGCCAACAGCAACAACCCACCCGCCCCGAGCACCCGCCACCGCAACTCGCTTTGCCGCTCCAACATGCCCCCCAGCGAATACACGCACACTTCATACGCCGACGGATACAGCGATGCCGGATTCAATTTCTTGTAGAAAACCAGATGCGGCACGCCTTCGACCGTCCGCTCGAAACTCGCCGGCTCCCCGCCATTCCGCGCGATCGCCTGCGTGAGCTCCTCCGAAAGCGCCGACTCCTCCGCCGCGCTCAGTCCCTTCAACCGCAGTCTCCCTCCCAGCCACACCCCGCGATCGATGCCCGCCACCGCCCGCGTTCCCGCGAACGTCGCCGGCTCGAACCCGAGCACCAGCGCCGCGATCACCTCGCCCGTCTCGCCCGACACAATCGGCATCGCAATCAGTTCCGACATCATCTCCTCACCCGCCTCGTTTCGTCGCACGAGATAGCCCAGTTGCTGCCGCTCCGGCACGCCCGGCAGCGCCAGTTGCGCTTCCTCGTGCGGCAATAGCGCACCCCCATCCGGCTGATCCGCCGGCGAGATCACGCCGCCGCGACGGTCGAGAAACCGGTAAAACTCCGCGTGCAACGCATATCCTCCTTCGCCCCGCTCCGCGGCCATCACGTCGCGCAACTCGTCTCGAGCGCTTGGATACAACAAATCCAGCGCGTCGTCCTCCAGCGCCGCATGAATCCGCGGCTTGCGCACGAGCGATCGGCAGCGTTCGGCCAGCACCGCATGACGCAGCTCCTGCACATTGTGCAGCGCCGCCAGCTCCGCCTGAAACTCCCGCTGCAACTCCTGTTCGACCCCCGCCGCCACATTCCGCTGCGCCACCACGAGCGCGGCCACCGTCAGCGTCAGGATCACCAGCATCATCGCGACCACCAGCTTCGCGCGATACTGCCGCACGCTCACCGGCATGTTGTCCGCCGCGATCACGGGAACTCCACCCGCACTCGCCCGCCGTCCTTCAACTCCACCGGCTGTTCCAGGGTCGTGCGACTGTTCAGCCACGCCTTCAACGTCCACCGCCCCGCCGGCAGTCCCGTCAGCTCGAAACGCCCCTCCTCGTCTGTCACCACGAAATACGGCGTCGCCAGCACCAGCACGACCGCACGCATGTGCTCGTGAATATCGCACCGCAGCGTCACCAGCCCCGGCACGTCGAACACCTGCGACGGAATCGGTCGCTCGTCCGGACGATACCGCCCCAGATCGAACCGCTTCGCCGGCGAGAACGAAAAGATGTTGTGGAAGGTATCGTCGAGATTCGGGAACTCCACGCGCGTGCCCACCCGCACCGGCAGCAGCGACGGAATGAACGTCAGATCCTTCTGCGGCATCTGCACCACCGGCGCCTGCTCCGGCGCCGGGAAATCTCCTTCGAGATACACCACCGCCAGCGGCGGATTCGTCGCGATCACCCCGCCTTTGCTCACGATCTCGTAGCGTTGGTTCATCACCGGCGTGCTGCGCGTTTTCGGCAACGCCACGCTCCCTTCGATCACCGCCTCACTGCGCGCGCCCACGAGAATCAACAACCACGCCAGCGCCATCACGTGGCCACGAGCGTGAGCGAGTGGACGAACTCCCTTCATGCCACCCCCGCCGCAGCCACCGCCGGAACCGCCCGCACCGTGTAACCGACCGACCGCAACGTGTGGATCAGCGGCGACGCAAACCCCGTATCCACTTTCTTCCGCAACCGCGCGATGAAGATCTCCACCGTCCGCGTGTCGTATTCGTGATCCCGCTGCCACACGCGTTCGCACAGCTCCGTCCGCGAAAACACCCGCCCCGGTTCCTGCATCAGCACCTGCAACACATCGAACTCCCGCGGCGACAACGCGATCGCCTTTCCCGCCCGCATCACGCGCCGATGCTGCACGTCCATCTGCAGATCGCCGACCTTCAGAAGGTCCGCCGCCGTCGGCGTCGCGCCTCGCCGTCCCAGCGCCTCCACCCGCGCCGCAAGTTCATCCAGCGAAAACGGCTTCGCCAGATAATCGTCCGCCCCCGCGTTCAATCCTTTCACGCGATGCTCCACTTCACCGCGCGCCGTGAGAATCAAAACACGCGAGGGACAGTGCCGTTCGCGCAACTTCCCCAGCACGTCCATCCCATCCAGCCCCGGTAGATTCAAATCCAGCACGATCAAATCCGGCGGATCGTTCAACCCGCTCTCCAATCCGCCGACACCATCCAGCACCGCGCTCGCCACATGCCCGCGCCGCTCCAGCGCACGCACGATGTGTCGGGCCAGTTGGGCTTCGTCTTCGATGACGAGGATGCGCATTGGAGTGACGACGCCTGACTCTACCACGGCTCGACGTTCCGAGCTATGTCTTAGTTGCAACCGCAGCCGCTTCCGCCCACGCCGCGACCGCCCGTCGCCGACTCTCGCGAAAAATACGTGTGCTCCGCCGCCGCCGTCGCGAGCGGATCCCGATCGGTGCGCATCCCNTAGTCCGTCAATGCCGCCCGCTCCCAAGGCTGCACCCGCACCGTCNTGCAGCCCGNAAACATCGACGCCATCGNCCCCGCCANAATCGCCGCCGCTTTCATTCCGATTTTCATACGCAAGTGTTTACCCTCGTTCAGCGAGCAACGCTTCGATCTGCGCACGCAGCTCGCGCTCGCTCGCACTACCGTGAAATCCCCGATGCACGAACCGCACGCGTCCCGCGCGATCCACGAGATACGTCGTCGGCATCGCCGGCACCCCCACCGCGCTCGCCAAGCTGTGCCCCGCATCCCTCACCGTCGCAAATGGCGGCGCCAGCTTCTTCACGAAAGCCGCATACGCCGCCCGCTTCTCGTCCACACTCACCGCCACGATCGCCAGACCCCGCACGCCAAACTCCTCATGCAATCGCGCAAACGCCGGAAACGACGCCTTGCACGGCGCACACCACGACGCCCAAAAATCCACCAGCAACACCCGCCCTTCCACCTCGGGCAACACCCCCTCCGACAACCCCGCGTCCTGCAACGACGGAAACCGGTCACCGACTCCCACCTCCGCCCGCAGCGTCGCGCCAGCGATCGTCGACGCCAGAACCGCCCACGCCCACGCCCGTTTGCTACGACACCACATACTGAAAAAATCCGCGCGTCTGAGCCCTGAATTTCTCCGTCACGATCAGCCCTTCCGCTCCCGGAATCGACTGGATGAACTCCACGCCTTTCTCCGCCCCCAGCACAAACGCCGTCGTCGACAACACCCCCGCCTGCAAACAGGTGTCCGCGATCACCGTCGCCTGCAGGCATCCGTTCGCCACCGGTCGCCCGCTTCGCGGATCGACGATGTGACCATGGCGCACGCCGTCGATCACCACGCGCCGAATATAATCGCCCGACGACGCAATCCCGCGATTCCCCGACAACGCCACGCTTCCCTTCGCCGTTCCCGGATTCTGCGTATCCTCCAATCCGATATGCCACGCCGGTTTCCCCGCCGGTCGTCCCAGCGAGCGCAGGTCGTGACCGAAATCGATCAGCGCCGCCGCGATTCCAAACTGCCTCGCGATCTGCGCCACCATGTCGACGGCGAACTCCTTTCCGAATCCGCCAAAATCCAACGCCATCCCTTCCTCCGGCAAAAACACGCGCCCCGGCTCCCGCCGCACCTTCGGCCAGCCCACCCGCCTCATCGCCGTCGCGACCGCGCCCGCATCCGGCGACACCGGCTTCGGATTCCGATAATCCCAAAGTTTGATCAATGGCAGCGCGGTCGGATCGAGCACGCCGCGCGTCAGAAAATAGAGCGTGTCGCACAGCAGCAGCATCTGCTCCGTCTCGAAATCGATCTCCACCCACTCGCGCCCCGCCGCCGCATTGATCCGGCTCAACAAGCTCTCCGGCCGAAACCGGGAATACTTCGCCTCGAACCCCGCGACCCACGCCACCACCGCCCGCTCGAACGCCGCCGCCACCGACCGCTCGTTACACTCGTATTGAATTTCGCACGACGTCCCCAGCGCACGAAACATCAGATGCCGCAACGGCGTCGCCTGCTCCGGCCTGTCATTCGTCGCACGCCTGTGGATCGTCGCTTCCATCGTCGTTCACCACGCCAGTTTCACCCCCGCCGTCACGATCGTCGCCGTCGGATACATCCGCGCCGGCGTGCGGCTCCCCGTCCCGCGCATCTCGTAGCGCTCCACCGCCACATCGACCTGCCAGTGCTCGTCGATCGACCACACCGCCTTGATTCCCCACGTCTCCGCCCGAAAGGCCGACACCCGGTAATCCGCCGAAAAGAACGCTCCCGCCGGATTCGGTCGCGACTCCGGATCGATGTTCGTTCCCGTCAGATCCGCCCGGTAAAAATCCGCCGCCGTCTGATCATAAAATCGATACGACGGCCGCAGGATCAGTTTGTCTCCAATCTTCTGATACCACGCGAACTCCAGCGTGTGCGCCGTCGTCCCAAACGAATCGTCGAACAACCGATAGCTCGCCTCCGCCGTCGCGTTCATCTCCGGCAACGCGCGATTGATCGCCAGATATCCAATCCATTTTTCCCGTGAGTCCGGACGGTTCTCGTTGAACGTCCGCGGCAGAAAAACGCCGGGCGCGATCTCCGCGATCTTCTCGATCAACCGATACGGATCCGCGTGAAATCCCGTGCTCCGCCCATACGAAACGTTGAACGTCACCGACGTCCGCGGATCCAGGAGCTGCGTAACCCCCACGATGAAATCCGTCGTCCGTTTCTTCGCCCAATCCGTCTGATAGAAAACGCGAATCTCATCATCCGTCCCCGCCGCTCCGACGAGCAGCAGCGTGTTCTTCTGGTTGAAATCGAACTGCGCGTTCACCGACCACCCGTTCGACACATAGTCGCTCTCCCGCGAATTCGCGAAACCCGCGACCGCCAGCACGCGTGAAAACTGCCGGGAAAAATCCGCGCTCCACGCTTTTCGCCGATCCGAGATCCGCGCCAGCGGCACCGGCCCGTCCGGTGTCGCCGACGGCTGCCCGGTTGGCGTCGCCCCCGCCAGCGAATCGATCGCGCCCATCAGCTTCAAACGCATGTCCGTTCCCAGCTCCGCCTCCACCAAGCCGTAGTGCGTCTCGACATGCATCCGATCCGCCTCCTCGCGGTAGTCCGCGAACTTGTAGCTGATCGCATATGTCGCCCGTGCCGTCCGCGGCATCGCCAGTGATAACAATGCCACCAGCAACACAGCCCTCGAGGCAGACGCAGCTCTAGCAAGGCAACGGTCAAACATGGTCGGTCGGCAGACGCTCCGTGCGCGCCCCCGCCTCCTCAACCGACCAATCGTAACGTTTTGGAAAGATTCGCTCCGTCGCTCGCTCAGCGCTCCAGCACCAGCGTCTTCTGCGCAAACGGCGCCGGATACGCCGTCACCCAAACCTCCGGCTGCAAGTCCACGCGCTCAGGATCAAACGCCAGCACCACCGCTTCCACCCGTTTTCCCGCCCATTCCGGCTTCAGCGGCAGATAAAACGTGTTGTTGCGATCGACCGATCGCGGCGGCACTTCCCACGCATTGCTCGGAAACGAAGGACTGCGGTCCGGCGCGCCCACCAGCTTTCCATCGATGCGAAACGCCACCGCCGCCCGCTCTCGTCCGTGCACGCCGTTCACCGCCACGCACAAATAACTTCCCGGCGAAATCTCGTTCAACGTAAACGCCCCCGACCACGCCGCTCGCGCCCGGTGCACCATCCCCGGCGACCAATGCCGCTCGATCCACGGCGCAAACAGATTCGAGGCCCGCCACTTCGCCCGGTCCGGCGCCTCGCCCTTCGCGAAGCCTTTCACTTCGCGCAAACGCAACGGCGCCGGCGAAAAACGCAGATAACGCCATGGCCCCGCCCGACGCAGATCGAGCGTCATCGTCTTGCCCGCGAGGAAACGCACTTCCTTCCATGTGACCAAATCCGCCGACACCTCCGCCACCACGCCTTCCTCCGACTTCAGCGGCTGCAGTCCCATTTCGTCGAACGTCTCCAGCACGAGTTCGTCGAGTTCTCGCACTTCTCCCAAATCCAACCGAAACGCCCCGCCTTTCACCCGCTGATCGCCAAAACGCAGGTCCACCGAAAACGCCGTGTCCGGATCATCGTCGAAGAGCCCGCGATCCCAAATTTCTCGCGCTCGAAAAATCGGCTGCTGAAAAAACGCGTCCCGCGCCCGCTGCACCGCCGGCAGCTCTGTCGCCCCCGAGCGAAGCAGCGACCTCACCTCGAGCGCATTGTTGTCCGCCGCAAAACACATCGCCTCGTAAAGTGCCGCCGCATCCGCCGGGACATCCACCTTCGCCAACGTCGCCACTTTTCGATGCCAAGCCTCCTGGCGCGGCTTGCCTGCGAAAGAAATTTCCACCGCTCCCTCGCCCGCCCAACCCGCAACCGCTTCGCCGTCGATCGTCGCTTTCGAAAATTTCGCTCCCTTCTTCCGCAGCGAAATCTTCGCGTTCGCCCCCGGCTCGCCGAGCAAACGCACCTCCACCGGACGCCCCGGCACGTCGCGCACCACTTCATACGCAACCCCATCAATTTCCCACGTCGCCCGCGGCTCGATCGTCACTTCAATCAAGCACGAGCGAAACGGCAGCACGTCGACCTCCGCTTTTTTCCCGAACTCGAATTCTCCCAACGTCTCCTGCCAGGGATGCAGCAGCCGCACCCGCACCCGCCGATCGCTGCGCTGCAAACCGATCGAGTCGTCGAGCGCCACCGTGTGGCGGGTCTTCTCCCACGTGAGATTCCGCAACGTGATCAGCCGCGTGTATCCATCGCCGCGCGACACCGCGTGCGGGCCGTAGCGCTCCTCGGGCAACACCACCCCGCTCACCAAAATATCGCGATACCGCCGGTGCAGATTGAAGATCCCCGCCAGCCGGGGAAACTCGTCGTCCCGCAGCAGCCACGGATTTCCATAGATCTGCGGCGCCAGCACCAGGCTCCGGTTGAACGCCTGGAGCACCAGATCGTCCTCCCAATGGTCCAGACACGACGAGATGCACACGCCGTGATCCTCCGTCAGCCGCGTGAGCTTCGGCGGGAGCTCGCGCGCCAGCGCCACCGCCCGCGCATGACTCGCGCTGGTCTCATTCGCCATATGGACGTCGATATACGTCTCCGCGCCGCCCAGCAGAAACGTCGTCGAGTGCCGCACCGCCGGACCGAGATCGAGCCGGTGATTCAACAAAATCAAATTCGGCGAATGCTCCCGACACGCCGTCATCATCCGGTCGAACGCATCGTATTTCTCCGGACGCAACTGTCCGCACACCGCGTCCATCTTGAACAGCTCAAAACCAAAATCTCGGCACAGGCTCACCATGTCCTCGATCCGCGCCGCTTCTTCCTCCGCCGTGTCGCCAAATCCATCCGGCCCCCCCCAAACGCCCAGCCGCGTGCCCATCTCCTTCGCCGTCTCGGCCACCGGCCCGAACCCGTGCGGAAACTGCCGCCGGAACCGCTCCGACTTCGTNCTCCCGTAGAAATTCTTCCCGTCGATCGCGCCCGCCATCGAACGCGTAGATGTCCAACTCCAGTCCGTATTCGTCGTGTAGCCACCGAAAGAACGCCAGGTTCGTCAGCGTGTGCGCTTCAGTCGGCCCTTCGTTGGTGTTGTTGATCCAACTGAAATACTGCGAGCGAGACGGCGTCGTCTCATCCACACCTCGCGGCTGGCCCGCCGCGAGACCGGCAATTAGGGTGGAGAGTGCAAGGGTCATGATCGCGACAGGTCGGGGCAAAACTGAGCGCATGCCGCGACGCTACTCGCCCGCCGCGATTACTCCAGCCGGCCACCGGTTTACCCGGTGATCGCGTTCAACGCACGATCTCGACCGACGACACCCTCAGCGCCGCCGTCAAGTTCGCTGGATTGCTTGGCTCCGCCCGCAACGCGAACTGCTCGATCCCCACATAGGGCGAGCGCCGCGCGATCGCCTCGTAAAACCGCCGCAACGCATTCCAGTCCGCGCGCGCCAGCGTGATCTGCACCGTGTGCACCGCGAACTGGCCGCTCCGCTCCGTATGCGGAGTGTCGTTCGTGAAGTTCAGGTTGTGCTCGCGCGCGAGCGCATTGAGTTCGCCCACGAGGCGCGTGTCGTCGAGCGTCCGCGACGGATCGAGATCCTGCACCGCTCGCACCGACGCCTCTTCGATCTCCACCCGGTTGCGCAACCACTCACGCTGCTCCGCCAGCTCCGCCGTCACCGCCCGCACCGCCCGCCAGTCGCGCGATGCGCGCTTGCTGTAATTCGAAGCCCACGTCAACGCGCCCAGCGCAATGAACAGCACGAGCAACACCTTCTCGCGCAGCAGCCGGCTCAGGAAAAATGCACGCAGCGATCTCATGGGTTTGACGCGGATCTGAGCATCTCGGGTTTGAACGTCACCACCACGGTGAAATTGATCGTGTTGTCCCTCGCGCGCTGATCGGGCACTTCCACGCGCTCCACTTCCGGCAGCGCGCTCAACGCCGCCCGATATGTCGCCACCGCCGCCGGCTGCGTCGTGCGCGCCTCGATCGTCAGGGTGTTCAGCCCGCTGGTCGACGCGCGGAGAAACTGCACCGAATTCGGCCGCGCCAGCGGCCCCACCACGTCGAGCATCTCGAAGGGCAACAGCCGTTTCGTCGAAAGTTCGCGAATGCGCGTCGTCAGATTCTGCGCCGCTTCGATTTTCTGCACCACCGGTCGCTGCGCGTCCGCCTGCGCCTGACGCGAGCTCTGCCAAAAACGAGCCCCCACCAACGCCAACTCGCCCAACGCGAGGATCATCAACAACACCGCAAATCCGAGAAACGTCCGCCACAGCGCCAGATCTCGCGTCCGCGCGCGCCGCAACGCCGCCAGCGCCTCCTTGTCGCGAACATCCATCGCGCCCGCCTGCGCGAGCGCCACGCGCGACTCCAGCGTTCCCGCGCGAAACACCACCTCCCGGTCGCCGCCTTCCGCCTCCACTTCCGGAACTCCCTCGAGCACCGTCACGCGATTGCGCGGATACGCCGCCTGCAACTCCGCTTGCACGCGCCGACGTTCGTCGTCGCCCGCCTCCGCCGGAACCGGACGAAACTCGACCTTCGCCGGCACCGCGCCGCCATCCCAGTGCAGCGCCGTCAAACCTTCCGCCGACGGCAACACGACCGTCGTGTGCGGTTGCACCGGCCCCGTCAGCACCGTCGCAAAGGTCGGCATCACCAGTTCGGCCTGATCCCACTCCGCCGTTTGCTCCGTCGTAAACCGCCGCCGGTAAGCCGCAAACACGAGCGCACGCTCCGAACCTTCCGGCCAAAAATAGCCGTGATACAATTGTGCCGGCGGAAACGGCGAAAGCGTCTCGAGCGCCAGTTCCACCTGCTCACCCACCGTCGCCGCCGTCGCGCCCGGCGCCACGGCGATGGCGCGCGTGAAAAAAACGGCATCGGGCAACAATACCACGCGCGGTGGTGGCGGGCCGGCCTTGAGCGTCTTCAGGAGCGGAAGGGTCATGCGTTCGTCGGTCCGGGAGGGACAGCAGAAATCTCAGCATTCTCCCTGATTTCCAAGAGCGTAAATGGATATCGGAGCTTTTTTCCAGCGGCGGCAGACGATCCTTCGCCCTCCGTTCCCGTTCCCGCTGCCCCTTCCGTCGAAGAGTTCGCCGGTTGTTCCTTCGTGGGATCGATATTTTTCGCCGGCTCCACCGCCTTCGCCCCGCCTTCCGGCGCAATCACCACCGAGACCCGAAACTCCGACCGGCCTTCGCGAATCGTCACGTTGACGCGCAACGCGCTGATCTCCGTGCCCGCGCCCGCCGGCAACGCGCCCGCGCCCACCAGCGCCGCCAACTGGTCCGGCGTTTCGAAGTAACCAGGACCTGAATACGCCCGATCTCCCGTCCCGCGCAGATAGTCCGCCACGCGCCGTTGTTGTGCCGGGTCGCCCACGCCAAACGCCGCCAGCACGTCGCCGCGCCCGCCGTTCACGTTGGTTTGTTTGAAATCGTAAAGCGACGTCGCCTCAACGAAACGCCGCCAGAGTTCGTTCGGACGCCCCTTGTCATCGTAAAACAAATCCCGCGCATGCTCGATCGCCGCCAGCTCCTGATAACTCCGCAGCGAACGATGCGGCGGACGATACGGCAGCGGACCACGCTCGTAGTCCGGCGAAAGCGCGGTCGCGTTCACGTGATCCGCCTTCATCCAGCCGAGCAACGCGTCCACCAACCGCTCGGCGTCCGCTTTCGAAATTTCCCACGCCTCGAACAGATTCATCAGCGTCGTCGCATCGGCCTGCGGCAGGGAAATCTTTCCGCTCTCGTCCTCGAACGAAATCTCCGCCACGCGCCCGTTCGCCGGCGCCCAACCGGCAAACCCCAGCGGATCGCCCCAACCCTCCGCCGGACTGCGCAAGCCGCCGTTCGCGATCCGAAAATCCTCCAGCACCGCCAGCGTCACATCGAGCGCCGAATACGCTTCGACCCGCAGCCGCCGCGCCGTCGCCTCGCGCGCGTCGATGATCAAATCGTCGCCCGCGCGTTCCACGAAGAGGATCAACGCCGTCGACACGAACAGGATCGTCACCAACACGATCACCAGGACCGACGCACGGGTCGGCCGAAAAGACAGAGACTTGGAAAGTCGCGCGCGCACGTCAGAAGTTCGGCAACGCCTCTGGCGGCGACGGCAGCGTGATCACCGTCTCACGCGTCAGTTTCCCATAGGTGAACGTCAACCGCAACCGCTGCGGCGTGAGATACGTATCCATGCCTTCACGACGAAGCTGCGTTTCGCTTTTCCAGTTCTTGAATTCCGGATCGTAGTAGTCGTAGGCGAGTCCGCTCACGAGCGGCGACACGATTGTCTCACGCGGCGGATCTTCCTCGAACCGCGTTTCCAGCCGTGAATGCCAGAGCAGGCAAAGTCCTTCGCGGTCGCGCACCTGCAGCGAACAAACCACCTCCGGCAGCGGCCGGTCCGGCCATTTCAGCAACCGGCTGCCCTGCGGAAGTTCGAACGTCAGCAAATGCTCGGTCATGCCACTCGACGGCCGGATCTCCTTCGGCGCGATCGGCGCATCCCCCGCTTTCACTGCCGGCGGAAACGCCGCCGTCCTCAATTCGTTCTCCAGATAACGCGTGACCGCCCGCACGTGCTGCTCGAACAGCCGCACCTCCGCGTTCCGCCCCCACAACTCCCCCATCGAAAAAACAAAAGTGTTCAATGCCACCAGCACCAATCCCACGAGCGCGAGCGCCAGAAGGATCTCGAGCAGGGTGAAACCCCGCCGGCCACGTCGGCCGACACCGCGATCGGAAAAATGGATACGCCGCCCGCTCATGGCATCCGCTTCTGCTTCAACTCGAGAATCCGCGATTTCGATTCCTCACGCAGTTTCGCGTTTTCGTCCCCCTCCGACCAAGTCGGCCTCAGCACGTAGAACTCCTCGCGGTGCGGCGCCGGAGTCGGCCCGGCGCCCGATTCGCTGATCTCACAAACGAACCGAACGCGAAAGAGATCCGCCGTCGTCGTCGGCTCGATCTCCGCGCGCCACCGCACGCGGCCACCGTCGGACGTCTCGAAATCTCCGCCCTCCTCCGCTTTCTCGCGCTCCGGCTCGACGAGCAGGAGGCTCCGCGCGAAACGGATATCCTCCTCGCGCGCATTGCTCCGCCCGGCGATCTCGTAGGCGTTGAGCACATTGAGATAAGCCGCCGCCAGCGCCACCGCCGCCACCGCGAAAACCGCCAGCGCCACCATCACTTCGATCAACGTGAAACCGTCGCGCCGCATCTCAGGGATCTTCCTCCAGCAACATCGCCGCGCAGGTCCACGGATCGATCGCGATTACCTTCGCCGGCCCCGTCGTGCGAAACTGCACGCGAAACGGCGCACACGTTCCGTCGGGATAAAATGAAACGCTTTCGATCCGCTCCGACTCCACCAACTGCCCGCCGATCAATAGGGCGCCGCCGGTCGACCGCGCCGGCAACAGATCGACCGTGAGCTCCCGCGGGCCTTCGACCGGGAAAAACTGCTCCCCGTCGCCCTGCGTGACGACGAACCGCTTCTCCTTCTCATCGAAGCTCAATCCGACCTCCGTCTGCGTCTTTAGCGCGGTGCGACGGGCCGTGCGGGTCGCCTCCCAAAACACTTCCTCCGGCGTGCGCGGCCGCGAATCGATCAAATGCGTGCCCGCCGTAATCAGCGACGCGCTCAACAGTCCGATCAACGCCAGCGCGAGTAGGATTTCCAGCAGCGTGAACCCGAGCGGCCTCGCGCCGCGGACACGAGCCGCCCGAAATCCTCCTGTCGCCAAAACCATCCGTTAGTTTCCTCCCGACCAGTTGCCGATATCGTCCTGAGTCCCCTCGGTCTTGTCCGGCCCCTTCGAAAAGATGTCGTAGCTCGATTTGTTCTTGGAGCCCGGATAGCGATAAACGTAAGGCTCGCCCCACGGATCAAGTGGCACCTTGCCACCTTCGAGATACGGTCCGCGCCATTGATCCGCGCGGTTGCCCGGAGCCGTGACGAGCGCCTGCAACCCTTCCGCCGTCGACGGATAGTCGCCCATATGAATGCGATAGCTCGTGAGCGGCAGCTTGATCGACTCGCTGACGAACAACTTCGCAGTCGAAGTCTGCGCGCCGCCAAACACCCCTTCCAAATTGGTGACCGCGAGCCCGACCAACAGGCCGAGAATCGCGAGCGCGATCATGATTTCCAAAAGCGTGAACGCGCGACGACACGCGCGACGAAGATGTTGGATCGAGCGGGAACAAGACATGGAGCAAGACATTGGCCTCAACCGGCGAGTTGTCGAGACGCGCGCCAGCCTACGATTGTTTCCACAATTTCCACCCGCTGGTGCCCCCGCCCGGACTTGAACCGGGATAGGCGGTTTAGGAAACCGCTGCTCTATCCAGTTGAGCTACGGGGACCCGCAACGTCGCAAAGATGGACGCATGCCACCGCCGTTTGCATCTCAAAAATGCACGTTGACATCCCACCCCCGAAAAACAGTGTCTTGCTCCTTTTTCCGACATGAGCACGAACGAACAACCGACGCGCAGCCTCACCCCGGCGGAGATTCCGTTTACGACCCCGCAGGCCTTACGCGGCTACGTCACGGACACCGGCAAGATTCTGCCGCGCAAATACACCCATCTTTCGGCCAAGCATCAGCGCGCGATCACCAAGACCATCAAGCGGTCGCGCAACATGCTCCTCGCGCAGTAAGCGCTGGGCCGTTGATCTTCCGAGGCCGGAGCCCGTGCGCTCCGGCCTTTTTCGTGTCATGGCAAAGCCTGCTCGCGCCCGAATCTATCGCGGCACACCGCGCAACCTGGCCCGCCTCGCCCGCGCGCTGCAGCAGGGCGATCTCGTCGCCGTCCCCACGGAGACCGTTTACGGGCTCGCCGCCAACGCCCTCAACCCTCGCGCCTGTCGCGTCATTTTCCGCGCCAAAGGCCGTCCGTCGAGCGATCCGCTCATCGTGCATATCCACGATCTCGCGCAGCTCGACGCGATCGCCGAGACCAACCGCGAGGCCTTGACGCTCGCGAAGTGTTTTTGGCCCGGACCGCTCACGATCGTGCTGCCCAAGCGCGGCATCGTCCCCGACATCGTTTCCGCAGGCCTGCCAAGCGTGGCGGTTCGCATGCCCGCCCATCCTCTCTTTCGTCGGCTGCTCAAGCAGACGAATCTTCCCCTCGCCGCGCCCAGCGCCAATCCCTTCGGCTACGTGAGCCCGACGACCGCCGAACACGTGCGAGATGGCTTGGGCTCGAAGATCGGTCACATCCTCGACGGCGGTCCTTCGACGATCGGTGTCGAATCCACCATCATCGACCTCCGCGATCCCCGCTCCCCACGCCTGCTACGCCCGGGAGCGATCACGCAGGCGGAAATCGAACGCGTCCTCGGCCGCCCCGTGAAACTCCGCCGCCGCCTCTCTTCGAAGAAAGCGCAAGTCGCACCCGGCCTCATGGCGCGACACTACAGCCCGCGCACCCCCGCCGTGCTTCACACCAAGCTACCGTCACCCGCTGCGGCGCTCGCGCGAGCCGACGAAGCGTGGATCTATTTCGCCCGGCCGGCCGCACGATCGCAGAACGCCAAAAATATCTTCTGGCTGCACCACGACGGCGAGCTGCAGGGCGCCGCTCGGAATCTTTTCGCCGTGCTGCGTCGGGTGGATCGACAAGGCTACCGCTGTATCCATCTGGAGCGCGCCCCCGGACGAGGTCTCGCCGACGCCATCAACGACCGCCTGCAGCGCGCAGCAGCTCGCTGAATAAAGCGACGCAACGTCACGCCCCGAGGCTGCGCCCGGAAAAACGAACGCAGCCAGAGCGATGTCCGCTTACGCGCGCGCTTCCTCGTCCTTCGCCATCTCGACGTAGTAGTCCTTGTAGGATTTGTCGTAATACTGCGCGTAGTAGTATCCGGATACGGCGAGGTTCAGCCCGTTCAGCACCGCGCCGAAGCACGGCACGTTGGCATCGAGAAGTTTGGTCGCGGCAAACTGCGCGGCTTTGCGGCGCACCTTGTTGAAGAAGATCGTGAAGATCGAGCCGTCCACCAGCGGGAGGATGATCAACGCATCGCTCACCGCCGCGAGCGGAGGCGTGTCGATGAAGACGCGGTCATAACGCTTCCGGAGGTCCGACAGCATGATCTCGAAGTTCTTGCTGTTGAGAATATGCGTCGGGTTCTTCGCGCGGCCGCCGGCGGCGATCACGTCGAGATTTGGCTGCAGGTTGCGCACCAGCACGTCATCGATGGTCGCCGAGCCCGCACAGATATCGATGACGCCCTTGAGATTCTCGATGCGGAACGACTTGTGGACATTCGGCTTCCGCAAATCGCAATCCACCACCACCACCCGCTCGCCATGCGCCGCAAACGTCAGCGCGAGATTCGTGGTGATGAAAGATTTTCCCTCGCCCGGCACGGTGCTGGTCGTGAGCACGCACTTCGCGTTCTTGCTCTCGTCCTTTAAACGCAGGCTCGAGTGCAGAGTCAGGAACGACTCCGCCACCTGCCGATCGGCGTTGTTCACGACGATCTGGGCCTTGTCCGGCTGCTCCATGCGCTTGATCTGCGGAATGATCCCGACGAGCGGCAGCCCCACCACGCCCTCGATGTCGAACGAGCTCTTCACGCGATCGTCGATGTAGGCCACGAAGAACGCGAACGCCAGACCCAGGCCAATCCCACCGATGAACCCCAGCCCGAGGTTCAGCGCAACCCGAGGAGAAACGGGATCCTTAAGCGGACGAGCCAGGTCCACAATACGCGCATTCTGCGTTTCGATCGTGCTGGTCATGGACGTCTCCCGCGTGCGACCGATGATCGATTGCAGGATCTGCTCATTGATCTGAAGCTCACGCGCCATGTTGTCGTATTCGACGCTATAGCGATCGAGGTTCAACGACTCCGCTTCCTGTGCCGCCAGTTGCGCCCGCGCCTCTCGATCGCTCCGCAATGCGGTTTGATATTCCGACTCGACTTGAGCCTCCGCCGATCTGACCGCGCGTTCGAGTTCCCGCTGGGTTTGAGCCGCAGAGTTTATCGCCTCGATCATTCGCGGGTGCTTGTCGCGATAGCGTTCGCGAAGTTGAGCCATCGCGATCTTTTGCGCCGCAAGCTGCTGCACAAGCTGGCTGATCAAGGGCTGGCTCGCGATAAAGGGCAGTTCCGTCAGATCGCCTCCCGTTTCCCGCCGCTCCTGCACCTGCTTCAGACGAACCTCGGCATCCCTGAGCCGGGCAGACGTCTGCGTGACGAGAGAATTGAGCGCCTTCAGCTTTTCGGTGACGATGTCCTTCCGCTCGTCCAGCGACACGAGATTGTTCTTGGCGCGATAGGCTTGGAGGCTGTTCGCCAGTTCATCGACCTTCTTCCGTTGCTGCTCCACCCGAACCTGGAGTTCCTCCACCGCCTTCATCGATTCATCCACCCGGAGACGCGCGTTGTAGGAGATGTATTCCTCAACGAAGATGTTGGCCACCTTCGCCGCTACGAACTGGTCCGGATGCCTGTATTGAATGAGAAGGATCAGCGTAAGGCGCTGCGGAACGATCTTCCGATTCAACGACAGGATTGAAAGCACCGAGGGCGACGGTTCATTCGCCTTCTCGTAGGGTGCCAGAAATTGCCTGAGATCGTCACCTTGGAGGCGTGCGGCGACCTTCTCGACAATCGTCGCACTTTCCAAGATCTTCACTTGCGTGTTCAGATCCTCGGCCGAACGAATCTCATTATCCACCACCGCCTGAACCTGCATGATGGTGGGATCACGGCGAAAAATCTGCACCGTCGCCGTAGCTTCATAGATCTTCTGCTGACTGAACGTGTAGACCAGCGTCGAGGAGAATACGATGAGGAAGACTACGACGATATACCAAACACGTTCCCGCAGGATCAGCATGTAGTCTTGAAATGTCCGTTGGGCGTGCCCGCCGGACTCTCCGTATCCAACCGTCGAATACCCGGCATAGCCGCCGCCGTAGCTGTAGCCGTATCCGTCCGAACCCGCTTGTTTAGAATCTTGATCCATGGTCGAGGCCCGCGCGTTTATAGGATACGCTCCGGCACGAAAATCACATCGTCTTGCATTAGGGGCCAAGCCTCCCGCGCGCTGCCTTCAATGATCTCGTCTGCATTGATGATGAAAGTGCTTATCTTGCCGTCCGCAATTCGCGTGAGTTTCACCTTACGGCGATCGGCCAGGCGACTAAAACCTCCCACGCGCGCAATCGCGTCGAGCAGTGTCAATCCTTGCTCTTGCGGAAACAGCACAACCCCGGGGGAATTTACCGAGCCGAGCACGTTTACGCTTCGTTGCGCATACTCGATGACGAACACATTGACCTGCGGATTCACCAAATAGTCCGCATCGTATAGTTCCCGGATGGTCTCCTGTAATTGCCGCACCGTTTTGCCTTTGACATCGATGGCGCCAATCAACGGCAGCACGATCCGATACTCCTGAGACACACGAACCTCTCGTGTGAGGTCTTCCTCTTGGAAGATCTGGACGCGAAGCAAGTCTAGTGCGTTGACGATATAGTCCGACTTGGCGTCGGTGGGCGCCACACCGGCCTCCCCACGCGGCCCATCTTGGGCAAACACCGCGGCCACAAGAAGCGCCCCCGCCAGCCATCTTAACGATCGTAACAACATAAAAAAAGCGGAAGAAGATCGCAGCGATCTTCTCCCGCAATCCAAGAATGAGGTCTCTTCGTCGGTTTAGAATCGAAGATTCGCCGCGACACTGAAGACGTTGGCGGTGAAGTCCGAAGTCGGAAGGTCGGAATCGTTTGAGCGATAAGAGTATGCACCGGAGAAGCTGACGTTTTCATTCAGCCGGTAGGTCGCCCCGAGATGGCCTTCAAAATAATCGTCAATTCGCGCAGGCGCCGCTTGGTAGTAATCAATCGCGCGATACGCCACGGAGGCGGTAACACTTAGCTCGGCGGAGATCGCCGTCGTCGACGACGCCCGGATCGCAAAATTTCGCTGCTGATGTCCCTGGGAATTCGTGTCGAAATCATTGCTCAGCCCCAGCAGCACACTGGTCTTTGGCGAGGCGGCATAGGTGAGACTGGAGTCCACGCCCAGCATCTCCTGGTCGCTCCGCCGCTGCACCTTGTGGGAGAAAGAACGCTGCGTCACACCCACGGCGAACTGGCCCGTGAGCTTCGGCGTAAACTCACCACGCGCACCGATGTTTAGAAAATGGTCCTTGGTATCGAAGCCGATGCTCTCCCAGCGATTGCGATAACGATAACCCAAGCTCAAATCCACCTTGGGCGTGATCTCATAGTAGTAGTTCACAGGAACAGTGATTACCTGCGAATCGCTAAATCCCGCTCGCTCGTAGGCGGTCTTCTGATATTGAACACCGAGCGCGATGCTCGATTTCTCGGTGACTGAAACCTCACCCGAACCACCAGTCGAAAACACGTCGCGAAGGATAAGAGCATCCACCAAGGTGGCGGGTCCAGGCAGAACATCCACGGTGTTCTGGTTCAATTCGGCAAAACTTGCATTGAACGACAACTTGGACTTCCCGTCGTCATATCGCGTGTTCAAGGACGCGCTCGCGAGCTCATCGTTCAGATCGTCGTGATCCGAATACACGGAGATGTTCTCAGAGATACTCAGCGTGCCTTGGGTGAGCGAATTTTTGCCGAACACCAGTTGCACGCCGGGGTTCACCTCGAAAATGGTGTCACTGCGATCACGGTTTTGAGCGTTTCCGGGCATGCTTCGGCCCGAAAGGAAAATATTGCTGTCCGACCGCACCCCTACAGTGCCCGTCAGAAACAGCTCTGCGTTGTCTCCGACCGGAACGGAGGCGTAACACGCCGAGGCCAGGGCAGCCGAGGCGAACAATCGGGTAATGGTCTTCATCTGAATGTCGAAGTTGGATGCTTAACGACGCCTAAGGCCACGATTCCCAGCGCATCCCTTGCAATAACAAACGAAGAAGAGATGCGATATGGAGATCGGCAGCCGGCAGCCGATGCGCTCTTTAACCACCAAGCCCGTCGCCGACGCAAGGTATAATTTAGGGGTTTTACCTATCGGGAAAGGACCAATCCTCCCATCTCCGCCAAAAACCGCTCATTCTGCTCCCGCGTGCCCACCGTCACTCGCACCCATTCGGGCATCCCGTAAGCTCCCATGGGCCGCACGATAACCCCGCGACGTTGCAACGCATCGAACACCCGCGCCCCGTCGCGCACTTTCACCAGGACGAAATTCGCCACACTCGGCACCCATTCCAATCCTCGCGCACGAAACCCATCCTCCAACTGCGCCAAGCCGGCGCGATTTTCTCGCGCGCATCGCTCCGCGAATTCCGCATCGTCGAGCGCCGCCACCGCCGCCGCCTGCGCGATCGCATTCACATTGAACGGCTGCCGCACACGATTCAGGAACGCCGCAGCTTCCGGCGAAGCATACCCATAGCCAATCCTCAACGACGCCAGTCCGTAGATCTTCGAAAACGTCCGCAGGCACACCACCTTTCGTCCTTCGCGCAACAACGGCCGGAGATCCGGCGCCCGCTCCAGGAACTCCGCATACGCCTCGTCAAACACCACCACGACGTGCTCCGGCAGCCCCCGCGCAAACGCCAGCAGCTCCTCTTCCGAATTCGCCGTCCCCGTCGGATTATTCGGCGTGCAAACGAAAACCAATTTCGTCCGCTCCGTCACCGCCGCGGCCATTTTCGCCAAATCGTGCGTGTGATTCGTCAGCGGCACCTCCACGGGGGTCGCGCCGAACAACAGCGTCACGAGCTTGTAAACCACGAACGCCGGCGCCCCCATCACCACTTCGTCGCCGGGCCTCAGGAACACGTGGCCCAGCAATTCGATGATTTCGTTGGACCCGTTCCCGATCACGAGCTGGTTGGCTCCCACCCCGCGCGCCGCCGCCAGCTTCTCGCGCAGCTCATAACATCCACCATCCGGATACAACTCCGCCTGCTCCAGCGCCGCTCGCGCCGCCGCCACCGCTTTCGGCGACGGCCCAAACGGATTCTCATTCGACGCGAGCTTGATGATCGTCGCCGGGTCCAGCCCGAGTTCCCGAGCCACATATTCGATCGGCTTGCCGGGCTCGTAAACCGGCTGCGTCAACACCGCGGGGTTTGCCAGCGCTTCAAGATTCATGCGAGCACCACGTTGCGCGGCTTCTGCGCGCGGGTGAAGTTCGTTTCTCGCCTCATTCACCGCCTGCGACTTGGCACCCGCACAACCTGCATCCCCGCCGCGAGCGCCGCCTTGATCCCCGGCTCCGCATCTTCAAACACCAAGCACCGCGTCGGCTCCACGCCGATCAATTTCGCCGCCAACAAAAACATATCCGGCGCCGGCTTTCCATGCACCACGTCGTCCGCCGACACCACCGCGCGAAACAGCGGCAACAACCCCGCCAGTTCCAGCGAACGCGTCACGATGTTCCGCGGCCCGCCCGACGCCACCGCCATCGGATGCGTTTTCGCCGCCTTCCGCGCAAACTCCACCGTCGGGCCGATCAACTCCGCGTCTTTCTGAATCTCCGTAAAAAGCGTTTCCTTCTCGTGAAACACCTTCTCCACGTCGATCGTGAGCCCGTAGTGCTGCGCGATCAACTGCGCCACCCGTCGCGTCGGCACTCCGCCAAGCGAATAAAACAAATCCTCGTCCAGCGGCACCTGCAGTCCCGCCCTCCGCATCGCCGCGTCCCACGCGCGATAGTGCAGCGGCATCGTGTCCACCAACGTGCCGTCGAGATCGAAGATATACCCGGCGAAATCGCCTTCGGGAATGTCCAGCTTCATGAAACCGCGCACGCCACGCTCATTCCTCCCTCAACGCAAACGGATTCTCGTCCGTCCGCGCCTCACTCGACAAACGCATCGGGATTTTCCTGAACGGGATAAAACGCGTTGTCCCCGCGCGCCCGCCGCGATTACTCCTAGTCCCGGCTTGCTACCCCCAACCCCATGAAAAAAACATCGTCGAGTTCATCGGCACGTTCTTCCTCGTGCTCACCGTCGGCCTGGCCGTCCGCCAAGGCGCGCCGCTCGCCCCCATCGCCATCGGCTCCGTCCTCATGGTCATGATCTTCGCCGGCGGTCACGTCTCCGGCGGACACTTCAACCCCGCCGTCACGCTGGCCGCATTCCTCCGCGGTCGCTGCGACAAGAAAGACGTCCTCCCGTATTGGATTGCCCAATTCGTCGCCGGAGCCGCCGCCGCCGGCCTCGTCAACATTCTCCTCGCAGGACGCGTCGATCCCGCCGTGATCGCCACGCATCCGCGCCTGGGCTCCTTCATCGTCGAGTTCCTCTTCACCTTCGCGCTCTGCTGGGTCGTCCTCAACACCGCCACCGCGAAAGCCACCATGGGCAATTCCTTCTACGGCCTCGCCATCGGCTTCACCGTGCTCGTCGGCGCCATCACCGTCGGCGGGATTTCCGGCGGCGCGTTCAATCCCGCGGTCGGCTTGGGCTTATTCGTCATGGGACTCGAATCCTTCACCCAGTTCGGCGTGTATTTGATTTCTGAATTCGCCGGCGCCGCCGTCGCCGCCTTCGCCTACCGCCAGATCAACGGCCTCGACTGACGAGCCGCGGCGCCGCGCGC
>Ga0065721_10049576_pt1 | contig 31217 bp, 17 predicted proteins | sample Mesricmetagenome_FD_59108 | JGI IMG/M metagenome (GOLD analysis project Ga0065721, IMG submission 59108) | Mesophilic microbial community from rice straw/compost enrichment Sample: eDNA_1 v2 (version 2) | ecosystem: Engineered > Solid waste > Grass > Composting > Bioreactor | place: USA: Davis...
TTCCTGCCGTTCCACACCCCTTCCGACCGGATCGTGTCGGAAGAGGTGATGGAACGGCTGAGCGGCCGGCTCGGCGAGGGAAGCTCCGCCGAGCTGGCCGAGCCCGGCGACGATCCGCAGCAAATGCTGCTGGCCGTCAGCCGGTGCGACGCTTTGTTCGGCATGCGCCTCCACGCGCTGATCTACGCCGCCAATGTCCGGGTTCCGATGCTCGGCTTGTCTTACGACCCGAAGATCGATTCATTCCTTCAGCGGCTCGGCTTGACGGCCGTCGGCTCGACGGAGCGGCTGGATGCGGAAGCGTTCGCCGCCGAGGCTTCGGCGCTGCTGGACGATCCCGACGGCTGGCGGGCGGCGCACGGCGCCGCGATCGACGCCTTGAAGCGGCAATCGAGACAGCCGGCGCAACAAATTTTACAAATCCTGCGTCATAATAGATCGAGGTGATGTCCTCATGTCGAACGGGGTTCCGACCGTGCCGATATTCGGCATACCGTTCTCCAAGATGAGCATGGACGAGACCGTGCAATATTTGACCAAAGCGATTGAAGAAGGAAGGCAGACGCATGTCGTGACGGCCAATCCGATTATGGTGATGGCGGCGCTGGAAGATCCCGGCTTCAAGGACGTGCTGCTGCAGGCCGATCTGATCGTGCCGGACGGCGCAGGCGTCGTCTGGGCGGCGCGGTACGGCGGAGAACCCGTCGCGGAGCGCGTGACGGGCTTCGACCTGATGCATCGGCTGATGGAACAAGGCGAGAAGCGCAAATGGACCGCTTATTTGCTGGGCACGACCCAGGAAATTATCGAAGCCGCCGCGGAAAAGCTGCAGCTCCAATATCCGCAAGTGCGGATCGTCGGGGTGCGCAACGGCTTTTTCGGACCCGACGAGGAGGCGGCGGTGGTAGAGGACATTCGCAAGCATCGCCCCCATCTGCTGTTCGTCGCGCGGGGCATGGCCTTCGAGGGCTGGAATGCCAAATATAAGAAGGAGCTCGGCGCTTCCTTTATTATGGGCGTCGGCGGCAGCTTCGACGTCGTGTCGGGCAAGCTGAAGCGGGCTCCCGTATTGTTCCAGAAGCTCAGGCTCGAGTGGCTCTACCGGCTGCTGCAGGAGCCTTCGCGCGCTTCCCGGATGCTTGCGCTGCCGAAATTCGTCGTGAAAGTGATGCGCAACAAAGAAAACGTGACAAAAGCTCGACCTTAACCGTAAAAACCCCGCAAATTTCATGAAAATCGAATGAAAACGGAGTTGGAATTTATTTTTTTGGCAGAGTATAATTCACTTCGGTAGCAAGCGATGCGGCCGCAACCATTCATGAAGTGGCATAAGAGGGCGTTTCGCGGCGAAATATAAACAGGAAGGCAACGCAATCGCAACGGATCGGTTCGACGATTCGCACGCCGCCTTGTTTGTATTCGAGAAAAGGAGAGTTGTTCACATGCCAACCGGCTTGCTGTATATGTTAGGTTTTGCCATCGCACTTATACTGGCTTTATTGATGACTCCGCTCGTTAAACGTCTGGCCTTCCGCATCGGCGCCATCGACAAACCGAACGCAAGGAAGGTACATACGAAGATTATGCCCCGCCTTGGCGGCCTGGCGATCTATGTAGCCTTTGTCGGCGCGTTTCTGTTGTTGTCTCCGTTCATCCCGGAAGGGCTGCTTCGGCCGCGCGACGTCAATCTTATCAACGCGCTGCTGTCCGGAGGCACGATCATCATTATTCTCGGCGCGCTCGACGACCGGTTCGAGCTGTCGGCCAAGGTGAAGCTGCTCGGCCAAATTGCCGCCGCCTGTGTCGTCGTCTTCGGCTTCAACGTGCACATCGACCTGGTCAATGTGCCGTTCGGCGAGTCGATGCAGCCGATCGCGGAGTGGATCGGCATTCCGCTCACGATATTCTGGATAGTCGGCGTAACGAACGCCATTAATTTGATAGACGGCCTTGACGGCCTCGCCGCCGGCGTATCCGGCATCGCCATCGCCACGATTGCGGTCATGGCGTCGCTGATGGGCTTCCAGCCCGTCATTCTGCTCAGCACGCTGCTGCTGGGCGGCATTATCGGCTTTCTGGTCTTCAACTTCCACCCGGCCAAGATCTTTATGGGCGATTCGGGCTCGCTCTTCCTGGGCTTCAGCCTGGCGACGCTGTCGATGCTCGGCTTCAAGCAGGTGACGATCGTCTCGTTCGTGACGCCGCTTCTCATTATCGGCCTGCCGCTGTCGGACACGTTCTTCGCGATTGTGCGCCGCCTGGTGAACAAACGCCCGATCTTCGCACCGGACCGCGGCCATCTGCATCACCGTCTGCGCGACCTGGGCTTCAGCCATCGCCGCACGGTGTTGATCATCTGGGGCGTCGCCGCCGTCTTCGGCGTGCTCGCCATCATTCAGGCCGCCGTCGTGCAGTCCAGCGCGGCCAACTGGATCACGTTCGCCGTCATCTGCCTGCTCATGTTCTTCCTGCAGATCGGCGCCGAAGTAACCGGCATCGTCGACAAGACGCGCCGGCCGGTTCTTAATTTCCTCGCCCGCATCGGCCTGCTTCGCTTGTCCAAGGTGGGGACGCAGCAGCGGGGGGAATAAGTGTCGAGGTCGGAATTCAACGATCTATATTAACGGCTATTTATTCATCTGTTCTTTCGAGCCTTGCGCCCTTTTGCGGCGCAAGGCTTTTTTGCCTTTAACATTTCCATAGAGAGACTTTAGTCCCTAAACAACGGGGGGGCTCTAACCGATAAAAAAAGTACAGAACTTTTCTAAAGCAAGCGCGTCTAAATCACTAGAGAGAAAATCTGACTAATGAGGAAAAGGGAGGAACGTTTATAAGCACGACTTCACTTAAAGGACAGGCTTTCCTGTGACGTCTGGCCTATCCGACTCCCGTTTGTCTTTGTCACCGCGATTTGTTCATTGAAGCTTAAGAACCAGATTTACATAAAGGAGGACATCGCTTTGAAAAGATTTTTATCCATTTTTCTTACTATTGCGCTCATCGTGACGTTGGCGCCGCAGGCATTTATCGCACCTACGGCGAATGCGGCCGGCATCTTCTTTTTGTTTCCGAATGAGTCGGACAACCCTTCGTCGCCCCGCATCGTATCCTCGTCCAACGTAACGTTGGAGGGTACGCTGAACAACGTCATCGGAAGCACAGTCAGCTACAAGGTGGAGCAGCTGGCCGGAGGCGCAGTTGTCAACAGGACGGAAGAAATTACGACGGGCATACACGCTCCCGCCTCGGACAACCGGATCACCGTCAACAATGTGCCGCTGTTTTCCGGTCTTAACCGGATTACGTTCAGCGGCGTATCCTCGGCAGCGACGGTGAGCGAATCCATCTATATCGAATACCGCAACAGCCCGATGCTGTACGACTTGGCGGTCAACTTCGAAAACAATCAATACGTTCTTCCGGAGACGGACACGCTGATGCTGCATACGTCTTCCCCTGTTCCGGTAGAAACGGGCAATATCGTCATTACGGGCAAAGCGCCGAACGCACAGCGCGTGACGGTTGTCCTGAACGGACAAAGCTATGAGTTTACGGTACAAAATATTAACGGAGAATTCCGGTTCTCGACGTCGTCCCTCACCATTCGTCAAGGCATTAACAACATTGTCTTGAAAGTGCAAAACAACGGACAAACAATCGAAACGACCCGCCAGGTCGCCTTCTATAACGGCCGGGTTACCATTTACGATTTGAAGCTGCAGGAGACCGGCAATGGACCTACGCACATTCTGGACCCAATGGCGAACTTGTCCGTGACCAGCAATACGACGCCGCTGATTCACGGTAAAGTCATCTTGCCGTTGCCGCTTAAAGATCTCGGCAGCAATCCCGATTCTCCGAACGCCAATCCGGGGGACATTCCGGTGGCCGATATTGAAACCGAAATCGAAAACATGCTGTTTATGAATCTGAAGCAAGGCGCGGGCGCCACAACCCGTTATAATGTCACTTCCGTAACGGTGGACCCGAGTCCGGTTCTGGATTCGACCAAATTTATTACGGCAAGCTTTACGTTCACGCTGCCGACATTGACCTTCGATACGCAAAATCAGATTAGCTTTCTTGTGCCAAATGGACTGCAATATTATGAATCTAACTGGAATTATTTTACCCTTCGCGATAGCACCAAAGCATACATCTATGATATTAACTACTTGTCCGGTTATAACGAAAACGTAACGGACAGTCAGCTGCTCAATTTGCAAGGCACGGATATTCCGTCCGGCGGCGCCGACGTCTATTCCATGCCGATGGCGGTAGAAGTGCTTATCGGCAATCACAATTCGCTCGGCAGTCTGGTCGATTTAATCGATATTGCGCCTAAGTCGCCAACGACCGGAACGGTAGACTGGGAGCAGCGGACGCCTACGGAAGTCGTTTACCGAACGGTAAACGGCCAACAAGTGCCGTTTCTTCGTATGTTTGTCGTCTTGTCCAAGCTGCCTTCGTCCGGTACGAACCATCTGTCGTTCTCGCTGGACAATGCCAGCGCCGCAAGCGGCACGACCGATGTGACGTTCAAGCTGCTGTACGGTCCGTTCGTCAAATTCGATACATTGGTTGAAAACATGGCCGTCGAATACGATGATCGGTCCGACAATGCAAACACGATGCTCGCGAAGCTGGGCGGACTGAAGGGACAGCTGCTGAACATTCCTAACGTTGACGAAATAATTTACAAGCAGGATGTAGACAGCGCATCGGGCACGCCGCCCAAACAAACGGTTTTCCTGTACTTGAACAATGTTGAAATTCCGCTTGCGCAAGACGGGACCAAAACAAGATTTGTGCCGGTTGATCATGTGTCGGGCGGCGTAACGACGCCTGCAAGCCAGTACATTTTTAATTTGATGCTTAAAGCAGGGGACAACACGCTGAAGTTTGTGTTCCGTTCGGATACCAGCAGTTATGAGAATACGTTCCGTTTCACCGTTATGCCGAAAAACTTGCCGGTTATTCCGGCTCCGAACACGCTGGGTGTATTCCCTTACAGCGCGAGCTCCGATGCGCCTAGGCCGAACGATCCCAATTTCGTATACCAGAACGGTATATATACAACTAAAGAAGCGCAGTTGAAAGCTTACGGCACCTTTGATTTTATCGATCTCGGAGCCGATGCGGGCAGCATTATTTCACAGTTGAATTCTTTGAACGGCACGGCGGACGATCGGAAAAAATATAAAGTAAGAATCTCTTCGCCGAATTGGAAAGTACCGGTGGAATGGGATCTCAGCAAGCTCTTCACGCTCTCGACGAACGGGGTGCCGGATTTGTCCACCACGTTCAACGACACGCCGGAAGGCCGGGAAGGGCTGAACACGTCGGAGCGCATCGTCGATTTCTATTATGAAACGACGGATCAAACCTTCTACTTTATTATTAGCGGGCAGCAAATGCCGTTGGACGGAAGTCCTCAAGTATACACGATTACGGTATTCAATGACGGCGACAACGGTCCGCGGGCGTCGTTCCGTCTGGAAGTGAAGGCGATCTCGATTCCGTATACGATCTATTCTCCGCTACCGGAAGAGAGAACGCTGAATCAAAACTATGTGGAAGTCATTATCTCTTCTCCTGGCGCCGATTCGATGACGATTGGCAAGGAGACGGCGAAGAAGGTCACTTACATCGATTACAACGGCACGAACGGGCCTATACAAGTAGAGGCGTTCCGCGCCGTGGTGAAGAATCTGGGAGCGAACAAAGTGACCAGTATTCCGATCACGATCGTTCGCGGCCAGGAATCGATCAAGGAGACGCTGTCGGTCAACTACCGGCCGGCGAACATCCCGGGAGCGCAATTTATGCAGACGATGAGCGCGAAGCACAAAGCGTTCAACAACGCCGTCGAGCTGTCGTTCCCTAGAAATACGCAGCTCATTCGTCCGACTTACAACTTGCCGGAAAACTTGCAAGGTCAGGTGTACAACGGTCACGACATCCTGTTCGCCATTGCCAACGCCGAGGACGGCATCGTGAACCGGCACGACTTCAAGGGGCAGCCGGCCAACTATACGGCGGAGAATAAGCAGGCAGGAGAATTTTACATTAAATATTTGTTCCAGGATCAGGCCAGACAGTTTATTCAGGTCAGCCCGATGTTCTGGATCGACGCCGGCTTGGCCGACGACCCGTCGACGGACACCGAATTCGACTCGGTGCCGATCGGGCTCGATCCGTTCCCGTTCCCGAACATCGAAGGCAATACGACGCTTCGTTTCAACGAGCGCGAAAGCAAGATCGGATTGCAGCTGGTGCCATCCAACGCGGGATCCTTGACGCTGGCCTACGACCCGAATATGGCCCAGAGCGCGGGAACGACCGTGACGGTGTTCCGTTACGATCCGTTTACCGCCAGATGGGAGAACATCGGCGGCGTCGTCGACGAGAAGAAACGGACGATTACGGTGCCGTTCACGAAATTCGGTTACTACGTGGCGGTCAAATTGACGCGCGGCTTCAACGACATGGTCGATCATCCTTACGCGAAGGAAGCGATGGAAGCCGTCTATGCGAAAGGCGTCATGAACGCTGTAGACAACAGCGGCCGTTTCGGTACGGATGAATATATAACCCGCGGAGAATTCGCCCGCATGATCGTACGCGCGCTGGATTGGGATTTGAATTACAGCGGCCAACTGTTCTTCTCCTACTATCCGCAGACGATCACGAACGCCAATCAGCCGACGTCGCTGTACGATTACCGTTATATCGAGACGGCGGCGCGCAGAGGCATCGTCGAAGGCACGCGTCCGGGCTTCTTCGAGGAGGATGGACATCTGACCCGCGAACAAGCGGCGACCATTTTGTCGAGAGCTTTGGGCATGAAGACAGAGTCCAACTCGGCAAAGGCAAAAGCCAATCTGGACAAAATCTTTAAAGATTCCGGACAAGTCAGCTTCTATGCGGTTCCCCATATTCTGGCGATCCAGAAAAAAGGTTTCGTGCAAGGCATGCTGATCAATCCGAACAATCCGAAGGAAGGCTCCGTATTCGCGCCGAAATCGAGGCTGCTGCGCGCGGACGCCGCGATCATCATTGCGAATGTGATGAACGATTTGAAGAAGCTTCCGAAGATTTATAACTAAACGCAAGTGCGGGGCCGGCGCCAATGCCGGCCCTTGATTCAAATATAAGAAAGCACCAAGTGAAACATTATCCATGGAAAAACTTTTGCATCGACGGAGCCGATTCAAACAAGCTATACTAGCATCGTGCCCGTAATCCGCAAGTTCAAAGAATAGACAAGCTTCGAAAAAATGTTTGATTTTTTTCGAGCCGCGGCGCAACTTTTCGCCGAACCGAACGTTTAAGTACATGAGGTTCGCACAATGGGGCATCAACCGGTACATAATCAGCGTACGAAGCACTATATCCGGCATCAAATGGAATGAATTCTCAACTTCCTCTTTACGGTACGGATAGCCCATTGTATAATGTTATAGTGATGCAGCTAGTCTCGCATCTATTCTTTCATGGTTTACAAGTTTCTACGACATGATTTTATAGGGTTGACCATGTACGTAGACATCATTTATACAAATTACTGCTCTACTCTGGGAAGGGGGTGAATCGGCTATGAGGGAAACGAGCAATTCATTATCCAAACAAAACTCTCAACAACCGAAGCAATTTAGAGGAGGAGAAAAAAAGGTTATGAAGAAAAGTTTATCCCTTTTAGTTGCGATCGCCATGGTATTCTCCATGTTCGCAGCTGTAGCATCGGCAGCGCCTGCTGAAGGGCAAAGTGCTGGCGAATATTTGAAAGAGATCGGCGTTATCCAAGGCGGCGACAAAGGCGACCTGATGGAAGAGGAAGCTCTGAAGCGCCAAGACGCAGCAATTCTGGTTGCCCGTCTGGTACTGGGTCTGGAGGCTGCTGAAGATCTCGTTAAAAACGGCGAGAAAACTCATACTTACACTGACGTTCGTGGTTCTTACTACGACGGCGTACTTTCCTGGGCTGAAGCTGAAGGCTACATGGAAGGCGACGTAGCTGGCAAAACTTTCGGTTTCGACCGTGAAGTAACGATTCAAGAGTTCGCAACGGTTATCGTTCGCGCTCTGGGCTTCACTGTTGGCACGACTGAAGACGTTGACGTACAATACGCTGACGTTGTAGCGAAAGCTGTTGAACTCGGCCTGCTGGCTGAAGGCACTGACGGCAAAGCTAAAGCAATCCGCGGCGACCTGTACGGAGTAATCGTTAAAGGTCTGGACACTGAAGTTAAAGGCACTGGCAAAACTCTGGGCAACCTGCTTGAGCTGCCAGGCTACGAAGTGACTGAAGTTGCTATTGCTAACTCTTCCGCAGTAGGCGCTAAGAAGCTGGAAGTAAAGTTCAACCAACCAGTTGACACAACGCTGGCTAAGTTTGAAGTTAAGAGAGGCAGCGGCAAAATCAATCTTGTTGAAAATGGAATTGCTTTCTCCGACGACAAGACAACTGCTACGCTGACGCTTGTTAACCTGTTGACTGTGGGCGAGTACACGGTTTCCGTAACTGGTTTGACTGAAGAAGCTCTTACCACAACTATTACAGCTGCAGATGAAACGGTTAAAGAAATTCAATTCCTGAGCGACAAAGCTCCTGTGGGCACTAAGGTAGATGGCAATCCGGATTACCAAGCGATCTCTGTATCTTATAAAGTAGTGAACCAGTATGGCGAGGACGTAACTTCGAAATACGAAGATGAGATCAACTGGAGCGTTTCTAAAGGTGCTGCTAATGCTGGAGACGGTCAATTGTTGGTTACTACTGACAGCCAATTTGTAATCGGAGAACTGGTTGTTGCGACTGGCGTTTACTCCGATGCAAACGGCGCAGCTTCCAAAACTGCAACGCTGACAGTATCTGCTCAATCCCGCGTAGATTCTTTCGAAGTAGCGGGTCTGTATCATGAGGACGACAAAACTCCAACAACTTCGTCCGACTTCTCCGAGTACTATGTACTTGTTAAGGCATTCGACCAATACGGCAACTCTGTAACAAATGTTACTAAACTGAATGCTGAAACTTCCCGTTATACGACTAATCCAACAGTTTTCAACGTTGGTGATTTTGTAGACGGAATCGGTGAAGAGAACGATCAAATCGGCCTTCAACTGGCTGCTCCTACTTCGAACTTGAACGTATCGGGCAAAAACACTGTTCGTGTTGTAACAAACTTCACGGGCAAAACAACAACTTATGACGTTGAAGTTGGTGTTGGTTCCGAACTGTATTCTCTGTCTCTGAGCAGACCAGACGCAGTTGTTGCAGCTGGCGATGGCACTGTGAAAATTCCATTCACGGCAACTGACAAGAATGGCAATGCACTGACTGATCTCCGTGCTTATGCTGACGGCGGCGCTAAAGAAAACCAACTGAGCCTGAGCGGCGGTCTTTCTCTTGAGTATGACTACGTTAAGGGCGAAAGCTACCTGGAGTACACAGTTCCTGGTACAGAGCAAACAACTGTACTGACGGCATTGGTTGCAGGTTCCGGCAAGTTCTCCCAAGTTACAATCAAAGTTGAAGAAGCGGCTGAGCCAACTTCTATTGGCGGCGTAAAAGACTTGATCAGAAACATGGTTGTTGGTGCTAACCAAGATATTAAACAAGATTATATCGTTGTTTATGACCAACATGGTCGTGAAATCACGCCAGATTGGGCAAACTACGACATCATCATTAAAGATGACAACAAAGGTTTCGTAACGCTTGATCCAACTACAGAACATACACCAGGAAATGATGTTTATGTAATTGCTGGTGATGACGACGTTGTTAACGTTGTAGCTTCCGTTAAAGGCAGCGAAACGATTACAGTTGCACTTGCTGAAGAAGGTGAAGCAGAAGCAATCCCTGGTAGCGCGTTCACCTTCAGACTGAATGTTCTGAACAAAGCTGATGTTGCATCGTATACTGCTGATGATGTTCCGACGCTTTACAATAATACTTCTCATGCTAAAGAACTGAAGGTTTATGGTTTGAGAGGCAATGATAAAGTAGTACTGCCTGCATCGATGTATACAGTAGCTGCTTCTCACAACATTGTATACATTGGCGGTAAACTCGATGCAAATGCATCGCTTGATGGTGCTGACGCGAATACTACTCAAGATGCAAAAGTTACTATAATCATTGACGCTCCGAACGTAAATGCAATTGAGAAAACTGTTAAAGTTTCCAATGTTGAACCGAAACTTGCAAGCATTCATCTTGATGACCAAACTGATTATGATGCTGATGGTACTGTAGTGAAAGCTAAGACAAACTTCACGATGGCTGGTCTGTTCACTACGCTGGATCTGGTTGACCAATATGGAGTTGATACTCTGGCTCCTGATCTGAACGAATTCAATGTAGCTGTAACGAACTACGGTGATCTTACAGTTACGGGCAACGGTACTTCCACTGCTGATATTGATAAAGTTGCAACACCGTTGGCAGTTGGCGACACATTCAATGTAACGTTCACGCACAAAGAAGAAGGCGTTAAAATTACAATTAGAGTTGTAATTACGGCTTAATCTAAGTGCCAGACAAAAAGGGGCTGTCCCATGTCATCATTGATGGCGAGGGGCAGCCCCTCTTTTTTTATAAATTAGTACTAATACGAATATATAAAAAGCCAGGTTGTTCATACTCCATTCATTAAACATCGATAATATAATAGAAGTAATACTAGAGTTGATGAAACTATTTACCCCTCAATTGCGTCTAATTCATTAAGGAAAAATATGAAAAGGAGCTAACGGAATGAAAAGAGCAGCTAAGGTAACCTTTAGTGTAGTACTTGCAAGCAGTTTAGTGCTTGGTCCGATCCAAAGCTGGAGCGACCCGTCTCGAATTACATATGCAGCTGAAAGCGAATTAAAGGCATTTTCCGGCATGAACCTTAAGACGTTTAATATTGGGGGTAACAGCACGATTCAAGTTAAGGATGTGTTGTTCCAGTATGGTGTTTCAAGTAAGAAAGTATTCTTTACGATCAAGGTGAGTAACGGAAGTAATGGAACGATCGATTTCATGGATTATTGGGTGTATTTAAAATCTAAGGCCGGTGCAAATTATAAGCTAACTGCTGCTGCAAGCAATCCGGCGAATGCGTTTGTGAGTGCGAAATCAACGAAAGAGTTTGTTTATTACGCTGAAGTTGGAGCTAATGTTAACTACACCGATTTGAAAATAGAACTGGTAAAATGGGATTTTAACGCAACGAATTATGAGATAAAAATTGGCGAAGCTTCTATCACGTCAAACTATGTTAATGTGGTTCCAGCAGATCGATATTACATCATCAATCGCAGCGGAGAGAAGGTAAAAACGAATATTGTTAGTGCTTATTCCATAAATAAAGGTGATGAGAAAGAAGTACAAATAAAGTTCAATTTAACTAATCAGTCTTCTAATAGTATTACATCCAACTACAAGTATTATTTAAGAACGAAATCTGGATTAATTATTAAATTAGATGAAGCTGAACAATCTGATGGAACCATTGGGGTAAATGAGACAGAACAAAAATTGCTCGTAGCTAAAGTTAAGACGGATATTCCATTAACAGGTGCTCAACTCTTAATGACGAAGGTAGAGAAGGAAGAACAAGAAGTTCCAGTCGCTCAATATGCATTGACTTGGAACGATATTAAACTTTTTTTGGTACAGCCAAACAAGGCAAGAAAAACAACGATTGATAATACTGTCATTGAAAGCTACGTGACTGAGGTTTTTGCTAATCAAGGCGATACGACAAATGATGTCTATATTTCTTTAAAGTATGTTAATAAAGGAAATAAAGAAATTACTCTGCCCAAATACTCTTACAAAATTAAAACGAGTAACGGGAAAATGTATACTGTAACGTCGAATGATGAAGCGATCGTCCTTCAACCTGATTCTGAAAAAGAAGTTTCTTTGAATGTTGTGATTCCTGCCGTCTATAAAAGTAATCTGACTTTATTTATCGACCAGCCCAAATCGGAAACAACAGCTGAATATGCGATTAGCGCGTTTAAACTGTCTGCGGTCGAGCCAGTTAAAGAAGTTGATTCAAAAATATACAAGAATGCAGCAGGTACTTATCAATTTAATATTGATTCAATCGAACGAATCCCTTGGGGTGAGGAAGACATTCTAAATGTCTATGTTCGAATTAAGAACACTGGTAGCAACTCAGCTGCAATACCGACATTATCTGGAAATATTGCCTTGAACGGTGTAGATGTGAAGAGTGACATTTCATGGGTGAAAATGGATTCACAGATTATGATTGAGCCAAACCAAGTTACTTCTTATGTTGTGAGTCTCAAGGTTCCATATACTTATACTTTCAATAAGATAAACTTGGAAGTGGAAAACATCATCTCTGAAGACCGGAAGCAAACAGTAGGAAACTTCACATCAACCAAGCTACAAACGATTCCGTTAAAAAATATGAGTAGTAGCTATATGATCGATTCTGTAGGAAGAAACTCCAAAGTATCGGTAGAACGAATGCATATTTTTGAGGGAAATGATTCAAATCTCCTCTATGTAGATTTAGGCATGACCAATGAAGAATTGAGAGCGAAGCCATTGCCTGCACTCAAAGCTTATTTCCGTACAAATGACAATGAAGTTTATGATGCCGTGATCCTTGATGTAGAGGACAGGGTTAATCCCAAAGCAGCTGCTTCTGTTACCGTAACAGCAGTTGTTCCAAAGACGCTAGAAAGCGAGGAAGGTCTTGTTCTAATTATTGGTGAAGCTATGAAAGGTACTACGTACGCTAATACCTCAAAAGAAGCTACTGGTGTCATTCATGCTAAAGGTTTCACGTTAGAACAAACGACAACCACTATCAGTACAGATCTGCGCAACATTCAACTTCCAGCGCACTTACTGGATATTAGGAGGATCGAAACAAGCGTAAGCGGCTCAGAAAATGTAGAAATTACGATGAATTATTCATTACAAAACGAATTCAAATTCGTAAACGACGACAAAGATCGCAATCTCATTTTCGAGATTGAAACGACGAGCAGCAAACATGAGAAAGTAGTGCCTATTGGCAAGTCGGGAATGACACAAGGGGATTTCCAAAGTTATTCCGTTTCATTTAGTGGCAGTAGTTTGACCTCCCAAATTGTAAATGGATATACGTTAAATGTTTATGAAGAGTTTGACGGTTATAAAAGATTGGTTGGAACAAAGAGAGTAACAAGCTATTCAAGCTAGTAAATGATAGCAAATCTCTATGAAATCTAGTATCCTTATTTCATAGATGCTAGATCGAGAGGAGAACTTCAATCGTGAAACAAAAGATTAAACTGGGATTGGCGGGGACGGCGTTGGTCGCAGCGGGATTGTTGGGCGGATTGCTCGTGTCGCAGCCGCTGCAAGCCAACTCTACCGCTACTCCCGGTTCGGTAGAAGATCCCGTCGTAACCAAGAGCTATGTCGATCAACAAATTGCCAAGCTGGGCGGCGGCAGCGGCGGGAACACTGGGAATACTGGAGGTTCCGGCAGCGCCCAAGTATCACTGGAGGTTGTCACCGTCCCGGCAGATAAGAAACTGATCGTTCCGGCCGGTACTGAAGTCGTTGTACGCTCCGGCAAAGCCGTGGCCTACAGCAACGACCCAAGCGGCATTTCCGATGTGACGGACGGCGTGGATATTCTGAACGGCAAGCCGGTGCCAACGAATCACCTGCTCTGGTTCCCTCGTGACGGACGCGGAATTATGCCGGCGCCTGGAGCCACGGGTTCCCTGATCGTAGCCGTAAAGGGCAGCTATTCACTGCAATAAGGCCAACCCAAGTTTGAACCGGCAGCTGTCGAAGACTGTTGGCGAATGTGTTATATTTTGCTCTCATTGACAACAGTTTATACGCTTGAGACCGTGGAGGGGAATGCACACTAAGGTTGTATTCCACTCTACGGAGGTGTATAACATGAGTCGTTCGAACAAAGTGGTTGTACCTCAATGCAAAGCGGCGCTGAATGCGATGAAGTATGAAATTGCCGCCGAATTTGGTCTGACGGCGTCCTATACCGGGGACGGCGTGGACACCGAATTTGCAGGCGAGCTTGGTGCTGCCGGTACGGCCGGCGGATACGGCGTTCAGTGGTCGAATTTGTCGACACGGCAAGCCGGTTCGGTCGGAGGAGAGATTACGAAACGGCTGATCGCACAGTCGGAGCAAGTGATGGGCGGCGGTTTGACGCTGTAAAGCGCACCTGCAAACTCCATTGACACTATGCGACATTTTCGGTATCATACAAGTTAAGAAGAGTTGTCTGACAACCTTTTCCGTCACGGAAAAGGTTCATTTTTTGTGTAAAGGCTATGCTCTTATCGAATAATAAGGTTACAGGAGGTTGATACGGATGTCGGTCAAAGGACGTCATTTGTTCACATCGGAGTCGGTCACGGAAGGCCATCCGGATAAGATTTGCGATCAGATTTCCGATGCGGTGTTGGACGCGTTCCTTGAAGCGGACCCTTACGCTCGCGTCGCATGCGAGGTATCGGTGGCGACGGGTCTCGTGCTCGTCATCGGCGAAATCAGCAGCCGTGCGGATTATATCGATATTTCCGCCATTGCTCGCCGCACCATTCGGGAAATTGGCTATACGCGTGCGAAATACGGCTTCGACTCCAGCACTTGCGCGGTGCTGACTTCGCTCAACGAGCAGTCCGCGGATATCGCGCAAGGCGTCAATGCGGCGCTGGAATCGCGCGAAGGCAAGGACATTAAGCAGGAGAACGAAGATATTGGCGCGGGCGACCAAGGCTTGATGTTCGGATTTGCGACAAACGAAACGCCGGAGCTGATGCCGCTACCGATCGCGCTGTCGCATCGCATCGCGCGCCGTTTGTCCGAAGTTCGCAAGGAAGATACGCTCGGTTATCTCCGTCCGGACGGTAAGACGCAAGTGACGATTGAATATGTGGACGGCAAGCCTGTACGCGTCGATACGATCGTGGTGTCCACACAGCATGCTGAGGAAATTTCGCTGGAGCAAATCCAAAGCGACATTATGGAGCACGTCATTAAGCCTGTCGTTCCTCAGGAATGGCTGGACAGCGAAACGAAATATTTCATTAACCCGACCGGACGTTTCGTAATCGGCGGCCCGCAAGGCGACGCCGGTCTGACCGGACGCAAAATTATCGTCGACACCTACGGCGGCTACGCTCGTCATGGCGGCGGCGCGTTCTCCGGCAAGGATCCGACTAAGGTTGACCGTTCCGCGGCTTACGCGGCCCGTTACGTGGCCAAGAACATCGTTGCGGCCGGACTTGCGGACAAATGTGAAATCCAGTTGGCCTACGCTATCGGCGTAGCCAGACCGGTATCCATTAACGTCGATACTTACAGCACGGGCAAAGTAGCCGAAGACAAGCTCGTCGAGCTGATCCAGAACAACTTCGACCTGCGTCCTGCCGGCATCATTAAGATGCTTGACCTGCGTCGTCCGATCTATGCGAAGACCGCCGCATACGGCCATTTCGGCCGCACCGACATCGACCTTCCTTGGGAGCGCATCGACAAGGCCGACAAGCTGAGAAGCGAAGCCGGATTGTAAGCTTTAACCTGCAACTTATACGCCGTCTCTTCCGTCATTTACCATGACGGTTGAGGCGGCTTTTTTCATTTGGTCCAGTTGTAGTTCAAATGGTTCAAAAGGTCGATTCAGCCTAAATTTTTCAAGCGCTCATGCCGACAAATAAGGTACGAGTGCAATTTATTAGGGAGTGAATCGAACATGTATCGTCACCGTAAGTTGTCCTTCTTTATAGCTGTAGCCTTGATGCTTCAGCTCGCTCTGCCGGGCCTGGGACCGGCGCAAGAGGTTAAGGCCGCGACGAACGGGCCGGTGCTTCAATACACGACGCCGCAAAATAATATGACCGACGTGCCGCTTGGTCTCAATCTGAAGATGTTGTTTGACGAGAACGTCAAGAAAGGCTCTTCAACGGCGTACATCAATATTTATAAGACAACCGGCAACGAGCTTGTGGAAAGCATACAGGCCACTTCCAGCCGTGTGACCATCCATTCATCCAATCCGAGAGAAGTCATTATCGATCCGACGAATAACTTGGAGCCTGCAACGGAATACCATGTTCTGATCGATTCCGGAGCATTCCAAAACGTAAGTAACAGCGCCTCTTACGCAGGCATTCAGAACGCGACCGCGTGGAAGTTCACGACGGTGCCGACGTCTGCGGTGGATACGGTAAGACCGACCTATTTGTCTCTATCGCCGCAAGGAGGCGGCGTTGACATTACGTCCTTGTTGACGATCACGTTCGACGAGACGGTGTATGCGGCCGAAGGTTATATTGTGCTGCGTTCGCAAGACGATACGCGCAGCATTCCGGTCACTTCCGCCAATGTGACGGGCAGCGGGACCGATACGATAACGATTCGTCCCGAAGGCGCTTTGCTGCCGAACAGCACTTATACGGTAGAGGTATCGAACGTCAACTTCCAGGATGCTTCAGGCAATGCGTTTCTGGGGATGAGCGGCAACACCTGGCGATTTACGACGAAGGCTGCGCCGGTCAATCTGGCAACGGCAAATGCGCTGTCTCCTGCAGATAACGCCGTCGGCGTGTCCGTGAGCGCGCCGCTGCAAATTACGTTTGACCAGCCTGTTCAGGCAAGCAGCGGCAAGTATGTGGAAATACGAAGAGTAAGCGACAACGGATTGTTCCAACGGATTCTGGCAACCTCCACTTCGATTTCGGGCAATACGGTGACCATTAATCATAACAACTTTGCTTCCGGGACGGCTTATTACGTTCTGATCGATCCCGGCGCTTATACGCTTCAAGGCGATGCGACGCAATGGTTTTACGGCATAACGTCGGCCACCGTATGGGATTTCGTGACGGGCAACGATAATACTCCGCCGACCGTAACGACATACGTGCCGGCCCGGAACGGGCAGGCGGGCGGCACGAGCACCCTGTTGAAGCTCACGTTCAGCGAGCCCGTCTATCCGAACAGCGGAACGATCGAGATTCGAACCGTATCCGGAAATACGCTGTTCCGTTCGATCCCGGTTACTTCGGAAAGGGTGACGGGCGGAGGAACGAATACGATCACGATCGACGCCAACCGGGCGGTATCCAGTCTTGGAGAATCGTCCAAAGCTTTTACCAATAATACAAGGTACTATGTGACGATCGGCAATCGCGCATTTCAGGACGCCGCCGGCAATTATTTCGCCGGAATATCCGGGACGAGCGGCTGGACGTTTACCGTTACGCAAGACACGACGCGTCCTCAATTGGTGACGCTCAGCCCGGCCAATAATGCAACGGCCGTGCCGCTTGGAAGCCAGGATTACAATTTTGCCGTCACATTCTCGAAAGCGGTCATGGTCGATACGGATCCCGTCTCGCAAGCAACAGTCGGGAAAAGAATTTTGTTCTATTCGCCATCGGGAACGGCGATTAGAGGAGAATTTTATGTCGATCCGAAGGACAGCAAGCGGATATTGATCCGTCCTACATCCGATTTGGCGTTGAATACGAAATACTACATTAACATTGAATCGGAAGCAGTAACGGATCTGGTCGGCAACGCCTTTGTCGGCATTTTGAATCAATACCAATGGACGTTTACGACGATCGGCGGCGACAGAACGCCTCCGGCCGTGTCGAAGACGGAAGCGAGCGGCTCGTCGATTCGAATTATTTACAACGAACCGTTGAAGGAAAGCGCGGTTCCGTCGCCGGCGCATTATTATGTGACGGTGGCGGGTGTCGCCCGCAATGTGACGGCGGTTAAGGTGGAAGGCAATACGGTGACGCTGACGCTGCAAAGCTCGGCTTCCAGCACGCAGAAGGTTGAGGTTTCCTATACGCGGCCGTCCGATACGGCCAAGGCGATTCAGGACTTGTCGGGAAATCTTGCGGCGAATATGAATAATGTCGTTGCCGCCAACGGCTTTACCGGCACGGCGCCGACGATCCGGAGCGGGTCGGCCTATGGATCGACGGTATCCTTGACGTTCAGCGAAGCCTTGAATACTGTAAGTCCTTATGCCTACTCGCAATTTACCGTCAACGTGGGCGGCGTCAACCGGACGCCGACGGCTATTTATCACAGCGGAAGCGTTATTCAGTTGACGCTGCCGGTTGCGATTACCAGCGGACAAAGCGTAAGAGTATCGTATACGCCGGGCAGCTATCCGCTGACGGGTGTTTCCGGCAACAGAGTCAATTCGATCAACAGCTACAGCTTGTCCGGCGGCAGCGGCAGCGGCGGCACGGATACCGCTGCTCCGGTGATCCAGACCGCCTATGCCAACGGTTCGCAAATTACGCTGACTTACAATGAAACGTTGAGCATGGCCAGCAACCCGAGCATTTATCAATATTACGTCACGGCGGACAACGTCCAGAAGAGCGTCAGCAGCGCCGTCATCTCGGGCAATCAGGTGATCCTCACCCTGACCTCGTCCGTTACGGCGGGGCAAACGATTCGCGTGACATTTTACGGAAATTCCAGTTCTGTGACGGACCTGGCCGGCAATGCGGCAGCTTCGTTCACGAATATGACGGTCATTTACGGAACGGGAGGCGGAGGCGGCACGGGGCAAGGCGACCTGAAGGGAGCGATTCTGAAAGGGTCGCGGCTGACGCTTAATTTTGGGGATACGCTGAATCCGAATTCGATCCCGCTGACGTCCATGTTCATCGTTCGCATCAATAATCAAATGCGTTACGTCACCGAGGTTCAACTATCGGGCAACTCCGCCGTACTGGTATTGTCCCTGCCGGCGAATCCGGGAGAATCGGCCACGGTCACGTATATGGGAGGTCAAAACGGCCTCAAGACGATGGCGGGGACGGCGATCGGAAGCTTCTCCGACGTTAGCGCGGCCAACCAGACGACGCTGCTGGATACGCTGCCCGCAGCAGACTTCGAAGAAGCGCTCGGCGGCGGCGTCGCGATCAAGAGCACGGGAGCGATGGCGACGCCGGACAGCTCGCCGGCGGGCGTATCGGCCAATCGGTATAATGTCATGAACGACCGCGTCATAACTGCCGTCGTAACGGCTCGCGAAGCGGGAATTTCGAGTCCAAGAGTATTGTTTAAAGTGCCGGACCATGAACGGTCAGCGCTCGTCAGCGTACCGCTCAGCACGCTGGAATTGGCGCAGAAGCAAGGCAAAGATGTTACCTTCGGCGTCCAGTACGGAGACCATACGTTTGAAATCCCGCTCAGCTCGCTGAATTTCAGCGCTCTGTCCAAGATGGCCGGCGGATCGATGTCGATGAACCAGCTGCTTCTGGCGGTCGATACCGGCTCATCGTCCAAAACGTCCGCCTTGACGACGGCGATCAACAACTCGTCCGCGCAAGTTGTTGCGGGACCGATGCATTACGAGGTCATGGTCATGAACGGCATGACGAAGCAGGCGGTCAGCGATTATAAAGGTTATTTAACGCGTTCCATTAAGCTTAACGGAACGGTATCGACCAGCCAAACGTCCGCCGTATGGTACGATCCGGTAACCGGCACGCTTTCCTACGTGCCGACCACGTTTGCGACTGTTAATGGCGTGACAAGAGCTACCTTCAAACGCAAAGGCAACAGCGCCTACGCCATCGTGAGAAATACGTTCAGCTTCTCCGATCTGGGCAGCCACTGGGCGACGAGCGCGGTCAATTCGATGGCGCGCAAGTTTATCGTGGACGGGAAGACGAGCACGACATTCGCGCCGAACCAGCCGATTACGCGCGGCGAGTTCGCGGCTTATATCGCGAAGGGACTCGGTTTGGCCGGCGACCGCATAGCGGCGGCCAAATTCAAGGACGTCAACGTCAACACGGTAATGGGCGCTTATATCGGGGCCGCAGCCGGCAACGACATTATCGCGGGCACGACGCCGACGACGTTCAGCCCGAACAGCTATATTACGCGCCAGGATATGGCGATCATTATGCTGCGGGCGGCGAAGGAGGCCGGCATGACGATTTCGATGCCGAATTCGGCCGACTCGTATCTGGCGCCTTACAAGGACAAAAACAAAATTAGCGCCTATGCCAAGAATGCGATGGCGCAGGCGGTCTATGCCGGATTTATTAACGGCCAATCGCCGACGTCGCTGAACCCGACGGGCAACGCGACCCGCGCGGAAGCGACGGTCATGATCATGCGCCTTCTGCAAAAGGCGGATCTGTTGACGTCTTAGAGATGATACAATAACGACTTAATCGTACGCGCAGGCGGTCCGAAAACCTTGCCAAGGTTTCTCGGACCGCCTTCATTGTTAGAGAGGAAAGACCCGGCGCCCGCATCGAGAAAAATGAATAGGATTTTCTAATCTCCGGAACTTTTCTGCCATTCTTGTAGTCTATTAATAATAGACAAAGATAGATGGGAGAGTTGCTGAGCATTATGCGGAAAGAAAGTGGCAGCCAGAAGCGGAATCGGAGAGGCCGGAACGGAAGCGGATTAAAGAAAAAAGTCGTCGTCGTTGTATTGAGCGGAGCGCTGCTGGCGCAGCCCGTCGCGGCATTGCTGCCGGGGACGTGGGGACAAGCCTGGACGGGACAGGCTTACGCCTCGACGAATGAGGTGCTGACGCAAAAGTCGAGCGAAATGCTGACGTCGGGAGCGAAGCGGATCGATTATGTCTATACGACGACGCGCAGCGGCAAGACGGTGAAGACGGATGTTCATGTCATCGAGGTCGATCTGACCAACCCTTACATATCCCTTAATGCAATCAGCGGCAGAAACAACAGCGTTGGTCAGCGGAACAACATTTTGAACATGACCAAAGAAAACGGTGCGGTCGGCGGCATAAATGCCGACGTCTTTGTCATGGCCAGCACGAACGAGGGCGCGTCTCTCGGCGGCCAAATCCAAAACGGCGTCATGATGGCCAGCCCCGCGAACGGCTTGCAGGGCATGTATGCGTTTGCCGTGACGGCGGACAAGCAACCGGTCATCGATCTGTTCAAATTCCAGGGAACGGTGACGGCCGAGAACGGCGCTTCCTTCCCGCTGGAAGGCATCAACAAATCGTCGTACGTGCCGGAGGACGGCAGCAAGTCGTACAGCCATGTAGACAGCATGTTTATTTATACAAGCGCATGGGGAGGCGCGGAGCGTCCGAGAAACTCGGGCACCACCCCGGTGGAAGTGCTTGTCGTCGACGGCACGGTCGCCCAAATTTCGGAGGTCGGCGTGCCGATTGCAGGAGCGATTCCGGAGAACGGATACATTTTGCGCGCGCATCGGAAGGCGGCCGATTTCTTCAAAAACCTGCAAGTCGGGCAAAAGGTCCAGACGGACTATTCGCTCGTTTCCCAGACGACCGGACAGTCCGTCGATCCGTCGACGTTCCAGATGATGGTGGGAGGCCATACGCTGCTTGTGGACAACGGCGGCTTTGCCAGCTTTAGCCGGGATGTTTCGGGCGTCAGCGGCAATTCCTACACGTCGCGTTCCGCCGTCGGCTATTCCAGGGATAAGACGAAGGTATATCTCATTACAAGCGAAAGGTCCGGCTCCAACACCGGCGTCAGTCTGAAGGAGCTGCAGCAGATCATGATCCGGCTCGGCGTCTACAAGGGCGTCAACCTGGACGGCGGCGGCTCGACGACGATGGTCGACCGGTCGCTCGGCAGCTTCGAGGTGAAGCTGGCCCATCCGGTCCAGGAAGGCTCGCAGCGCAGCGTCGCCAACGGCATCGGCGTGTTTACTTCGGCTCCGAAGGGCGAGCTGAGAGGGCTGGCGGTCGGCGGTTCCAATATTATGTTTCTCGGACAGCAAGCCAAATATTACGTGAAAGGCTACGACACGTATTATAATCCGGTCAGCGTCAATACGTCCGCGCTGGAGTGGACTTCTTCGGCGGCGGTCGGCACGTGGAGCGGCGATACGTTTACGGCGACGAAGGTCGGCAAGACGACGATTACGGCCAAGTCGGGCAGCCTGAAGGCTTCCTATGACGTGGAAGTCATCGGTCAGGATCAGATCGAGTCGGTGAAGGTCAATCCGGCATCGGCGATGCTGACGCCGGGCAATTCGTTTGGCGTGAACTTTACGGTGAAGCTCAAGAACGGCAATACGTACAATTTGACGGGCGACTCGTTCAAATGGGAATATATCGGCTTCAGCGGCAGCTACAAGGACGGTCAGGTGACCGTCAAGTCGGTGGACGCCAAGGCGACGAACGGCTACGCTATCGCGCGCTACGACGGCTTCGGCGTGATGGTGCCGCTCGTGAAGGGCGAGACGACGGTGCCGGTGGAGGACTTTGAAAAGGCGGCGGACATCACCTCCACGGTTACGCCGGCGGATACGACGAAAGGCAGCGTCCGGATTGCGGCCGATCTGCCGGGGCAGAAAAGCGCCAAGGCGCTGCAGCTTTCGTATGATTTTACCGGAGGTACGGGTACGCAAGCGGCTTACGCCGTCTTCGGCAAGGACGGCCGGACGCTGTCCGGGACGCCGACTTCGCTGTCGATGGACGTATACAGCGACAACAGCGGCAACTGGGTGCGGGCCGAAGTAGTCGGTGCGGACGGCAAAGCTTATTTGCTTGATGTTGCGAAAAAGCTGGATTGGTCCGGCTGGAAGCGGGTCAACATCGATCTGTCCGCCGCAGGCATCCCATATCCGGCCAAGCTGAAGCGGATCTACGTCGTGACGCTGGACAGCAGCAGCCCAAGCCGCGCGGCGTCGGGCTCCATCGGCATCGACAACATTGAGCTGCGCACGCTGACGGCGGTGCAGGAGGCGGCCAGGCCGCAAGTCGTCATGAACGTCGGCAAGCGCACCGCGACCGTGAACGGCAAGGCCGTGACGCTGGACGCCGCGCCGGTTATTGTGAAGGAATCGACTTATGTGCCGTTAAGGTTCGTTACCGAGCAGATGGGAGCCGTTATCAAATACGACAACAAGACGAAGCGGGTGACGGTGCTGCGGGGCGGCCAATTCCTGGAGATGACGATCGGCAAGAAGGAATATACGCTGAACGGGGTGCGCTATACCTCCGACGTGGCGCCGATGATCCAGGGCAACCGGACGCTCATTCCGATTCGGTTGTTCTCCGAGAAGCTGGGCTTCAAGGTCGGCTATGAAAATAAAACGAAAAAGATTACCATAGAATAAGCTGGACGATATAGGGCTAAAGTGTGGTAGAATAAAGAGGAAAATCCTTTTTTCGACCTATAAGAAAGTATAGGTTTCACCCTCTACCGAGCTTATAGGTCAACGCGAAACGCAAGCTGCGCCTCCGAAGGACGGCGTCAGCCGTTTACGCTCGAGTGTTCATTTTTATGTGAAGCGAAACGTTGACTTGCGGGCCTTCGTCATGCCGAAGGCGGTGCCGCAAGCCGTTTGCGCCCGAAGGAGTGCCTATCGGTCTTGGATCAGCTCACGGTCGACATCAACCGCGTCATCTCCAACGCCATCAAGGCGATGGAGGACAGCAAATACCAGATCTTTGAGATTTGCGAGTCGGCGCGTTCGGAACTGGAAGCTCTCGAGCAAGAGCTGGAGCAGATCATGGAGGAAAATATCCGAACGATCGAGAAGGTCGATCAGCTGGAGAAGGAATACCGGCTGGCCAGAATCCGGTTGACCGAGGTCAGCCGAGACTTCGTGCGTTATACGGAAGAAGATATTAAGTCCGCCTACGAGAAGGCGACGCAAATCCAGCTCGACCTGATGGTGTACAGGGAAAAGGAAAATTACCTGAAAGCCCGCCGCGACGATCTGCAGAAGCGCGTCCGCAACGTAGAGAAATCGATAGAGCGCGCCGAATCGGTCAGCTCCCGGATCAATGTGGTGCTGGAGTATTTGTCCGGAGACCTGAATCAGGTGACGCGAATATTGGAATCAGCCAAGACCAGACAACTGCTGGGCTTAAAAATAATCGTAGCGCAAGAAGAGGAACGCAAGAGAATTGCGCGGGAGATTCACGACGGGCCCGCGCAGTCTCTCGCGAACATCGTGCTGCGCACGGAAATCGCGGAGCGCATGCTCCTCAAGAAAGAATTCGAATTGGTGCAGAACGAATTGATCGATTTAAAAAGCCAGGTGCGTTCGGGGCTGGAGGAGATCCGCAAAATTATTTTCAACCTGCGGCCGATGGCCTTGGACGATCTGGGTCTTGTTCCGACATTGCGCAAGTTTACGCAGGACTTCGAGGAGAAATCGAAGATTCGAACCGTCTTCGAGCTGTCGGGCAAGGAGCTTCGTTTGCCTTCCGCCATGGAAGCGGCTATTTTTCGCTTGGTGCAGGAGGCGTTCTCCAATGTGCTCAAGCATGCCCGCGCTACGCATGTTTCATTGGACATTCAATTTAAACAGCATGAGATCGCAATTGCCATACAGGATAACGGCGTCGGATTTTCGGTGAGCCACGTGAACCGTCCGACGAGCCGAAACGCGCATTTTGGCCTGGTGGGCATGAGGGAGCGCGTAGAACTGATAGAGGGAAGGATGGTCATCGACTCACAACCGGGACAAGGTACGAAGATATTTATAGATATCCCGACTACTTCGGAGCAAAGAAAGGAGAATGAGAGTAATGAACCAGACATCGGCTAGAAGCTCGCACAAGATTAAAATATTGCTGGCGGACGATCATCAGCTGTTCCGCGAAGGCTTGAAGCGCATTCTGAACATGGAGGACGATCTGGAAGTGATCGGCGAATGCGGCGACGGCATTCAAGTGCTGGAATTTTGCAATCATACGATGCCGGAAATCGTTCTGATGGATATCAACATGCCGATCGAGACGGGCGTCGTGACGACGGAGCGTCTGCGCGAGATGTTCCCGGATGTGAAGGTCATTATTTTATCGATTCACGACGACGAAAGCTACGTGTTCGAGTCGCTCCGCAAAGGCGCGACCGGTTACCTGTTGAAGGATATGGAAGCGGAATCGCTCATTAACGCCATCCGTTCCGTCCATCAGGGCTACTCGTACATTCATCCGAAGGTAACGGGCAAGCTGATCAACCAGCTGCGCCGGATGACGTATCTGGACGAGATGGGCGTCGCTTCGGGCGCCGCCGCCGCCAAGGAGCAAGGCGTGAAGTATATTCCGGCGGAAGAAAGCCCGCTGACCCGGCGCGAGGCGGAGGTGCTCCGGCTGATGGCCGAGGGCAAGAGCAACAAGATGATCGGGGAATATTTGTTTATTAGCGAGAAGACCGTCAAAAACCATGTAAGCAGCATTTTGCAAAAGATGGAGGTCGACGACCGCACGCAAGCCGTCATCAACTCCATCAAGTTCGGCTGGGTGACGCTGTAGAGGTTATGACTGTGAGCAAGTTTATCGAGAGTATTCTAGGTCCCGCAAAGCTGCGGGATTTTTTTATACTGAAGATGTTCAAAACGATTGATTATTTGTGGGAAGTGAAATACTGTAAGATAGTATGAATCTATTGTTAAGGCAGGTGGCTTATTATGCACAAAATTACGATCCGAGATTTTGGCCCCGTAACCGATTGTGAGTTGGAGCTCAAATCCTTCATCGTTCTTATCGGTGAACAAGCAACGGGGAAAAGTACAATAAGCAAATGCATTTATTTTTGTAAGTCCATAAGGGATCGAGTGAAGTCTCACTTGTACGATGTTCTCACCGGCGGTTTGCCCGATAAACACTCATTAATAAAAAAATTGCGATCTGAAATGAAAAAACGTTTTGTTGATCTATTTGGGATTACAAAATTTAAAGATAATTTTTATATTAAATATGAATACGGGCCCGGATTGCATCTCGAGATTACCTTAACTCAAGATAAGGATAAGTTCATTAACCTGGATTTCTGTTCGACACTTTTGCACCGAATTATTCAAATGGAGCAACAGGCTATAGAATATTATGAGAAAAAGATAAATGTTTCATCCAATTGGACTGAAGAGTTTTTTGATTTGGAACAAGGGAGGCTTTATAAGCAATTCGACCAAGAGGTTAATGAGTTATTCCATGACCATATGGAGCATTATTATATACCTGCCGGACGAGGTCTTTTGTCGCTTTTGGCCAATCAATTACTGAATTTAGAACAAGCTGGTCTTGATTATGTTACTCGAGAATTCCTTAAGCTGATTTTGAAGGAGAGAAGCTATTTTGAACAAGGGTTGACGGGAATTTCTAGTTCTTCTCCGATGAGAGACAAACTGAAAAGTTTAAAAATCGACCAACAAATATCAACAATCTTGCGCGGTTATTACTCCAATCGAAGTGGAAGGGAATTTATTAGACCCAAAACGGAGCGGAACGCCTTGCCGATTAATTATGCATCGTCGGGACAACAAGAAATTGTATGGATATTAAACTTGTTATGTCTTTGGATGTACACGTCACGCCAAGTTTTTGTCGTAATTGAGGAACCGGAGGCCCATTTATATCCGATTGCCCAGCGTCAAGTTATCGATTTTGTCGCTTTGTTTACGAATATTACAGGAAGTCATGTGATGATTACGACACATAGTCCCTACGTGCTTACTTCGGCTAATAACTTGTTATATGCCGGAAAGGTTGGAGCGAGGTTTGAGCGTGAAGTAAATCAGTATATTAAAAAGGAATATTGGTTGCAGCAGGTCGCTTTCCATGCATATAAGTTAAATTCCGCCACAGAACCATATTTACAAACGATTATGGACGAGGAACTGCTGGAAATAGCCGCAGAACATTTAGATGAGGTATCCATCGAAATAAGGGAAGTCTATCAAGATATTCTCAACGTGGAGGCGGAACATGGATTTCTCAATTAAATACCCTGAGTATACCGAACAACTGAACGTCGGGGACAGGCGTACGCTAAGAGAAGAAAAAGCTGTGCTGTTTATTAAAGCTGTACAACCGCTGCAAGTTGTTGAGGTAGACAAAAAAGTAATACCGGAAAGACCAAATCAAAAGATGTGCGATTACTTTATTCAGACTACTAACGGACGCGACATCAATTTTATTGAATTAAAAGGGATTGACATGGAACAAGCTTGTAAGCAAATATTAAAATCGATAGAATACTTTGAAACGGATAGAGAATTACAAGAAGTGTTGAACCATGCCGAGACAGCCAAGGGATACATTGTGAGCCGCCAGAAACATGTACCGGGTCTTCTAGTTACTAGCGGAAAAAAGCTGCAAAGCAAACTGCAGAAGATAAGCCGAAAACGCGACGACCCGCATTTAATCTCGATAAAATGCGTGAAAAACCTCATTAGAAATGAGACGCCGGTAAAAAAGTGCGACCACATGATTGTCACAAATGACTATCCACTGCAATTATAGTAATTGCAATAATTACAATAATGAATATAACATTTCTTAATGGAATGCGGTTGTTATGGGGCAAAAGAGCAATGGCCGCCGTTAGAATGAACGGCGGCCATTGCTGGAAAAGGTAATGATCGGCCATTCAATTGGCCTGGCCGATCATCGCTCGGTCTGGTAGTCCGTAATAACCGAGCGCATTAGGTGCTTTTTTCTTTTTTTCGCTTCCGGATCGCGAGCAGGCCGGTTGTTGTCATAAATGCGCCCAGCAAGTAATAAGGGATCGGGCTGGACTCTCCCGTTTTGGGCAAACGGTCGATGGGAACTTCTTTTTCGTCTTCCGTTTGGTCGACGATCTCATCGTCGTCACCGCTGCCGCGAGGAATTTCCTCCTCATCTACTTCGATGATTTCAGGCGTCTCGGACGGTTCGGCAGACGGCTCATCGGATGGTTCGCCGGATGGGTCTGGCGAAACCGTAGGCGAGCCGGTCGGCGTGCTTGTTGGTGAGTCGCTAGGTGTACTGGACGGCGTGCTAGTTGGCGTGCTGCTAGGAGTGCTCGATGGCGTGCTGCCAGGCGAGCTGGACGGCGTGCTGCTAGGTGTGCTCGATGGCGTGCTGCCAGGTGTGCTGGACGGCGTGCTGCCAGGCGTACTGGACGGCGTGCTGCCAGGCGTACTGGACGGCGTGTTGCCAGGCGTGCTGGATGGCGTCTCGCTAGGTGTACTGGACGGCGTGCTGCTAGGCGTGCTGGACGGCGTGTTGCCAGGCGTGCTGGACGGCGTGTTGCCAGGCGTGCTGGATGGCGTCTCGCTAGGTGCACTGGACGGCGTCTCGCTAGGTGTGCTCGATGGCGTGCTGCTAGGCGTGCTGGACGGCGTCTCGCTAGGCGTACTGGATGGCGTGCTGCTAGGCGTGCTGGACGGCGTCTCGCTAGGCGTGCTGGACGGCGACGGGGTCGGCGTCGGACATGCGCTATTTTTTAACAGGATAAAGTTGATTAAGGTAAGATGGTCATGCCCGTAGCCGGGATTCAGCGTGTATTGAAGCGGCCCGGCATACAAGTCCAATTGAGCGTTGCCGCATGCGGGCAAATTGATCGTCAGCTCGTATACGCCGGGCTTGTCGTATTTGGCGGTGGTACCGTCATAATGCACTTGATCTTCATAAGGCTCGGGATTGGCATCATACGTATATACCGAAAAGCTTACTTCTACGCAATGGTCCAGCGTTTTGAATTTGGCCGTCGCGGTGCCGTCGGAATGAATGGTGATATAAGGATGGCTGCCGTGCTGACTGACCTTATTGGCGTTTTTGGCATAATGTACGCATACTTTGTCCGGCTTTTCCTGTTGGTCTGCCGGGTTCTCCGCCGCTTCCGGCGGCAGCGCCTCATGGTCATCCTCCGGAACGGATTCCGGTTCTTCCGTTTCGTTCTCCGAGCTTGTGCCGCTTGTCCCGTTCTCGGCCGGCTCTTCCGCATGCTCCGCCTCAGTTGTAGCCGGGGCTTCGAAGGTTGCCGTTTCTTCGGCCCATACCCATGAGCTAAGCGACAGCGACAAGATGAGCAGCGCCGCCATGAACGCGGACATCCGCTTTTTCAGCTTGGACATAAATTCACTCTCCCTTATGGCGATGTCGTCATAAGCCGTTTGCGGCTTTTTTGGTCAGCTCACCCCTTCAACTATGTAATTGCCCTGAATAATATATGATGGCAGTGTTACAAAAATGATAGCATATCTCCTCAATTCGGCAAGGGTGTTAATTTGTGTATTGTTGTTGAGCGAAATGCCTTTTTTGTCGAAACCGTTTGCAAAAAATTGCGGTCGCACGCACCCTTGTCCCCCAAACGCCGTAACCGTTAGGCGCACGGCGGCATATAGTACAGCAAGAGGAGGTGGCCGGGATGGCAGAGCTTCTGTTGATTGTATTCGGGTGTTACGTTGCGGCCGCGGCGCTGGTGCATTTGGCGTTTTGGATGAGCCGCGGGAGACGCCGGGCGAGCAAGCACTACGTTTTTATAGCGGATCATCGCCAGGACCAAATGGAATGGTATTTGCGGTCGTTGTTTGCTTTTTCGAGGAGAATGGGGACGGACGTCCGACTGACGGTGGTGGACCGCGGCGCGACGGAGGATACGAAGGCTATTGTCGAAAAATGGGGCAGGGACGGAAAAAAAGTCAGCCTGCATACGGCCTTGCCGGAGGCGAAAGGGGGGGAGGAGGACCGAAAGCGATTGCAGCCAAAGGGCGATCAAGCCGTGCATCTCATGTGGATGCTGCAGGAGGAGGGCATCGTATCCGAAACCGATCACGCGGTTCTAGTCGATTTGCAAAATCCGACAGACTTGTCGAAAATGCCTTTTTAGATTATAATTTGTCACAAAAAGATATGGAGTGAAGCACACTCGGTAGCGCCATTGGTCGGCGTTGTCGGTGTGCTTTTTATTTTTAGGGCTGAAAGGGGAGGGCGGCAGTTGAAGGCGCATGTGTATTTGATCAAAGAGGACGGGAGCTGGCGCGCGGGCTTGACGATCGACCCGGCGGTCGATTACCGCTATTGGTTCGGCTGCGTGCGGGAATGGGGCCGAAGGCATTCGGCCTACTCCGGGTGGCTGTGGCGGGAGCCGCTGCCTTTGGGCGAGGCTTGCCGGGTCGTCGGCTTGTGGACGAGGCTGTACGGGAATGACGGGCTGGACGTATTAAGGCCGAAAAGAAGGGTTGGTTACCGCAAGACGTCTTGGCGGCTTGGCAGGGCCGGTTCGGCGGGGTCGGGCGGCGAATACGGCTCGGGCGTTTCAGAAGGCGGCCGGCTCAGGCCAGGAAGCGGAGATGAGGAAAGGGCTCTCGATCATTTGGCCGAATTGATCGCGATGCTGCGGAACGACGAACGCGAAGGCCGGGAAGCGGGATCGGGGGCGAGGGCCATATGGAACAGATGGCGGCGTTACCGGAGGAGTAAGCGGAAGATGGAGGCGGATGCAGCTGTGCGGGAGATGTCGCTGTCGGATCTGGCGGAACGATGGGAGCCCGGGCGCAGCGCGTACGGACAGCCTTCGGTCAGTGGCGGGCCGAAGGCGGAAAACGATTATGCGAAGGAGGAGGAACGGATGGAGGCGGCGGGGGCAAGCGGCAAAGCCATCAGGTACGGGCATCCGGACTTTGGCCGCGATGCGGTTAAAGAAAAGGAAATGGAGTATACATACGAGATTGGCGGGGGGATGGAAGGCGGCGACCGGCGGCAGAAGGAGAAGAAGCGGTCTGCCGGTGCGGCAGAGGCGGATAGCGGCGGCGAAGTGAAGCGGGGAGGCGAGTCGGCAGAGGCGGATAGCCGCGTGATGAAGCGGGCCGGTGGAGCGGCAGAGGCGAGCAGCGGGAGCGCAGTGAAGCGGGCCGGTGGAGCGGCAGAGGCGAGCGGCGGGAGCGCAGTGGAGCGGACCGGTGGAGCGGCAGAGGCGGGAAGCGGCGCGGTGAAGCGGGCGCGTGGCGCCGGGGACGCGGCTAAGGAGCCGGGCCGCGGAGGGACGGATTCGGCCGCCGGCAAGGTGGCGGCCAAGGAGGCGGCGGCCGGCGCGAAGCTGGCCGGCGAGCTGCTGCAGGGACGCGCGCTGCTGAGAAGCGAAGCGCGCGCCCTGCTGGAAGGGGCGGCACCGCCCGGGGCGTTCTGGAGCTGGAGCGAAGCGATTCAGCTCGCGTCGCTGCTCGGGCGGGTGCGCCTCGGCGGAGCGGTCGCGGCCGCGGAAGCCGGGGAGCGCCGCTGCCTGCGCTGCGGCAGCGGGGAAGAGCGCATGCGCCGGACGCCGTGCGCTTCCTGCGGCCGGGAGTGCGCGTATTGCGAGGCATGCCTGACGATGGGGCGAAGCCGGGAATGCGAGCTGCTGGTGACGGGTATTTACAAGTCGCCGTTATGGGACAGCGGCTCGACGGCGGCGAGCCGAAGCGGAGGGCGGGG